>Ga0105053_10000449_pt1 | contig 62926 bp, 59 predicted proteins | sample BON01_FD_78093 | JGI IMG/M metagenome (GOLD analysis project Ga0105053, IMG submission 78093) | Freshwater microbial communities from Lake Bonney liftoff mats and glacier meltwater in Antarctica - BON-01 | ecosystem: Environmental > Aquatic > Freshwater > Ice > Glacier meltwater | place: Lake...
AGATCTACATCTGTTCGGTCTGTAACACCTTGTAACCCGCGCTGACTGCAGTAGACCTGCATCTGTTCGTGCACTGATTTTAATCGCTGTCTTTAATCACACGTTAATCGCGCAATTTCTTATCACCAATACTGGCCCACAGCATCACACCCAACCTCAAAAAACACAGTACCAGATCTGGATCTGTTCGGTCTGTAACACCTTATAACCCGCACTGACTATAAACGTAACGGGTCTGCATCTCTGATTTAACTGGTGGATTTAGCTACACGAGGCTGTCTGACGCGCACTGGCTTATCCTCAGCGCTTGCATCTTTAACCGCACGACTTCTTGTAGCGCGCACCGGTTTATCCTCAGCGCTTGCATCTTTCACCACACGACTTCTTGTAGCGCGCACCGGTTTCTTTGGTAAAGCGGCACGGCCTCTCGCAGCACGTCTTGGCGTGTAATTCGGCATGTCAGTGTCACTTGTTTTTCGCACTCTCTTTTCTTTATTTAACACTATAATTGCATCTGCTAAAGTCAATTCATCAAGATTTGTCTTGGCGTTCAGATGTCGGTATTCAGGTTTTTTCACTTCAAGATTTTTGCGCATTACATACAGACCAAATTGACCAATACCAATCGAGATATCATTGCCACTCTCGTCTTGACCTAGATATTTAGGTAGTTGAGCCCAGGCTTGCACTATCCCCCATGTGACTTGTTCTTCTTTAAAATTGCGTGGAATGGTGATCTTTTTTTGTGACTTTTCCCACAGAGCATACAGTCCGTACGGCCCATGTTTTAGCACAACATTTTCTTCACCATCTGTATGTAGCACTTTGTAACTGGATGTCATTGGGCGAATCCAAGTGCAGTCTGGATAATTATTACACCCAATAAAACCACCGTTTTTACTGTACTTAACGATTGGACTTCCTGTTTTGCAGGTGGGGCAGTTTGTCTCGCTAATCACATATTGATTCAGCTGGTTATGGATAGCGTCTTGTATTTCTTGAGGTTTTAAATTCATATTCTGATCAATGAGCGCGTGAAAATCATTCCAGAACGCTTGTAACACGCTTTTCCATAAGATCTGACCTTCAGCAACTTGGTCTAACTGTTCTTCGATGCTTGCTGTAAATTCATTTTCAACATACTTTTTAAACCATTTTTCTAAAAGTGCAATAACAAGCAATCCACGATCTTCAACAATCAGTGATTTATTTTCACGTCGTACATAACCGCGACTTTGCAGTATGGTGATGATCTTGTCGTAAGTGCTTGGGCGTCCAATGCCGCACTTTTCAAGTTCCTGAATAATACTGGCTTCGCTGTAACGTCTAGGTGGTTTTGTGGTGTTGTAAATGCTGGTTAATCCATCAAAGCTGACCGGGCTATTCATTTGAAATGGTAAGTTGGTTTTGGTGTTATCATCGGTATTGTATAAGATTTTAAATCCTAGAAATGGATGATACGAAGCCTTGGTTTCTAGTATTTCATTTTGTGACTTTACCTGTATTGTAGTAGTAGTTAATTGAGCGGCTGCCATTTGCGATGCCACTGCACGTTCCCAAATTAAGCGATATAATTTTGCTAATTTCGGTTCTAGCTGATTGCAGATCTGCGCTGGTGCAAGAGTGTAGTTGGTTGGTCGAATTGCTTCGTGAGCTTGCTGTGCTTTTTTGCGACTTGCGTAAATATTTGGTTGTGTCGGAAGGTATTGCGTGTCATATAGATCCTGAATTACTTCACGGCACTGCTTAATGGCGTTTTCATGCACATGCACACTGTCAGTTCTTAAATAAGTAATCAACCCTGTAAGTTGCCCGTTAACCCTGACTCCTTCATACAGTTGCTGTGCTAATGACATTGTATCTGATGGTCGGAAGCCTAATTTATTTGATGCTTCTTGTTGCAGAGTTGCGGTAATAAATGGAGGTGATGGTTTAACTGAACGCGTTCTTTCCAGAATATCAGAAACAATCCAATCTTTACGTTGCTGTAATTCTGTAACAGCTTCTTGAGCTTCAATTTCTGATAAAAAGCGGTCAAATTTTTTACCCTGCCATTGCGACAACTCAAATTCTACATTTTCTGCCGAACCAGATATGATCCAATAGTCCTGAGGTTTAAAAGCTGCAATTTCTTTTTCTCGATCAACTAGAATGCGTAAGCAAACAGATTGCACGCGTCCGGCTGAGCGACTACCTGGTAATTTGCGCCATAAAAACGGCGATAATTCAAATCCCACTAAATAATCCAAACCAAGGCGCGCGAAGTACGCATTAATCAAATCTTGGTCTAATTCTGTAGGGTGTGCAATTGCATCTAAAATGGCATTTTTCTCTAAAGAGTTAAATTTAATTCGTAGTATTTTTGTATGAATGTTGTTTTCTTGCAATAGGGTGGCGATGTGCCCACCAATTGCCTCACCTTCACGATCAGGGTCGGTCGCTAGCAGGATTAGATCTGCTTTTTTTGCGCATTCAATGATGTTTTTGACTACTGCAGGATTGGAGACTTCCCAAATCATTTTAAAATCCTCTTCTGGCAGTACTGAACCCGTTTTAGACGGCAGTCTTCGAACGTGACCTTTGCTAGCAATGACTTGATACCCGTCTACAAGAGATGATATTAGTGGTGCCTTTTTTACTGATTCGACAATGATAAGCTTGTTCATACGTAGTTTTTAGTAATCCTATAATCGCCGCATTTGCATTGTGTAACAACTATTATAATTCACTATTTATATATTGTTTTTACCATAAGTTACTGATATAATCAATTTAATTGGGACTTCGCCAAGTGGCAAGGCAACGGTTTTTGGTTCCGTCATTCCTAGGTTCGAATCCTAGAGTCCCAGTGGTATATCATTTTGTATAATTATTTTTTTATAGTAATATTTATTAATATGCGGATTTGGACTGTGCATCCACGATATCTTGATGTAAAAGGATTTGTAGCATTATGGCGTGAAACATTGCTTGGAATGGAAACATTAAAAAAACATGTCAAGTGCCAGCACTATATACCTTGGTATAAACATCCGCAATTAGCTCCATTTAAAGCTCAAAGTGATCCCATTTTATATATTTCAAATTATCTGTATTTAGTACTTGAAGAATCACGTCGGCGCAATTACAATTTCGACGGAAGTAAATTAGATGCAATTCCGTATTGTGAAAATCTTCCTTTAATCAAGGCTTCGCGTGAAGTTTTGGTGCACGAATGGCTGGTGTGTCTTGGTAGGTATCGCGTGCGCAGTCCAAAGTGGTTTGAGGAAGTAAAAGATATTAGTCCTTTAGAAGTAGACCCTCACCCTTTATATATATGCGAACCGGAGGAAGCCTAGTCAAATTAAGCAAAAAAATCGTAACATATAACTATATAAAGTCTTATGAATAAAGCAACAACAAGAAAAATAAAAATAATTCTTAAATGCAGTGTCCACAACTGCGGTAAATGCGGTGAAATAGTTGAAGTTCGTCCTGGTTATGCGCGCTATTTAATTGATGGTGGTCGTGCAGAATTTGCTACTCCGTCGAAGATCGCAGAAATCGCGAAGAACAGAATAGCACTCGAACAGCAGGATAAGGAATATCACGTTCAGGCGCAGAAACACTGTGAAACACTTCAAGGATTACAACTTGTATTTGAGCGTAAAGCCAGCGAGCACGGCAGATTGTTTGGATCTGTTAGTACCGGTGACTTTACTACAGAAGTTCTAAGTGCAAGTAAGATTAAAATTTCTAAATGCCAGGTCAATGTACCAAATATCAAAAACACTGGTGAATATGAAGTTGCTGTGCATCTTTCTCAGGGTGTGACGGCAAAAGTAAAGATTAACGTAACTCGTACATCTCATAGTTAATCAATTTACCTAAGATAAATTTATCTTGGTGCTTGGTATTAAGTTTTTCTTATAATCATCCTAGAGTAATTTTTTTAGCAATTAATATATTATATAGTCGCGTGTGTTGTGTAATCTAGATTTCAGCGCAAGTTATGTGTGTTGCAAATTTGACGGAGTAGTAAATAATTTACGAATAACTTGCAGCCAAAAATTAATTCATTTGCTTCTGTGGAGAACAATCACAATACATGTGATTAGGTAGGGTTAACTGAACGAACGCGATACCAGCAAATTGACCGAGAGGAAGCATTGCTTGTTGAATGCTTGTATAGATTTGAATAGTCGGTAGCAGCGATAATAGCAATCGTAAACTCTCCGTACCTGTTGTAATGTGTATAACTGCGCAGCACGAGGTAGGGCAGGTGGTGCGATGGGAGAATTGCGTGGAATTGTAGTTTGGTGCAAGTGCGAGCTAGTGCAAGTTGTGCGATGGGAGAATTGCGTGTTTCGTTGAAGCAAAGCGCATCGCGACGCTTCTTGTTAGTCGTTCTCAATTTTCACGACCGCAGATCTCTCTAAGTGTCGCAATGCCTCTCGTGAACCACCTCAGATCTCTCCAAACCGTCGCAATGCCTCTCGTGAACCGCCTCAGATCTCTCCAAACCGTCGCAATGCCTCTCGTGAACCGCCTCAGATCTCTCCGAATCGTCGCAATACTTATTACTAACAATCATAGATTTTTCCACGCATCTCGAAACCTTTCGTTAACCACCGCAGATCTATCCGTGTGTCGCAATACTGCTTACTAACTATCCTCTGCCCACGTTCTTCAAACCTCTCCTGGGTCACCGCAGCTCTGTCCGTGTGTCGCAATACTTATTACTAACAATCATAGATTTCTCCACGCATCTCAAAACCTTTCATTAACCACCGCAGGTCTATCCGTGTGTCGCAATACTTCTTACTAGCCACCTCGTTTGTCCGCGCTCTTCAAACCGTCGCAATACTGCTTACTAACTATCCTCTGCCCACGTCCTTCAAACCTCTCCTGGGCCACCAGCTCTATGCACTAACGGCATCAATCTCCACGCTCTCAAAGCCTCTATGTGTCGGATTTGCACGGTTGTGTATATATCACGCGTCAGCATTTATGTCCGAATAACAATACAGTTTGACCGATCGCGGCCCGTGCTCATTGGAAGTATTTTTCACATGCAATTGCTCGTTAAACTGTAAGTAGGTCTGGTGTTTTTCTATCAGTACCAATATCACATTAGTTCTTTCTTCTAGTCCAAATTCACTGATTTTGCGCACTATTTTTCGATTAGCTCCAAGCACTCGCTGCATAGAAGCTGAAAGACTGGAGTCTTCGATTGTCGCGTTGGCGATCCAATCAATCATTTGAGTGGTATTAAGCATTTCGCTAAATTCAAACTCCAGCGCAAGATAAGACTCTTGGAGAGCATGCGAAGAAGATATATCCAAGACAAAATGCAACGGATTAACTGCTTCAAGTGCTAAGCTTTTGACAGATAATAGAGATTTCATGTTATTTGAAACGCCTTTAATCAATGTGGAAATGACATAGTGTATATCGCAATGATTATATAAAACCACTTCTGGAAAATGATAATCCGCCCTCAGAGTGTAAGACCAGCTGTAAATTTGGATTAAGATTTGATAAATTTCCCATGGTTTTACATGACCTGATTTCAACGTGTATTCTAGCAAAAAAATGAGTGGAAATAGGGAAGAAAAGAGCGCGCGGTTTCTTAATGTTTGTAATTTTTCCTTTAGCAATCGTATAAAGTCCAATAATTTTTGCGTCAGACCTGTAAATTGATCAAGAAAAATCGCTGGGTAAATGTAGTTTTTGTCAAAGGTATTTACACCGGTTAACTGCGTGATGGGTAATGAAACGCATTGCAATGGTTCGCTTGCAGAGACAATTAAATTCACCTGATATTCCAAGCATTTAACAAGCGCAATATCGTAATGGTCGTGTAAATCTGATACTTCTTTGATGGATTTTTGATATCGCATTTGATTTTCGCGCGTTGGGATTGTGATATACACCTTTCCTGAATTCACAGCTGGCAGTGTTACCTGTACATTGCAGGATTGATTGACAATTGTACCATCAGGGAAAATCGCATTTATATGATTGATCCGTACGACTCCTGTGTCTGAAAGATCCATCGAAATGCTATTAATACCGTAATTATAAGGTTGAGACAGAAGAGTGCGAGCAATAGATTGTTCTAAATGTGAATAAAGTGATTGCAGGTATTGAACCTTTAAAATATCTCCCTTAATCCAATCAGGTATTATGGAATTCATATTGATTATTGTAAAAAGAAAATTAAATAATTCTTGCAATCGGTCAAGACATTATAAATGAGAGATTTGCAAGATTAGGCTGAATGATTGATTGCAAACCTAAATAAGTGCCAATATATTTCAGTATTTGGTACTTTGTGTATAATGCTGAAAAATCTCAGACATGTAAATCGATCAAGGCTTCTTTTTAGTGCTTTGTGTATATAATTCTGAATGCGAGATTTCTGAGATCGTACCAGGAGCTTTGTGATTTTTTGCAAATCGTGACCACCAGCCGCTGTCGTTAACAGCTGAATATGTATCGTGAGATTCGTTTGCTACAACTGCTTCTGCAGGTGCTTTGCTTGCGTATGTTTCCTCTAGTAATTGATTGCTGAGATCGTGTTGTGATGGTGATTTTTTGTTTGGATTATTTAAAGCGGCTAAGAGAGTCACTTTAATCTTTCCTTCTAGAGTGTCGTCAAAAGACGCTCCAAAGAAGAAGCGACAATCTGAGTCTTCTTCTAGATCTCCTGAAACTTCTTTCTGGATTCGTTCAACGGCAGCGTTAACGTCCATAAGACTCATATCTTTACCACCTTCAACGCTGACTATTACAGAACGGGCAGCTTTGAGCGAACAATCACCAAGTAGGGGGCTAGACAATGCTTGTTCTGCTGCGTTTAGACCGCGATTGTCTCCTTCTGCTTCACCAATACCAATCATTGCGCGCGCTCTCATGTCGTAGAGAGCAGAGCGTACATCTGCAAAGTCAATATTAACCAAGCCGGGTTTTGTGATGATGCGGGTGATGCTGCTTACAAAACCTGCAAGCACATTGTCGACAGCCTGAAATGCATCTTGCATAGATGTTGAAGCGTTAGAGATCGAAAGAACTCTGTCGTTTGCTACAACTACCAAAATATCGCACTGTTCTTCGATGTCAGCGATGCATTGTTTTGCAACTTTCATACGACGAGAACCTTCAAAAGAAAACGGTGTGGTTGTAACGCAAATGATTAATGAATTTTGATCGTGAGCCGCGTCTACAACTACTTGAGCAGCGCCACTACCGGTACCACCACCAGCGCTAAATGCGCAAAATATCATGTGATGACCAGCAATTGCGTTTTGAATATCTTCAATGCTTTCCTCTGCTGCAAGGTATCCTCTTCTCGGATCACCGCCGGCACCAAGTCCTTGCGTGCTGATTGGTCCTAGTTGAATTTTGTTTGCACATTTGGATTTATTGAGATCTTGTATATCAGTGTTTGCAACAATCAATTTCACATGTTCTAAGTCTGTCTGCTCGAGTAAATTGGCCAGTGCATTATTACCACCACCGCCGCAACCAATGACTGCGATTTTTGGACCACCAACGAATTCGTTAGCGTCTACTTCTGGGTAATTGTTGTATTGATCGGTTCTGCTGCGCTTTCTTTCAAGTTCTTCTTTGTATTCGCAGCGACGCTTAGCACCCCTTCTACATCCGTCAGAATGCGCATCTGAAGCGCAATCAGGTACACTTCTCCGCTTAATACCACCTTCATCTGTGGAAGCTGTATAGTCATCTTTGTTGTTGCGACTACTACGTGGAGTATATAGATTATATTTGCTATGCATTTGAAAAATTCTATCACATATATAATATATTATCCAGACAATTTTACTTAAACGAAGTTAATAAAGTGTTTCGCTAAAGCAGTGCTTTTCTCATTTTTTAGCGCTAAATGGGCGGGTTAGAAATGTGCAGAACTGTTTAATATAGCCTGTAATGCTAGATGCGTTATTGTCTTCTTGCTTGGATTCTTCTAGTCCTATTGCAAAAATATTAGACCATTCAGGCCCGTATGTTTTGTGATTAAATTTCCAAGATTTTACAATTGCTGGGCACTTTAAAGCTTCAGATGCGATTACAGGATTGATAAATGATGCGCCACCTCCGATAAAGATAAATCTTTCAATTTGTGATTTCCATCCGTTTTCAGGTATTTCACCTTTGATTTTATTGCATTGAATAGTGATGTTTTCATTCATTGCAGCAAATAAATCAGCTTTACTTAACCTAACTTCTCCCTTGCCAGTCTGCAATATAATTTCTGCAAAACTTTCAGATTGATCTTTAGCAACGATTTCCTTCAGTTTTTGAACTTCGGTAGCAGACACTCCTAATTTAGTGGAGAGGTTTGCAAGAAAATCGTCTGCAGCAACGGATATATTAAATAGCGCAACATGTTTATCGTGATTAAAAATATAAAGCTTTGTCCATTGACCAATATCCACAACAGCAACGCATTCTTTTCGACTTGAGTCTTGGTTGGCGATAATGTCTTGAGCTACTTGACTACCAGTGTAAATATCAGTGCATTTTGATAGTGGATTTGGCAGTGATTTAACGACGTTTTGCCATTGAGCATGACAGTGATAATCTTGATAAATGACATTACACATGGTTGTTAATAACGGCGCTTCTGCACCTACTGAACTATCAATATCTGTTGCTTTGGTCTGTTGATCTACAATTGTAAAATGCATGACCTGGTACTTCTGATTTTGATAATGAGCGCGTATTTCATTAGAGACTCGATTTAAATCCTTTTCTGAAGCTTCGTTATCTGGAATAGTGCATTGATGTACTATTGGTACGCATTTTAAGCTTTGATCGCTTAATACAATAATGACTTTGGTAGCACTACGTCCAATTCGTGATTGCATTGCCTGGATTAAATAATGTAGGTTTTTTTGAACATTATCAAAGGCTCCGGGCTTTTCAGCGTTCCAGCCCTTTGACTCAAGTTCATCTGTATGGATGATCTCACCATTTTCAAATGCACCTACACGAAATCGATGGGATCCAATATCGACGACAATTAACATTATATATATTGTGTCATAAAAAATTACATTGGATAAGGTCTTCTTTAAACGATTTTATCATGATAACATATATGCATATGATCTGTGATCTTACCAATAAAAGTACAATGCGTGGTAATAATGTAAGTCATGCTAATAATAAAACCGGTCGTAACTTTCGAGTCAATGCTCATTGGCATTGGTTCCATGTACCATGGGGACGCGAACGGTTAAAGGTGTGTAGGCGTGGTCTGTCGACAATTTACAAAAATGGTGGATTAGTTCCAACATTGCTTCAAAGCAAGAAGTGTGCTTTAGGTGCAGAGGGAGCTAAATTAAAAGTTCGATTAGAAACTCATTTTGCAAATACTGCGCAAGAAAAAACAGTTGCGCATTAATTTGTTCACTTATTTGATTTAAACCTGATTCGACAAAAGTTATAGCGCTGCAAGTCTCGCTATATATGAATGCGTTAGTGGGATTTTTAGCTATTTGTAATGCATGATAAATTTCTTGCAATTAATAATATAAAAGTAGTCTGCAAACCTGATATCTTCACGACACTTTCAGTGATTGATAACGCATTGTTTGATCTCGGGCTGGTGATGGTAGCGTGCGATGCGAACGCCTAAGAGGATCGGATGGTTTACCAATCTGTAAGTTTTATTACAACCTGATATCTTCACAACGCTTTCAGTGATTGATAACGCATTGTTTGATCTCGGGCTGGTGATGGTAGCGTGCGATGCGAACGCCTAAGAGGATCGGATGATTGGCTTGCATTCTGCGTCTTAAGTGTTTATATACCTACACAAGCATTGAATTACACAAGGAATGCAGTTTTGATGGCTTTAGAGGGTGTTGCTCGGATCTGTCTGTCTTATATAAGCTTGTGCATTTTAATCTTCTCTAGACGAGGTATTTAGGTTGGCAGGTGATTACAGTTCAATCGAGAAGTCTGGCCATCCAATTTCGTTATCCTGATTATAGAAGTTCATTTTAATTTGCACGACTCTTTGCATTGTATGTATCAACAGGATATCTTCGATTTTCTTTTGATTCATCAGATATTGAAGCAGCTCTTTTCGATTGCTTAAATTGATATCAATCTTGCGATCTTTCATGAGAATCGAAAGAGTTTTGTGGCGATTTAAATGTAATTTTTTCTGAGTCTTAACGTTAAAGGTAAGTTGATCGCAATGTAACTCGACATCATAATTAGATTGAACAGTCATAGTTAGAGGTGCAAGTTGTAACCAGGATTTGGCATTGTCTAGCTTGTTGATGATACGCTTCATATCAATTGCCAGATCACCAGTAGCATATTGGTTTTCGAGTAATTTGATGATTTTTGCACGATGTACAGCGTAACCTTTGTAAAATGACTGAGCATTAGCTGCGGAGATCATTGGCGCGTTAGGGTTTTGGCTAAATGGGAAATAAGGGGCCATGTACTTTTGGTATTCTTTGGAAAGTGTTTGTTGCAATTGATATAGCTCAGCATCTATAGTGTGAGACAAGTGTCTTTGCAGTGCATCTTGCAGTTCTTGTATTTTATATTTCAAGTATTTGTTTTGCGTGGTTGGAAATGCTTGTGCTTCAGATTTGTATGTATTGCGCATCAAGGAATTTTCTAATTCCATGAGCACGCCAGAGTGATTTTCACGATAATTTCTAATTTCTGTTATGATTTCATTCCAGAAGATTATTGCCATTGAAATTTGGATTTTTTCTGGACAGATTTTTTCACAGTCAAGATAAAACTCTATTAATGGAGTGGCAAGTTCGCGTGTAATTGTCTCTAATCGAGTTATAGACTGTGTAAGTAGCAACTTTAAATAATTGTGATCTTTAGAAAACGCGCAAGTCAGCAGCTCGTTCATATTGTAGAGTTGTTGGGAGTCGAGATACAGTCTAAGTCGTTCCATAGCGCTTTCTACTTGAAATGCAATGCCGCTTGTGATTTGTTCAACGATGTCTTTAAATCCGAGGGATTTCAGATATCTCAGGATGACAAATAACATTGCCTGATTAGAGCGCAGGCTTTGTGCGATTTGCAGGAAGTAGTGTTGATTAAAGTGTTGCTGAGTGACGATAATTTCTGCTGTATGTAATTTACTATATGCCAAAATAAGCATTTCGTGAGCAGTTGCTTTTGCTATCGCTGGTCGCAGTTTAGGTGGTAATTTTGGTAAAGTAGCCAGCATAAAGTGCTCATGCTTTTTAATAAATGCGATATATTGCGATAAGATTTCTGGGTTCCATAGCAGTGTGTATTTTAGATTCCATTCCATATATTTGCTGGAGGTTTGCTCTGTCATAAAATCTTGAGCTAACACTAAGTTGATAAGACTTAACAGGTCTTTGACTCCAGGCGCAACAGATAATTTGTCGTTTTTCATGATAAATATCCGGTCTATTATTGGCCATGTACGAGTTGCATTTGATATCTTTTCACGTAATAATATGATTTTTTCATCAGCTTGATGAGTGAAAGTTTCAATACCATTGCTAAAAATACTTGATTTTTCCATTTTTGCAATTAATATACGGCATGGCTTGTCCTCTGATAATTTGCCGTAACATAACCAGAATAACTCTTCATTTTCGCAATCTGAGATTAATTTTGAAATGCATTCAGATAGCTCAATTAAATCTTGTTTAGAAGTTAAATCGGGCAGATCTTGTAATTGTTGTAATTTCTGCACAAGTAAAGATATTTGTAGCACATTGTGTTCATTTGTAATTGCATCTGTTAATTCTGTAATTAAGTTATTAAATACATGGATTAGTATCGTTTTGTCCAATAAATCTTCTAGTGTGTAGCGATCCTGACTCAAAACAGGTTGCAAGTTGTGGGGTATATTGATTTCGGGTAATAAATCTACTAACGCTCTGCGAAAGGCATGGGCATTACCTGAATATAGATCTTCTAATTGTTCTTCAATATTGTTGATTTCAGTAACAAGGGTGTCTAGTATCCCATACACGGTCCATGCAGGATCTTTTTTCAATAACTTCATCGATTGTTCGTCTTGCCCTGCAGAATAATTCATCACGCGTTCGATTTTGATTTGTAGGCGTTTTATTGCTGCGTCCAAAATTTTACTATACACTTCTTGATACACTCGGTTTAGTTGTATTTCAATCGGTGATTGCCATGAATAAATAATCCAAAACATAAACAGAGGATAGCTTTGAGCGTCATTGATTGAGTCTAAAGTAGCTTCAAGGTTATTATGCTTGAAAGATAATTCTTTAATACATCTTGCGAGTTGCTTGGTGTTGTGACGCAGTATCATTTGCTCCTTAGCTAACCCGTAAGTACCAAGTAACACCAAAGCGCCGGCAATAAAATGACGAGTGTCATGGAGAAACTTATCTAAAGCAAAGGAATTCTTTTCCAACAAATCACTGACACCAGTCTCGAGAAAAATTTTATTGTGAAATAAATTATGAGTAAAACCTGCCAGGGTCTTGTTATTTTCTGTATATTGACTGGATAAATACACTCCTCGTATAAAAGGCAGTACAGTGTGTGCGTTAAATTTAAAGATAGATGACATCGCTTGGCTCCAAGATTCTCGTAAATGCTCAATCTCACGATCTATCTCAATAACGACGCTAGCTGAAGATTTATTGTTTGCCAGTATTGAATCACGCAATATAAGTACTTTAGGTGCTATGTAATTAATCGATTCATTGATCCAGTCTGTGCTGTAATTGGCAGTAGAATGAGGAGAAGACCATCCAAAAATCTGACTTTTATCTAAATGTTCGCTGATTTGTTGGAATCCAGGCATTGATTCACACCTGGTAATAAGTAAATTGACTGCCATTCGAAATCCAAATTGCTTCTGAACATCTGTTAAAGTGTCTCTGATTATAGCAAACCAATTGTCATTGTTATGATTGGTAAAAAGAGTGTAGGGCAGGGTGATGGTAATTGAATCTACAGGTTGAGCGGGTCGGTATTTTTTTAAAGAATTGATCAAAGAGGATAGAAATTGACGATAATATAATTCCTTACTCATAATCGAGATACTGCTGACCTTGATAATTACTCCGTCATTATATATATGAGAAGAGCAGATAATTTCCGCGTCGTCTTTGACATAAAAATCTGCATCTGCATTAGGCATTATATGTTTTTTACCTGCATGAGGCGGGCCTACAATAATTGTCCAAGGTATTGTTTCGTGATAATTAATATTGCCAGTGTTTTCATATAGCGTATTGAGCGTGTTTAGTATCATTTGATCTACTTCATCTAGCTTGAAATAAACTAAATTAATCGCAGTACGTTTGTAAAAGATCCATAAAAGGGTGCAAGCAAGTATAAAACTGAGAATGTATCCCCAATTATTTAATATTCCAAACATCATAATGCAAACCTCGCAATGACTTGATTTAATGAATCAGTGTATGTGTACCAAATTACATAACTTACAAACAGATAAATACTCAGACTTGCACCGCAGAACCAAAGCAAGTGGTAGGTGGTGTATTGTTTGCGAGTTTTCGATTCTCCTATGACCGTTTCAAATAACTTGTTTAATTCAGTTGTGGGGTGTTGTTGATAAATCATAAAAAATAACTGCGATTTCAATTGATCGATTTTTGGTTGATTGTTAATATGCATACCTTTAAATCCGAACGATAAAACATAAAAGTAAATACGCGCGAGTTCAGTGTTTTCTCTATCCTCAAGAATATAGTCAATTTGCTCAAAAATATGAGATCCAGAAATATGCGTCCGAAACACTTTGGCTTCCAATAAGTTATTCAGCCATTCGATCTTATAAGGCCATTCAAAATTAAGAAAAAATTCATCTGCAAATCCAATCATCGAGTATCGCGCGTTATCAAAATTTGATTTATCGTGGTAATCGTTGTGTGTGATTGTTTGATTGTCAAAAAATTGGATTAATTCTTCTTGAATATACTGTACCGCTTGTGAGTGGTCTTTGTATTTATCAGCAAGGGCTAACAGAATTGTATAAAACTCATAGAAAAGCGCCGCTTTCATATCTAATTAATATTATAATTATAGACATTAAGACTTAGTGAAGTACACAAGTCATTTAAGTAGTATTTTTGTGTTGCGTAGTCAGTAACGGTGTAATTTAAGGTTTATTAATGATCAAAAGATGACGATCGATGCGCTGAAAGGTTGGTGGTCTAGTGAAACAAGATGCGCGATGTGCCTTAAGAATACGCGAGGGTAGTCGTGTTAGATGCGTGTATTAGAAGCTGAGGGGGCGTAATCTAGAAAGAATGAGATTGTTTGTTTGTGTTATAAATGATAACAGCATCAGATTGCGCTATATAAAACAAGACTTACACAAGGTATTGATTGAATCGCAGACTCGGAGAAAGTGAGATTCGAACTCACGATATACCAATGATATATAACGGTTTTCGAGACCGTCCCGTTCAGCCACTCCGGCATTTCTCCATTGTTAATACGGGAAGGACAGGATTCGAACCTGCGATGCGTGATACGCATACACACTTTCCAGGCGTGCGCCTTAAGCCACTCGGCCACCTTCCCCTATAAAACAATATTATCACGAATTAATGGAAATCACTAGTTGTTGTCATCAAAATAACTGTTTGTTTGTAAGCCTGCTACTCGTAACTATAAAGAAAAAAGCTCTTAAATCTTTGAAGTATACTAGCGCTTATATGCAGGCACTTTTTGCTTTGTATGTGGGACCGACGGCAGTTCTGTTTCCAAACATTCGAGAAAATGCGCCAATGTATTACGGGAGATTCGAGACGCGACAAATGATAATTCCGCTTCTGTTAATCCAAGAAAAAACGACAATTGATCGCAAGGGGTGCTGCATGGAGGTAGTGGCAAATCTTCTTCCGAGCATCCCAGAAAGTGCGCCAATGTATCATAAATGATCTGCGAGCTTCGAGGAGGGCCGGATAAAAAGTTCGCCAATGTCTCGTAAGAATTTTGCTCGGGTAAAGAATAAAATCGATGCGCTGGTTTCAATGATTGAGGGGATGAATAATTAGCCTTAAATAGACCTTCTTCTTTGAGAGCGGTTCCTAATGATGTTGCAGTCTTATACGTGGCTTGACTGTCAGGATCAGAGTTTGGATCGCCAATGTAGTAATGAACAGGAGCTATATCCTGCGTGTTATCTGCAATGCCAGTGTTTATTGGAGGGCTCTGATCCTTGTCGGTTGCTTGCCTTGTGAGAGTTGGAGATTCTGGAATTGGTGTTAACCCTGCATAAATTGATTGCGTTCTTTGTATGGGTCGATGCGGTCCATTATTTCGCTTGACCGCTCTAGAGGTTGTGGCGCTTGATTGCCCAACTGAAGGTTCAAGAGTTGCACCAGGGTCATTTGTTATGGTTTTTCTTCTTGTGTTTTTATTAATCTGCAATGGCCCAGTTTGGACGTCGCGATTCCCAATAGAACCACATATCGTTTGCCTTCTTGCAATCGGTGAAGTGAATACACCAGCGTTGAATGGCGCGTGTAGATTATTACTGGCAGGGGGCGCGTATACGGCTTGCGCTAAAACAGCATAGCTTAATATTTTAACAAACTTCATGTGTAACTATATTGCTCGTTAATATGTTAACAAGCGCTTAACTTCTTGATTAATTACAGTAAATGACCATCTTCTACGCGATAACTCTTTGTGATCTTGATTTGATCTAGAAAATCCTGATCGTGCGAGATTACGAGCAATGCGCCATCATATTGATTTAAAACGTCGATAATGTAATTTCTTGTATCTAAATCAACATTGTTTGTGATTTCGTCTAATAACAACAAACGAGGAGAATGCGCTGCAATTTGAGCTAAAGAAAGCCTGGCCTTTTCACCGCCGGAGAGATTGCGCACGGTCCCTTCAATTGATTCATTTGATTTAAACAGAAAACTTGACAGGTGACCGCGGATTTTTTCGTATAACCAATCAGGGCGAATATATGAAATGGACTCATATACTGTATGCTCAGGATTGAGATTAGAGTAGTGCTGATCTAGATAACCAATGATCTCTTTGATGTGTAAATCAAATTCGTCTGGTTTAATACCTGCAATTTCCCATTCACCTGATTTACGCACGATTGGATCTGCCATCAATGCACGGAAAATTGTGCTTTTACCACTGCCATTTTTTCCGGTAATTGCTATTCTTGCTCCGCCGCGAATTGTTAGATTAACTTTTTTCATCGTTGCACGTTTGTCATTTGCATATTTGATAATTCCTTCTGATACAGAAATTAATACATTATCTCTTGAGCAATCGCTGTTTAAAGCAAAGCTTGGCAAAATTGTTTTGTCAAAAGTAATAGTTGATAATTTATCATCAATTTTCGATTTCATTGCGCTGTGAAGATTGCATATCTTGAAATTACCAGAAACACCTCTGTCGATTTCACGTTTTTGCGCAGTCAGTTTTTGCACTGCATTCTTTTTGGTTTTTGTTTGAATGCCTTGCTCGCAGATGTATGAATCATAATTACCAGCAAAAACTGTCACTTCTTGATCCTTGATGTGCCATATATTCTGAATGCATTTCCGCAACAATTCTGGATCATGCGACACAATTAAACAAGTTCCAAGAAAGTTATTAATCATTTTCATCAAACTTTGACGGTTATCATGATCAAGGTGATTTGTTGGCTCGTCAAGTAGCAGTAAGTTCGGACGTCTTCCTAACGCTTCACCCAATGCTTTGTTAAATCTTTGACCTCCGCTAAGTCCTTGAAATGTTTTACCACTTACAACCTGCGGAACATAGGCCACCTTCATATTGTCTGGAATGTAGATCTCTCCTTCGTTTGGAATAATTTCCTTAAGAAACATTTTTAACAAACTAGACTTGCCAGTACCATTGCGCCCAATAATCCCAATTTTACTTCCAAAAGGAATCTGGGTGGAAAAGTTTTCGAAGCAATTTGATTTGTTAAAAGAGAGCCCGAGTGATTTAATATGCACGGGATTATGTGCCATTTATGTTTGATTATATCTGTTTATGCATTGTATTGCCATTCTCAATCTGACAAACTGCGGTTTTGATGCTGCGTTCTAAAATGTCCAGATCCCCATTACATGTCATTGCAGGTAAAAACGATACATGGATCATGTTATTTATCGCGCTTAACTTTGGCAACAACAAATACCGACCCCAAATAGTTCCAGTATTCATTGCTACTGGATAGATTTTTCTAAATGTGTTTCTTGCAATAACAACAACTCCGCTTCGGTATTTTATATCTTCTGTAGACTCATAACGTCCGCCTTCTGGAAAAATGCAGATATTTTTGTTGTATGGAGTTTGCTTAGATCTGTTTAGCCAATTTGTCGCTCCTCCAACAGGAATCATTTCAGAATTAATTAAAAAGTGAGAAATAAAAAGTGATTTACGAAAAACAAAAACAGTATTGGGTACAAGTGCAAGAATTAAGATTCCGTCAATTGCAGATTGATGATTAGAGGCAATTACAGCGCCATTTATTGGTAAGGTGCCATGAAGATGAACTTGGAAATTAAGCAGTACTCTAGCCATAAAAAGAAAATGCACAGCCAAGTAATGCAACAAAAAATGCATGGATTGTCCAAAGATAATACAAACAATTCCAAGCGTTGCGGTTACAAGGCACGCGCAGAACATCCAGATAACAAAAATTGGATAACAAACCAACCGCCACACTATAAAGTAATTATGACAGAAAAACACCACGGTACGTTTGCAATAAGAGTTTTGTGATATACAATACTACTATGAATGCTAGCGGAAAAAAGACCAATACATCTGGAAACGAGGGTAGCGATACATTTCTGAAGGATTTTGATAATAAAGCGGCACATGTAATAGAACGGTTAAAGCATAATTTAACTTCAATAGCCGTTGACCATGCAACCCCGCAGATCCTGCGTCCTATTCAAGTGACTTTACCAGACGGTTCACGTTCAATGATTAGTCATATTGCAACTATCGATGTTTTAAGTACAACTAGTTTAGCAGTTAAACCCTTTGATGCATCAGATAAGGCATTAATCGGCGCTATTGTCAAAGCAGTATCCACAGGACCAATTCCATTAAATGTATATCCTGAAGGTTCTTCTGTGATTGTTCAATTGCTTTCAAAAACTCAAGAAGACAAAAATAAATTAGCAAAGGGCGCGGTAACATTTGGAGAAGAATCTAAACATGTGCTGCGTGGACTAAAAGAATCTGCAACTAAAGCGATTAAAGAAAATTTAAAATCAAAAGACGATCAATTTAAAGCTTCAGAGCAAATTAAAACACGCATTAAAGAATTAACAGATGAAATCGCACTTTTGGTAAAGAAAAAAGAAGCAGAGATTTTGAGATAAGCTTACGAGATTCTGTTAGCGAGCATCTTGCGTTCGTTATTACTCTGTATCTAACCATCGAATTATTTTCAAAAAGTAATACTTAGTTTTTGTGGTGCAGAATAATCCCTTCGTGACAATAAAAGGCTGAGTATTAAATATTACGCGAATAGCAATACAATTCTGTTTGTCAATTATTTTTACGAAATCCAATAAATCATGCTCTGAGATGCATCGTAATTTATTTATATATTTGGACGGATACTGCATCAATTCATCATCTATCAAAGGCATTTTATACTGAAATAACAATCCAATCTGTGATTTACCAGGCATTAAGCAGGAATACTGCTCGGTTATTAGACTGCGATAATTACTAATTGTAATATATTTTGATGTATTGCCGCCTTGAATGAGGGAGTGATAAATATAATTGACTGAGTTGGTATTGTCACTTTCTGACAATGACTCTCCGATGTACAACGGGCAAGTGCACGCGCTAATTGTGCAGAACAAGTAATAAAGTTTATAAGGATAATTGACAATCATTACAGCTATATTGCATTCTGTGTCTTTAATAATTGCTTAAGTGTATTGAAAATGGCCCGATTGGTTGGGATATTTACAGATCCGTAATTGACGTCGTTTTTTTATACATATACAATACAATATATGCCTGTAACCACTTCTGCAAAACAGAGGATGATTCGTAATGAGCGTGCGCGTTTAACAAATCGAATTCGTCTCGGTAAATTTCGCGCCGCAGAGAAAAATTTTCGTAAATTTTGCTTATCAAGTGATGTAGAGAAGGCCAAAGAGGCTTTTTGTGTAGCTCAATCACAATTCGCAAAAGCGGTAAAGCATGGACTTGTTCATCACAAGCGGTGCAGCGCAAAGGTATCACAATTTTCAGATATGTTAAAAGCAATTTCTGCTTAAAAATATAACTTTATCAGTATGGATTGGGATAGCGCGGCCTCGAAGTTATGCAAAATGCTTGGAGATGATATATGGAATGCATGGTTGTCACGTCTGAAATTTGTAGAAATGACTGCCGATTCAATTATATTTACTGCTCCTAATGCATTTATTGCTCAATGGATTCAAAATAATTATTCTGATTGCATTCGTCAAGTAACTGGCAAAGATGTCGTAATTAAAGAAAGGACAGCGAGCGATGATGCTGAGGAACGGTCTCGCGATAAAAATCACTTAATAGATTCTAGTTGTCCAGTTAATCACGAAAGTAATTCACATTACAGCGATACGCAAAGATCAACGTTAAACAAAGAATGTGTATTTGAGAACTTTGTCGTTGGGCATCCAAATTTACTCGCATTTGAAGTAGTAAAAAAACTAACTACAGATTATCCCTCGGTGCCTTATACTCCAGTGTATATACAAGGCAAGGCAGGTGTCGGCAAGACGCATCTTATGCATGCGGTTGGATGGAAGTTATCAGAATTAGGGGCCTCGGTGTTATATATGTCTTCAGGTCAATTTTTGGAACGTTTTGTGCAATCGGTACGCGAAAGAAACGTGCAAGCTTTTAGTAGTGAATTAACATCGCATGATGTTATTTTAATTGACGATTTTCAATTTCTTATAGGTAAAGAAAAGACTCAAGAAGAGTTTTTTAATATTTTAAATACAGTAGTGGGGGCCAAGAAGATTATTATCATATCTTCCGATCAACTACCTTCCCAATTTGATGAATTGCATGAACGTATGAAAACGCGCTTGAGCAGTGGCATGACCGTTGCGATTCACGCTCCTGATTACGAATTAAGATTAAGTGTGTTGCAAGCGTGGGCAGCTCATTTTCCTCAAGATGCACTAGATATGATGGCAAAGCTAGACATTAGCATTCGAGAATTAAGAGGTGCGTTAACCCGTGTCACAGTACAAGCAGATCTAATGAAGATGCCAATTACATCCGAGTACATTGCGACTGTGTTGCATGATTTGGTTACTTCGTCTGGATTCGCTCCTACTATGGATGAAATATTAAATGCGATTCTTGGTTATTCGCAAAAAAACATGACAAAAGTCACAAAAGATCAAATTCGTATGAGTGGCCGTACGTCTCATATAGTTTTGTTGAGGCAAATTTTTATGTATTTGAGTCACGAACATGGAGGTGTGAATTTGTCAAAGATTGGTATTTATTTAAACGGGCGTGATCGGACTACAGTCAGACATGGTATCGGAAAGATCCGTGATAACTTGCGTACCGACCGTAGCTTAAATGAGATGATTAAGTCAATTCAGGCAATGTTAGGACTATAATTCTATCCTTGCAATTCAAGCTCCAGATCTAATAGATCTTTATGTTATGTGTATTGTGTTTGTTTTTAATTCCATGCATTTAAAATGTAAAGACAGTTTCATTCCATCCGTCCAATTCACCAGCAACAAGTGTTGGTAAAAATCGGATAAATTCAAGCGCTCTCTCTAAGCGGCCTTCACGTTCTAATATCAAATCTAATTTTTCTTTAATTTCATGCAGATACAATACATCGCGAGCAGCATAAGCCAACTGTTTTTTATCTAATATCTCAGCTCCCCAATACGACCCGCTTTCCTCTTTAGATAAATATATCCCTAACAATGTCGAACATAATGTTTTCAAGCTGTGCGATTCCGTGTTAGTACGAGCAAATCTTGAAGCGATTTTAGTGCAGTACACATTATTCACTTTTACTTGAAATGTTTTCGACAAAATACGAATATCGAAGCGCCCAAAGTGAAAAATCTTTTGAATTGCATTATCTGACAATAAACGAGACAACACCGGTGGTTTGTTTGGAGCTAGTGGCATTTTTACACAGTGTACGATTTTGTTTGCACCTTCTTGTGGAAAATATAATTGCACCAAGCACAAACGATCGCGATGTGAAATTTCCAAGCCAAGCGTCTCTGTGTCAATCGCAACAACATTTCCAGTGATTGCAGATTCTGGTAAATCGTTTTCATGAAGTATTACAGTTAATTCTTTATCGATTGTATATTCTTGAGAATTCGTTCCTATATTAGCATGTGTATTGTCATTCTTGTTCATACTGCAATTCTATCATTTCTAGCGCGCCACTAGTAGAGCACTGTGAAAGCACCGATTAAAAGACCTTACCGATTATTAGTTTTTATGTAAACTGTCAATAAAATACGCAAAAGAGTTATATTGTATATATGAGACATCTCTTGATGCTTGTTGCATTAAGTATTTTTAGCAGTAATCAAAGTGTGGAATCTGATCCGGTTGAAATAAACGGCACAGAGCAACATGAGAAGGATACTGATAATCAAAACCAAGATAATACAAACAATTCAGATCAAGCATGTACAGATCTTTTGGATAAAGGACACGATTTTGACATAATTGACGATGATATTGATTTAGAGGGTACGAAACCTGATCTGATATGTACTAAAACCAGCACTACATTAATCTCTCCTAAGATTAAGTTGGTTGCCAATGATCCAATATCGGAAATTTTGCTTCTGAGATTACGTGAAAATTTGCTTTTAGCGAATGTAGATATTACTAAAATTGACGCTGATATTCAAGTGAAGATTAGAGTGAAGCGTATTGCAGAAAAACTTGAAATACACTGTGTATATAATTATTTAAATATCGATTCGAATCCAATCAGGCGAGTGTATTTATGCAAGCCAGGTGACTGGATTAATGCAGTTAACCAATTTACTGATGAATTTTGCAGTTCTTTTGCCGGCGTCAGTGATATCTTTGCGCAGCCATTTTGGACTAAGCACAATATAAACCGTATCGATCGATTGGCGCTGAAATATCTTGATGGTAGGGTGCGTTATCCACAGATTAACGGTACAGAGATTCAGTTTCGTCAAATCTCGCATTTATGCCCAATACCATCTGGAGTGGTATTTACTGCGCGTATAAATAATCGATTATATTTGATGAAGTATCAAAATCAAGAACTAACGAAAATTCCAGTGGCAAATGCAGATTATGCTGCATGCAATAAAGATCGTATGGTTTTTTGTTGTACTCAAGATAACGGTTCGGTCGCATTGTTGTTGACAGATGATGGTGGCAAAAATTTGTATACCATTTTTTCTAGCGACTCTATCATTGCACCGACATTTAACCGTGACGGTTCAAAACTATCATTTGTCAGCTTAAAAGAAGGTCGCAACACAGTGCACATATACGAATTAGAAAATAATCTGTTCGTTGCAAAGAAACAATATCACTTTGATGAAAAGGTCAAATTACTTACATGGTGCCCGCAAGACGATAATGTAATAGCTATGCTAGTGTCTGCAAAAAACGGATCTAGGGTTAAATTGTTGCAGATTGAAGACTCTTCATCAATTCAATCCGAAGTGATAAGGTCAGAGATTATTGAAATGCAATGGAAGGGTCTAGGCTTGGTGCTTTCTGATTACGATGATCGTTATTGGTACACTTCGTTAATTTGCAATGATACTAATCAGTTGTTAAAATGTGTTGAGATAAAATAAGAAATTATTAAACCATTTTGAATGTTTACTTGCAAATTTGCATAGATTTGAATAAGATTTATTAAGTGCTTGATGCGCAATTTACACTATTTTATAACTTGCTACTCAAGTGGTGTGGTTTATTTTTTACCAATATATCCAATGTTGTTTTGTTTCTAATTAACGACATAGATAGCATTGAACTCGCAGAAGTGTTGATGCGATTTTTATTAATTGGGTTGTGTATTTTAATTATTCGCAATACTAAATATAAACGTTTTCGTTATTTTGCACATTATTTTTCGATTTACGCTCTTTTAACAGTCTTGTTAATAGTTTTTTACAATTTTTTTGCAAACTATCAATGTGCAAGCAAGATTTTATCGCTTTGGGATTTATTTTTCAGCTTGATGGTATTTCGTGTGTATTGTTTACGAATCGCAATTGTTGGATTAAGCTTACAAGACTGGTCCATTGGAATACCGATTCGCACTAAATTTGCAAACGATATATATCGGGTATTTTCAAATGCATTGCTGGGTATTAATTGCGTTGCAGTTGCCAACAAGGCGTTTATTATGGCAAAAGCTTCGAATATTGTTATAACAATTCTATTTTTTGCTCCATTTTATCTATATTTGTCTTGGTTTGCGTATATTTATCAAAAAGACATCCAGCAAGAAATCGCTGAAATTGTCCCAGATTTTATTCTGGACCGAACAATGCTCTTGGCAATTTACGGGAGCTTGTTTTTTCTCTTTTTACTGAACATAGTAGACACTGGAATTGAAGACAGGTTTGCCCGAATTGCGTTAACGGTCTTTTTGCTTGTCAGTTTTTTTGCAGTTATAGATGTGTATCTCAAGGTTATGCTGGTTCACATATGGGGTAAATTTTCTAATGTTCAATATAATTATAGTTATACTGAATTGTTATGGGTGCTTAGGTTTTTATGGTCTATTGTATTTTTATACACATTGCAATTCTTATGGAATGTATCAAAAACCGCCCCAATAATGAATTTTGCAATATCAATTGCCTCTTTTGTGATACCTCTGTCAATTATCTGGCTCGTTGCAGATTTAGTGCAAGTGTTATTTGCCTTAAGGATTACTCCGACGGACCTTAATAGTAATCAATTTAGTTTTGCAAATCTAAAACAGCGCGCAGTTACATTGTTTGCTGCGTTTAAAAGCTTTATGACTTGGATTAAAGCAATGTTGATCGTTGGATTTTGTTTGGTAAGTACTGGAGCTGATATCGGGTCAGTCTTAAATAATGTGGCTTGGGTGTTGGCCGGAATGTTTTATGTTGGGCAATCAGAGTTTCAGAATTTTTTCACCGGAGTTGCGCTTGTAATTGAAGACGCGATTAACTTGGGGGATTTAATTAAAGTGAATGAAAAAATACTAGGCATAATTGAGCATATTGGTCTGCGCTCAATGAAAATTAGAGCTTTAGATGGTTCTGTCTTTTTTATACCTTTTGGAAAAATCTTGATCCTAGAGAACAAAAGTCGTGATTTCTCATTTGTACTATTAAATATCTCTGTCAAACCCAATACAGAAATTGCAAAAATTTCAGACAGCATTGATTCAGCTGTAAAAGAAATCGAGCCAAGCATGCATACAATTGGAGTGTATTTAGGAGCAATTGAACACAGAGGGGTCGTTGATATTTCTGGAGAAAAGTTAGTATATCAATCACGTATTAAATGCTCTCCGGGGCAGCAATATACCGTTAAACGAGCACTAAATGCCGCTTTAAAGGTAATTCTAGATAAGAATAATATTGTTATTCCATCGCAAATTAATCTCTCCACTGAAACAATGAGTATGTCTAATTCTGAATTTAAAAACATGGTATAACTTGAGGATGACGCGGCTTATATGATTAAAGCTAATCAATGCCTTGCACTCAACTAGCAACGTAATTGTTTATACGGCATGACGCACGGCTAACTGCTTGGAGAAATCGTGTGAGCGCGAAGAGTTTATATGACGCTCCAATAAAAGAGTAGGCGGCATGCGCAATTTAGATGAATCAGGCAGATCAAGTGAAGTAGGTGCCTTGCTGAGTGTGTGAGTCTTGCCAATCGATAATACGTACACAATGAGACTAATCTGTTTAACAATTGTTTGTCTTTATTTCTATAAATTATCATCAAATTTAGGCAAGGTCAAATCCAGACAACCGGTGTATGGACTACGCTAACAAGTTATGCAATAATATGCTTATATGGTTAAATCTGTTGACAGTTCATGCAGATCTAGAATTGGCAAACAACCGATTCAACTGCCTGCGGGGGTCACATGCGAAATAAAAGACAATTTTGTGACGCTTGTGGGTCAGAAAGGTCAAGTTGCGCTGAATTATCCAAGAGCACTAGAGGTTAAAGTTGAACAAGGACAATTGATTGTTGTTCCGCAAAGGCACGACGCTTCTGCAATTTGGGGTACAATCGCAAGTCGTTTAAGATCTTTGGTGAAAGGTGTGTCTGAAGGATGCTCTCGTATCGTTAGAATCACAGGAGTTGGTTATCGTGCCACACTTGTTGATAATGTTATCGAGTTGTCTTTAGGCAAGAGTCATCGTGACAGAATTACCAATGTACCTAAAGATGTAAACATTACAATCAGCAAAGATAGCACATCTTTAACAATATCTGGGTGCGATCCATCAATAGTTGGAAACACAGCCGCTAAATTTCGTAAGCTTCGTAAGATGAATCCGTATAATGCAGCTGGAATATCATTAGATGGTGATATAATTAGAAGAAAAGAGGGTAAGAAGAAGAAATGAGTAAATTAACAAGGCAGCGCAGAAAAGATCGTGCGCGTTATAAAGTAAAATCTTTAAGCAGTCGCTTCCGTCTGTCAGTGTTTATATCTCATCAGCATATACACACGCAGATTATAGACGATGTAAACGGTAATACAGTTGCGTCGGCATCTACAGTTGAGAAGGCATTTAATGCAAAATCATCTCGAAATAAAGAAGCAGCAACGCTGATCGGTCAATCGATAGCAGCACGTGCAAAAACTACAGGTGTAACAGCTTTGGTTTTTGATAGAGGCGTGAGAAAATACCATCCTGGTGGCAAGCTTGATTTGATTGCTACTGCGGTGCGTGAAGGAGGAATATTAATCTAATGAAAGAAGGAATGATTAGCAGAGATAGAAATCTGCGCTCAAAAAGACCAAGTCGCGATTCCGGCAGGGGTCAGAAAAAGGATTTAATCCGTGAAGTAATTCTTACACGTCGCGTGTCAAAAACTACAGCACGTGGTCGTATTAGAGGTGTTTCAATACTTGCAATCGCAGGTGACGGACGCGGTAAAATTGGATGGGGTATTGCAGGATCTAAGGAAATTCAAACTGCAAACGCAAAAGCAGCTAGACTTGCAGAGGCTTATATGAAGCACATTCCTATCTGGAATCGTCGTACACTTCCACATGATGCAGAGGCGAGTTTTGGACCTGTAACAGTTTTAATTAGAAAGGCTAAAACAGGAACTGGTATTATTGCCGGAGGTGTAGTAAAAACAGTCTTTGAAGCTTTAGGTGTAAAAGATGTTGTAGCGAAAGTTGTTTGTGGAAATAACCCATTAAATGTATTGCAAGCTTTAATGAAGGCTTTGGAATCTTTAAGGTTACCATCAAAGATAACTAGCGACAGAGGTATATCATGAGTAATATCGTAAATTTAGACAAATTACGGCCAATGGTCGGTTCTCGTAAAAATAGCAAGAGAGTCGGAAGAGGTCATGGATCAGGTTGGGGCAAAACCGCAGGTTACGGTCATAAAGGTCAGTCAGCACGTTCTGGAGTACCATTAGGAATGGAAGGTGGTCAAACTCCACTTTACAGACTTTTACCTAAAAGAGGTTTCAATCCACGGCCTCACTATGCAGAAGCAGTGACATTAGGCACTTTAGAGACAGCTATTGGGTCTGGAATATTAACAAAAAATATTACATTCCAAGCTCTTAGAAAGGCTAAGCTTATTCGTGCTTATACAAAAAAATGCAAGATTATTGGAAACGAGACAAGTATCACAGGCATCACATTCGATGCTAGTGTAAAAGTTTCCAAAGGCGCAGAACAGGCTTTAAATAAGGTGAAATAATGTTGAACAATGCTCAACGTATGTTTTCTGGCTTTTCATGGTCCAGTTTGTGGAAATTAGTAGATCTACGTCAGCGCTTAACATTTACATTCTTAATGATAGTGGTATACAGATTTGGAACTCGTTTACTTATTCCAGGTGTTGATTTTTCAATTATGGATGCTCAAATAGTTACAGGTAGTAGTTATTTGAATATCTTGAATACTTTGGCAGGTGGAGCTTTGACCAATGCGGCTGTTATGGCTCTTGGTATACTTCCATTTATTACCGCTGGTTTGATGATTAATTTATTAACAATTATTGACGATTCTTGGACTGCTCTACGTAAAGAAGGAGAAGCAGGACGTGCAATCATTGATCAATATACCAGACAGACCGCGTGCGCTATAAGCGTGGCTCAAAGTATGCTTGTTGTGCATTTTCTTGAGATACACAATGTAGTGTTAATGCCAGGTTTCTTATTTAGAGTTAATACAATTTTAACAATAGTCAGTGGTTCAATGTTTTTAATTTGGATGGCAGATCAGATTAGTAAAATGGGCATTGGAAGAGGTTCTTCAGTAATACTTTGCATTGGTATCTTATCTGATGTACCTCAGGCCGTTATCAATATTATTGACAATTTGCGTATTGGTAATATTGCAATTGCAAATTTTCTTAGTTTTGCCGTGTTTTTCTTAGCTGTATTGGCTTTTATTGTGTTTTTTGAATCTGCCCAACGACGTATCTTAATTGTATGTCCGAAAATGATGCCAAGAATGGGTATGATACAAAACGCGGAATCTCTATATTTGCCAATGAAAGCAAATATCGTAGACATATCTCCAGTGATTTTTGCAAGTTTTGTCACAGGTTTAATTGCGCGCTTTTTTATTCTTGTGAATTGGGCTATAGAGTATTTGGGATATCTTGATTACGTTCCAGGTATTGAATGGGTACCGCCTGGGTCTTACACAATGTGTGAATTAGTGTTGATCATGACTTGCGCGATTATCTGGGGTCCTTATACTTGGTCTCCTGAAGAAAACGCTGAACGTCTAAATAAAGAAGCGAAATTTATCCCCGGTGTGCGTCCTGGTCATTCTACCGTTGAATATCTATGGAATATGGTGTTAAAAATGTCAATAATTAGTGGAGTTTACCTGTGCGTCCTAAATACACTACCAGGTATGATGTGCGATTTATTGTTTGCACCGTTAGCGTTTCGTGGACTCTCGATGCTTATTGTAGTAAATGTAATAATCGAGACTATCAATCAAATTGGTACATATATCATGACCATGCATTATCAACGACTAGAGGATATGCAGAAGAAAATGATGAAAAGGAAAAGGCCGTGAACAAAATTTATGACCGGAGGTTTTTCGGAGATACTATAAGTCTCGTAGTGATTTTTCTTTCTTGCATGTCTTCATGTTGTGTTAATAAGATCGTCTCTATATTTGATCGTATGTGCCTTCAATTGTCAGATTTAAGTAAGAAAATGGAGAAGCCGTGTCTAATAAATGCATAATTCTTTTTGGCCCTCCTTTGGCCGGTAAGGGTACAATTTCTAGAATGTTGAAATCCCATTTAGATGCATACCATCTAGATATGGGCAACGTGTTACGCTCGAAACTTGCAAACGATGCAGAGTTGTCAAAGAAATTAAATAGTGGGGTTCGTCTTAGTAATGAATGTGTAATTCAATTCTTTAACGATTGCTTTCAACAACATAAGGATCAAAATTTGATTCTAGACGGTTTTCCGCGTAGTGTTGAACAAGCTCAGTATCTTTCACACGCATTGTCCGATATGGATGTATATGTGTTGGAGTTGCCTTTGACGTTGAGTGAATTGCAAAAACGAGCGGCTCAGCGCGTTGTATGCGCAGATTGTGGCACTACTTCAGTAGTCGGAGCAGGGGAGTGCGTGTGTGGCGCGTTCGCATGGTATCGCAGATCAGACGACAATGGAGACATACCTGTGAACCGTTATCATGATTACTGCAACTATCGCGAGTCTGTATTGTCTTTTTGCGCAAAAATAGGTACTATTATACCAGTGAATGGTATTTTTTCTGCGAAAGCCTTAAGTGCAATAGCAATTAGAAAAATAACTGGAGATCATATATGAGTAGATTATTCGGAATAGAATTGCCTGCAAAAAAAGTATTGTGGGTATCGTTAAAATATATTAAAGGGATTGGGAAAACAACTGCTTGTAAGATTTGCGACGGTTTAAGTCTGGATCCTCAGGTGCGTACTAATACTTTAGATGAGGAAACAATCCAAAGAATCGGTGATTATATTACTACCAATGGAATTGAAGTAGAACACGAAGTTCGTCGTACTACCAGAAATAATGTGATGCAAAAAATTGCAAATCAAACCCATGAGGGTCGGCGTCATCAAAAAGGATTGCCAGCTCGTACTAGTCGTATGAGAAGAAACGGAAAAACTGGTCGTAAAATTGCAAGGCAATTTACAAAGGATTAAGACATGATGAATAAAACAAAAAAAGGTACAAAAAAAGTATACAGAAAGTGCCAAATGGTAGACTTGCATGTGAATTTTGGTATGAATAATACAATTATCACAGTTACAGACTTAAGTGGTCAAAAATTGTTTACAATTAGCCCACCTCATTTGCAGGTCAGTCCTAAATTTACAGGACCACGTAAGGCAACTGCTTATGCTGCTCAAGAGGCAATGAAAGCTGCGATTGTAAGAATGCAAGCAAATCATGGAGTTGTCGCAATTAATGCGGTAATTACCAAGGGTCCAGGTGCTGGACGTGACGTTGCTTTGCGTTCTATCAAGATCCCGGTTAGTAAGTTTACAGATGTGAGTCCAGTTGTACATAACGGAACACGTCCTCCTGCGATGAGGTCTAAATGAATAGTAGAATGCTATTAAATATAAAAGAAATTGTTGAGTCAAGTAAGAAATCAATATTTGAAATTTACCCTTTAAATGTTATGCAGGGCTACACAGTTGGTACTGCATTAAGAAGAGCTCTTTTTAATAGTGTTGCTGCTTGTTCTATTATAGCAATTAAGATCGAAGGAATTAGTCATGAGTACGCTTCGGTGAACGGTACCCGTGAAGATTTATTGCACATTAATAACAGATTACGTACAATGCCCATTCGAATTCTTGAGCATTTTGATGAGCCGATTTCAATGACTGTAAACTTTACAAGTGAAGAGCGCATTGTGAAATGCAAAGATATGCCTGCATTACATAATATTGAATTCCCTGATCCTGAATATCGATTATTTGAATTGGTTGGTTCAGGCGACGTCAGTATGACAATGTGGTTTGGATGCGGTGTAGGCTCTGATCCAGATGATAAATTCTTCGCTCAGGGCAAGCGTTATCCAGACTTCCAACAGACTTTAAGTGAATTTGGAGTGATTCGTATCATCCCTAACTTCTCACGGGTGTCTGCAGGTGTCAATGTGACTACATCCGATCAAGGTGGTATGCCATTTGAGATTTTAACAATAAACGTTGAAAGCGACGGCGGTCAATCACCAAAGAAGATTTTCGATGAAGCGAAAGAATCGTTATTTCAAATCTTTGAAGCATTAAATACAACTCAGATTGGTCAGGGCGATCAGAGCGACGCAGAAGAATACAGCCAGTCTGCAACTTTTGTGAACGTTTTAAGCAAGTCGTTAAATTCTCACGAGATTATGTTAAATCCTGCGATTGTCAGTTCGTTAGAAGCGGCTGGATTTGAAGTCGTACGCGATCTGATTGAAGCTCGCTCATTAAAGGATGTTCCTGGGATGAGTCAAGATGTGATAGAGAAGATCCGTAAGGCGCTACAGATATTGCATAATAAGCTTGATTTGAATCAAGATGTCTTAAGTGAATATCAATTACTATAATTTTTGATTAGAGTAATTCTGATCCAAGTACATTGAATTTTTTTACTCTTTGAACTTAGTTTGAATCAAAATATGCATTTAGGGTTAAATATGTCGTTACCAAAGTGTATTGAAATAGTATTTTTGTTAAAACGAGAAATTGTGTCTAGAAGTCGTGCACGATCTGATTAAAGCTCGTTCATTAAAGGATATTAAGCGCTTTATTATCAAAGTGTATTGAAGCATTATTGCACTGCGATATTGAATGTTGTTGCTAATATTTTACAGAATTATTACTCGTGGCATAACATATCTGGATATTGCATCTTATTGTTAATCCATCCTATGACAAGCGCATTGATATTTGGTGCAAAGGGCGCGCAACACTCAGAATACGCAAAGGCACATTCTTAGAAATTCCCATTCTATGAAATATACACCGATACTTGACCTGGTGAAATCGCCCCTATTGAGCCTGCGGATGGGCACAGAATTTCGATGCTTGTCCTGGTGAAGTCGCCCATATCGAGCCTTTCAGAATACGCAAAGGCACATTCTTAGAAATTCCCATTCTATGAAATATATACCGATACTTGTCCTGGTGAAATCGCCCCTATTGAGCCTGCGGATGGGCACAGAATCTTATCGCTACAGCGCACCACAGGCATACCACCTACAAGCGTTCGAGAGATCGAGATCCATGGCGCGCCGCTCGCAATGCACGGTCCAGGAGGAGGGATATTGCGCGGTCCAAAGGGCAAAAGATTCATCAAGGGTTTGCTGTCAGATATACCAGCTATAGGCTGAGCGCCGATCAAGACCCGAGCAAAGGGCAACACAATCATTGGCAGAGGTATCGTGCCAAAAGACGCCTGCAATACGGTACCAGCGCACATCGACAAGTTCATATAAGTAATCTTGCGAGCATATTGCGTCTCTCATCAAGTCATCAAGCGGAACATTTTACCAAAAAGTAAGGATTCAATTTGAGAGCTTTCTGTCCAGAGGTATAGCATCGCGTTTACTGCAAGAAATCACTAGTATCAATACCGCCTCAAGAAACAACGCCTACGCATCCCGCCTCCGGTCACCAACCTAATCATCAATGCGACCACGCGTGTACGTCGGTTCCGCCCGTCCAAAGTCACACCTCGCCACCAAGACACCACGCGTGCGCGTCCCTTTAGCGCGTCCAAAAAGTCACACCTCGCCACCAAGGCCGCGCCCAATCTACAGCAGCTTCTTAATATCAAGTTCCACAACCTACCAGAAGCAATCAAATCTCCATATATCTGAGCACCGCCTCAACCCCAAGAAATAATTAATCCAACCTCCAAAAAGCAATCAAATCTCTATATATTTAAGCGTCATCTCAACCCCAAGAAACAACACCTACGCATCCACCTCAGCGCTTCAGATTGCGGCATCAACCCCAAGAAATAACACCTACGCATCCGCCTCAGCGCTTCAGATTGCATCTCAGCCCAACCTCCAAAAAGCAATCAAATCTCTATATATCTGAGCACTGCTTCAACCCACCATCACGACCCAACCAATCTGAGCATCGCTGACTGTTATTTGATATCATATCTTATGAAGCTCAATGCTAACCCTTTCTTTGCGACTAAAAAAACCAAAAGTAGCATGGGAATTGAAAGTCATCAATTACTGGTGCAAGCTGGTTTTATCGATCAAGTAGGTTCGGGACTGTACACTTGGTTGCCACTTGGCTTTAAGGTGTTAAATAAGATTGTAAATATTATCCGTGTATCACTTGATCGTGCAGGTTGTCAAGAATTACTATTTCCTACAATACAACCTGGTGAGTTATGGGAAAAAAGCGGTAGATTGGCAAGTGCATATGGCGATGAAAAATTAGTTATAACAGATCGGGGCAAGAAAAAATTAGTATATGGACCAACTGCAGAGGAAATCTCAGTGGATTTATTTACCAAGCATTTTCAAAGCTACAAGCAATTGCCACTGGTTCTGCATAATATTCAATGGAAGTTTCGAGATGAAATTCGCCCTCGATTTGGCATTAAACGCGCACGAGAATTTTTAATGTTGGACGCGTATTCTTTTGACGAAAGTATAGAAAGCGCTCATCAAACTTATCAATATATCAACAAAGTTTTCCAAGACATTTTAAGCCAATTTGGATTTAATGTAATTTCAGCACGTGCAGATAGCGGTGAAATAGGTGGAGATCTGAGTCATGAACTGATTGTGGAAGGTGAAAACGGAGAGGTGAAAGTGCATCAACTTGCAGATGGTCCTTCTTCTATCGAAATAGAAAACGACGAAAATGTGATTTATGGAAATGAAGTCGGTCATACTTTTTATCTTGGAGATACATATTCATCGAAGTTCAACGCAAAGATCGCGACTGCTAACGGTGACTCAATTGTGTACATGGGGTGCTATGGAATTGGGGTTTCAAGAGTGCTAGGTGTAATTGCGGAAAAATACTCACAAGAGGGCAAATTAAACTGGCCAGTGGTAAACGGCAGATCTATCGCTCCGTATGATATAACAATTATCCCATTACACGAAGAATCGCAACTAACTCAGCAGTTAGCTCTTGCGCTGAAAGGATATGATGTATTAATCGATGCAAGACAAGACACATCTCTTGGTGAAAAACTGGGCGATGCAGAATTAACAGGCATTCCATTGCGCATTGTGATTGGAAAAAAAGAAGAGCAATCGTGCACTTTTGATATCAAATCAAATCACTCAAAGATATCAGGAGTGACACTTGAAGCTGTTGTGGATCGTGTAAAAGAATTACTCACTAATAAATATATGCCATAACCAATAAAGATTTATCTTGTTCGTTTTCTGCGTGTATGTAGTGACGCTACATTAATGATAGCGGGGGCTTTGGACAAGAAGTATTTGAGGCGACCGTCGCGTGTTATTAGCCGAATAAATAGGCAATATATTAGCGAATCACCAGAGTATGATGCTCGAGAATATTATCGACTGTACACGGAGGGAATGCTTATTAAAATAATTTCAATTCTTCATTAGGCATATTTGACAGGTTGTGCAAGCAGTGTAATTCAGTTACTCCAGGACTCATTCGTTGCATATTTAGCGGTCCTTCTGGAGCAGACAAAACAGCTTCGGTCAATAAGATGCGAAAAGAACTAAGCATGCACGGTATACAGTCTTTAACTGGAGAAATATAGTATATCAATCGCAGAAATATGGGCGCAGTGTGGAAAGTGATATATTTGCGTGTGTCATAGATGCACGGAGTACAGGCCAATCAATGATTGTGCGCATAGATGAAGTGAGTGCAAAAAGTCGTGGGAATACTGAGCAAGTAGAGAGAGACCGGGATGTTAATGTTTTTTATAGACAGGCTTGAGCAGAGCGCGCAGGAAAATTCCGTGAAACTGATTGTGGTGCTTACTACTAATACTCCACGCAAAGAAATTGACAGTGCAGTAAAAAGCCGGTGTACGTATGTAGAAATAAAACCTCTGTCTGCAGGCGAGTGTGCCAAGGTGGCAGAAAACATTGTGGCGCTTACTACTAATGCTCGACGCAAAGAAATTGACAGCGCAGTAAAAAGCCGGTGTACGTATGTAGAAATAAAACCTCTGTCTGCAGGCGAGTGTGCCAAGGTTGCAGAAAACACGTTGCGTAAAAGCGTTGCATGAAATGAGAAATCTCATTTGGATATCGAGCGGATCGCCTGTGCAATTCCCGCATGTATTGATTTACGGATTTTAACCAGTGCAATTGACGAAGCTGTGCGATGCGCAGACAACTCAGAGCGGTGCGTGAAATTGATTGATCAGATATTGAACGAACGTATGCTTGATGCTGTATAATCATTGGTGTAATAAAATAAGTAAATTACAATATTATTATACTGGTGGGTGATGAAGGGTTCGAACCTCCGACCCTCTCGGTGTAAACGAGACGCTCTACCGCTGAGCTAACCACCCGGTTTTCTAACAATATTGTATCAAGCTTTTTTGCTGTAATCTAGTCTAGATTTCATTAAAATGGATAACTTGCGTACATAAAGAGAATTGAAGATGCGATTGATAACGCAGGGATGATTGCATGACGATTAATCGTGTCGCGTGTAACCAAAAGATAATGCCCTAATGCGCACATGAAATATATTGAAGCATACAACAAGTCAAAAAATTCAACCAATATTTTATATTGAGGTGAATAACCTTGCGCCGCAATTAAAGGTGGCAAAAAGCACATAGGCAGGATGGTTGCAATGATTACACCAATGATGGAAGTGCTTGCATTTTGATATCTATTTACCACTAATGGCATGTCTCCACGTTTTGCCATTTGACTAATTAATTGCGCACCAATATTAATACCAAAAGAGATTGAATACCATCCGATAATAATACCTGTGACGCTCAGAACATTTGACGCTCCGGTAAACAGCAATTTATCAAACGCGTCGTATATTGATTGACCTGGTGCAAGTGCTTGGCAAATTGTAATTTGTAATGTGATGTAGAAAATTGCAGTCAAAGCGGTACTAATTTGCAATGCCAGTGGTATATTTTTTTCTGGAGCTTCAATTTCCTCAGTGTTATTGATCGTGTTAAATTCCATACCGCCAAAAGCAAAGAAGATTAAAGTTAAAGGCGACATGATTATTAGATTAGAGGGCGCATGATTTAAATCCATCGATGCCACGCCTGGTACAAACCCCACAAGAATGACAAGTACAAACGGCGCTAACTTTAACAAGTTCATTATATTGTTAATTTCTAGCACGGTTTTTAATGTGGTTAATTGACTAAAGCCGCATAGTATTGGGAGAATCCAAAATGAATATTCGCCAAAAAAGTGACCATATGCTATGCCAGCAGTATAAATTACAGCGGTTTGTTGCAAGATGATCGCTAACAGATAGATATACCCTACAATAAACCCAAGATTTTTACCAAAAATTTCATGAACATAACCATAGGGGCCACCGTCTAGTTTGGAGCTTAAATACGCAAAAGTTTGAGTTAAAAACATTATTGCTGGCAAACCAATAAGCCAAGCGTAATACATACCAGGGCCATAGATCATCATATTTTCACATAGCGACAGCAAAGAAACGCCTAGCATGCCACCGCACATCGCCGAGACTAGCAATGGCAATTTAATTAAATTCATAATTGGTTGTAAAAGTAATTATATCAGATTTTCTTGGTACCTTTGTATCTGCAGCGCGAGTAGCGAGCATGATGCCGGCAGGGCTTTACAGGTGTATTGTGCACTGTGCACAACGGGGTTCCAGAAATCTGGTAAAAACACACAACTCAACGATATTACCTCTCCAGAAGCAGCGCAGACGACAAATGCAGTGGATTACACGAGCTGTTTAATAAATTCGAGTGCAAAAAAACGATTCTGTTGATCTCTGGTAACAACACACAACTCAACGATATTACCTCTCCAGAATCAGCGCAGACGACAAATGCAGTGGATTACACGAGCTGTTTAATATTTACCAGTGTTTAGCAAATTAGATCCATGAGATTGGCACTGACCAATCAATGCTGCCATTACGATCAAGTATACAAAACACGACCCGCAGATAGCTTCTATGGTGAATTACATGCGGATCATTTACAATTAAATATAAATATGCGCTTAACTCATTACGGTAATACATACACCATACATGGTAGTGTGGTTCTGTCAGATTTAGTTACGCTGAAAGTTGACGATAATATTACATTAGATTTAACACATGTGAATGAGATAGAGCTAGCTGGTGTGATTTTTTTACGCAATTCAAAATGGAAAATAGTACCACCAAAGATCGCTGAATGGGAATCAACAAATGCATTTTTAAATAATCATCAATTTCCAAAAGTACAACATACCAAGCAGTCTCGATCATTGGGAATTTTTCAGTTCTTACATTCATTGATGTCTGCAATAAAATGGAATAGTTACTTTGCCAATGAAGTAATGTGGAATCAAATGCATTATATTGGTTGGCGCACGCTTCCTGTGATGTTATTTTTAGCTGTATGCTGCGGCGTGTTTGTTACCTCTCAAATTCTTAAGCGACTTGGAGTATTCGGCTTAGAAAGCGTCGTGCCAACAATAACAACCGTGATCATGACAAGTCAAATTGGACCTTTGATAGGAGGGCAGTTGCTAGTTGCTCAGTGTGCAAGTGCAATCTCCGCAGATGTTGCAGAAGCGCGTTTAAATCAAGAATGGGATGCGTTTATCTTAAACAACCACAACCCTTATCATTGTTATTGTTTGCCTCGTATTTACGCATGCGCAATTGCATATGTGTTTTTAATTTTCACTTTGACATTTTCTGCATTGATTATTTCTGCAATTTTTATGTCTTATAAGCTAGTCAACGCGTCTGTCTTTGAGATAGGAGGTACAATTATCGCCACTCTGCGTGAAGATTGGAATTTTTTTCTTGTGATTATTAAAGCGTTTGTTTATGGAATTCTCACAGCTGTAATTTCTTTATATATTGGTTGTTCGTTTGATTTGGAAGAGGGAGTCGGTCGGTGTGTTAATCGAGCAGTGTTTTATGCAATGCTCACTGTTACGGTGGTGCATATCGTGATTGGTAATGTCTTATTTGGATAAATATCCTATTGCGCGCTTAACAATTTCCAACTTCCGATGATACAAGCGGTCTCTGCTCGTAATACGCAGCTCCCTAGAGATACCAACGACACACCACACTCTTTGCAGTAGTCTTCTTCTGCTTGCGACCAACCGCCTTCCGGTCCCACTAACAATCGCGTGAAACCACTTGATCTTTCTGATTGCTCTGTATTTAATGATGCCATAGCCCATGTATCGTCCAATTTGAGCTTGTGTAACAATTGAATCGGGTTCAGATTAGGTAAATATGTTTTTAACGACTGTGATGCTGCAGATTTGATGATTTTGATACTTCTATCATGCGAAATGTGATTGTATTGAGTGCGCGAAGTAATTAATGGGTAAAAATCCGTAACACCAATTTCAGTGCATTTTTCTAAAAGCATTTCAAGACGGCTCGGTTTAAGGTTGCCAAATGCTAATTGAAAAGATTGTGGAATATTTTTTGCCACGACCAAACGCACGGTCCTTAATACAATCGATTTTTTCTTAATTTCCAGAATTTCACATTCCCATACTTCGTTATGTACGCATTCAACTGTTTCGCGCACTTGTTTACGCATGACATGTACGATATGGTGGAATTCTTCCTGGGTCTCAAAGGTTCCAGAGATAGAATGTGTTAGAAATATACGCAATTAATTCATAATATCATAGAACTATTCGATGCAATACATACATTGGTTAAATAACTACTATTACATTGTTTGAGAATTTATACACCACTCTTTACAATAAATCTGATATGCAGAAATACCGTGTGTTGCAGTTAATGATTATTGGAGCAGGAAATATGTACAGTCCAGATGTAGATTTAGGCGCTCAGCCTGTGAATACAGCAAGTTTTGCTCGGAGTGACACGCAGAGTGAGATTGGTGGCACATTTGCACAAGTGGATGAATCTTCAGGTGATAATGCGGATAGCAATACAACAAGCAATCGCAAGGCATCGTGTCTTGAGAAGGCTAAGGTAGCGAATCAGTGTATGCGTGATATATTTTACCCAAAGACTTGCAGTAGGCTTTCTATAGGTTATATGGCAATATTCGCAGCAACTTGTGCTATGTCGTTTTTGGGCAAGGGTGATTTTACCGTATGTGAAGTTCTAGAAACCTCTTATAAAAACCTGTATCATGACGGGATTTGCCCAGTACGTAACTTACCAAGCGCTTCAAATAGCACTGCACAAACAACAGTCGTTACAACGCAGAATCCGTTTCATCCAGTGTCGACCGCAAAAACATCAACCACAACAGTTCCGATTGCAGTAGGGGAGTGGGCACTTGAAGAAGTTGCGGATAATATAGAAAGTGTAAGAAAATAACTAAATAACCAGTCTATTCGAGATTGGTATATTAAGTTATACACAAATAGATCTTCGATCAATTATATACTACTGTACTTATAACAGGGAAATTCTATCGAGTGTCTAGTTTTGACTTGCGACAATATGTATTGTAAGAATTTATTTTGAATTCACTACCTTGCTGTACTTATCAATTGCTTGTGCAATGGAATTGTCAATAATATAACAGGGAAAGACAAATTGCACTCCACCGAGTATCTTTGCATTGACTTTAAATATCACTTTTTGTGAATATTTTGCACGTAATTGCTGTGTTATGTCGTCTTTTTGATCTGAACTTAACTGCACTGCGGTAATGCATATGATTTCAAATTGATCGGTATTTCTGCGTACCCACTCCTTGATCACAAAGTGCATTTCGTTCATTGCGTGCTCTGGAATCATCTTGAGCCATTCACCAGTTACGAAGGTTAACTTGCTTTTTGGAGTATATATATTTTTCGCTAAAGCCTCCATATCTTTAGTAATATCAGTTCCATGTGTCTTTGCAACCTTCTCTAATGCTGTTAACGCAGAAACCGGACTTATCATATTTCGTATAATAGTATCATATTTTGCTAATCAGGTATAATAGTACATGTCTGATAGCGCTTTGCTTTCAAAGCTCCAGCCCTCAAAAAGCGTTTCGTTTGTCGAGTTACAAAATCGCATGCAGGAATTTTGGTCTCGTCACAATGCAGTATATTTATTACCTTATAGTGGTTTTGTTGGTGCTGGAACATATCACCCTGCAACAGTATTTGGAGCTTTAGGCGATAGCCATACCTCTGTGTGCTATATACAGCCATCATGCAGACCGCAGGACGGGCGTTATGGAGATTCTTTTAATCGCATGTATCAACATCATCAGTTTCAAGTATTTTTAAAACCAGCCCCTAAAGATGCTCAAAAACTTCTATACGATTGCTTGGATTTTATTGGAATCGATACATCTGTGCATGATATTCGTTTCATTGAAAATAATTGGGAAAGCCCTGTGCTTGGTGCGAATGGAGTAGGGTGGGAGATTTGGTGCGACGGGACTGAAGTGTGTCAGTATACTTATTTTCAAAAAATAGGTAACAAAAACTTGACAGTTATGCCAATCGAATACGCATTTGGAATGGAACGATTATTAACGATTTTAAATCACTCACAGCACATTATGGACATTCCATGGTCTCATTCTGTCAAATATCGAGACGTGCGTTATCAAGAAGAAAATGAATATTCAGAATATGTCTTTAAACACATCAAGCAGAAGGACAAAGACATGTCTGAGTCTTTTGCAGAAGTAAATAGGCTGCTTGGTTTGCAGTTGGTCTGTGCTGCATATGATGTGTTTCTGACAATGGTTCATCGATTTAATCTATTGCATGGTTTTGGTGCGCTCGGTGTTGCTGAAAGAGCTCAATTAGTGCTTGAGTTACGTAAAATTGCCAATCGGTGTTGCGATGTATATTTAGAGCGTTACGGTACCAAGAGTAACGGTGCATAAACAGCCGTTAATTCTTATGTGTATCTTAAGATTATAAGAGATCGGTAGCTTTTATTTTGTATGTTTGTTAAAATAAGTTAATATTGTGAGTTCATTAGTACGTATTCATGGGTATAAAGGCTCAATAATTCACGGAAAGTATCACGATTCTAAGTATGAAAACAGTCCGGTGGCGATCATTATTCCGTCACAGGGTCCTGATAATGATCTGATGAATTTTACTAACGGAATACTCTTTAACATTTTTATTAACAACGGTTTTTCTGTGTTGCGTTTTACTTATAGTCGCACAAGTAATACAGATTATGTTGACAATAATAATCGTAACTCAGACGAGTTAGTTGATGTAAATTACGCGCTTCAATGGTTGTCGCATCTTCATAGTGATGCTGTGCAATTATGGGTGGCAGGATCTGGATTTGGAGGATATCTTGCGATGCAAATGCTTATGCGTCGTACCAATGCATCTGGGTTTGTTGCTTTGTCTTTGCCAGTGGACAGATATGATTTTGGATTTTTATCACCATGCCCAGCTCCCGGGTTGTTAATACATGGGGTAGAGGATACCGTGACTCCGATTTCCAGCGTGCGTGATTTTACTCGTGGCATGCAACAGCAAAGTGCTCTAGATATTCAATTATCAGAAATACCTCAGCGCACACACGATCTGTTAATTAAAGGAGATGAGTATCAGGATACAAATCAGATGGTCATTGATGCAGTAGATTCTTATATCGGAAGGTACTTTTCTGCGCCTCATCATTCAACAATTCGGTCAAGATTATAACCTTTCTGCTATTGACACAAGGTATTTGTTATGATTTTATATTAGATAAGGAATACTTAGAGCTCAATAACTTGCTTAGGTGACATACGGCGTTATTAAGTGCGAACTAATATGATAAAATCTATATGTGAATAATAGGGCAACCACACTTCCTGTTTTACTTCTGAGAAATTTTGTACCCTTTCCGAAATCTAATTTAACCATTGCGAATTCAAAATTTAAAGGTGATGTGATTTTTGCGACTCTAGAAAAGTCACCAGGAGTGCCGAATGAAATTGGTGCTGTTATTAAACGTACAAAGAAAAACGAATTCGTTAGTTTGCATTGTGCGAAAATTATGAGCTCTGAAATTATTGATGACCAGTTGTATGCTAGCGTTGCTGAAATGCACTTACATCCGGAAAGTTTTGAAATTCTTGAACCGATTTTTCATGCTTTTGTTTTAGTGGTGAATGACTTGGTCAAATTAAGTCCAAATGTAGTGGCAAATGTAGATCAATTGTTTTACAAATCTCGTAAGTACGAAATGATCTTTAACACTATCTTGATTTGCTTAGATTTTATACCAAATGCCGAACGACAAGTGATGTTGGAATCGCAATATTTGTCTGAGCGCATTAAGCTTGCGATCCATGCAATCGAGAGTCATGTTACAGTGCTACGTGCTGCACAAGCGTTGCGAACGTCTGTCAAAGAGCAAATCAACAGTCAACAGACGCATGCGTTTTTACGCGAACAATTAAAGGCAACACAGAAAGCTCTGGAAGAATACGAAGAGGGCGGAAATCAGCACAGTGCTTTGGAAAAGAAAATTCAACAATCAAAGATGTCTGAAGTCGTCAAGGCTAAAGCGCAAGAAGAGCTAAGTAAATTGCAGATTATGAGCCCAATGTCTGCCGAGGCTGCAATTACAAGAAATTTCATAGAGAATTTGGTGGCCGTTCCGTGGGGTCAGTTTAAACGTGAGCAGCGATCCGTGCAAGAAGCAACAGATATTATTGATAGCGAGCATTACGGACTAGAAGAAATCAAACAACGGATCAAAGAGTATATCGCAGTGTTGAAGCGTACAGATTTTGGACAAGTTTTATGTTTAGTTGGTCCGCCTGGTGTCGGAAAGACTTCTATCGCTCGATCTTTTGCAAATGCGCTGGGTCGTGATTTTACTACGATTCAATTAGGAGGGTTAAAGGACGCTTCTGAAATTTACGGTCATCGTAGAACATATATCGGCGCAATGCCAGGCAAGATTGTACAAACATTGCAAAAAGCCGGTAGCATGAATTGTGTAATTTTATTAGATGAAGTGGATAAAATGACTAATGATTGGCGAGGAGATCCTTCTTCTGCCTTACTGTCTGTTTTAGATTCCGAGCAAAACACACGTTTTAAAGATCATTATCTAGAAGAAGTGGAAATTGATTTGAGTAAAGTGATTTTTATTGCCACAGCCAATACAGAAGACATCGCGCCGCCGTTATTAGATCGAATGGAAATAATACATATTAACAGTTACACTGAAAGTGAAAAATACCAAATTGCTTTAAATCATTTAATGCCAAAGGCACTTGAAGTTCATCATTGCAAAGAAGAAGAAATTCAATTTGAACCAGAGATATTGAAAACTATCATTGGAGATTATGCTCAAGAATCTGGTGTTCGTAAATTGAAACAAGTGATAGAAAAATTGGTGCGAAAAGCGGTTTATAATACTGAAACAATGCGCGGTCCGACGGATATCAAAAAAGAAACCTTGCATACCTTATTAGGTCCTGCGAAGTATATGGATGCATATGACAATTTGAGACAGGGTAGCATTGGTACTGCTATTGGATTGGCATGGACTCAGTACGGTGGCACTCTTTTACCGGTGCAGAGCGTGTTGGTTAAGCCAGGCAAGGGAGAGATTATCATGACTGGAAACCTTGGAAAAGTCATGCAAGAATCTGCACGTACGGCTTTTAGTGTGGTTAAGTTTCACGCGAAGGAGTTAAATACCGACAGCACTGTATTTGATGGTGTGGATTTGCATTTTCATGCCCCAGAAGGAGCGGTTGGCAAAGACGGGCCTTCAGCAGGCGCTGCATTGGCAACAGCATTCGCATCTAGAGTTTCCAATCGACCTGTAAGATCTAATCTTGCTATGACTGGCGAGATTGATTTAAATGGTAATATTTTAGCTGTAGGTGGCATTAAGGAAAAGATAATTGCTGCTCATCGTCATTCGATTAGTACTGTGCTGATTCCTATCAAAAACCGAGCGAATCTGCATGATGTGCCGCAAGAAATATTAGATATGATTGAAATTATTCCAGTAACTAATATTCAAGAAGTGTGGAAAATTGCATTAACGTAGTCCTATGAGATGATCTCGGCATTCCTTGGAATTGTTGCGGATAAAGAACAAGTGCTACTAGGGGCTTTGTAAATATATACTGGTAAGCAGGATTTATTTCGTACCCGTAAACTGATCACGTTGCTGTGTGAAAAGTTACTATTCTTTTATAACTGTGATTTGCATAAAGTTGCGAATCTGGATTTGGAATGTGCCTGCAGTGATGATCATGGCAGTAAAGTTGCGATCAGTATTGCGTTTATTAAGGGGATTGGTCATGACAGTAAAGTTGCGATCAGGATGATACTTGCTTAGAGGGTGAATGACTTTGAAAGGTCTGTGGTTGGTGCGAACTTGGACCTGCAGCGATGATCGTGGCAGTAAAGTTGCGATCAGCGTTGCGTTTGCTTAGGGTGAATGACTTTGAAAGGCTTTTGCTTGGTGCGAACTTGGGCCTGCAGTGATGATCATGGCAGTAAAGTTGCGATCAGCATTGCGTTTATTAAGGGGATTGGTCATGACAGTAAAGTTGCGATCAGCGTTGCGTTTGCTCAGAGAAGTGATTGACTCGGAAAGGTCTGTGGTGGGTGACAATAATTACACATCATACTACAAGTAACTGCATTGAGTGTATTGATCGGTTTTATCACCTGCGTCTTGCGTGGTGAGTGCTTATCTTGATTGTTTTTTCTATGTTTTTATAAACCTTAATTAGCGCAGCATGACACATGGAATCGCTATACACTTGAGATCCTTGATCGTTTCATATTATATCCGCAGCCATGCTCTTTTTTGCTGGATTTTCGTGACTTAAGCAACGTATCGATTAGGTTGATTTCGTGCCATGCCAAGAAAGCAACAAGCGATTGCGCTAATCATCCGAATGAATTGTATATCCGCAGCAATGCTCTTTTTTGCTGGATTGTCGTGACTAAAGCAGCCTGCCAAATTATTTATCTTGATATATAGTCACTTCGTGCATTCCGAGTTGTTGTATTTTTTCACGTGTGTAATTAATCTCGCTTTGATTGCTGCAAAGAACTTCGACATAGTATCGTTTGTTAATTTTTTTAATTGTCCCTTCAAGGTATTGTTGTGTGATTTTTGAGAGTAAAAATTCTGCATCTTGTAGATCTGCAAATTCCGCAACGATGATTCTATCAAAATGAGTTTGCATTTTTGGCGGCACAATTTTACACACAAGATAATTGCCAACAAAACAACCTGTTAGAAATGTAAATAAATAACGTAATACAACTAGGGTGATTTTTAACACAGACACATTATTATATGATCTTAGTGAGTTTAAGATTGCATTAATCAATAAAATATTTAGACTAATGAAACGATTGCTTTTGGAGCTGCAGATAAGTCAAATCCATTTTTAATAATTCTAAGATATCCACCATTCCGATCCTTGTACTGAGGAGCAATGTCAGTGATTAGTTTTTTTGCAGATTGTTCGTTGATTCCAAACTTTGACTTTAAGTTTCGTAATTTTTCATACAAGGGCTTTTCTGCCTTTGCGCAAGTGATCATTTTCTCAATGAAAGAACGAGATGCTTTTGCTCTTGGCAGTGTAGTATGAGTTGTACCATGTTCAATAATAGACATCGCCTGTTGCTTTAAAAACTTGCGCATTGTGTCTTTTCCGCTAGCCACGCGTCCAAAATAAGCCATTATACAAAATCTTATCACATATATAAACAAAATTAAATATACATATATTTATTCAATTTAAGCTTGAACTAATACCCTCAGTGGGAATCGAACCCACGTTGCCGCATTGAAAGCGCAGTGTCCTAGCCGTTAGACGATGAGGGCGCTTATTTATATAATAATATATATTTTGACTAAGATAAAGTCCTTTAGGACTATTTTTAAGATAATCGCAATTTTAATCTAAATCGTATAAAATATCTTCATATGTCAAAAGTAGTGACACCCAGTATGTTTGTTTCAGCAATAGAAAGTGTCATTGTCGATATTGAAGTGACAAACTGCGAATTGCCAAAAATTACAGATGCATTGTATGTAATGGTAAACGACAGGAAAATTGTTTTAGAGGTCATGCAGCACATTAGTCCGTTAGTTGCGCGAACCATGGCGATGTCTGAAACAGACGGCTTAGAATGCGGTTCGGAAGTAATGTCTATGGGTGGATCTTTGAAAGTTGCAGTTGGACCAGAAGTATTTGGTCGAATGCTAAATGCAATTGGAGAAGCTTTAGACGACAAAGAGGATGTAATAGTTGCCTCAGAAGTTAAAAGCATCCATAGCACACCTCCTACATTTATTGAGCAAAACCCAACAGTATCTCAATTAATCACAGGTATCAAAGCAATCGATTTATTGTGCCCATATCCTAAAGGTGGTAAGGTCGGGCTCTTTGGTGGCGCAGGAGTTGGAAAAACCGTATTAGTTATGGAGTTGATGAAAGAGATCGCTCGTTCTGGTGGTTATTCTGTATTTGCTGGTGTTGGTGAGAGAGTGCGTGAGGGCGCTGACTTGTATCAAGAGATGATTAGCTCGAATGTCATTTTAACTGGTGATAAGCGTCACGAATCCAAGGCTACTCTGGTGTATGGTCAGATGAACGACACACCGGGAGCGCGTATGAGAACTCCAATGACAGCATTGGCGATTGCAGAGCACGGCCGTGAATCAGGTAAGGATATCTTGTTGTTTATCGACAATGTGTTTCGATTTACACAGGCAGGATCAGAGGTATCAGCGCTATTAGGGCGAATGCCTTCTGCTGTTGGGTATCAACCGACATTAGCTTTTGATATCGGTCAATTGCAAGAGAAAATCACCACCACTAAAAAAGGATCAATTACAAGTATTCAAGCGGTTTATGTACCAGCGGATGACCTTACAGATCCAGCTCCGGCATCATTGTTTACACACTTTGACGCAACAACGGTATTAAGTCGAAAGGTTGCAGAAAAGGGTATTTACCCAGCGATTGATCCAATCAACAGTTATTCGCTGATGCTCACTCCTGAATATGTTGGTGAAGAGCATTGTGAAATCGCAAGTAGTGTATTGCGTACTATGAGAAACTACGAAGAGCTTAAAGATATGATTGCAATTCTTGGAATGGACAATCTATCAGCCGCAGATGTCAAGATCGTAAAGTGCGCAAGGCGATTAGAATTGTTCTTCTCACAACCTATGTATGCCGCAGAGGCGTTTTCCGCATTTAAAGGTGTCTCTTTACCATTAAAAGAAACATTGTACGCAGCTCGAAAGATCGTAAATGGTGACGGTAACGACTTACCTGAGCAAGCCTTCTATATGATTGGTAATTGGGAAGATATAGTCAAAAAAGCAGCGCAGGTGGAATAAATGTATATTAAAATTTCAGACCTCAAGCAAGTAGTTTGGGAAGGGGAGGGCACTAAATTACTTATTAATGCACCTGATGGCCCTGCCTGCATTCTGCCAGGGCATGTTCGGACTGCTTACCCTCTCGTTGAGGGTGATATTTATGTAGACGGCGCGTTGATTTGTCATGCATCGCATGGAATTGCGTATGTCGAGCGAGATTCTGTAGAAGTGTTAATATTATAAGGATATGAAAAAGACAATCGCGCTATTACTCGGGTCATCATTGATCTTTGTTCATCACACACAGTTGTATACCCATGTGATTCCACAAACCACTCCATCAATCATTATTTATGGCACTAGGTATGTCTCAGGTCAGGCGATCCAGTCAGATCTTGCAGATATTTCTATATGGGAAGCAGATTTAACGCAGATCGAAAGCAAGTTGTTGAAAAAATATCCATATATAGATTCTTTGTATATGAAGCGTTGTTTTCCCAATATTCTGTATATTTATGTAAACGAGCATCGGTTTCTCGGGCGCAACCAAGGCAATCTGATAACGGTCTCCAACAAGGTTATCAAGAGTCATAATATCTCTGAATTTGCATATTTACCTGAAATTCAAGGGGATCTTGATAGTGCTGATATTAAGAAAATAATGAAGATGTTGCAAATTTGCAAGTTTACACCAATCACGATTATTCATAAAAAATACGGAGGGTGGATGCTTGTAACCGAGCAATGTAATTTAGACATTGGCGAATCAAATCCAATTGCAGATCTGAAGTTATTTAATAAGTGGGTCGGTTCAAATATAGCGAAAAACATTTGCATTCGAGCGCCTTGTATATTTAAATAATCGAAAATAATTTGTATTAGATCAAATTGATATTATTGTGCATTCATACTATTATTATGTATATGATTAGAATTATATTCGCATTTACTATTGCAGCTTTATACACACCAAATACACCCTACAATGCAAATGTTATGCATAGCATGTCTGGTCAGGTGATTGGTAAATATCCAGACCCGTATAAACAGCTATTGACTCAAGAATTTCAGTATTTATTTAGTGTGGGGCGTGTTGCACGTTCTTCAAGCAAGATATTTCATGCTCAGATAACAAGTGCAACCGATATGGAAATCTGGTTGGAAAAGATTGAGACACAAATCTGGTTGGAAAAGATCGAGACACTCCAATGTGAACTGTATGAATTAATATCTAAACCATCTCATAACGCAGATCAATTGATCGTATCAGTTCAATATGAAGTGGATTGCATGCATAGGTTAGGCGTTGAATTCTATCAAGGTATACAGATGAGGTTAAATGAGGGGCAGATATCAGATGAAAAAATAATTAAATTGCTAAGCGCTGAAATATCTAGGGCTGAAACCGAACGCAGTGCATTACATGATTGCTTAATTCACGCGCGGAATAACCCACTAGCACAATACACTCCAGTAACACGTAGTAGCAGAATAGACCATGCAAAGGAACAAATCATAGCTCAGTATAATCACTTATTTGAGCAGGATATATGCAGTATTAGAGCTGATCAGTGCGATGTGCACGCGATATGCGAAGTATTGCACATAGATAAACCGCAGCATGAATTATCTGATTATGATAAGCAAGTGTTGATATATTTATATGTTTTTAAGTTGTTTCGATATGCGTTTCAATTTAGCACGCATCATGATACAAATGGGATTCAAAACTGGAGCATGCAATTCTTTGATGATTTATCTAAAAGTGAATCAATAAATACAACTTACGAGAATAATAAACCATCGCATTTCGTAAAAATGCATCTAAATGAAGTCACGCAATCAACAAAATATAATAGCGTTACTCTTTGCGATCATAATAGTAGGAATCTCGTTCATAGTATGCGTGATAAACAACTTGTTAAAAGTGGATTTTTATTTCATGTTTATATTCAATTATTGAAAAATTCGCTAATTCACCATTACACGTCCGGCGATGCATTAGCGCCCTCTGCAATGCATTCTAATATAATCAATTTAATTGATCAAATAATGTGTAATCCCATAAATAATCACTACGCAAGAGAGGTGTTGGTTGTTTTGCTTTCAATGGTGATTGCTGGACGTCAAACTAAGCAATCCGTGCAAAGTAGAATGATATCAATAGATGAGTGGATTGAAAATGGTACTGCACTGAAAAGTCATATTAATAGCTTAGCCAAAGATGGTGTTGCGATAAAGCATGTAAATACTTACTTGCGTTACGCTCCGTGTATATGTAGATATCTTGTATCGTTGAAGCTTGTAATGCGCCAGCAATATTATGAATACTATCAAGATCATCAAGTCTATCCATATTATCAACATCTTGAATATCATCAACATCAGCAATATCAGCAATATCATCAAAAAGCGTTAGAATTTCTTGAAGTAATTAAAGATTCATATTCACAGCACATGCATTATGTGTATCCGATGATCGATATCGCTTGGCACGCAGCACCTAAGGTCTTAAGCGAACTGCAAGAGTGTAGCAAAAATGCACACAAAGCACTTAATGATCAAGGTGATTCGTAAATTCATTCATACTGTTGAAGTTTTACAGGCGCAGCGTGCTATATGTATGAAAATATTCACTTGTAATTTTATTGATCACTCGTAATAGCAATTAGTAAATGTTTTACACTGAATACTATTAGTACTTTTGCATTTAAGTATTATATAATAAAGTTGATTTTTCTCTTATGAATACTGTTTCTTTTAGTCGTGAGCAAGACGATGCAATTTCTGCTGTATACGGTCCAATCTTGGTGTCCGCTGGTGCTGGTAGTGGTAAAACTACAGTATTAACGGCACGTATAAAAAAACTTGTCACCGAATACAAGGTATCCCCAGACCGTATCTTGGTTGTTACTTTTACGAATCGTGCTGCGAATGAAATTAAATCACGCTTAACTCAGGCGCTCGATGACGTGACAGGGCTGTGGTCTGGTACCTTTCATTCGCTGTGCATGAAAATGTTGAAAATCGATGGTCATTTGATTCAGTGTGGCAATGAAATAAAAGTTATTGATAAATTAGGGCAAAGAAAGATAGTAAAACAGCTATTTGTTTCTAAATTTTTACAAGCTGCAGATATTTTAGAGGCTATTGATGCTTATAAAAACACAGGAGCTCCATTACGTGGTGCAGAGATGCAAAGTGCTTACCACGCTTATGAAAAAGCAAAAAAAGAAGCAGAGGTGATGGATTATTCCGATTTGTTAATCAATGCAAATCGATTGCTTGTAGAGCATCCTGAAATTGCAAAAAAATATCAAGAGAAATTTGAATTTATATGCATTGATGAGTATCAAGATACTAACGAAGTGCAAAACACATGGATTCGCCATTTGATCAACAAGGAAAAGCCAAATTTATTTTGTGTTGGTGATGAAGATCAGTCTATTTTCGAATGGCGTGGGTCAGATCCAAAGCTCATGAGAGATTTTCATTTACATTTTTCCAGTGCAACGAAGCTGACTTTGGAGACGAATTATCGGTCCACAGGCAGCATTTTAAATACTGCTAATCATTTAATTAAAAACAACAAAGTGCGCACACCGAAGGTATTAAAAGCATTTCATGAAGTTGGCAACCCGGTAGTGATTTATGAATTGCAAGACGAATTAGCCGAAGCAAGGCATGTCATTAAAAAGCTACATGCATTGGAGGGTGTGTCTGCTATTTTGTGCCGAACAGTGTCTCAGATGAAGACTTTTGAAGACACTTGTCGTGCGTTATCGGTAAAATGTCAAATTGTTGGTGACTCGTCGTTTTATGATCGTCAAGAAGTCAAAGATGTCTTGCTATGTATGCGTTTTATCTTAAATCCTGAAGCGCATTTTACAAACGCTGTGAAATTACTGTGCAAAGATGTGACAGCACGCCAATTGGAGCAGATTTATTCTGCCAGTCTGTATGGTGTTTTAAATACAGCGCGGCGTGAACCAAAGTTACATCAGATATTTCACGCATTAGATGCGGCTGTGACTAAGCAAGGGCCAGTAGACATTTTGACGGTCTTTTTAGAAAAGAGTGGTTATATGGACATTCGGCGCAACGACCCAACTAAAAATGCTGAGCAAAGAATAGAGAACGTGTTGCTTATTGTCAATCAAGCGTCAAAATATCCAACGCTAGCGGCATTTAATGGCAATCTCGAGCATGATACTTTGGCGGGGCCAAGTAATTTGTTGATTATGACTCTTCACTCTGCAAAAGGATTGGAATTTGACAATGTAGCGTTACCTGGTTGGGAGGAGCGATTATTACCACATGTCATGTCTTTGACTGAAGGAAAGGTGGAGGAGGAGCGGCGTTTGGCCTATGTAGGTATCACACGAGCAAAGCGTAACTTGCTTATCACCTTGACTAGAAATCGATTCATGATCAGCCAAAACAAAGCCGTTCGCGTTATGCCATCTAGGTTTATTAGTGAATTGCCGTTAAGCGTAAAGTGGGTGAGCTGTCGTTAAGTGCGGCGCAGGTATATTGACCAGTAATCGATTTATGATCACACCTGAGAGCCGAACATATTGGGTATTCGATCTTGCAAATCTAGTGTTTTTGTATAACAGATATAATAAATTTGTCGATTTTGGTTGCTGTGTAAATTTCAGATAATATTGCGATGCGAATCTCGATCGTTCCAAATAGACCGCGCAATGCTGATCTGAATGCTTTAGTTTCCTGTATATGATTTAGCACTACTACGCTTTATCACTACCCCGCGTAGTCATTTGCACAGAACCCCCCCTGCGTGCAACAGGATTAAGACTGGTCAAGGTGTGGTGTTGGGACTGTCTCAATTGGTGAGGAGTTTCTTTTAGATGATTGAGTACGACTACGCCTGCTCAATCCGCACATAGATGTCATTTCCACAGAACCCCTGCGTGCAACAGGATTAAGACCGGTCAAGGTGTGGTGTTAGGACTGTCTCGATTGTATATTATTGATCAATCTGCACGGATGTCATTTCCACAGAACCCTGTCGCGCACTCATGTTAGACTTGGTACGAGATCGTGATGAATTTTTCCTATCTTCTGCGTTATGTTTTACAAGAACTGCATTCATAAATAATGAGCATGCGCCTAAAAGATTCATAGGTATACGTGTCAAGCCAAGGTCTGGAATTTGCATAATACTGTTCGTTGCCAAATACGCAGCGACCATGTAATCGTCATCTGTAGGATTTGCTTTGTATACAATAGATCCTGCAACCATCATCACTGTAATATTTGCTAAGATAGCGGCAAGTGTATAAGCACGAGCATTACCAATATCTTTCTTTACTATTGCTCGGTTTATAGATGCATTTCTGGTCAGCTCTGGCACAATACGTTTGAGCGAGCTCAAAAGCAGTACGTTATTGATATTATAATTAAGCATAAGTACTAGAGAACGAGTCAAGTAAAATGCATCTCTTATTGCAGCATTGTCATTATTCGCGATAAGTCGAAATACTGCATATTCGTCATTACGGATACACTCATGCGTGTACTGTTTGTTATCAGCGTAGGTGTCTATGAAATGATCAATAGCAAGGATTTGCTGTGATGCTTCCTTGGCTTTCTCTTCATATGCACTTCTGCGATATTTCGTAATAATACCATCTAGGATTAATGTAGTCATAACTAGGCACGCGCCTGTGATTACTTGATTTTCTACAAGATCATATTTATTATGCACAAAAGTTGATCCTGCAATTGTAGCCCCTGTAAGTACACACTCTTCAAGTAATACACACAAATTTACAGGGTGCCTTACGGACCGAGCGAGCTCTGCATATCGCTTGCAATGTTGAATCGTATCCTGGCTCTCATGAAGTTTTTGAAACCTTTGTGCGCTTTCGGGATTATCAAATACTTTCATAGCAAAAGTGGAAATCTTAGGGATTTCAGCACGCAAGCTTCGAAACTCATCGGCATTAAGTCCTTTGTTTCGTGCTTTGTGTACCATGTCAGGGAGAATTGATTTTTGCATGTATTCTACATCGATTAATGTGCTTTCTGGACTATCCAACGGGCATTGTAATCCGTACATCATCATTGCAATTAAACATTGTGTCTTTTTATACATTTCATTTAGATAGTAATTAGAAAATCGTTATCAGGGAATTAATTTGCTTTTTACCTTAGTTATTTATCAATACTTTGACATGAATTGCATATCAGATCTATTTAAACTAGAGATACAAAAAGCATTGCCACGCAAATCTGGATCGTATCGCAATATGTGGCCGCATGTAGCTCGTCCATCTCAATTACCTCCTGACGGGGATTGGAGGATTTGGTGTATTATTGCTGGGCGGGGATTTGGTAAGACGCGGACTGGCGCAGAGACAATTAAAATGTGGGTTGCAGAGGGCAAGTGCAAAAGGATTGCATTGCTTGGAAGTACTATTGAGGATGTGAAAAAAGTCATGATTGAAGGCGAGAGTGGTTTATTGAATATACATCACAAAAACGAATTGAAATATTTTCCTGGGAAAAATCTTTTACAATGGTCAAACGGAGCAATTGCAACCATTTACAGTGGGGAGTCATATGAAGGGCTGCGTGGTCCTCAGTTTGATGCTGCGTGGGTGGACGAATTAGCAAAGTTTAATAAATCGCAAGAAACCTGGGATCAATTGATGCTGTGCATGAGATTGGGAAAGCATCCACGCGTCATAGTAACCACAACACCCAGACCAGTACCTCTGATCAAAAAACTGCTCGCACGAAAAGACGTAGTGGTGACTCATGGGTCTACAATGGAAAATGCTGCGAATTTATCCGAATCTTACTTGGAAGAGATTCAGCACAGCTATGGTGGGACTCGGTTCGGAGCTCAAGAAATAGATGGGCAATTGATAGAATCACTATCACTGTGGAAAGAATCCATGATTAAAATATACGATCAAGAATTACCTCTAATGAAGTGCATTGTTATTGGTATTGATCCAGCTATGACTGCCGCTGGAAATGAAACTGGGATCGTTGTAGTAGGAGTTGATTTTCTTGGGCGATTCTTTGTCTTAAATGATGCAAGTGGCAATTACACACCAAATCAATGGATGCAAAAAGTACAAGAGCAATTCGTGGAATACCAAGCACAACTGGTTATTGTAGAAATCAATCAAGGAGGGGAAGTGGTTACCTCTATGCTGCAGTCTTTGCCGGTGTATCCTGTGCGTGCGTCAAAAAGTAAAGGAGCGCGAGCAATGCCAATCGCCGCATTATATGAGCAAGAATTGGTGTATCACGCAAAGGCAATGCCTGAATTATGCAAGCAGTTATTGGATTTCGAAAGTGCAAAATCAGTTGATCGCGTGGATGCGTTGGTTTGGGCGATTGAAGTGTTGCGTAGCTCAATTAGATAAAGTAAAAGTTAATGTTACTAACAAATTGTTTTGCAATTTCAGGTATTGTTTTGTAAAAATATGATGTTTTTGGTATTTATAATTACAGCAAGCGCTGCGCAATGCGTCTTTAATTTATTCGATTGTTGTGTTCAACCTATGCAAGCACAGCACGGTAACGAGGTTACGTTTAGTACGGACAACGATTATATGCGTTTAGATGCAGATACAGTTGACACTCAGTCAGTGATCGAGGAAGAAGGCGCTCTGAAATTAATAATCTCAGGACCAGTGTCTGCATCTGCGCAGAGACCTCACAAGATACAGATAGCGGCACGCGAATCGGATGAAGTCTTGTTTATACCAGCTGCATCTAATAATTCAGACGCACATGGCAGTAGGGTGAGTCAATTCAGCCACGCAACAATTGCTAGCTTGGTAGGGCTCACACCATCAAATGTCAGGGTGTGGAGTGAACAATTGCGTGGGTATCGTGACTCAATGAATGGGTGGAAATCTATACAAATGCTTGAGAGATCTGTCAAGCGTGCACAGAGCTTGGGTAAAAAAAAGAACAACTTGGATTCTGTGTCTGCAGAAAACAACGTCAGCAGGATTGCTCACGCGCAAATCTAATAAATGCGTGACCAGTATTGTGTAAAGCTATGCTCGAGCAGTAATACAAGGCGTTTATCGTAGTATGTAAATCTGGTACCTTTGCAATATAGATATCTTGCGTTTTCTTGAGCGGGGCGTGCAAGGTGCTCATGACAATGCGTGATTTATAAACAAAGAGAGGGTAGCGAGGTTGTGTGTAGAGGTGGAGAGCACCTATTAGAGCGGTCCAAAAAACCGCGTAGTCATAGAAGTTCAATGCTCTATAGCGATATATGTTATGAAGAGATGTGGCCTGATCCGTGCACGGGTGTGCTTTGTCGTGTGTGGTAGGGCAGGTGCAAAAGAAGATTGTGAGTAATGGCCTTGCGCTTAACCATGGGTGCAAAAAACACGCGCAGTCTAGAAATTTCACTCCCTCTGAGGACCAGAGGTTATGAAGAGAGGCGGTCTGATACGTGCACGGGTGCGCTTTGTTGTGTGGTATGAGTACGTCAATGCGAATGTGTATAGCGCGTAGCATAAACGCGTTAATGACGTTTGCGTTCTTAATCAGAGGCAATTAGAGGCAGATCGCTTGCGCTTGCATAAGTTTGGATGAATTGCATTCTACGGCTGGAACGGTGAAATTTAAGCTGTTAGTGGCCCACTGAGCGAGCGCATCTATGCTGCACTTGAGGGATCGCGCGTTGTCTAAAGATGCGTTCGTTGAGTTACATTTTACAGGTTTGCCATTACGATAATCACGCGAGGCGACGATGTTAGATAAATTGAGTGCCAAGATTCGCATGCAACAATGTCAGATAATTAACCGCAGAAATAATTTGAGCGATTATATTGAGACAAATCACAGAAATAGGTTGAGCTGCGCATTAATACAATGTTCAGGCAACGGTCTAGCGCAATTAAATTATCTTGATACTTCATGATGTGTTCCAACTGTTACTATCTGTTTATTTAGGGTCTAGCGCAATTAAATTATCTTGCTACTTCATGATGTGTTCGTTGCTCCTGAACTGTGCAGAGAAATTGCCAACTGTTACTATCTGTTTATTTAGGGTCTAGCGCAAAATTATCTTGATACTGCATGATGTGTTCCAACTGTTACTATCTGTTTATTTAGGGTTGTGACGCAAGTATCTGTTAGAACGCTGGGGTATGTATTAACACGTAGAGAGGCAGGGTCAACGTTTAAAGCGTCAAGAGTAGGTGGCCCAGAATATGTATAGTTACGCCATTAGTGTTGTTGTGCATGCGTGCAAATGCTACTAAAAGACACGTTGTACACTATACGAGCACAAGTATTTCTATCATTACCAAGTCATTTGCAAAGTATCTTGCATCGCACTGAGCGCATTGGTAAATACACGATTTACTTATAATGTAAAGCATGAAATAATATACGTATAATTATGAGTATTCATACTGAAGCAAACGCATATCTTGCAAAAAAGCTTGCAATTGCATCTCAGAAGAGAAAGATTCAAGATTTTCGTTCTGGTGATTTGATTTGCGTTCATGTGACAATTAATGATGATAACGACAAGACTCGTGTGCAAAAATTCGAAGGTCGTTGCATTGGTCGTCATGGTGGTGGATTAGACGCGACTTATACTGTATGGAGCGTTATTTACAGCATTGGTGTACGTCGTGTGTTTCCTTTACACGCTTATGATGTTGAAGTTATTCGACATGGTAAGGTACGTCGTGAGAAGTTGAATTACTTTACTCATTTACGTGGTAAAAGTGCGAGGATCAAAGATCGTCGTGTACATGCTAAGGCGTTGCCAATGGATGAAGCAAAATGATAAAAATAAATATGTCTTTAGGGGTTTCAAATGTTAGATAAGCAAATAATACAATCAGATGATGTCACAAGTAATGATGTTCAGTTGGATTTTGATCAATTAGATCATAAGTCACAAATTCTTCTCATGCTTGACCGTGGTGTGCAACACCCTCATAGTTCATGTCATCCACTGTTTAAGCAGGCGTTCTTTATTACCGTCACAAATGAACAGGGGAAGCGTCAAAGCGTTATTGATGTACGTTTAACGCTCGCGTTGCTTAAGAAGGCTAAGAACTTAGTTCGTAGCACATTAGCGAATGGTGGTCATGCATTGTTTGTTGGAAGTAAGCCAGGAATCTCAGAATTAATCAAAGCAGCGGCAGCTCGTTCTGGTCAGTATTGGGCTGCAGAGCGTTGGGTTGGTGGTACTTTAACTAACTTTAGTTCTACTGTAGAGCAAAGAATGCAAAAGAGCGTTCAATTGATCGAAGATTCTGCAGATAAAGAGACGTTTACAAAAGACGAGCGCAATTTGTTTACCAAGGAACACAAGCGTACTGCGAAGTTTATTTCTGGTTTTGTGGAAAACGAGCATCGTGCGCAAATTCGTGGATTGCCTAAATTGGTTATTATCGTCGACCCTGTAGCGGAGAAAGTTGCAATTGATGAAGTAATCGCATGTCGCAAAAGACAAAGCAATATTTCGATGATTGTATTTGGAGACTGCTGTAATATGGACTTTAATCCAAGATGTCTTGATCCTACCAAGGATATTTTAGTACCAGGAAACGATGACACTGACACATCCGTTGAAGTGTTTACGCATGTATTGGCTAATGAAATCTTGGCTGTAACAGACAAGAGAAAAATCGTAGGCGCTTCACTTGAATCTCAGATGTTGGAAGAAAGGAGCGAAGATGAAAGCAATTGATATCATTAAACAATTACGAGATCTTACAAGTATTTCAATAGCTAAGTGCAGTAAAGCAGTAAATGCAGTGTATGACGAGTCTTTAACAAGTACTCAAATTATTGAAAACGCCATGACTCAATTACGCAAAGATGGAATCAAGGTAGCTGCTGATCTTAGTACTAGAGTCGCGGAAGAAGGAAAGGTATGCATATTGCATGAGAACAATAAAGTTGTGATGGTCTTAATTTCCTGTAATACGGATTTTGTTACACGTTCGGAAGGCTTTCTTGGTTTTGCTAGGCATGTTGCGAAATATTTAACACATAACCCAATAGATGGAATGCATGAAGATCAGGTTATTGCTCAAAAACGCAATGATTTGATGTTGCAATGTGGTGAAAATATTACCATTACAGAAGCAAAGGTTCTTGATGTGCCTGAAGGGGCTGTTGTTGGTATATATACACACAATGCAATTCGCTTTGATATTAAAGACGTTGCTGCAGAAGCGGCCGCTGTCGTATTACATGGCAGTGATAAAGAGCTAGCTGTAGGAATTGCGCAGAGCATTGTTGGTAATAGTGTAAAGCCACGCATCCTTTCAGCATCTGACATGACTGAAGAAATCAAGAAAAGAGAATTGGATATTATTAACGATCAATTATCAAGCGCTGCAGATTTTGCAAATTTATCAGAAGAAATTCGTGAAAAGCGATTTAAAGGTTCTTTCGAAAAGCGCATCAAAGAAATCACATTGTTATCACAGGAATATATCTTTTCAGATTCTGGTGAAAGCATTGAAAGCATGTTAGGTCAGAACAAAATTCTGAGTTTTTGCTACCTGCACGGCAAGTAATATCGAATGATTCAGGATTTTTACAAATCTTGATCCGATTTATTACTAATCATACTAAATTGAATTATTAAATCTTGATTTAAAGCATGTTAGGTCAGAACAAAATTCTGAGTTTTTGCTACCTGCACGGCAATCGAAAGAAAAGACAAATCTTGTAAATTGCTCTATGTGTTGGGCGATTCAATTTAAAACCAATCTGGTAATTTGATCTGTTTTGTGCTGTTTGATATTGTTAAATCTCTATTCGCACTCTTTGTATAGTTTAATAATCTCTTTATCTGCAAAGAAATCTAATTTTGGAACGAATTTAATTCTTGCCCGTAGTGCGAGTTGTTTGCGAATTCTCCAGTTCTCTTTTTTTAATGCATTTAAGATTTTCACATCTTCCGATGCCACGTATAAACGAGCTTGTTTTAAACAGGGACTTAATTCAACACGAGATATCCGCGCGGTCAAATATAGTGATGGAAATAGCTCTTGAAAGATCTGCGCCAATACTTTATGCAGTGTAGTTGCCATCTTTAGAGCACGCGGTACTTTCTGAGGCAGTGCAGATTGCGGTAATATCATATAAGAATTATACCAAATGCTGAAGGTTCGTGGCGTTTAAGATGACGAGATAAGAATTACCAGCAATTGGAGCGTGTAAATAAGACATATCGCGCGCGGGTCTAGTGCAAAAGATAAAATTATTTGTCCAAAAATATCAGTGTAATGTAGTGTTTGTTTCTGGTGTCATGTAAGCATCGCGCGCAGATCTGTTGATAGCCAAGGTTGAAAAATCAATCTTTTAGTTTGTCTTGTACTATTGTACCGACAACATTTGGATTTGCATTTCTCATTTCTTTCATGACGTTTCCTACAAAAAACCCAAGTAGATTTGTTTTTCCACTTTTATAACGTGCAATTTCATCAGGATATTTCAACAATACCTGGTCTACACAAGTGGCAATTGCATTTACATCTGATACTTGCTCTACAATTTGACTCTTTGGAGAAATGTCCTGTTCAAACGCTAATAGTAGCAATTCTTTTGCGATTTTACTAGAAATTTCAGACTTATCCAGTGCAATTGTTAATTCTTGCAAGTGTTTTGGATTAAAGCTTTGCAAGTCACGCGTGGTCTCTTTCAATAGCCCGAAAAGATCTCCGATCATCAATTTTGCAGCAGTATTTGTTTGCGCATTAGTCATATCTGCTGTAACTTGTGTGAAATACGCGAGATATTCTTGTTCATAAGCAATTAAATATGCATTAGACCACGATAATCCCTTACCAATCAATTCAGTGCATATTTCTTTCGGTAATTTTGGCAATAAATGTTTTTGATGTTGGATGTATTCGTCTGTTAACTCTAATGGTGGCAAATTATAATCTGGAATGTACAAGTATTCATTTGCATCTTCTTTTAATCTCATTGCGAAGGTTGTTTGACTTTTTGGATCAAATCCACGAGTTTCTTGTAAAATCTTTTTACCTGCTAGGATTGCATCAACTTGACGTGCGAACTCATGTTTTGCTGCTTTTTGAGCGCCATTGATTGAATTGAGGTTTTTAATTTCGACACGCGTTCCAAGCGTTTTTACTCCGATTTTACGAACTGAAAGACTAAGATCTGCTCTCATTTCACCTTTTTCCATGTCGCAATTCGACACATTTATTGTTCTTAAAATAGCACGTAATGATTTCAAAAAGATATTAAGATCCGCGATATCATGAACGCACGGCTGAGTGACGATTTCAAGCAAACCTATACCTGCTCGGTTGTAATCAATTGCACTGCAGTCTGGTAGTACATCATGGTTGCTTTTCCCAGCGTCTTGTTCAATATGTATATGATCTAAAGCGATATACCGATCTGGGCTCTCTTCGGTTGGAATTGGCACTTGACCACCTTTAGCAATTGGGTAGTACTGCTGAGTAATTTGCCGTCCGCATGGCAAGTCAGGATACTGGTAATTTTTGTCATCAAATAACGAAAGGTTTTGTATTTCACAATTTAACGCCAAGCCAGTACGAGTTGCAAGTTCTGCGACCTTTTCGTTGAAACGTGGAAGGCTGCCAGGCAATCCTAAATCGAGTGTGTCGATGTTCCAATTTGGACGATCTTCATCGTTTGTAGCCCTGGTAGGAGAAAATGCTTTTGAATTACAATCGCACCCCACAACCTGCACATGTATTTCTAAGCCCATTACAGCTTCATAGCCTTTATATTCGTTCTTGTTCATTGATCTCTCCTGGTAATCTTTTTGTTGCGCTCTATTACCTGTTCTAGCGCACTTGCAACTTCTAATACTTTAACTTCGCTGAATGGCGGTCCGACAACTTGCATTCCCATAGGCATTCCCGAATCATCAATGCCGATTGGAATGGAAATAGCAACGCCACCAATTAAGCTGGACGTTACAGTGCATTTATCAGAATTGTAAATTTCATCGCATGACATGGATTTTACTGAATCCAGAGTAGGGGCGCTAAAGGTCGCGGTTGGTAAAATAAGGACGTCGTATTCTGCAAAGAATTTTGTCATCTTGTCTGCGATCCATTGGCGCATTTGATTTGCTCGGTGAAAAATCTTCGACCCGTCTGATAAAGCATAAGCGCCTAGTAAAATTCTCCGTTTAGTCTCGTCTCCGAAACCTTCAGATCTAGTTTTGCAATAGTAATCCTTTAAATTAGTATATGCAGACTCAGTTCTGTACCCGTATCTGATACCATCGTATCTCGACATATTGCTACAGGCTTCTGCGGCAGAAATAATCATATAGCATTCAACTGCATGTTCTAAAATTGCATCAATATCGACTGAATGAGTTGGTATAGGTAGTGTTATTTCAGTGCCCATGTCACAATAAGCAATTTTATGATTTCGCAATTCACCGGTGCATGCAGCAACAAAATCTGGCACGGGTTGATCAAATGTTTGAGCGTCGCGTTCGTCGTATCCTGCAATTACTTGCAATACACGCGCTGTGTCTTTGACAGAATTCGCAAGAACACCTGGGCAATCCAAAGATGATGCGTGCGCGATGACTCCGTATCTGGAACAGAGTCCGTACGTTGGTTTGAGCCCTACAATCCCTGTGAATGCCGCTGGTAGCCTACATGATCCTCCAGTGTCAGTACCAAGAGCTGCCCATGCCAAACCAGCCGCAACTGCTGCTGCACTTCCACCTGATGATCCACCTGCAGATGTTGGTTTTCCATCTCGTGAAATGGGATTTAATGTAGGTCCAAAGATTGAATATGTATTATGAGAACCCATTCCAAAAGCATCTAGATTCACCTTGCCTGTAAAAATTGCACCCTGATCCCATAATCTTTGAGTGACAGTTGATTCGTATGGTGCGATGAAATCTTTGAGCATTTTTGACGCTGCAGTTGTAGGAGTTCCTTTGACGCAAAATAAATCCTTGATTGCAATTGGCAAGCCTTCAAGTGCGCGCGGTTTGTTTGACTGGCAGTATCTCTCAGATTCTTGAAGCATCGCGATGGTTTTATTAGGATCGGTATATATGTATGCATTTAAATCGCTTGATTGAATATCGCTTAATAGCTGCAACATTGATTGAGCGGATTGTTTACCTGGTTTCATTTGTTCTCCTTGGCAGTAAATGATTTTGGCGCAAGTACAAAATTCTCATGAGAGTGCTTGCATACTTGAGCTATTAATGTTGGATCGCCTTCCTTCGATATATCCTTGCGCAGTGGTTTAGGACCTTTGACTCCAAGCCAAATGGGATACTCCGCATCAAGATCAGCTTGATATATTTTATCAATAAGAACATCAACGATCTTATCAATTTGAGCGTGTATTTTGGCATCATTATCAGATAATCCGACAATGGCGCACAGTTTTGTGACGCGATTCATGTTTAATTGTAACAATTATCTGGTACACTTACCATGATGATTCTTGGTATTGACCCCGGTTTATGCATTACTGGGTGGGCAATTCTCCATGAAGGCGCCGTATATAAATACGGTTTAATTAAAACCACACCAAAAGAAGAACTGTACGGTAGAATTCAGTTTATCTATTCCGAAATAAAAGTGATAATTGCAGAGCATAAAATTGTAAGCATAGGAATCGAGGCTGGATACTGCGGGATTGACGGTGTTACTGCATTGAAGTTGGGTATGGTACGTGGTGCTGTGATTGCGGCTGGCACAGGTTTGCATATCGCAACATACGCACCGTCTACTGTAAAACTGCAGATTGCTGGGAACGGCCATGCCAATAAAACGGATATGTTAGATGCAATACACAAACGATTTCCCACGATGCAATTTAGCGGGGTAGGGAAGCACGATATCGCAGATGCAATTGGTGTGGGATTGTGCATGCAGACTCAGTTAGAAGAGAGCATTGCGTAACTCCGACTGTTATGGCAAGGGTTTCAAGCGCTAAGTATATAGCGTTACGCTTCAGATTTGCATATTGCAGAACAAGAAATTCCTTGTTGGTGGATTGTGATACAACATGAGATATAACAATATGAATTCAATAAAGCATCGTTAGTTCTTACATATTTACATCACGATTAAAAGTCTGTGACCTTGAAGCAACCGGTGCATTTAGGGCGCGCTTTGCACACATGTCGTCCGTATAAAA
>Ga0105053_10000451_pt1 | contig 62909 bp, 47 predicted proteins | sample BON01_FD_78093 | JGI IMG/M metagenome (GOLD analysis project Ga0105053, IMG submission 78093) | Freshwater microbial communities from Lake Bonney liftoff mats and glacier meltwater in Antarctica - BON-01 | ecosystem: Environmental > Aquatic > Freshwater > Ice > Glacier meltwater | place: Lake...
GCACAAACGAGGATTGGGACGCCTTCCAAACCTTTCGAATTCAACAGGAACAAGCCAGAATTTATCCACTCGATCTCAAAAAACTCTCCCCCTGATGATCCGCCGGGAATGCCGGTCACACCCAAATCAAATGAGTCGCATCGACGGCGATCGGTTTCGCTTTTATCTCTGGTCCGGATGTCGACGGGATTTCTTTGCTGTCACGCACCCAATTAGGTCATCGGAAACGCGACATTGAGATCTTCCGCGATCACAAGATTCGGTAACTCTTCCAGACTACGATGTGCATGAGTCTCGCCTGAATACCAGCCACGTTGCGGCATATTGACGAATCGCTTCATGGGCAGTCGAAAGTCAGATGGTTCAGTGCTGACATTGATTTCGGTATCGGCTGGCAGGAATTCTTTTCCGTATTCGGCGTGAATTCGGTACTGGCCCGGCGACAGTTGCAGCGGAAATATGCCAGCGGAAAGTGTCGTGTGCATTTCGATCGAAGCGGTCTGACCGACTTGTTTCTTGTATTCGACAGCGGAGCCCGCAGCGTTTTTAGGTTTAGCGAAGTGCCATTCGCCGGAGTCCACGTTTTGCACATAGAGGCGACATGGCAGGCCGTCGCCCGAATCCGAGTCAACAACATTGCCCGTGACTTCGGTGGCGTTCACGAGACCAAAGTTGAAGCTGAGGATCAGAAACGCAAGCGTTACAATTTGTTGCATAAACGGTTTGGTCATGTGATGTTTCCGCAGGACGGGACTCCAGTCCTACTTATCCTCGTTCCGGGGCTCCAGCCCTGGAACGCACTGCCCCGGAGGCTCCTGCCTCAACAGGCTGGAGAATTGTCGTACCAACAACTGAGCCTACAGGGTTTCATTGATTCCGGATCCGATCAGGATTCTGGCAAATGGAGGGGAGTATTGCACTCACCAAGGAGATCGATTATTCGAACATCCACCATCGGCGTTTGTAGACACTTTTTTGCAGACCAAATCGCTTCTTCGCAAGATCGCTGACGATCGTTGCAATTTCTTCCGGAGAATCGCTGACGTGGAATCGGTCTACGTCAGCACCGCTGATCGTGCCGCCCTTTGCCATGGTTTCGCGAAGGAAGTCCAGCATGGGATTCCAGAATTCCGAGCCTGCAAGGATCATTGGAAATTCTTCCACTTTGCGTGTCTGAACGAGCGTTGCGATTTCGAATAACTCATCGAGTGTTCCGAAACCGCCAGGCATCGCAACAAAAGCGTAAGAGTATTTCGCCAGCATCAGTTTACGGATAAAGAAGTATTCGAAATCCACGAACTTGTCGAGATACGGATTCGGTTCCTGCTCCATGGGTAAAACAATGTTGCAGCCCACGCTGTGTCCGCCCACTTCTTTTGCGCCACGATTGGCGGCCTCCATGATGCCGGGGCCACCGCCGGTCATGACCGTGAAGCCTTCCAGCGCAAGCTGCTGTCCGACACTGCGGGCAAATTCGTAATGAGGATGCGTTTCCGGAAACCGAGCCGATCCAAATACCGTGACGCAAGGCCCGACAAAGTGCAGTTGTCGAAAGCCGGTGATGAGCTCTCGGAAAGCCTTTAGCGACATCATCAGCTCGCGAAATCGAGACTGAGGTCCGTTCAGGAATCTTACGTCCGACACACGTTTAGGATTTGGGCGCGAGTGATATTTAAGGCTTGGGCCCAGAGTTCCGGGATTCTTTGCGTCCATGATTTGGGCGATTCTGTGATTTGCGTTGGCGTGGCGTTGAAATTGATGATTCAGCACATTTGTAGCGACGTTATCACAAGAGTCCGATTCCTTCAACCTGCGTTGGGATCGTTCGACGAATAACAGTTCCGATCGGACCCTTGTTCCATCAACCGTGCCGAAGGACGCAGATCTGGGGACAGATCTGCTTACGTCGTCCGACCTGCCTTAGGTCGGATTCCTGAGGCGGGGCTACATATTTGGGCTGACCTTGTTCTGCCGCTCGCCGAATTGATTGAGTAGTTCTGACTTGCCTTGTTCTGAGTGAGTTTGCCTGTAGGATTGGCTGAAGTTACACGATCATTGTGAAAAACCACGGCGGCCAGAACGGGCGTCGTTGTGACAAGCCTCTTCCCGACCGAAGTTCTTGTACACGTTGTCCCATCACATGGCGGAGTCCTGGATGCCGTCGCGGGCACGATCACGTGGAATCTCGGCGCGTTACCAGTCGGCAGCGTTGTTAATTTGACGGTCAATGCGATTGTTTCGACGCAGGCACCGTCATCGCCCGTCGGATTTTCGCACCAGGTATTTGTGACGGATGACGGAGCTGACGGTAAACGAAGTCTTCCGACGTTCGGCCTATGAGATGGTAGAAGCCCTGCGCACCGGAAACCAGAGTCTCGACGGTTTCGCCTGGTACGCCCACGCCTATGAACTGGCCGCAGCATCAACCAACGCCGGGCAGGGGTAGTTGGGATCGGCTTGGGAATAATTGTTGATTTGGTGTTGATCGCTCTCGCTCGGCGCTCGCGCAGTCAAAGCCTATTAGTTACGCCGCTTTACTACAGCGGACTGATCGGTGCCAAAAATAGAAACACAGATCTGCGAGTATCAGGGCGGCTGCGCCTGAGCAGATCGCAGCTTGCACCGCAAAGCCTCGGGGCAGGATGTCAGAATATGGTCCGGCGACGGCAAGATAGACAACTGAGCTGATCACCAGATACGTGATGAGCCTAATCGACACATGGCTTATGCCAGCGCTTTGCGAAAATCGACAGTACGTTTCCCAAGACATTGCTGGCAGGATGACGGCAACAACAAGCGCGATCCAGCCAAGGATCTGAATGGACAAGCTAGCAGACGAATCAGGCGGACGAAATGGGGAGAAAATGAAAAGCGGAAACACAAGGATGAACCATGCAGCCCTCCGAAGCCAGGTGAAAGTCGTGGAAGTCGGCGGGGTCAGCATTGAGACACCAGTTCTCTCTTGATTTCATCATATCTGATCAAGCATAACAACTTGCGATCTGCGCCGCAGGCGATTCGCCAGACGTATGGATCCTCCCTTGAGCTTCTCCGCTTCGTTGGGCCACGTGTGATCTTGCTGAATGCAGAATCAATGCGACTCAAACAGCGACGTACGCAAAATGTACGCCCTGAGTGCAGCCGTGTCACGACCGTCCTTGCCGGGACTGAATCAAATCGCACGTTTTAGCTGGACAGCGCCACTTTTGAAGTTGCTTTCGCCCCTCACGGGGCTTTGGTAAACAGGAACTATCGTCACCGTGGGTTTCACCCACGGCTACGTGCTGTCGCCACTGCCGTGGCTGAAACGCAACAATGCTCTTTTCATCCAATATCCTGAGAAACACTGAGAACTTAGTTGTCGCTGTTTTTCAGCCTTCAAATCCATCAACAAGGTTGCAGGTCGGCCGGAGTTATGCTTCGCTATGTTTTCGAAAGAACTGGCGCTGTCCAAACAAGCCCGGTGATTCTGTGCCGTCAGATGCATTCATTCGGCTTGCGGAATACACTGCCGAAATCACACGATCTCTGGCAGGAGTACAACGATGAACGGTTTCAGGAATTGCAGTGCTGTTTTCGCAATCATAGTCACGACGGTTTTATCCACCGCTCATGCCGACGATCCGGTGCCTGTGACCGTCGGCGTCGAACGGCAGCCGTTTGTCGCGGCGACTCGACGCCTGGTTGAGGCGATGGAGTTTGCCGGCGCGCCGTTGAGTGATGATGTCAGGAAGAAAATCGACGAAGCGGCAGCGTTGCCGGATGACGGGGCAGCCGTCAAACAGTTGCAGTTGATTCTGGATCCTCTGTGTCTGGCCTTGGTCAACATCAATGCGGAAAGCCGCGTTAAGGTCGCCGAAGGTCCAGTGAAGAAGGAGCTGATGCAGCAGGGCTGGCGAGCCTTTCTGATCAAAGTGCATAACGAAGCGGGCATCAATCCGGTGCTCATTGCCGAAAGTCCCAATGCGCTGCCGGTTTATCAGCAGGGACGTGGAGCGCGCGAGGAACCTCGCAAAGACCAGAAGCTCGTCAATCCTGAAGATGTGCCGGATCGTTTTCTGGATCTCAACATGCTTCAACGCGAACCGCTGAAGGAGAAGCTGTCCGGGTTGCTTGTGGAGTACCGCGTGTTGCTGTTGTATAGCCGCGATGCTGGGCAGCGTGAGGTGTCGCTGTCATTTCATATCGGCGCGGGGACGCAGGATATTGGGTTTCGCAATGCCGTTCCGATTCTGTTCGACTGCAAATCAGCAGTCGCTGTAACGCTGCAGATTCATGATGTTGATGGTGAACCGACAACGGCGAACTTCATCATCAGGGACACGCAGGGTCGAGTCTACCCGTTGCCTTCGCGGAGGCTGGCTCCGGATTTCTTCTTCCACAGTCAGGTGTATCGTCATGATGGCGAATCCATCATGCTGCCGCCGGGTGACTATTCGTTCGTTGTGAATCGCGGGCCTGAGTATCTGCCGCAGAGATTGAATGTAACGGTCTCGGATGCCGCGGAACAAACAGTGCAGGTCGATTTGAAACGCTGGATTCATGTGGCAAAGACGGGCTGGTATTCCGGCGATCATCACATTCACGCCGCAGGCTGTGCGCACTACGACAGCCCGACGGAAGGCGTCGGCCCGGAAGCCATGATGCGTCACATTTTGGGTGAAGATCTGAATGTTGGCTGCGTGCTGAGCTGGGGGCCGTGCTGGTATACTCAAAAGGAATACTTCAACGGCCAAGTGTCGGCGCTTTCGACACGCGACTATCTGATGCGTTACGACGTGGAAGTGAGTGGCTTCCCATCGTCTCACGCCGGTCATCTGTGTCTGTTGAAGCTGACAGAGGATGATTATCCCGGCACGACGCGGCTGGAAGAATGGCCGAGCTGGACACTGCCTGTTCTCAAGTGGGGACATGATCAAGGCGGCGTTGTCGGTTACAGTCACAGTGGTTGGGGAATCGCATTGCCGGATGTCATGCCCGATGGATCACGAGCGTTTCCGGGACAACCGTGGGGCGGTGCTCCGCGAGGCTGGCAGGGAAAAGCGGCGACGAAGTTACCGGACTACGAGATGCCGCGATTTGACGGAATCGGAGCCAATGAGTATGTGGTGACGACGGCTCACAATGTGTGTGACTTCATTTCTGCCGTTGATACGCCAGCGATCTGGGAACTGAATATCTGGTATCACACACTCAACTGTGGCATGACAACTCGCATCAGCGGCGAGACAGATTTTCCATGCATCTATGGCGATCGTGTTGGCTTGGGACGCATTTACGTGCAACTCGACAAAGGCCAGGAGCTGACTTACGACACGTGGATCGAAGGCCTGCGCGACGGTCGAAGCTATTGCGGTGATGGTCTGAGCCACATTCTTGATTTCAAAGTGGATGAGGTTGGTGTCGGGATGCGTTCGGCGGATGAGAAGGTAAGTACGCTCAAACTGAATGCACCCAAAACTGTCAACGTAACATTTAATGTGGCGGCTTTACTCGAGCAGACGCCAACTGAGTTAACCGAATCTATCCGTAGTAAACGGCTCGACGAAAAACCATACTGGCATCTGGAACGTTGCCGCATCAGTGATTCGCGAAACGTGCCGGTGGAGATCATTGTGAATGGCGAAGTTGTGGCGACGAAGAATCTTACGGCGGATGGTCATGTCGAAGAAATGAGTTTCCCTGTCGAGATTACTCAATCGTCGTGGGTGGCGGTTCGAATCCTTCCGTCAGCCCACACGAATCCGGTCTTTGTCACCGTCGGAGACAAACCCATCCGCGTCAACCGCCGCAGCGCTGAGTGGTGTGAGAAGGCCGTGAAAGTTTGTTGGGAGTCCAAACAGAACAACATTCGCCCAGAAGAACGCGAAGCCGCAAAACAAGCCTACGACGAAGCAGAGGCGATCTATGCGAAGATCAAAGAGGAAACTGCGGAGTAAATAACTGGTCGAAAAGAACGGAAATCATCATGACCTGACGGGTCAGCGAGGGATTCGCGGGCACGCAGCTGAACAGCAGAAACTCGATCCTCAAGTGCCAAGGTACTGATCCGGCTACTCAATTACAAAAGTTCTTTGAGCCTCAAAGTTATCGTTGCAAAGTTCTATCGATAAGGGACATTTGAACCCTGCCTCGTTCAAGCCGACACCCACTGCGTGAAACGCCTGGGCAGTCGATTCATCGTGCCAAACGCCATCGTGGACGACAAAGGCCACAATCGTCTGATCGCCTTCTCGTCGAAGATTCGGCGTGTTCAAACACGGGGCTTCACGATTGCTCCCAACGCCAGTAATGAATGATCACGGTCTTGAATCGCCGAATCGATCGCGGCAATCGACGCGGCATCCAACACTCGATCACCCGCTATGACAGTTTCCGCAATCTGCTCTGGCTTGCGAGATCCCACAATCGCAGATGTCAGTTCCGGGCGACGCAGCGTCCAGGCGATGCTGAGTTCAGGGATCGTCCAGCCGAGGCCAGTCGCGATTTCGCCGAGCGCTTCGACGAACGCCAGATTGATTTCCAGTTGTGGCGACTGGAAACGAGGGTCGCGACTGCGATGATCTTTGGCTGACAACGCGGCGACTCGTTCGGCGGAGAATGTTCCGGTAAGCAAGCCCTTTCCCATAGGGCTGTAGCAGATGATGCCGATATTATGCTGACCGCAGTAGGGAAGAATCTCCGCTTCAACGTCGCGAGCGATCATGCTGTAGGGTGGCTGCAGTGAAACGATCGGTGCAATTTTCTGAAGCCGGTCCATCTGGCTGGGCGAATGATTTGATACGCCGATGTGTCGTACCTTGCCTTGTTTCTGAAGATCGACGAGCGTCTGCCAGCCTTCTTCGATTTCTTCATCAGGCTCCGGCCAGTGAAGTTGGTAGAGATCAATGCAGTCTGCTTGAAGACGCTTGAGGCTTGCTTCACATTCGGCAATGACGCTTTCGCGGCGTAGGTTTTTTCCAATCTCGCCGTTGCCCAGTGCGACACGGCCGCACTTTGTAGCGATAAGTGGACGACTTGCCGCTGGAATCTGTTGCATGGCTTTTGCCACGAGAATTTCACTGCGTCCTTCGCCGTAGATGGCGGCGGTGTCGATCCAGTTAATGCCCAGTTCGACGGCACGGATGATGGTGTCGATGGCTTCCTGTTCGTCCTGATCGCCCCAGCCAAATTTCCAGTCGCCGCCGCCGATGGCCCATGTGCCAAGTCCGATGACGCTGAGTTTCAATCCGCTGGAGCCGAGTGTTCGATATTGCATCAATGAGTTGTTTCTTTGAGGAAAGAGAGGGGGGAGTTAATGCCTGTCTTAATCTTAATCTTAATCTTAATCTTAATCTTAATCTTAATCTTAATCTTAATCTTAATCTTAATCTTAATCTTAATCCTAATCCTAATCCTAATCCTAATCCTAATCTTAATCGATTCCTGTCGCTGCAGCAGTTCCGCACCACCACAAAGCAGCGAATCGATTAGGATTATGATGAAGAGTAAGATTACGAGTCGGAACGCGGTGCCCGCCTTGCGACTATTCAATCCATGGAACGCACTTGCACCGGAGGCTCCTCTCCAGTAACGACAAGGGAGGCAGGAGCCTCCGGTGCAGTGTGTTCCGAGGCAGGAGCCTCGGAACAAGAACTTCGGTGCGTTGCACGCACCCTACTTCTTTTTCCCCGGGCGATTGTGCAACGCGGGTTGATCAAACGGCCGTAGCGGAAACAGCTCCGACGGCTGATGTTGCTCGGCCATCATTTTTGTGAGTCTTGCAACGACGTCCGGATGCTGCTCGGCGACGTTGTACTGTTCGCCCATATCCGTTGAGATGTTGTACAATTCGACATCAATGTTACCACGAGCCATTCCTTGTCGCACTGCTTTCCAGTCTCCAACGCGAATCGACTGCTGACCTCCATAGCTTGGGAATTCGCGATACAGAAATGGTCGCGGCGGCTGTGGCTTGCCGGTCAGCATCGGCAGCAAATCGACACCATCCGTTGTCTCCGGGATCGCAGAGGCCGCGCCAATCGCATCCAGAATTGTCGGTGTCCAGTCTTCGAATCCGCTCACATAATCACTGGTAGAACCTGCCGCCACATGGCCCGGCCAGCGGACGATTGTGGGAACTCGGACTCCGCCTTCGTAGAGCGATCCCTTGAGGCCTCGCAATTCTCCGACGCTTTCGAAGAAGTCATAGTCAACCTCCTGATTAAGATGCGTAGTGCCGTTGTCAGACGAAAAAATCACGAGCGTGTTTTCTTCAAGTCCTTGCTCTTGAAGTCGCTTCATAATCGCGCCAACTTCACTATCAAGATGACTGATCATCGCCGCATATGCTGCGCGAGGCGTGAAGTGCGGCGTGTACCCGCCTTTGGCTGCCGTGAATGGTGGGTCGTTCCATTTGAGTTCAGAGTATGGCTGTAACTCCGCATCCGGCACATGCAGGGCCACATGAGGCAGCACTGAGGGGTAATAGAGAAAGAACGGCTCAGCCTTGTGCTGATCGATGAACTTCAACGCTTCTTCGCGAATCCGGTTGGGAGCATAAGCCTGTCCTTTGAAGATGTCGTAACTGTGCGGATCTGTTTCATCAGCCCCTGCCGCAAGTTTTGCGTGCCCCGGAATGGGCGGCGAGTTTTGAAGTGGTACGCGTTCGTTGTCGCTCCACAAGTAGTCTGGGTAATAACTGTGAGCGTGTCGCTGGCAGTTGTAGCCGAAGAAGCGATCGAATCCCTGACGCTGCGGTTCACCTTCAGATCCTGGGCCACCAAGTCCCCATTTTCCAAATGCTCCTGTGGCATAACCCTGAGCTTTCAGAAGCTCAGCCAGCGTGACCGTTGAGTCCGGAATTGGTTTTTGTCCTTCGGGCTGCATTTCACTGTTGTCGCGGACATGAGTGTGGCCGGGATGCAGTCCGGTCATCAGCACGCATCGCGATGGAGCACACACGGCGTTGCCGCAATAGTGTTGAGTCAGTTTCATTCCTTGCGATGCCAGGGCATCGATATTCGGGGTGCGGATTTTTTCCTGTTTGAATGAACCTACTTCGCGGTAACCAAGGTCATCGGCAAGGATAAAGACGATGTTTGGTCGGGCTGCGTCTGCTGCGTGGATCTGAGCAGCATCGAATGCAATACTGAGGATGGCGACAAGCCCACAGACGGGGGTTAATGGAATGAGTTGTTTCATAGTTGTGTCTTTCCTACGGTCAAACCGCAACGAATCGCTTTCGAAGGACTGACGCCCTGCCGCTTGAATTGTGTTTATAGTAGACATCACTCTCCGAGTGATGAACGCCACGCGCCGCTTCAGCGGCCTGCGTCACTCGGAGAGTGACGTCTACTTTGTCACTGTCCTCAATCCCTGAATCTTGTACAAATCTTTCACAAAGACCAGACAACAGCGAACCACAAGGGCGCTCTTTTCAAATGTTTCCGTGAACCTCGATCCGAATAATGTCCAGAATTCTGAGCCTGCCCATGAATTTACAAAACTTATTCGCATCGCTCGAACTGCCACTGCTGAAACGGGAACTGATTGAGAACTCACACAGGAAACGCACTTATGTGGTCCGCATTCTCGTCGCGTTGATCTTTATGCTGGTCATGTTGGTGTTCTACAGCGAACAGATTGCGCGACATAAAAGCATCCTGCAGGTCATGGGTCAGGGGCGTGAACTGGCAATGCTGCTGTTTATCTGCAATTTGGTGGCGATCTACGTCCTGCTGCCAGCGATGGCGTGTTCTGCGATTTCGGCTGAGAGAGAAAAACAAACACTGTCGCTGATTCTGATCAGTCGTATCACGCCTGGTGGATTGATCGCGGAAAAATTTCTGTCGCGACTGGTGCCGATGATCGCATTGATGCTGATCACGCTGCCCATGCTGAGTATTGCCTATATGCTGGGCGGGCTGAAGCTGGAGGCGGTGTTCGCTGCCTTGATCGGATTGTTCACCGCTGCGGTGCAAGTGAACAGTGCTGCGATCATGTGCTCGGCCCTTTTCCGAACAGCGCTGGAAGCTTTCTGGGCGACTTATCTGATCTTTGCTGTCATGGGCTTGGGGCCGCCGCTGTTGTTTGAAATGGGACTATTGCCGCGAGTCCCGTGGTTTCCCATGGTCGGATCAGATGTGCTCGCCGTGCCGTTTGTGTTATTCCTCGCCGCATCAGTCGAATCGGTTGGCGGCGTGGTTGGAATCTGGGAAGTGTTTCTAAGTTGCCTGCCACCTTTGGTTGTTGCTGCAGTGATGCTGGTGATCAGCCGCTTTGCAATCGCACACGGCCAGCAGGACGCGCCGCTTAGTTTTCAGGCGATTACAAAGCTATCGCGTCGCATGAGTTCGTTGGCGTTTCAGATTGCTGCATTTCCATTTCGATTAATCAGGAGCGTGATTTCCGGAACGCCACTTGAATTGGTTTCATCATCCGAGGACGCTCGACCGCCGCGAGCATTTCCTGTCGATCGGCCGGTCGCATGGCGTGAACGTCAGATTTCAGCATTGTCCGGCTGGCGTTTACATGTCGTCTTGTTATGTGCGGTGATGGTCTGCGAATGGGGATGGTTTTTTATTGAAGAGGGCCGTCATGGCGATGAAATCTCCGTCATCTTTGACGTTGGATTTTTCATTATCAGCCTGCTGATGGTTGTGGGTGTCACGTGTCGCACGTTCTCATCGGAACGCGAACGCCAGACGCTCGACTTGCTGCTGACGACGCCACTCACAAACGAAGAACTTCTTAAAGAAAAACTCTCGGCGGCAAATCGCACAATCCTGTTTCTGATGTTGCCAATTCTGTTTGCCGGCATGACGCATTTGCTGATTGGAGATATGCCTGACTTTGATCACTCTCAATTGAGCGGCAATTATTATCCGTACCGAACTGTTCATTTCTTCGAATTCGCCTGGTGGTCCGGTGCAACGCGATATTTGTTTGGTCTCGTGACCCACGCACTTGTTTACATGACACTCGTCAAATGGATAGCGACACACTTCAGCCTTCAATTCAATTCACAAATGAAGGCCATGCTCGGCACAATTTTGACGGTCCTTGGGCTGTGCATCATTCCTGTGATGATGTTTGTGATACCTTTGCTGCTTGTCGGAAGTGACCCCGATCGAGCAGATTTGCCCATCTGGTGTTTCACTTCCCCGGCGCTGATTTTTGCCTTCAATGAAACACATGACTTTTATGCATTGTTTCGCAGCAAGTGGTGGCCGCATTCTGAGTACTTTACGTTGTTCGTCAACCTTTTCATCTATGGTACGCTGACGCTGATCGTGCGAGGGTTTGTCTTGTGGAGACTTCCGGCGTTGTTGAATCGCGAGGACAGCGATCAATCCGGTACTCGAAAGCTAAGTAAAGGCGAGCGGCAGAATGAAAAATACCTGTTGAGCCTGAGGCGCTAGCCGATTCGACAGCAGGAAATCGGCTAGCGCCTCAGGCTCAAGTTGTTTGCTTCTGCCGCTCGCCGGATTGCTGACACAATGGCGTTTTTTCTCCGGCACTTTCTGCCGAATTCCGTTGCGCGACGTGTGTACTCAAAGTCGGATTTCTCAGATAGAGGGATCAGCCTCTGCGGTGACCTGATACAAATCGCCTGTGTAGTTTGCATGGCTTTTAACAGCAGAGTCGCGATTCGTTGAGAGATGATAAAATGTGGCGAAGTCTTATCGGTCTGTCTTTGCTCGCGTCTATGACGATATTTATTGCCGGTTGTTCGCTGGTGCAGCCTTTGGAATCAAAGGTCCAGTCTGAACCCGCAAGACAGATGAGCATGGACCAGCTGAAAGAAATCGAAAGTTTTTTTGTTGAGTGCGAAACTTCGGTGCCTACGCTCGATCCAAAGGAATTGAAGGCGGGGCAGCATATTCAGATTATTGCGGGCAGCTCACCAAATACCTTGAATCAGGAAGTTCTGCTCCTGACCTCAAGGATTGCCGGAACCGTGAAAGAGGTCAGCGCTGACCGTGTTATTTTGCAGGACGTTGTAATGATCAAGGAAGGGCGAACGCAGCATGCAGTACCGGTCGTAAGCAAGGTGCCGTATTTCAATCGACGTTTTAAGAGCACGGGTGTCAGACGCGAGGTGACTCCCGTTCCTGGCGAAGTTGCGATCGAACTATCCGAAATCCTGCATGCGAAGGAACTCACGGACTCGGGATTTGAAGAAGTACGAGAGTATGGTGTTGAACGGATCGGCGTGGATTTCGATTTCAACGTCGCTGAAGGTCGGCCTGCGATAACGCCGCAATAGAGCGATCGTGCTGCAACTTGTGCAGTCTCCCGCCCCGCCCAACTCACGTCCAAGAGGCAGGAGCCTCCAAGGCATGGTGTTCCGAGGCTGGAGCCTCGGAACAAGAGCCCGATTCACGTCTTAATCTTAATCCTACTCGATTCCCGTTGCGGCCGCAGTTAAGCACTACCACCACAAAGCAGCCAATCGACTATGATTATGATGAAGAGTAAGATTATGAGTCGCAAGAGCGGTGCCCGCTTTACGACTACTCAAGCCCCTGAGCCGCCAGCCAGCGTTCGGCGTCGAGAGCTGCCATGCAGCCGGTGCCTGCGGCGGAGATTGCCTGGCGGTAGTAATCATCCGCAACGTCACCGGCCGCAAAGATGCCTTCGACACTGGTATAGGTTCGCTGCGGTGTGGTCCAGACAAGGTAGCCTTTGGAATTCTTCTCCAGCTGACCTTTCAAGAAGTCTGTGTTTGGCGTGTGACCGATGGCCGCAAAGTAGCCAGTCACCTGTAGATCTTCTGTCTTGGAATCATCGATCGTGCTGCGAATACGGACGCCTGTGAGACCGGCTTTTTCATCGCCCAGCACTTCATCGATTTCGGAATTCCATTTCACTTGAATCTTGTGATTCGCCAGAACTCGTTCGGCCATGATCTTGCTGGCTCGAAACGAATCGCGGCGATGGACGATATACACGACGGACGAAAACTTTGTCAGGAACGTGGCTTCTTCCATCGCACTATCACCGCCACCCACAACGACAACCGGATGGTTGCGGAATCGCGGCAATGCACCGTCGCAGACCGCACAGGCAGAGACGCCCCTGTTCTTGAATTTATCTTCCGACGGCAGTCCCAGATAATTCGCTCGCGCCCCCGTCGCAATGATGATCGAATGAGATTCGAACTTTTCGCCGCTGAGTGTCGTCAGTACAAACGGTCGCTTTGACATATCGATATCAACGACGTCGTCAGTCACGATGCGAGTGCCGAAGTTCATTGCCTGCTGGCGCATGAGTTCCATCAACTCGGGACCACTCACGCCGTGCTTTTCATGCGGTGCCATGTACTTGCGTTTCGATTCTTCAATCGATGTGTCCAGGTAGCCCGTCATGTCGCCAGCAGGAAAGCCCGGAAAGTTCTCGACTTCCGTTGTGAGTGACAATTGTCCCAGCGGAAGTGTGCCATTCTGGCGATTTTCTTCGTTGAACGCCCCTTCGTAGACAACAGGGTTCAGTTCGGCTCGAGCGGCGTAAATTGCGGCGGTCCATCCTGCAGGGCCGGAACCAATAATTGTGACTCGTTCTGTCATGATCTTTGCCTTGTCAACTTTCCGTGTAACAAATTCAATAGTGCTTGGGTTGGAACACTAACGGACAAAACACGGTCGAGCAATCCTGTGCGGCGTGACATTTTTTCGAACGCCGACTCTCCCCCGCAAATTCCTTGTCATTTGCAATGTCGGGAACTATCTGTTCGTGTAAAGGGATTCGCCAGAATTCCTCGCAACATCCTTGTTCCGAGGCTCCAGCCTCGAAACACACTGTCTTGGAGGCTCCTGCCTCCCGAGTTTTGGCTGGAGGCTGGAGCCTCCCGCGCATTGCGTCCCGGGTCTCCAGAGCTCCAGCCCCGGAACGAGAATTGAGGGCCTCATACCGGGCCGCGTGAAGCACAAAAACGGCCTTTTGGCATTCGTCACTCAGCGAGTGGCGGCGACTTTAATCGCCACGATGCTTCGGAGGCGTGGGAACTTGGACGCAAGTGACTTGAAAAGCAATGGTTGATCGCATTAACTCTCTGCCTGAACGTGCCGTTAACGTCTCATCTGGCACTCCTTCCTCTTGAAAGTTTCCGCGAAATGTCCTCACCCACCGCTTCTCGCCTCACCGGAGTTCAATGGCTGGTCTGTATCATCGCCGCCATCGGTTTCGCCTTTGATATCTATGAATTATTGATGCTGCCGCTGATTATTAAACCAGCCATGGCATCATTGAGCGCACCGCTTGTCGAGGAACTCATCAAAGGCGGGATGACGAAACCGGAAGCCCTCGCACTTTGGCTGCCGGGTGGCAAGAACTACGTTGACTGGGCTCGAACATTGTTCTTTGTACCCGCGCTGGTTGGTGGCATCTTCGGTCTGTGGGGCGGCTGGCTGACGGATCGTCTTGGTCGTCGTCGCGTGTTGACATTCAGTATTCTGTTGTATGCCTTCGGTGCGTTCTCCGCTGGCTTCGTGACGTCACTGGAAATGTTATTGGTTTGCCGATGCTTCGTATTCGTCGGAGTCTGCGTGGAATTCGTCGCGGCAGTTGCATGGTTGGCGGAATTGTTTCCAGTTCATGATCAGCGAGAAAAAGTGCTCGGTTGGACTCAGGCATTTTCGTCACTCGGCGGTCTGATGGTTGCGGGCATGAACATTCTGGCGGGCACAGTGGCTGCGAGCCTCCCGGAAATAGCCGGCGGCCACGAGGCATGGCGATATACACTGATCTCCGGGGTGATTCCCGCACTGCCGTTGCTGTTGATTCGTCCGTTCTTGCCGGAATCGCCCGAATGGCAAAAGAAGAAAGATGCTGGTACGTTGAAGCGTCCGTCCATCGCAGAACTCTTCAGCCCGGCATTGCGGAAGACAACCATCGTCACCACGCTGGTGTTTGCGGCGAGTTACGGAATGGCGTTTGGGGCCATTCAACAACTGCCGCAGATAATTGGAGCGCGTGCTTTAGGTACGTCGGTTGAATCCGGGCATAAAGAAGTCATTGCCGCCGCAAAATTAAAAGCTGGTGAACCTGAAGGCACGAATGAAAAGACCGACAAACCAGAATACACGCCGAAGCAAAAAATGGCCGCTGGCAATGAAAGTGACGCTGTCGTTGCGGGTGTCACATTGTGGCAGGAGATGGGCGGGTTGCTTGGCCGTGCGTTGTTGGCAATTCTGGCAATCAGAATTGTGAGTCGTCGAAATCTGTTCCGCTTGTTTCAGATTCCCTCGTTGTTTGTTGTGCCGGCGCTGTTTGTGTGGATCGGCGGTGCATTGCAGTCGGATTCTTTGATGATGGTTAAGATCGGCATCTTTGTGGCCGGGGTGCTGGTCGTTGGTCAGTTCAGTTTCTGGGGCAACTACATTCCGCTGGTTTTCCCAGTCCATCTGCGTGGTACTGGTGAGAGCTTCGCTGCAAATATCGGAGGTCGAATTATCGGTACTGCGGCCGCTTACCTGACGATTACGTTTTCCGAATCTGCAACTCCCGATCCTGGCCGCATGGCATTTGTCAGTGCCGTCGTCGCGGGTTGCTACGCCGTTGTTGGTACAATCCTGACCGGCATGTTGCCCGAGCCAAATCGAGACGATGAGTCGCTGCATTAGTTCGCAGGACGGGTCTCCAGACCCGTCCCGAAACGAATCAAATCAGGACGGGACTGGAGTCCCATCCTACGTTGTGCTAATTTCCTTCATTAACTGAAAGTCGTTCCATGTCTGATGTCAAAGTTGCTGTTCGAGACAATGGCCCATTCCTGATCACCGGCCCCGTGACCGTGACCGATGCTGCTGGCAATGTGTTTGATCTAAAGGGAAAAGAAACGTTTGCACTCTGCCGCTGTGGTGCATCAGCGATCCGTCCTTTCTGTGACGGTGCTCACAAGTCTTGCGGCTTTGAGTCGGCCGAGCGTGCGGTCACTGGCTGATTGTGATTGGTCGTCTTTTCCGCCTTCCCGCAGTTTTGGAAACCCACCGATGTGGAATTTCTTTGGACGTTCGAACCGCTATTGTGACGGATTGAGTCGTCGATCATTCATGCAGGTTGGCGGACTTGGAATTGGTGGCCTCACGCTCGCCGATCTGATGGCAGCCGAATCGCAGCCCAACGCCACAACATCTTCGAATCGACACAAATCGGTCATCATGGTGTACCTGTCCGGAGGCATGCCGCATCAGGATACATTCGACCTGAAACCCGGCGCGCCGGCAGAGATTCGCGGTGAGTTCAATCCGATCGCGACGACCGTGCCTGGCATCGAGTACTGTGAACTACTTCCTAAGTTGGCGGGGGTTGCAGACCGGTGCTCGATTGTGCGTTCCATTGTCGGACAGCGCGATGAGCATTCCAGCTTTCAAAACTTGACGGGCTTCACGATGGGTGAAGTTCAACGCGATGGCATTCCGAACTTTGGCTCCGTGGTTGCTCGAATTCAAGGTGCGACCAATGAAGTCACGCCGCCGTTCGTTGACCTGTTTCCAACCATGCAGCATCGTCCATATAACAGCACGGGGGCTGGATATCTGGGGAGTGCGTTCAATCAGGTGCGGGCCGATGGTGAAGATCTGGCCAGCATGCGTTTGAGGTACATTGAATCGCCCGAGTTTGCGAGTCGTCGATCGTTGCTGGATCAGCTTGATTCGTTTCGACGCCAGGCCGACACGGGCAGCATAGATGAAATGAATGAAAGTTATCGCCGTGCATTTGATGTGCTGACATCTTCGCGACTTGTCGATGCGATGAATGTGGAACACGAAGAGAAGCATGTTCTGGAACGCTACGGACGTGGTTCCGCCAAACATCTCGGCGACGGCGCGCCGACATGGAATGATCAACTACTCATCGCGCGACGCCTGGTCGAAGCGGGAGTGCGAGTTGTCACAGTGGCGTACGGATTCTGGGACACACACGGCAACAACTTCGCTCATCTGAAGCAACATCTGCCGACGTTTGATGCGGGCATTTCAGCTTTGGTCGAAGACATCTATGCACGGGGGCTCGACAAGGATGTGTCGGTCGTTGTCTGGGGAGAATTCGGACGAACGCCAAAGATCAATGATAAGGCAGGCCGCGACCATTGGGCTCCTGTGCAGTCAGCCTTGTTTGCAGGCGGGGGCATGAAAGTTGGCCAGGTAATCGGTTCGACTGACAAGACGGCCGCTTACGCTGCTGACCGGCCGATTCACTATCGAGATGTCCTGGCGACTGTGTACCACAACCTTGGCATCGACAGTACAGAATACGTCCGCGACGCCAGCGAACGTCCTGTGCGGATTCTTCCGGAGGAATGCCGCCCGATTCGCGAACTTGTGGGCGGTTAAGTAGTACTCGATTATCAAAGTAGACGTCACTCTCCGAGTGACGCAGGCCGCAAAACGCGGCCATTGGCATTCGTCACTCGGAGAGTGACGTCTACTAAAATCGCAAATCGAGTGCCTTTGAATGGGCTTCTCAAACGGACGAATTGCTGGGTGCGATTTTCGGACAGAATGGAAATCATGCCGCAGCAGTGGTAACTTCGGGCGTACGAGGTCGGTGGTTTTGTTACCATCGGGCCTCAACGAATTTCCGCAGCGATCTATTCTCCGGACAATTGATTATGTCAGTTCAGGCTATTGCAGGTGTCAGTCCGACTTTGGAAGCTCGCATTATGACGGAGTTTCCTTCTGTCGGTGCAAGTGGAATTGGTCGTTTGATCGGCCAGATCATGGACAGCATCCCGATTAGGATCTTCGGGGTGAAACTGTCGTACATTCTATTCGGTCTGCCACTTGCTCCGCTGGGAATGTTGCTGTTTCTCTTAAACCGTCCGTTCGGCGCTCGGTATATCCTGACGAATCGAAGTCTACAGAGCTGGTCATCCCTGGGAACTCAGCGAACAGCGACGGTCGATCTGAATGATATCGCCAGCGTGGATCTCGATCAGCGGCCGGGCCAGGCATTTTTCCGCTCGGCCGACATTCGCCTGAAGGCGGCCAACGGCTCGACGATTCTTGTGCTGGCTGGCGTCTGCGATCCCGGTGCTTTCCGAAATGCAATCCAGCGAGCCATTCAGTCCCGACGTCTTGTCCAGTCATCGTTGGCGACAATCAACGCTCGCAAATAGGTTGTTGCAATGAACACAGGATTCGGAATCGTTGGCACTGGCATGATTGCTCACTTCCATGCGAAGGCCATTCAAGCGATGGCGCGCGGTCGTGTTGTCGCCTGCTTCAATCAGAACGTTGAAAAAGCCAAAGCGTTTGCTGCGGAGTACGGCTGCAAGGCTTATTCGACACTTAACGAACTGCTGGCCGATTCGGAAGTGGGCATCGTCACGATCTGTACGCCCAGCGGAGCTCATCGCGATCCCGCAATTGCAGCCGCGAACGCAGGTAAACATGTCGTGGTCGAGAAGCCGCTGGAGATCACGCTGCAACGCTGCGATGACATCATCCAGGCCTGTGCCAGGAATGACGTCAAGCTGTGTACGATCTTTCCGTCGCGGTTTAGTGCGGCCAACATCGCATTGAAAGAAGCCATTGATGCCGGACGTTTTGGTCGTTTGACCCTTGGCGACACGTACGTCAAATGGTGGCGCACGCAGGAATACTACGACGGCGGCGGTTGGCGCGGAACGTGGGCCCTCGATGGCGGCGGGGCGTTTATGAATCAAGCGATTCACAACGTCGATCTGTTGTGTTGGCTGATGGGTGATGTCGCCGAGATTGCAGGTTTCACCAGCACGCTGGCTCACGAACGTATTGAAGTCGAAGACGTTGGTGTTGCCTGTCTGAAGTTTGCCAACGGAGCGATCGGCGTGATGGAAGCAACGACCGCTGCCTGGCCCGGCCTGTTGAAGAAGACCGAGATTCACGGCAGCAAAGGAACGGTTGTCGTGGAACAGGATTCCATCTTGCGTTGGGAGTTCGCGGACGAGAAAGCAGAAGACGCCGAAATCCGCTCGCGACTTGGAGCAAACTCGGCGTCATCCGGTGGTGCTTCAGACCCTAAAGCGATCTCGTTCGTCGGTCATCAAATGCAGTTGGAAGATTTTGTGGCAGCCATTTCCACCGGCCGTCAGCCCCGCGTTGACGGAGCTGAAGGCCGCAAGAGTGTGGAAATTATCCTGGCGATCTACGAAGCAGCAAAGACCGGGAAAAGCCAGAAACTGGCGTAAGACGAGCGGCAGAATCAGTTCTACCAAACGATGTCGCCGCGTCGAACGCATTCGACCTGGGACAGGTCGAACTACGTAGGCAGATCTGTCCTCAGATCTGCAACCGTGAGCATGGTCGATCGCAAGCGGTTGTCCGGGCAGAGACTCTGGAATTGGTAATTCCTTTCCTGCCGTTCGCCTGATATCAAAAAGTCCCATCATTCACGCGAATGGTGCAGTCCGGCAATTTCTGTTTCAGCGCCATGGCACCATTGGACGTGCAGCCAGTATTTGCAACTTCCAGCAGTTTCAGAGTCTTGACTCCAATCAGCGCCGCCAATCCCTGATCAGAAATGCCGCTGTTGTACATCAGATGCAATTCTTCCAGCGTGCGATGTCCTTCAAAAAAGACCTCCATACCCGCATTCGTAATGCTGTTGGCACCAGCATTAAGAATCCTGAGCTTCGGAAATGTCCGAAAGACATTCGCCAGCTTGTGCTCGACCAAGCCGGCTTTGTACACATACAATTCTTCCAGCGATTTCATGCCCTTGATGTTGACGAAACCTTCGATTCCAAACCCCGTTTCACCAACATTCAAACTCTTAATGCCCGTGCTGCCATAGCCTTTGAATCCTGCACCTGTCACCGAACAAAACGGTACTTCTAATAATTCCAGCGATTTCATTTTCTTGATGAAATCGAGCGATGCATTTGAAATACGAGTTCGGGACAACATCAGATTCTGAATCGGTAAGGACTGAATTGACGCAATCGTAGAGTCGTCGATGGCTGTCGATGCAAGATTCAGAACCTGCAGATTCGTAAATCGGCTGAGTGGTGCTCCAGCCGCCGGACTGATACTTGTTCCCGACAGATCGAGTGATTCCAGTTGCGAAAGTGAGGTCAATGCTGCCACCACATCATCATTTGCCTTCGTTCCACCAATGGCCAGCAGCTTGAGCGATGGGATTCGGCCCAGCACAAATAGCCCTTCCGGAGGAATCGTCGGGCAGAGCAGCCTGAGCGAAGTCAGGTTCTCCATCGCAACGAGCGATTCCAGACCTCTGGCAGTCACCTGATCTCCCTGAAGTTCCAGCGACGTGATGGCGGATGCTGCTTCTGGTCGAGACACAACCCGCGCTAACGCAATGTCGTTGATCTCATGAAGTTTCAGACCCTGAAACTCTGCCAGCAATTGCTCTGGACCTGGTGCGGCGGCTACTGAAGCCGCAGCCGGCATACTTGGTGCAGCCTGCATCGGCGGCGCTGCAGCCGTAGCAGGCTGAGCGTCGCCCGTCGCCGAGGATTTTACGTCATCCACGACAGACTTGACTTTATCGCAGCCTGCAGAGGCGACAACGGCCACAATGAGCAACAGCAGCATCTGTCTGATCAAAAAAATTTGACGAGATTGCATGGTGTACTCCCAGAGAAAAACAACGAAAATAAAGTTCGTAAAAGTCCCCAGCTATTCTGACCAGCTTTCAGAGGAGGATCAAGTCAATCCGCAAAAACGTGATCTGCAGGATGGAGAGCCTAAGTCCGCACTTGGGCATACGGCCACTGACGCCCACGAACCATCGGCATGCCATGATCTTTAAGGGCGGAGAAACTGTGTTTCGCCCCAACGGGGCTCAGCATGTCAGCCTGGGGCAAGTGAATCCGTGAATGCGGATAAACGCCGCCCCAGGTTGATTGAATATTCAATAGACATTAGCCTGCTAGCGGGGCTATGTTAAAAAAGGCCCTTGGCCATCAAGTCAAAATAGCGCAACTTCAAAACTCCCGCTGCGCCCTGCGACGAAAATCCCGCTCGGCAAGCGTGACCGACAAAAGGCGATCCTGCAAAGAAATAAGATTCTTCAGAATTGTTTGAACCATCCCGACCGCATGCGCACTTCACTTGCAGGTCGCCAAACGACGGATGCAAGCCGGGAAGACACCGGCACGTGACTGCGTCCTAAAGTAGCCGTCACTCTCCGAGTGACGAATGCTGCCCGACCGCTGTTGCGGCCTGCGTCACTCTCTGAGTGACGGTTGCTTTGCCCGAGGCAAAGTAGATCTGTTCAAGCATCTTTTCTCTGCCTGAATCCTCCTCGTGATTAACCAACTGCGCTCACGTTGCGCGCTGTGCATTCACGGAGACTCGGGCGCAATTCTCGTCAGGAGTTTTTCTATGTCTGCACGTTCGTATTCCGGGCCGATTGCATCACTGCTTTCGGCATCGCTGTTGTTTGGATTCGTCTGTGGTTGCGGCGGTGATGACATATCAACCGGGGTAAGCAGCGACGCTGATCGAGCGGTGCCTTCAAGCTATGGCATCACCAACACTTCAAGCGCACCACTGCCGCAGGCGATGGACGAATCGATCGTCAACGAAAGTCGTGCCCCACGCGAGAGTGTTTCCGATTTCACGCCACCTGCGCCAGGAAAGGTCTACAGCAGCTCGACCACAGACCATGGTGCCCCTGAGGTTGCCGGTTCAGATGTCAGCCGTACGCCAGACGCGGCGCACGTTGCAGATGTCTATCGAGAAAAAGAGTTTGTGCCTAGATCCAATCATCAGTCAGGCTTGCTGACAGCGGGCAGTTTTGATGACGTCGCCAACTTCCACGAATACCTTCGGCTGTTGCAAATGAATGGTCACCAGTTGTCGCACTGTCAACTGCCGATCTCGGCAGAAATGCGTCAAACTATTGTTCGAGTTACAGATGGTCAGGGGCGTCCAATCAGCGATGCTCGCTGCCTGGTGACAGGCGCCGGGAATGACCAGAACGTCCTGCTGAACCTGCAAACAGGATCAGACGGACGGACGACATTGTTAACTCAAACTGGCCATAGCAGCCACCAGCAACAGCCGCTGCGACTGCAGATTTTTCTGCCCAGTTGCCAGGATGCTGTTGTCGATGAACTCCGCACGCCGCAGGATCAATGGGACGTTGTGCTGCAGAACGGGCAATCAACGCTGCCGACTCAACTGGATCTGGCACTTGTGATTGATACGACGGGCAGTATGGGCGATGAACTGGATTACCTGAAGGCAGAAATCGACAGCATTGTGGCGTGTGTGCATCGCATGTTTCCGAATGTCGATCAGCGGTTTTCGTTGATCACCTATCGCGATCAGGGAGACGAATACGTGTGCCGTGCGTTTGACTTCACGGGTTCCCTTTCGGACTTCCGACGGAACCTTGACGCTCAGTCTGCAGGAGGAGGCGGTGATTTCCCCGAAGCCATGGATGTCGCTTTGCAAAGTGCCGTGCAACTGGATTGGCGCACGGCCAATACCGCTCGTGTGATGTTTCTGGTTGGCGACGCACCACCGCATCGTGAAGGAGCAGCCACTGCCGTGACAGCGATGAATGAACTACGTCGAAAGGGCGTACGAGTCTTCCCTGTTGGAGCCAGCGGAGTCGAAAAATCGGCAGAAGTGATTATGCGAACGGCGTCCGTGCTGACCGGGGGACAGTATTTGTTTTTGACGGATCATTCCGGAGTCGGCAATGCCCATGCCACGCCGAGTGTATCATCGTTTGCGGTTGAACGACTGGACCGTCTGATGATTCGCATGATCGCGTCGGAACTGGCCGGCAAGCGCTTGATCCCGCAGGAAGTGATCGCGATCGAACGAGGTGAATCGTATTCATGGGTACCACCAGTTTGCACACAGCCGACGGTATACCCTCAGCCAGCCTATGTGGCATACCAATCGCCGGTCGTCGTTTGCGAGCCGATCGTCAGTTGTGTGCCTTATGCCGTGTTAAGACCATCATTCTGGGACCAACTTTCACACTGGATTCAGAACAACGCACTCGCCACCGCCATCGGCCTCGTGAGTTGTGCCATGGTCTTCAATGGCCTGCGTAGCTGTCGCGGGATTATTTCCTGAGTCGGGCGCTCTGATTTATGATGACCCGTATTCGCCCAAATGGATGATTCCGTTTTTGATACCGTGTTGCTTTTTCGGGGTCTGCTTCTGCCCCATGTCAGCTTGCCTGGCATGAGCGAACGTTTTGTGATTGTGAGATTGATATTTCGCTGCGTTTTGTCGATCTCTGGTCTGTGCCATCTCTCAGTTCACGCTGATTTCAAAAGATTTCAGGTCGTATAGGAAGGTTCCGCTAACAGAAACAAAGTATCATTAGGGGCGAATCGTGCGTTTACCTCTGTTCAACTTAGTGATATTGCACACCCACATTTATCGGCTACGTATCCCATGAAAGAAGCGACGGGGTCGCAGATCCTTGGTCAGATTTCGTGCCCGCACTGCTGGCACAAGTCACGACCATACGAAATCAAGTGGATCTCCGCGCATCCTGCGTTGCGTGACGATGCAAAAGTTCCCGATGGCCAACGTCGTTTTTTACCGACACGGTTTCACATATCCGGGCAAGCGATTGATTCGATGGGAGAACGTTGCAATGAGATTGCATGTCCGCGTTGCCACTTGGTGATCCCGCGAGATCTGGTCGAATTGCCGGTCGCTTTCTTTTCGATTCTGGGTTCACCGAGTTCCGGGAAGTCCTATTTCCTTGCATCCAGTATCTGGCGACTGCGGACGACGTTGGCACAACGATTTGCGGTTAGTTTTGAGGACTCCGACCCGGTTGCCAATCACAAGCTCCATGAGTACGAAGAGACGCTCTTTCTGAATTCGAAACGCGGCGGTCTGGTTGCCTTGCCAAAGACGGAACTTGACGGCGATCTGTACGAACAAGTCGAAATGGAGCCGGGACGCATCATGCTGCTGCCGCGGCCTTTTGTATTTCGCATGAGATTGTTGCCGACTCATCCGAAAATTGCATCTGCGACACGAGTGGGACGGGCAATGTGTCTGTACGACAATGCGGGAGAACATTTTCTGCCGGGAGCTCAATCAGCAAATGCCCCGGGAACGCGGCACCTCGCTGTATCGAAAGCGTTGATGTTCGTGTTTGATCCGACGCAGCATCCGAAAGTGCGTGAACTGTGCAATGGCAAGACACTTGATCCACAGGTACGCGACGATCTCGTCAGCTTCAGGCAGGATCACATTCTCTCAGAAGCCACGCGACGGATTCGAGCCGAATTGGGTCTTCGTCTGGACCAACGGGATAAGCGGCCTCTGATTGTGGTGCTGACAAAATATGATGCATGGTCGTCACTTGTTGGAGGCAGGCCGTTGCTGGATGACTGGGTGTTGCAAGAGACATCTTCAGGCGTTTGCCAACTGAATGTCCGAATGCTGAAGGGACTTTCGGACAAGTTCCGCACGTTGCTGATGAAGATCGTTCCGGAGATCGTTGCAACTGCCGAAGCATTTTCCGAAGACGTCACTTACATCCCTGTATCGGCCTTGGGTTGTTCGCCTGAAGAGATCCCGGGGCTGGCTCCTGTTGGCAATCCGCCTCGATCAGCATTGGGTATTCGGCCTGAATCCATCAATCCGGCATGGTCAGAAATTCCACTTCTCTATGCCATTCATCGCACAGTGCCCGGGATGATCATGGCAACTCCTGACGTTCAATCATGATGTTCGCTCGGCAGCTTGTTTAAGTCGTATGGAGTACCAACATGATTGAAGAAATTGTCTACACGTCGGCTCAGAAGGGTCTCAAGCCGGGAAGCCGAGGATTCTGCACTGTCGTCAGTACTGCAGGAATGGCGATCAACACAGCCGAACGTCTGGAGTCGATGAGCGGCTATCGGCACGCATTTCCAATGCAGGATTCCAGAGCAGCATGGAATCCTGTGAACTTCGCGCATGTCACGCTGAGAATCGGCAGCAAGAATGCTCATGTGATTTCGCGAGTCGCCGATGCCGGCCAGGACTACTCGGGACGAACCAATAAACTGGCTCATCATCTTATGATCGATGATGTGTCGCGATTCGCGGCAGGCCCTGCTCGATTGCTGGCCGAAACAGGAGTTCTGGTCAGTCAGTGGGATGGAAACGCACGCAACGTTCCACCACGCAACCTACCGGTGCCTACAATTCCGAAGACAATCGAACTCAAAGCGTGGCAGCTCGCGACGGGCGATTCCGGATGGGGAGGCTGGGTGGCGGAGCAGTTGATGACCGACAAGTCGCCGGTCTCAGTAATTTTTGCACCGGGCACAGATACGCTGGCACTGGTCCGCGAGGTTCTCGACTTACTGCCACCGACGCAACGCTGGTCGGTGACATTCAGTACTTACTTCACCAAGATGCTGGCCGGGACCGAGTGCCAACTGCGTTTCGTACTGGATGACACTCCAGAAGCCACGGCACTGCGGAATGATGCTCGGGCGAAGGTCGTCGATTTAATGGCGGCGTTGAAACCTGCGACAGGCGGTGCGATTGTCGCTCAGGCTCGCAGCGGTCGCGTTGTGGCAACCGAGAGCCCACCACCGGTTCAGAGACCGGCAACCACCGGGCGACCATCAGCTCCAACGCGAGTTTCGCAGCCACAGGTCGAAACGGAAACAATCGCCGACCTTCCCGCACTTCGCAGCACGATGCCTGACGCACCGGTATTTTCGAGCCCATCGCTTCCGCCAGCATTGGCTAATCCATTTGATGCAGGTAAGCGAGCAAAGAAGCGTTCATCTGGTACGTGGAAGTACGTCGTCGGTGCCATCTTGCTGGTTGCGTCATCAAGTTTGATCACGGTGTTCGTTGTAAAGTACATGAATCAACGGCCGGGGGGGGGGGCGAAGGTTGAGGATTCAAAAAAATCGACTGCACCCCAGGTTGCGGCAAACAATCCATCTCAGGCTGCAAAAGCCGCCACAGCGGATCCCGCAAGCGGCCTAGAACCAAAAAAACCATCGCCAGCGAGGCCCAGTGATCCAGAGAGCAAATCGCCTGAAGTGCCGTCGAATTCAAAAGACACTGGATCACCGGGGATTGCTGAAGCGGTCGCAGATTCGACTCAAAAATCAACTACCACTGAGCAACCGCAATCGAGAAAAGAAGACGTATTCGAACCGTTTCGATTGGTGATGAATGATGATCGATTCAAGTACCCAAATCACCCCGACTTGCTGCTATTTGAGCTTCCCCGTAAAGGAGCTAACAACCCGCGTCCGTCTATGCCGTTGTTGATGCGGGAAGGAGATACGCTCCAACTCAATCTGCACGCCAGTTTCAAGCACTTGATAAATCTCCGCACGGATCATGGAACCAAAGGACCGGATATTCGAATCACTGCCAGCGATTTAAATGCTCCACAGAGAGAGTGGAATGCCGAATTATTTCTCGAAGGGAAATCCGTATTTCCATTTGGGGAGTATTCCCTCAAAGCGGGAACCAAAACGAACTCAATCGAAAACGACACGTTATCGTTGGAATTCACGCCGGGCGTTCTCTGCGACACTAGGAATCCTACGGAGGAAGCTTATGCCAACCTTTTTCGCTACTGCCCAATCGTTGTATCGGTGCATCGGGAGAATCAGCCTGTAATTCCAAAAGTGTTTTGCCAGACGCGTGGCCAGACCCACAAGTCCGAGGCTGGCGACGGAGTGCGATGGAGCCCGGAGTTCGATGCCAGCTTCAATCCATTTGAACACTTCGCTATTCTGCGCGCGAAGAAAGAGTCTCGATGGAAGATGGCTTTTGAAATAGTCACGCTGGCAAGTCCAGCAGTACGAACGGTCAGAAATGTTAGATTTGATGATGTTTCGCGTAACAAGATTAGCGCCATTCAATTTAGCGCGACGGAGTCAGGAGATGCGATGAGTCCAATGGTGCCCGATGCGACGCTTTGCATGGACAATCAGAATGGATGTGTCGAGTACCAGTTTGAGTGGGAGTTTACAAAAAACAAGACCAGCTCTGGTGATGTTCCTTCCGAGTACTTCGTTACAAAGCGGCGAATCGCCGTGTACAAGCTGCCGCAAATGATTTTAGAGAATGGTGATCACGTGCTCGGATCTGATCTGCCTTACCGCGAACGATTTAACAATCCGACCGACAAACTCGACAAAGATAGTTGGAAGTCGGGTGTCAGTGCGACACTTGGCTTTCAGGAACGCCTTAGGTTGTCATCAGTGGACGATAAACTCTTAGACAAGAATTTTGACCAATTGAAGCAGTCTGTCAAAGTTGCGCAGAATTCGTTGGAAGATGCAAAAACGGACAAGGAGCACGAAATAGAAAAGATCACAAAAGATCAGAGCAAAAAAGATTTACAAGACGAAATTGAAACGCTTGATCGTGAAATCAAAGAAATCGACGGACGTATTTCGGCTGTTAGCGAACTAATAAATGCGTACACGGAAGTGGAGCATCGCAGACAGCTTAATGAATACAAGGCGTTTCTTAACAAGGACAAGGAACGTTACATTGGCTACGAGATTTCGATCGAACTTGATGCATACAAGGACGGCGAAATCGACGTACCTGCGGCGAAATTCTACTTGATCGAAACTCAGTTTCCGGGGGAGAAGTGATGACACTTAACGAGATCGTCCTCCTCGTTCGCGAAATTCAGGCTTTACTCGTTTCACGCTCTACACCCACTGAAGACGAACTCGTTGACCTTGCAAATCAGCATGACGAGATTGTTGAAACCGTTGGTAAGCGGTTGGAGAAGGTCGAACGGCTGTTGAGTCAAGGGTTGCGGTCGGAAGCGATTGAACAGGCGGAGCTGGACCCGAATCTAAATGACTTGCTCACTGCTCTGGATTTTCCAGAGTTCGGTGCATGGAACGAATTGCTGCAATCGAAGGACATTGAGGCTGTCCCCGGCATTCCAGTCGAAGCGGCTGCGGAATTAAATGATGCGTATCTGGCGACGGGCTCAATCGAAAAACTGCTGCAGCACTATCGCAGCATTTCATTGGCAAAAGCCCCATTGGCAAAACGCATCGAAGCACTCCGCCGATTGGTGCAGAACGATGGACAGAATCCCATTTGGAGCCAGGATCTCACAGAGTTTGAAACGGATCGCGTGAAGGAAATGAAACATGATCTTGACCAGGCGATCAAGTTCGAGGATCTGACTGCTGTCGCGGAGATCGATCACGAACTATCAGGCGCTTCATGGACAATTAATGTCCCGACGGCCATTCGTCAACAGGCTGGCAAGAGTCATCTGGCTCTGCGTCGCAAAGCAGCATTGGTCGAACTCAAGACGCTTAGTCACCAATTGTCTGATGCGTATGCAGACTTTGACCGGCCCACGGCTCTGCGACTTCAACAACGATTCCTGGCCGTGCAGGGAATTGCCGGAATCCCGGCCAATCATCCGCTGATGGACATCGCAGGTCCAGCACTGGACTGGTTGCAGGAAGAAGCTCGCAGTGCTGCTGCAGAATCTGAGCATAAGACTGCGGTTGCCGAAATTGAAGCGGCATTGGATCGCAAGACGACAGTTGATGAACTGGAACGGCTATACCACAAAGCAACTCGCCACGATCACACGCTTCCCCAGATTCTGGTGACTCGCCTGGCTGAACGTCGCGATCAGTTGCTCAGTCATGCACGACGGATTCGTATGCTGATCATGACGGCCACGATTGCCGCATGTGTTTTTGGAATCGCAACAATTACGATCATCGTGCGAACTGTCAGCTTCAATAAGGCAGTGGCTGGCCACAATGAAGAACTCGGCAAGCTGTTGGCGTCGGCGAATGAGACCGGACAACTGGATCCGATTTCTGATTACCTGAAGCAAGTCGAAGCAGAAAACGCAATATTGCTGGCGACTCCCGCGATCCTTGGACGTAAGCAGGAATTTGAAAATCTGGTGTCGGCAGAAAGGGGCCGCCGCAGTCAAATCACACAACGCCTTACGTCCATCCAAAATGTCATTGATGGCGATTCAAGTTTGTCCGAATTCCCTGCGGCATTCGAAACGCTGGAGCAGGTACGAACGCTTTCCAAAGGGGAACAGGAAAAGGCTCAGGTGCTACAGACGGAGCAACGCCTTGTGGATCGACGTGGGCAAGTGCAGAAACTCGTCGATGATGAGTTTAATCGCGAACTGACGGCCGTTTCAGATGACATCGAAAGACTGCCAGAAGATAGCGTCAATCAATATGACGCGGTGCATGCGGTTCTGATTCGACTCGCATCCAGAAATGATGTCTCTGAACCTCTTAAGCAATCAGTTGCGGCATTGCAGTCAAAGGTTCAGCAGGATCGGCAGATGGTGGCGGGGAATTTGAAAGTCGCGGCTGGACTGCGGAAGATTACAGATTCAGTGGGACAGGTGGCCGCTTACGAGCAGAATCTGACCCAGTTTATTCGTGACAATCCTGGCACTTCACGATCCGCCGAGATCGAGAAGACAGTTCAAGGTGATTCCGTGATCTGGAAGAGCATTGGAACCTGGCATCTACTTCGACGTCGATTGAAGCTTGTTGATTTGACACAGATTTCCGCGTTGGAGGCCAGTCAATTGGTGTCTGATTGCGAAGGACTACAGAAAAGTTCCGGCCCTTTTGGTGACGAGCTGCTGCGTACAAAAATGCTGACCGCATTGAAAGCCATTGCGTCCCGCAGTGCTGACGGTAACAAGTCATCGGCTGAACAGATTATGAACGTCCTGTCTCGAAAAACAATCTCACGTGCTTACTTGCTGGAAGCAGACGATGGCCTGCGTTATTACGCTGCGTCGCCTCCGACGAACAACAACAATTCAACCTTGTCATTCGAGTACTACACAACGACAACGGGTACTCAAACGACAAAGAAGAATCTAAACTATGAAAAAGTTGTTAACGCAGGGTCGAAAAGGGCCGAAGAGGACTGGTTATCGCCACAAACCAAAATGTATCGCCGCACAGAAGAAAGGCTGAAGTTATCAGTCGCTGGTGACTACGACACGACAATCGCAGAAATCGTAAGTGTGATTGCGAAGTCCAGCGACATGGACGAGCTGTTGCGAGTATTGCTCATTGAAGAACTTCTGACGCTGGGTTCGAAAGGCAGCGAAGGTTTTCGCATTCGGGCGGAGCCGATCCTGAAAGATATCTCCAGCTTGGGTGTTTCACGTTTAACCAACTGGGCAGCTCCGGGGGACAGCCGAGCAAAGGATGAGCGAATTTCGGCGAAGGGGTTTCTGTCGCGAAGCCAGGATACACTCGTGACCGAACTACAAAAGGCAGTCAACGATACAAAAGCTATTCAACAAACACCGATACCACCGGATCTGCAGTGGGTCGGCTGGCTGCATAAGAATTCGAAAGGTGAGTGGCTGGTATCTTTGAATTCTGACATTGCGGTGTCTGGCAAGCATTCGAAGCTCTGTACGTTCTATGTGCCTGCGAAATCTCAGACAACTGTCACGCACATGGTCATTGGCACAATGACGCCGGATTCAAAACTGACGGTGGCAGTGACGCCGGACCCGGAAACCGCACGTGAGGGACGTCCTGTTTATCTGTTGATTGAAGACAACTCGAATTAGTGGTTTCACGTCGCGTTCTCTGTCAGTGTGTGCCTGTAATTCATTCCTTTGTGGAAACAAGATCAAAATGTCAGATAGCTACTACGTGCGAATTCGCGGCGAGGTCAAAGGACCGGTAGCACGCAGCGAGCTGATGTCACAGATTCGCAAAAAACGCATGGGTCGGCATCATGAAGTTTCCACGGATGCTGTGAATTGGATGCGTGCCGGCGACGTTCCGGATCTATTTGAACCGGTCGTGGCCATCAGAGAGATTGTGGAACCTGAACCGGAGCAATCCTCTTCCACAGCCAGTCGTCAGAGCGGACCACGCCGTGGATCCAATGAGGCTGCGAATGATAGTCCACCGAATAAGGAGATTGAGTGGTTTTATGCGAAGGGACGAAATCGACTGGGGCCGATATCCGAATCGGAATTGCGGACCATGCTGGCCACTGGTCGAGTGTCAGGTGGCGATTTGGTCTGGAATGATTCGTTGGAAGACTGGATCGCGGCGGCAAGTTTACCGCAGTTCGCAGGAATTTCTTCAATCCCCACAGAGGAGACATCGACACCAAGCAACGAAGACGGATTTCAGCGACGCGCAACCTTCTTTCAAGTTCTACTGGGGCTGTCGCAAGGAGCGGATCTTCCGGAGAAGGCCGGTTGGAAGTTTCCGAATTTGACGCGCTACCTGTCGATCGCTGAAGGCTCTGTCAGAGTACTTTTTATTGTTTTCCTTGTGCTAACCTGTGCGGGATGGATATATGACATCGTCGATGCCATCCGACGCGAAAATGCCTTTCGGCTCATTGTTGGAATCTGTACCGGACCGATTGCTATCTTATTTTCGTGGCTAACCTTCATTTCATTTCTGGCAGTGCTTGAAGTCATTAAAGTGCTGTTGCGGATCGAGGATAACACCAGCAAGTCTTGAGCTGTCTCTCCCATTTTACTGCTTCCCGATCCCGTTCACTTGGCAAAACCAAATGTCAGACCGTCCCACATTCACTCAACTCCAGTCAAAAAGTGAGTCGCTCTCATGGCATCGCAGCGATATCGAGCAGCGTCTGTTTTTCTCAGGCGGTCGTTTCACGCGAGTGAATACGATGTTGTCCTTTCTAATGGCCGTCGCCTTGACGGTTCTCTTCTATGTTGCCCTTCTGCCATTTCCAAAATCATGGCTGAATAACAAGTTTATCGGCCAGGGAGCAATCCCATATTCCATCGCATTCTTCACTGCGTGGTGCCTGGCCATCTTGTTCATTAAGTGGCAGAAACTGAGGATGCAGCAGAAGTGCCTCGATATGCAAATCGTGCCTGATGAATCAAACTTTGTGCTGTCACCAGGAAACGTTGATGAAGTCATCGAACGTATTCACTCTCTTGTTGACGATCCACGTCAGTTCGTGCTCTTCAACCGTATCTCCATTGCACTGTCCAACCTTCGCAATATGGGCCGCGTCTCAGACGTTGACGAGATTTTGAGAACACAAGGTGAATCTGATGAGGCGATTTCAGAAACATCTTATGTCGTTCTGGGCGGATTTCTGTGGGCAATTCCGATTCTGGGTTTCATCGGGACTGTGTTGGGGCTTTCCATTGCGATCGGTGAATTTGGCAACGTGATGAGTGCATCCGGAAAATCCGACGCGCTTCTTCCCGCTTTGAAACAGGTCACCGGAGGATTGGGAGTTGCATTTGATACGACTCTGGAAGCCCTGGTAGCGGCGTTGGCTATCCAGTTGATGATTACGTTCCTGCGTAAGTCCGAACAGGAATTTCTTGACAGCTGCGCAGAATATTGCACTCGCAATGTCGTCAAGAAACTGCGGCTGCTTCCATTTCACGAAGATACCGGAGGCGCCGCATGAGTACGTCGTTGTGGTATTACCTGTTGGGTGATGTTGAGTGTGGTCCGGTGGCGACGGACGAACTGCGCTTTCTGCAAAAGTCAGGGGCTATCAGGCTAACGAGGCAGATTCGCGAAGAGGGCTCGAACCGATGGCTTCCGTTGTCTGATTCCGGATTGATTCAGATAGGCAGCAAACGGCCGGCTCGTACCAATAAATCATCTGGTCCGGCAGCCCAGTTTCAGCAGGCGACCGTAAGAAAACCAGCATCGGAAGCAACGCTGCAGACCGAGCCAGTGTCTGCTGCGAAGCCACAGATCCCCACGCTGCCGACAGCATTAGACAGACGGCGTGATCAGACTCCCATGGCGATCGCTGGAGTCGTTCTTGGTCTCTTTGTACTTTTGTTACTGGCGTGGTTTTTGTGGCCCGACCCTTCTACCGCTCCTGGCATGGCTGACAACGGTTCAGGCGAAGGAGCCGCTGATGCCGGGGCGAATCAGTCGGCCAGTGAAGAGTCATCTGACGACACCAAGTCCGAGGCGACCAGTGCGGCTGCTGAATCACCTGCTGATGCTGATTCAACCGGTCAGAGCGAAGCGGCAGATCCGTCAGCCAGTGTCGCATCTATCGACGGAAACGATTCATCTGAGGCGGTCGCTACAAGCAGTGGAGCGGGAGCTTCTGACTCGGTTGAGAATGCCGGCGCTGGCATGTCCGAGAATGACAAGAAGTCGGGAGTCGAGATTGATGCACCGCAGGTGGCAGATGCCGCACTTGCTGTCGGTGAAGACGACGGATCACGGTTCTCAATTTCAGCGCCCGGTGAAACGACGTTTTTTGGCATTCGTGGTGGTGGACGTCGTTTTTCTTATGTTGTTGATATGTCGGGAAGCATGCAGGGCGAACCATTGAAGCGAGCGAAGGAAGAGTTAATCCTGTCGATATCGAAACTGCCGTCTCATGTTGAGTTTCAGATTGTATTCTTCGATGATCTGGCTGTGCGATTTCCCGATGATCGAGGCGACGGATTTATTGGTGCATCGAAGGACGAGAAGAAGAAGGCGACGGACTTCATTAACGGCATCAATGGCGGAGGCGGAACCAACGTTAAGCTGGGGATGCAACAGGCTCTGACGCTGAAACGCAAACCCGATACCGTATTTCTGCTGACGGACGGAGCATTTGAGTTTGACACTCCAGCGTACATTAAGTCACAAAACCCGGGCAAAAAGGTGCGAGTGAATACAGTCGCCTTTGTGAATAGAACTGGCGAGGCCCTGCTAAGGAAGATTGCTGACGAAAACCGCGGCGACTTCCGTTTTGTGCCGTAGTTTCCGCATTGCGATGAATGTCCAAAGGAAATAACTCGATGAGTCGCCGGAAACGCAGCACTTCAACTCGGTTTTCATTGTTTTCGTTTCAGGACATCATCACCTGTGTGATGGGGATCATGCTGCTGCTGACTCTGCTTATCTGCCTTGAGATTACCGATACGCCTTCCCGCTCGTCATCTGAAGTCAAAGCCAGAACCGAAGAATTGCAGACATCCGTTTCGAATGTCCAGAATGAACTCGCACAACTTGAATCGAGAGTGCAATCAAATTCGTCCGTGCTGGAATCAGGCGGGTTATCAAATACTCAATTGCTCCGCGATCAGCAACAGTCGGCTTCAGCAGCGCGAGATTCAGCGGAGCGTGAGCTTTTTGCTCTGCTGGAGCAGAGCACGACATCAGTGAAAAACCTGGATAATGCAACGACATCTGCGCAGTCGCAGCAGTCGCTTACCACTGCAGAGATTGCAAGGCTGATCGAGGACATGAAACATCAGCAACAAGTTCTCAAGCAGATGCAGGACGGCAAGCGGATTATTTACAACCGATATGTCGGCAGTGCGGATACCTGCTGGATTATCGAAGTGAATTCCGATTCGAGTTTTCAGGCCGCCCCCGTCGGGAAAAAGCAGGCTCCTGTCTCATTTTCATCCATCGATCAGTTGCTGAAATGGACTCGGCAACGGCACAAAGAGGGCGCGGAATTTCTAGTGCTGCTGAAACCAGGTGCCAATCAGGCCATTGATCGTATTCCCGGCACATTGCGAGAAGAAGGGATTGCGCACGGGTACGATCTGCTGGGACAGGATCAGACCGCGTTAGATCCAGTGACAGGAGCCGCAGCACTATGAGTCGGCGGCAAATGATTTCAACGGACGATAGTCTGGAATTGTTACTCGACACCATTTGCAACACATTTGGTGCGGTCATCTTTATCTCAATGCTGGCGTCGATCCTGGCGCAGAATTCGTCTCCGGACAGTGCTTCACCGCAGGAAACGGAAGCAGCAGTTCAGGAAACCTATCTACGGCAGCGAGAACTTTCTGATTTGCGTCGGCGTCAGCAAACACTCGAGTCTCAGTTGGCTCAGCAAGAAGAATTAATAAAACGCTTCTCGAGCGAGGAATCTGTAAGCCTTGCGATTCAGATTCACCAGGACTCACAATCGCAAGCCAGAATGTCGGCTCAAAAAATGGATACGACAGATACGATTGTCCGAAGTGAACGAGAGCGGCTGCAATTGGAACAGGCAATGCAGGAGCAATTGGCGCGACTCAAGGAAGCCCAGCAGCAGCAGGCTGAAGCGGCAAACGATCTTCGTGACCTGGAGTCGGATTCAGGACATACAGCAGAAGTGCGGCGCGTACACGAAACCACAAAGACCGGATTCACATTTGCCTTGGACAATGGACGATTGTACTCAATTCATACTTCAGAAGACAAAAATCCAAATGATATGAACCTGATGCTGAATCGAGATGATTGCGAGGTTCTTGATTTGGCAGGAGTGACAACGATCCGACCACTAAAGACCGCCGGGCTACCGATTCGCGGCAATGCTTCGGCACAGAAAGATGCCAAGTCCAAACTGGCTGTTGTCGGAAAGCAGTTTGTTGTTCGATTGTTCGTGGCAAAGGATTCTTTTGGGGAATTCCTTCCAGTCAAAGAAGCCATGACGGAACTCGGTCTGGAATACGCCTTGGAAATCATGCCTGGGGAAGATGTTGAGTTATTTCTGTCAGACAAGGTCCAGGACCGCACGTTCGTGCAATGAAAAACTTGATGCCTCGATAATCTCGGTATTGTTGCTGCGTGTTCCGGCGATGTCGTCTGACACAAGAATTTGCAGTTTGTTTTCTCCTCTTGCCCACGATTTCTCGATTCGTCAAAGGTAATCCCAAGCGACAGGATGCTCCGCTCTATCCAGAAGCTGCAGTTCGAGAAGCCCTGATCAACGCCCTGGCACATCGGGATTACAGTAGTTCGTCTGGTGGCGTCAGCATTCATGTCTTTCCGAAACGTCTGGAGATCTGGAATTCAGGGCCGCTTCCCGACGGCGTAACGGCTGACGGCTTGGGCCGAGGTCAGCTTTCTGTGCTTCGCAACCCAGACATCGCCCATGTGTTGTACCTGCGAGGCCTGATGGAAAAAGCAGGCCGGGGAAGTGTTCTGATGGTTCAGGAATGCAAAAAAAACGGACTTCCTGCACCAAAATGGCAGTCAGATGACAAACTGGGCGTCACATTGACGTTCTTCGCCCCCGAAGTTACCCCCGAAGTTACCCCCGAAATTGCCCCCGAAGTCATCAAGATGGTCGGCGTGTTAAAAATGGACATGAATCGAGCCGAAATCATGGAGGCTCTGGGGCTGAAAGATGAGAAGCACTTTCGAGAACATTATCAGCAGGTCGCAGTTGCAGCAGGGCTGATCGAAATGACAATTCCAGACAAACCGAAAAGCAGCAAACAGCGTTACCGCCTCACAGCCCTCGGAAAATCAGTTCAAACGAGAGCAGGGTCTTGAGTACGCCTTAGAGACCAAGAATGCCGGCAATTCCATACCTCACTGAGGTTTCGGGTTGCGAATACATATTCAATCGACGTCTCCAATACTGACATCAAAGTTCGCATTGCACTCCGGACATCTGATCTGAATATGCATGCGGCACTCCGTTATGATTCGCTGATGGATGTTATTAAGATCCAGCAGTCTTTACGGTATGAACGTATAGAAACATCAGGAAACTTTCTTAAAACTTAAAGACCGATATCCATGACCACTGACACGAAACTCACCATCGTCCGCAATCCGACTCGCAAAATTGCTGTGGGAGATCGATTTATCGGGGGCGATGCACCAATTGCTGTGCAGAGCATGACGGCGACAAAGACAACCGACATTGATGCCACTGTGCGGCAAATCAATGATCTCGTCAGCGCTGGGGCCGATGTTGTGCGAGTGGCGATCGACAATCAGAAAGAAGCCGAAGCGCTAATGGAAATTCGGCGACAAGTGACCGGAAATCTGTCCGTCGATTTGCAGGAGAACTACCGCCTGGCCGAAGTCATTGCACCGTATGTGGACAAAATTCGCTACAACCCAGGCCATTTGTACCACCACGAACGATCCAAGCCGTGGCAGGAGAAAGTCAAATACCTCGTCAAGGTCGCTCAGGACAACGACTGCGCGATGCGAGTTGGCGTGAACTGCGGTTCAGTTGATCCGGACGTGAAGTCTAAGTTCGATGAACACGATTCGATTTCCCCAATGCTCGAAAGCGCATGGGAACATTGTGCATTGCTGGATGAACTGGGTTTTGAACGTTATTGCGTGTCGCTGAAGGATTCGGATCCTCAAAAGGTAATTGAGGTCAACCGCCGCTTTGCTGAAAAACGCTCAGATGTGCCGCTGCATCTGGGTGTTACTGAAGCTGGAATGCCGCCAGACGGCATCATCAAGACTCGCATTGCTTTCGAACAGCTCATTAGCCGAGGAATTGGCGACACCATTCGCGTGTCACTCACCGTGGCCAACAATCGCAAGGCGGAAGAAATCGTAGCAGGCAAGAAGATTCTGGACGACATCGCGGCGGGGCGAGTTCGCAGTTTCGTGGACTATGGTCTGAAGACGCTGAACATCATCAGCTGCCCAAGTTGCTCGCGTGTCGAAAACGAAGCGTTTATCGAACTTGCTGAACAAGTGCGTGACATGACTCGCTACGCCGAAGAACACAAAATTACGATCGCCGTGATGGGTTGCCGTGTGAATGGCCCTGGAGAAACCGACGACGCCGATCTCGGCCTGTGGTGCGGCCCGACACATGTGAATCTTAAGCGAGGCAAAGAAGCCGTCGGTGCATTTCCTTATGATGAGATCCTCTCAAAGCTTCGCGTTGAACTTGATGCCATAATTGCAAGGCAACAGGCATAGCCAGCAAACAGTCTCAAAATAAGGTCCGGTTCTTCCGGACCCGAAACGCTAATTTTGAAGCCGCGCTATTTGAAATCTCGGGCGTGGAATTGGTGGAAAATCATAACCCGACGCGTCAGCGAGGGATCTTGGGAAACACCTGCGAAACGCCAAAACTCAATCCCTCACTGACGTGTCGGGTTGGGATATAATCCCAAAAACTCAATCCCTCACTGACGTGTCGGGGTAAGATACAGTCGAAACCGAAAGCCTCCAACGCAACATCCGCCTGCCCAAATGCCTCTAACCCGCCGACTTGTATTGAGAAATCATTATTCGTGAATCAATCTTGGTAGTCATCACTTGAGATTCGCGTCGCTCGCCTGAATAATAGACGGCTTGCGGCTTGCTCTATCAGGGGCAAAACGCTGTCTCCAATCGCGGCGGGTCCAGCTTAACCGGGTCAGGTCCGAGAGGAAGCATCCCTGCGGTCATGGTATTCGGGTGCGTGCGGAGGCAGCGTTTTGCCCCTTTTTGCTGCGCTGCATTCGTCAGCCTTTCCAGGCAGACTCGTTCTGCTTCGTGTCAGGCTGGAAAGCCCGACGTACTTTTCGGGACTGCTATACTTCGGGCAGTGCGGATTGAGGGGTTACCTCGTTTAACCCGTGGCCGCAGGCTAGGTCGTTTCATCAGCCGCGAGGTAAAGCCTGGCCGGTGGCCACGGGTTAAACGAGTCAAGCGGACTGCCCCGACGTTATGCCTCTCCAAGGCATCATTTTAAACCACGCAGAGCACACCAAATCGCAAAAAAAAACCGCAATGAATTTTTGTAAATCCATTGCGGTGTTTGTGTTTTCAAACCGATTACATTAGGTCAATATACTACCAGGCAAAGTGCGAGAACGCCTTGTTGGCGTCTGCCATGCGGTGTACGTTTTCGCGTTTGTTCATCGCTGAGCCTTCACGTCGGAAAGCGGCCAGCAACTCTTCAGCCAGAGACTTATCAACCGGACGACCTTTGCGGCCTCGAACAGCTTCCAGAATCCAGCGAATCGACAAAGCCTGCTGGCGACGTGAACTGACAGGTGTCGGAACCTGGTAAGTTGCACCACCGACACGCTTTGAGCGAACTTCAATCGCGGGCTTGACGTTGTCCACAGCAGTCACAAAGACATTCAGTGGATCTTCGTTCGGCAGTTGCTTCTGGACAATCTCCATCGCACGATAGAAAGCACTAGAGGCAGTGCTTTTCTTTCCATCATACATCAGGCAGTTGACGAATTTGGAAATCAATAGACTGCTGAAGCGAGTATCTGGCTTCAACTGTTTACGACTGGCTGTGAACTTCTTGACCATTGAAGAAAACTCTCAAAACATATCTTTTATGAACAGCAGTCAGCACAACGACTGAATGACATTAAATTACTTCTTCTTCTTACCGGCTGCTGCGGCAGCGGCTCCACCCTTCGGACGCTTGGCTCCGTAGCAACTACGTGCCTGACGGCGATCCGAAACGCCGAGCGTATCGAGAACGCCGCGAACGATCTTGTAACGCACACCCGGCAGGTCGCGAACACGACCGCCGCGAATCAGCACGATGGAGTGTTCCTGAAGGTTATGGCCTTCACCCGGAATATACACCGTCACTTCTTTGCTATTCGAAAGACGCACACGCGCGACTTTACGCAAAGCGGAGTTTGGTTTTTTTGGTGTTACGGTTTTGACCTGCAAGCACACACCGCGTTTTTGAGGACAACCCTCAAGAACCGGAGTCTTTGACTTTGTGCGCTGTGTTTTTCGGGGTTTCCGAATCAGTTGGTTAATCGTGGGCATAGTTCGCCAAACAAAAAGCTGAAAGCCAAAACTCAGTACGGTAAAACGACTCTCACGAGAAATACTGGAAACGCGGCACTCTATCCACGTTTCCCTCGATCGTCAACCTTGCATGTCGCCGATCACTCGAATTCACAAATCAGATCAATTCATCGGGGCTCAAATCCGCCAGCGAAGGTGCGGAAGGACGATCTGGATCGACTCTCCGTGCCTGCATTTCCGGGTTCCCCATCAAATCCTTACGAGCAGCCTGCATACGCATTTTCTGCTCTTCCTGTTCTCGCAATGCGGAATCGTGAATTCGAACTTGAGCTTCCTGGTGCAGATGGAAACCAGTTCCAGCCGGAATCAGGTGTCCCAAAATTACGTTTTCCTTGAGTCCCACCAAGTGGTCCACTTTGCCGCCCAACGCAGCTTCGGTAAGAACCTTGGTTGTTTCCTGGAAGCTGGCGGCTGAGATAAAGCTTTCGCTTGATACCGCAGCTTTGGTAATCCCAAGCAGTTGTGGACTCGCTTTTGCTCTTTTCAAAGTCGTGTGTTTGATTGGTTTGCTGACTTCGGCATTTACGGCTTCGATATCCGTCAAGGAAACTCGATCTCCGATTTCGAAGTCAGATCCCCCGGCATCAGTGACCTTACCCATGGACTCCAAACCATCATTGATCTTCTTAAGTTCAAACTTATCGATCAACAAACCTGGCAGCAAATCGGTATCACCTACGCTGTCAACGCGAACCTTGCGAAGCATCTGAGCAATCACGATTTCGATGTGCTTGTCATCGATTTCCACTCGCTGTGCACGGTAAACGTTCTGGATTTCATGCAACAGATACTGCTGCACTTCTTCTGGACCACTGACACGCAGAATATCCTGCGGAACCAATGGACCGCGAACCAGCGCGTCACCGGCCTTGACCATATCGCCTGGATGAACCTGCAGGTCTTTGCCGTGCGGAATGACGTGTTCGACTTCCGTTCCATCGGCACCTTTGACCAGCACGATACGCTTGCCGCGTTTCTTCTCGGGTGGGAATTCGACTTCACCGTCAATCTCAGCGACTACCGCCGGATCTTTCGGCTTGCGAACTTCAAACAACTCGGTGACTCGCGGAAGACCTCCAGTGATGTCCTGCGTACCGGTAGATTCGCGAGGCGTCTTCGCGACAACCATACCCGCAGAAACCTGACCGCCGTCTTCGACGTCCAGACTCGCCCCTTCAGGCAGGTAATAAAAGTCCAGAATCTTTCCGGCACCGTCTTCGATGACGACCTGCGGATGTAGTCCGGCTTTGTGTTCGATAACCGTACGACGCATCGTTCCAGACGCTTCTTTTTCCGTACGAATCGACTGGCCTTCCACGCAATCATCCAAACGCGCACGTCCACCGACCTGAGCGATAATCGGAATCGAGTGCGGATCCCATGTACAGAGAACGTCGCCCGAATTGACAACCTGGTTTTCTTTAACTTGCAGAACGGCACCATTCGGCACTCGCTGCTTTTCAACCTCGCGACCACGATCGTCCACGATGCTGATTTCACCGTTTCGGCCGAGCACAACCTGTCCGCCTTCGGCGTTGATTACGCTGCGAATGCGAGTAAATCGTACCTGACCACCACGTTTTGCAAACAGCTCGCTGGTTTCAACATCCTTCGATGCGACACCACCAATGTGGAATGTACGCATTGTCAACTGAGTTCCAGGCTCACCGATACTTTGAGCAGCAATGATGCCGACCGCCATACCAAGTTCAACCATGTCACCCATTGAAAGGTCCATGCCGTAACACAACTGGCAAAGACCCAGCGTGCATTCGCAAGTCATTGGGCTGCGGACCTGAATGCGTTCAAGACCCATTTCTTCGATCTTGCGAGCCTTCTCAACGGTGATGAGTTCACCTTCTCTAACGATCGGCTCTTCAGTAATCAGGTTGACGATGTTCGTTCGGCTAACGCGACCTCGGATCGAGTCAGCAAGCCCAACTTCAACTTTTTCACCGCGATAGACAACACCACGGGTCAGACCCTTGGTAGTACGACAGTCGTGCATGGTAATAACCATGTTTTGACAAACGTCAGCCAGTTTACGGGTCAAGTATCCGCTGTCTGCCGTTTTCAAAGCGGTATCCGCCAACCCCTTGCGGGCACCGTGTGTCGAGCTGAAGTATTCCAGCACCGACAGACCTTCGCGGAAGTTCGACTTAATAGGCGTTTCGATGATTTCGCCGCTCGGCTTCGCCATCAAACCACGCATACCGGCCAACTGTTGAATCTGCCCAACACCGCCTCGGGCACCAGAATGGGCCATCAGGTAAATCGGGTTTACATAAGCACCGGATTCACGAACGTCGTCCTTGAGCTGTTCCATCATGGACTTCGTGATTTCTTCACGAGCGTGTGTCCAGATGTCAAGCACTTTGTTGTAACGCTCCGTATTTGTGATGACACCGCGTTCAAATAGCTTCTGTTGTTTCAGCACTTCTTTTTCAGACTTGCCGATCACTTCTTGCTTATTCGGAGCTGTTTTCAAGTCGCTGACGCCGAATGATAGACCGCTCTCTGTCGAGGCACGGAAACCGCAGGTCTTCATACGATCCAGTAACTCAATCGTTTCACGACGACCAAGCTCCAGATAACAGTCTGAAATCACACGAGCCAGGTCCTTGCTGCCCAATGTCTGATTGTAATATGACATTTTCTTTGGCAGTATGTCATTGAAAATCACGCGGCCCGGAGACGTTTCGACAAGTCCACCTGGACGATAGGTTTCTGCTCCGTCTCCCTTGACTCGCTTACCGCGCGGCATACGCAGCCGAATCGTGGCATGACGGTTAACCTTACCGAGCTGGAAGGCCATAAAGACTTCTTCGGATGATGCGAACACCATGCCTTCGCCTGGGCGATCCGGTCGCTTAAGCGTCAGGTAGTAACATCCCATCACGATGTCCTGCGATGCACTGATGATCGGAGCACCGTTCGCAGGACTAAAGATGTTGTGAGTCGACATCATCAATGTCGTCGCTTCAATCTGAGCTTCCATCGACAACGGCAGATGGACAGCCATCTGATCACCGTCGAAGTCAGCATTGAAGCCTTTGCAGACAAGCGGATGCAACCGAATCGCATTTCCTTCAACCAGCGTAGGCTCGAATGCCTGGATGCCAATTCGGTGCAGCGTCGGAGCACGGTTCAACAGAACCGGATGATTGCGAATCACATCATCAAGAATGTCCCACACGTCTTCGTCGCGACGTTCAAGCATTCGCTTAGCGCTCTTGATCGTGTCCGCGTGCCCGAGATCCTTCAGGCGACGAATCACGAACGGCTGAAACAACTCCAACGCGATCTTCTTAGGCAGACCACACTGATGCAGTTTCAATTCAGGACCGACAACGATAACGCTTCGTGCTGAATAATCGACGCGCTTACCAAGCAGGTTTTCTCGGAATCGCCCCTGCTTGCCTTTGATCATATCTGTCAAAGATTTGAGCGGACGGTTCGATGAACCCAGGACCGGACGCTTACAACGGTTGTTGTCAAACAGCGCGTCAACCGACTGCTGCAACATACGCTTTTCGTTGCGTACAATCACCTCGGGCGCGTTCAGATCCACCAGTTTTTTGAGTCGGTTATTGCGGTTGATAATTCGACGATAAAGATCGTTCAGGTCGCTGGTGGCAAAGTTGCCGGAATCCAGCAAAACCAACGGACGCAGGTCCGGTGGAATCACGGGAATGACGTCCAGCACCATCCACTCAGGCTTATTCTCGCTGTCGCGCAGTGCTTCAACGATCTTCAGTCGCTTGATCAGATCCTTGATCTTCTGCTGACTGCCGGTCTTCGCCAGTTCTGTGCGCAGTTCTCCAGACAATTCCGCAAGGCGCATTGAGGCAAGCAGCTTCTTGATTGCTTCGGCCCCCATGCCGATTTCGAAGTTACCGTCGCCGTAGTCTCGCTTCGCCTGACGTGCTTCTTCTTCCGTCAGCATCTGACACTTCTTCAGAGGAGTGTCACCCGGCTCAATGACCACGTAATCCTGGAAATAGATTACCTTTTCCAGTGAAGTCGTCTTCATGTTCAGCAGCGCGCCTAAGCGGCTTGGCATCGACTTGAAGAACCAAATATGCACAACCGGTGCAGCAAGTTCAATATGGCCCATGCGTTTGCGGCGCACACGACTGTGTGTGACCTTCACACCGCAGCGATCGCAAATCATTCCCTTGTATTTCATGCCGCGATATTTTCCGCACGCACATTCCCAGTCCTTTTCAGGGCCAAAAATACGCTCGCAGAACAAACCGTCGCGTTCAGGGCGATAGGTTCGATAGTTGATTGTTTCTGGCTTTTTGACTTCACCAAAAGACCAACTTCGAATGTCATGTGGACTTGCCAGACTGATTTTTACAGCGGCATAGTCATTAACTCGATCAAATGTACCTTCGGTCGCACTCACGAACGAATCTCCTCAAAGTGGAGGCTCAAGAATCAGTGTCCAAGCCGGAATGTCCGGCTCGGCTTCAGTCTTTTGGATCAGGACGTTGTTCTATACCGGCTCAGTTGACGGCTTTTTCAAGCTGCAGATTCAAACACAGCCCGCGAATCTCATTATTCAACACGTCAAAGCTGGCTGGTGTTCCAGCCTCCAATGTGTTTTCGCCTTTGACCATGCTCTCGTAGATTTTCGTACGTCCCTCGACGTCGTCGCTCTTCACTGTCAACAGCTCCTGAAGAATGTAGGCCGCTCCGTAGGCTTCCAAGGCCCACACTTCCATTTCTCCAAAACGCTGACCGCCAAAGCGAGCCTTGCCGCCCAGCGGTTGCTGGGTAATGAGCGAGTACGGCCCTGTGGCTCGGGCATGCACTTTGTCATCAACCAAGTGATGCAACTTCAGCATGTAAATCTGACCAACGGTTGTTCGCTGCTCCTGACGCTCGCCTGTGCGGCCGTCGTACAAATACGACTTGCCATCTTCTGGAAGACCTGCTTCCGCCATGGCCTGTCGCACTTCTTCTTCTGGAGCACCGTCAAACACCGGGCAAATTGCTCGATAGCCCATCTTCGCGGCTGCCCAGCCAAGATGAGTTTCCAAAATTTGCCCGACATTCATACGACTCGGAACTCCCAGCGGATTCAAGATGATGTCCACAGGTGTTCCGTCTTCAAGGAACGGCATATCCTCAATTGGTAGTATCTTGGAAATCACCCCTTTGTTCCCGTGACGTCCAGCCATCTTGTCGCCGACCGAAATCTGTCGCTTAGATGCGACATACACCTTCACCATCTGCAAGACACCGCTCGGCAATTCGTCGCCGCGCTTCATGCTGTTCAAGCGATGATCTTCACGATCAATAACGTCTTCGACCAGAACCCAGTTTTCACGAACCACTTTGCGAGCAGCAGTCTTTTTCTGAGGGCTGCGAATATCCATGTCTTCGAAGTGGGTGTGGAATCTCCGCGCGTAGTCAGCGACTACCTTTGGATCATCCAATTTGGCAAGTGCCCGACCGTCAGCATCTGCGACAGGCTGCTCAAGCGCGGCTTCTAACCCGACCAGAAACGCCTTGAATGACTCGGTAATCGCAACGTTGTTCTCGAGTTCGACCTTCTTGAGCTCGTCTTCGAATCGCTTGCGTTCAATTTCCGACAAACTCATCCGGCGAGAAAACTTCTCCGTATGAATTACGATGCCGCCGACACCGCTCGGCACTTCCAGGCTTTCGTTCTTTACATCTTCCCCGGCACGACCAAAGATCGCATGCAACAGCTTCTCTTCCGGCGTGAGTTCAGATTTTGCCTTCGGAGACACCTTACCGACAAGAATGTCACCTGGATTGACTCGCGTTCCAATCTTAACAACACCCGAATCATCAAGATGTCGGAGGGCCTTTTCACTCACGTTCGGAATGTCGCGAGTAAACTCTTCACGTCCCAGCTTCGTCTCACGAATTTCAACGTCAAACTCATCAAGGTGGATAGACGTGTAAACATCTTCCTTCACCAAGCGTTCTGACAGAATAATTGCGTCTTCGAAGTTGTAACCTTCCCACGACATGAACGCGACAAGCACATTCCGACCCAATGCCAGCGAACCACTTTTTGTGCCAGCACTATCACACAGGATCTGTCCTGCTTTGACACGCTCGCCCATGGCGACGATAGGTTTTTGGTTCAAACAGGTACGCTCATTCAGCCGCGTGTATTTACGCAGAGGATAGCGTCGTCCATCGATTTCAATATTGCATGCATCGACAAATGTGACTTTGCCAGACTTTTCTGCACGCAAAACCATCCCGGAATTCTGAGCAACATACGGCTCCATCCCAGTACCAACAACAGGACGCTCAGAAATCAACAGCGGCACTGCCTGACGCTGCATGTTCGATCCCATCAAAGCGCGGTTAGCATCGTCATGCTCAAGAAACGGAATCAGACCGGCGGAAACACCAACCATCTGACATGGAGCAACGTCAATGTACTGAACTTCTTTACGATCAATCCACACAACATCGCTTTTTGTACGCGCGAGAACGCGTTCTTCAGCGATCATCCCGTCTTCAACAAGCGTATCCGCCGGACACACCATGCCGGAAGCTTCTTCGTCCGCACGCAACCAGACGACTTCGTCGGTTACCTTGGCGTTCTTTACAATCCGATAAGGCGAGATCAAGAAACCGTAGTCATCCACACGCGCATAAATACTCAAACTGGAAATCAGACCGATGTTCGTGCCTTCAGGCGTTTCAATCGGGCAAATACGTCCGTAGTGAGAAATGTGAACGTCGCGAACTTCGAAGCCAGCACGCTTTCGATTCAAACCACCTGGACCAAGAGCACTCAATCGTCGTTCATGTGCCAACATTGACAGCGGGTTAGTTTGGTCAACCACCTGCGACAATTCACTGCGACCGTAGAAATAGTCAATGGCCGCAGACACACTCTTCGGATTGATGAGCGTCCGAGGAGTCATGGCATCGACTTCCTTCAGACTCATACGCTCCTGAACCGTACGACGCAACTTCAGAAAACCCTTGCGAATTTCGTCAGCCGCCAATTCATCAATCGTTCGCAAACGGCGATTGCCAAGATTGTCGATATCATCGATCTGCGCTGTGTCATCACCAATACGCAAACGAACGATATACCTCATCGCATTAATGAAGTCTTCAGGCTTCAGTGTCATCTCTTCATCTGAAATATCCTGAGCAAACTTGCGATTGATGCGAAAACGACCGACGCGGCCAAGTCGATAACGATTGACATCAAAGAACTTCTCGTTGAACAAATCCGTCGCTTTGTCCAGATTCGGAGGATTACCAGGACGGAGTCGCTGATAGATCTTCAACAAAGCCTCTTCGTGAGTCGATGTTCCGTCTTCCGCGAGCGTCTTCAACATCAACAAATCCGAAGCATCGGAAACGATCTCGACGCTCTTCACACCGCACGTGATCAACTCTTCAGCAACCAGATCACTGATCTCATAACCGGCATCTACGACGATTTCACCGGCACGTTCATGCTTCTCCGGAAAGATCACATTCTCGACGGAATATTTGCCCAGCAACTCGGCAGCAACGGTCTTTGGAGTAATCTTTAGCGTTTCAGTCGCGTAGAACAAACGAATGATTGCAGCATCGGACGAATAGTCCTTGGACATCGCACGCAGCAATGTCACTGCAGAAAATTTCCCGCTCTGGTCGATCCTGACGCCAATCGCCTCACGCTTGCTGACAAGCAATTCGATCCAACTTCCCCGTTCGGGGATAATTCGGCATGACTGAGTTTTGCGTTCACTGCTAGCCGTTTCTTCAGCCATTACAAAATCCACCCCAGGTGAACGATGCAACTGCGACACAACGACTCGCTCCGCTCCGTTGATGATGAATTCACCACCACCAATCATGATCGGAATATCGCCGAGATATACCTCTTCTTCAACCGGCTGCTCTTTCACAAGCCGCAACCAAACGCGGAACGGCATACCGTAAGTCAAACGAAGCTGCCTGCACTCAGCCGGGGTATAGCGGGGCTTTCCCAACTCGTACCGCACGTATTCCAAGCGAAACTGTCCATCGTAACTTTCGATCGGAAACACTTCACGCAAAATCGCTTCCAGACCAATATCCAAACGGTCACGCGAAGTTCGATCCGCTTGAAGAAACCGCGCATACGAAGCAGTCTGAATCACAGTCAGTCCGGAAATTTCGTACTCGGCATTGATTTTTCCGAAGTTACGAACTGCGTCTTTGTCGATAGTACGAACAGACGGAATCGGCATACAGAGACCTGCCTTCAATTAGAAAATCGCAACACGCGAGCCAAGCCACCACTGACTCGCCAAAATCAAACGTATTCAGCACAATCACAATCCGAATCTTCGGACTCTTTTCTGCCAACAAACCACAAGCCGATGCAGCACCGCCAGCGCTCAATATCCCCCGCGAACGGCGCGCGACGAAAGACACCTGCCAATCAACTCGACAGCTGCCTGCTTCTATGAGCCATCCACATCAAATTTCGGTCTAAATGACGATCGCTGGACACTAAGTGCCAAGCCCTCATTCGCAAACGGATGATCGCCGAACAGGCGAACACCCAAACCATCGGCATTTTCCACCGCCGGGGGCGACCAACGATCGCCCCGGCTAGTGCCAACGAAAAGCTCATACAACAGAGTGCATGGATATCAATTACTTGATATCGCAAGTGCCGCCAGCCGCAGCAACTTCGGCCTTCAGCTTCTCTGCATCTTCCTTCGATAGACCTTCTTTCAAAGGCTTTGGCACGCCTTCGACGAGATCTTTTGCTTCTTTCAAGCCCAACCCAGTCACAGCCCGGACGACTTTGATCACAGCGATTTTGTTCTCGCCAAATCCAGTCAACACGACAGCGAACTCAGTCTGCTCAACGACAGGCTCGGCAGCCGCAGCGCCCCCGCCCATCATCATCACAGCACCGCCACCCGCTGGCTCAATACCGTGAACTTCCTTCAGATAGTCCACAACCCGCTTCGCTTCCAGCAGGGTGAGTCCAACAATCTTATCGCCAAGCTCTTTCGTCTTGCTATCAAATTCAGTGGCTGCTTCAGCAGACATTGCCAATACCTTTCTTTTTCGGTAACACGCTTTTCGTTAACATCAAACACATCAGCAGAACACCAAGCTGCTGAATCACTCAGAAGTTTCTTTTTCAGACAACGTTTTCAACTGACCGGCCAACTTGCCACCAGGTGCTTGCAAGCAACCAGCCAACTGGCCCCCTGGAGCCAGCAGCAAGCCAGCAATTTGCCCAATCGTCTCTAAACGCCCAGCACTTTTGCTGAGGCTGTCTACGGCAGCCGCGTTGAGAGTCTGCCCCTCAACGCTTGCACCCTTGATTTCCATCTTGGGCATGTCTTTGGCATACTTGGCCACAGCCTTCGACAAGGCAACAATATCATCGCCGCCCCAAATGAGTGTCGAAGGCCCAGCCAATACGTAATCCAGACCTTCAATGCCCTTTTTCTTAAGAGCATTCGCCGCGATTGAATTCTTGACCGTCAGGGCCGTGATCCTGTCTTTCCGTAACCCCAGACGCCAACGATTGGCTGTCATAGCATCAATCTTTGAGCAATCAACAACAATGAAATCCTTCACATCGCCAATTCGCGATTGAATATCGGAAATCACCATGTCTTTAACTTGACGACCCATTGCTACCGACTCACCAATAAATTTAACTAAGCAACAACCTCAAACCAAGCATCGACACAGTTGCTAGACAGCAACCAGAATCGAAGGCATCATGGTCGCGGACACAACCACCCCGCGAACATAAACACCCTTCGATGCGCTCGGCTTCAGACTGCGGATAAAGCTCAACAGTGATTCAATATTCTCTGTCAACTTGTCTGCATCAAACGACATTCGTCCCACCACACAATGCACGTTCGAGCCATTGTCTACGCGGAACTCAACTTTGCCTGCCTTATACTCACGCACGGCAGTCGCGACGTCCTGAGTCACAGTGCCAGCACGCGGACTAGGCATCAAGCCACGCGGACCCAAAACTCTCCCGAGCGGCCCCACCACACCCATCATGTCGGGAGTAGCAATTGCCACGTCGAAATCGAGCCATCCGTCCTTAATCTTGTCAGCCAAATCTTTACCGCCCACGACGTCAGCGCCAGCCGCTTGAGCGATCTTGACATTTTCACCCTGGGCGAACACCACGACACGCTGAGCCTTACCAATGCCATGTGGCAGAACGATCGACCCACGAACGATCTGATCCGCCTGCCGAGGGTCAACACCCAAGCGCACGGCAATCTCAACCGTCTGATCAAATCCAATCTTCTTGATAGCTTTTGGAAGTGTATCCTCCAAGCCTTTCAGCGCCTTAACCGCCTCTGGCAATTGCATTGTACCCAAAGCTGCTGCCTTCTTAGACAGCGACTTCATCCGCTTCGACTGACCAGCCATTATTCGCACCCAACAATCTGTCGACCTGAAACCAGCAATGACCCACAACACAAAAACTAATCAATCACCTCAATACCCATACTACGCGCAGTTCCGGCAATCATCTTGCGGGCCTGCTCCGGAGACGAAGCATTCAGATCCTCGTACTTTTGCTTCGCAATTTGATCGAGCTGCGCGGTAGTTACGCTGCCAACCTTCGTCCTCAGCGGATTACCCGAACCCTTAGCAACACCAGCCACCTTCTTCAACAATACCGCGGCTGGAGGGCTCTTCAAAACAAACTCAAACGTCCTGTCATTATAGACCGTGATCACGCAAGGGATTGTGATCCCCATCATGTCCCGAGTCTTCTCATTGAACTGCTGCACAAACTGCCCGATATTAACACCATGCGGGCCAAGTGCGGTACCCACAGGCGGAGCTGGAGTAGCCTGACCGCCCGTGACCTGAACCTTGATCTGCGCAGTAACTGCACGCTTCTTTCCCATGACCAATCAACCCAAATCGCTAAAGAAACCGACACAAAAACGGCAGACAAATTCAATCAAACCGACTCCACCTGCCAATGATCCAACTCGACAGGAGTCGATCGCCCAAAGATTTCGATCAACACCGAAACCTTTCCATTATGTTCATCAACCCCCTCAACCGTGCCCTCGAAATTCTCGAAAGTCCCTTCCCGAATTTTCACCAAGTCACCTGAGGAAAACTGGATCTTGACTTTTGGAGCAGCAGTCATCTGAGCCTCAGCACGACCCAACATTCGATCGACCTCATGCTGGTCCATCGGCATTGGCTTGCCAGCAGCGCCCGCAAAATCTCCTACACCACCTGTATCTCGAACCAGATACCAAGTATCGTCATTCAAGATCATGTTAATCATGATGTAACCGGGAAATAACTTTCGGTCCTGCTCCTTGGGGGCACCGCCGCGAGTATCAACAACCTTCTCAGATGGAATCACGATCTCGCCGAAAAATTCTTCCAATTCTTCAAGCCGAACTTTCTTCAACAAAGCTTCTCGAATCGTTCGCTCGCGATTTGTCTGAACCTTAAGCACATACCACAGCATGTCGCCGGCCGCAGAACTCGTACCAACTGCGTCTTTGGCCATAAGAATCCCTTGATCAAATCCAGAAGAAATCAAAATTCGGCTGAAAAATCAGAGCCACGCATCTTGACAAACGGGAACAGTAAATGCAATCACCAGCCCCATCCGTTTGCAAAATACTCATCATCACCAATTCAACTCTTCGAGGTGTATTCAGTGAAGCCAATAAAACTAAACAGCCAAGTCCAAAGCAGGTCAATGAGAAACAGGAACAAGCCTAGAAAAAACATCGTAAACAACACAACAACAGTCGCCTGAATCACCTCTTGCCGACCAGGCCAGGTAACCTTCTCTAACTCCGACTCAACCGAAACTAAAAAATCAGCAAATCTCGGAAAGTTCACGACGCGAAACGCCACCCAACAACAAACTAACCAGATCGCAGCGGGCACCCCGACTTGAATTGCCCTATCGTACGACATCATAGGTCCGCTCGCGAGCGTGATACACCCGAATGCCGAAACCACGGCCACCGCAAAAAACGTAAATTGCCGAACCATTCGTCCCTGATTTGACTTATAAACGCCAAACCGAAACAACTGTGGCAAGACTGAGGCACTACCGCCTTTAATCGACATCTGACACTCGTCAAAAAATTAGATCAATAAAAACTGACAGTCAACACCAAAGCACGGGCGGAGGGAGTCGAACCCCCAACCGCCGGATTTGGAATCCGGTGCTCTGCCAATTGAGCTACACCCGTTCAATCCACTACCGCAACGAACTCTACTTCTTGCGCGACTCTTTATGCAGAGTATGCTTACGAAGTTTGGGACAATATTTCATGAGCTCTAGCCGCTCAGTCCCACGTGTTTCCTTGATAACACGGTAGTTCCGCTGCCCAGTTTCCGTACACTCCAGCCATACATACTCACGCATGACAACAAACCTTCTCACCAGACACTAAAACAGCAAAAAAAACAGACTGCCTGACAGCAATAACCGCCGGCAGACAGTCAATAATCAACAACAAGTTACTTTAGGATCTTGGTAACTACGCCAGACCCTACAGTTTTCCCACCTTCGCGAATGGCGAAGCGGCTCTGCTCTTCCATAGCAATCGGCTTACCAAGCTCAACTTCAACCTTAACATTATCACCAGGCATGCACATTTCGGCACCGTCCAGCAATTTTGTCGAACCTGTCACGTCAGTCGTACGGAAGTAGAACTGTGGACGATATCCTGTGAAGAACGGAGTATGACGCCCACCTTCTTCCTTGCTCAGCACGTAAACTTCTGCCTCGAACGAGGTGTGAGGCTTAATCGAATTATTGGCAGCCAATACCTGTCCACGCTGAATATCTTCCTTCTTCAGCCCTCGCAGAAGCAACCCAACGTTATCTCCGGCAATCCCCTGATCCAGAGTCTTCTGGAACATTTCGACGCCGGTGACTGTCGTTTCCTGCGTGTCACGAAGACCAATAACCTGAATTTTTTCGCCAACCTTTACGACGCCAGCTTCGATTCGGCCCGTCGCCACGGTTCCCCGACCTTCAATCGAAAACACGTCTTCCACAGCCATCATGAACGGCTTATCAATAGCACGCTTTGGCTCAGGAATTGACTTATCCAATGCTTCCATCAAATTTGTGATGCAAGTACTGTACTTCTCGTCCGCAGGGTTTTCCAAAGCACCTCGAGCATTACCCTTAACCAACAAAATGTCGTCACCAGGGAAGCCGTACTTTGTCAGCAACTCACGAACTTCCATTTCCACCAAGTCGAGTAACTCAACGTCATCGACCAAGTCGCATTTGTTCAAAAACACAACAAGAGCCGGCACACCAACCTGACGCGCCAACAAAATATGCTCACGAGTCTGAGGCATTGGACCGTCTGCGGCAGACACCACCAAAATTGCGCCGTCCATCTGGGCGGCACCTGTAATCATATTTTTGATATAGTCCGCGTGCCCCGGGCAATCAATGTGCGCGTAGTGACGATTTGACGTCTCGTACTCCACGTGGCTCGCCGCAATCGTAACGGTCTTCGTAGCGTCGCGTACAGTCCCGCCCTTTGCAATATCTGCATAAGCCTTCACAGTTGCCAGACCCTTAGCAGCCTGCACCGCCAAAATTGCGGCGGTCGTAGTCGTCTTACCGTGGTCAATATGACCAATAGTGCCGACGTTGACGTGCGGCTTCGTTCGCTCAAAGGTACCCTTTGCCATTACCCTAACTCCAGATCAATCTGCGCCAGGACACTAAACGCAGCCCAGCAAAATCACCTCAAAAGAACTCGGCATCCCCACACGAGACACCCACACATCTTTAACCAAAAATTCACTATAAGAGCCACACGAAAGCAGAAAAGCTGCTGAAGGGACTTGAACCCTTGACCCCGTCCTTACCAAGGACGTACTCTACCAACTGAGCTACAGCAGCAATCTCCGCGATCAAGCTGCCCCCAGAACGCAAAGAGCGGGCGATGGGAATCGAACCCACACAGCCAGCTTGGAAGGCTGGAATTCTACCATTGAACTACGCCCGCATTCGTTCGATTACCAACTTAACCAGACCCAAACCGCCAAAGCAGGCCCAAAAACAAAGGCCCACATACAGCAACTGGGGGAAGCAGGATTCGAACCTGCGAAGACTAACGTCACCAGATTTACAGTCTGGCCCCTTTGGCCACTCGGGTATTCCCCCTTTAAGACTAACCTTAACAGAACCAAACGAAGATTGACCAACACCATTAAAGAGAGGCCAAATCGTTCGCAGAAGCTAGCGGAGGGACTTGAACCCACAACCACCGGTTTACAAAACCGGAGCTCTGCCAATTGAGCTACACTAGCGCGGACCGCGTGCGATGGCGAGCGGCGGAGTATAGCAAGCGGTTACTTCCAAACAAGCCAGATCCTGGAAAGCTCCCAACAACGGGGGAGCTCCAAGCTTGACCGCATCAATGTGGCACTAAAACCCTGGAATTTCGAAGGCCCGCCGCTCAGCTATTCTCCGCAATTTTTCCAGAGTTCGGACTTCAATCTGACGAACGCGCTCTTTTGTGACGCCGAGTCGACTGCCCACTTGCTCCAGAGTCTCAGGCTCTTCACCTTCACTGAGACCAAATCGGCATGCGATGACTTTCTGCTCCCGCCCGTCGAGCTCCTGCATCATCTCCCGAATAACAGCTCTCTGTGTTGAATTCATGTGTTCGTCGATGAAGATCGAACCACGCTGCTCAAGCGATTGAGCAAAAATTTCATCATTGCCGGTTCTGAATCGATCCATCCGCTGCTGTTCGGCCGGTACGGAACGTGCAAAATTCTTAAGAATCGCCCACGAGGCGTATGTTGAAAACTTGTTGCCTCGAGCGTAATCGAATTTCTCCACAGCTCTGATCAGTGAGATGTTCCCATCGCTGACGAGCTCAAAGAACGCGCAATTCGCTTTGAGATACCGCTTTGCGATGGAAACCACCAGTCGCAGGTTCGATTGAATCAATAGATTTTTAATCTCCACAATATCAGCCAACAACGCCTCCAGTTTGGAAACCATGCGTGCGGATGGCTTGTCTGCATCCAATTCGGCTCGCAGCGCAGAGAACTGAAATTTGCGGAAATTCATACGTCTGAAATAGTACTGCTCCTGAGCTTTGGTCAGAAGGGGCACCCGATAAAGCTCCGTAAGATACGCGGGCAATCCGGTCGGAATCCGACCAACGGAAGAATTATCGACATCCGGTGCTGGAACGCAAATCAATGCTTCTGCATTCCGCACGGTAAATTCTTCACTGTCGATATAGTCCACATTCGCTTCGCTCAATCGACTTACGCGTGCTGCCATCAGCGCGGCATGCACTGCCGTTTTCGAAAGACTGAATGTTTTCGCAAGGCATGCAACGCTTTCGCCCGCAAGTGAGCGACTGAGCAACAATTCATTCCGCTCTGGCTCGGAATTCCAAGCAAGTCGAGATCCTGCCATTACTTGCGGAACGAGTGACGCAGCACCTCCGGAAATGGAGATTCCGGCCAAGAAGCTCCGCGCGGCTAAATCTTCAAGATTGTTATTTTTTGTGTCAAACAGAGTGTTAACGTTAACCATGACTAGCTCCCTTGCTTATCTAACTGCAGAAAGTTGGCAGATATCTCTTACAACGTTCGCCGCTCGATCATGGCGAACAATTCAACCAGCAGCGTCAAATTGACTGTTCGCATCCACGGAACCCTGTTATGCAAATGCCGATCCATTTCCACCGAGAAGTTCTTCTCAGCCACAACTTCAGCGTCTCGCCTTGACAAGAACCCGTCTCGCACTCGATTCACCGGCAAAATTCGCTCACAGTGACACGGAATTGTCAGATTTCCCGTTAGATAGCACACATTTCAATACATTTTCCCCAAGATACTGTTCAAAAAAACAGTAATCGAGCCGCAGCCGCAATTTTTGATTACGCAAATTCCGCCGGTTATTCCGAGCTCGATTGTAAATACGTAAATGAAGGACGCAGAGATTACAAAAATGTTCGGCAAATCTGCTTGAGTACGAATTTACCCAAGGGATGCGAAACGTATCCAGAAAAAAAGGCTGCTCAGTGTTGCCACTGAACAGCCCGGGAGGATTGATCGCAAGGATTACTCCCAACGACCAGCAGTGACTCCCAATCCAGACATCCATCCACTTCGCGGATGAACCGATCAGATTCGGGACGTCTGGCTTCAATCAGACTTTAACCGCCTTTACAGTGCGGATGATTTCTGCGGCAACCTTGTATGGGTCCGCGTTGGAGGCAGGGCGACGGTCTTCCAGCCAGCCCTTCCAGCCATTCTGCACAGTGGCCACTGGAATACGGATAGATGCCCCGCGGTCGGACACGCCGAAACTGAACTTGTCGATCGTCTGGGTTTCGTGCTTGCCTGTGAGTCGCAAGTGGTTGTCGGCACCATAGACCGCTATATGCTCTTTTACGCGAGGCGCGAATCCCTGACAGATTTTTTCGTATGTTTCTTTGCTGCCGCAAGTACGGAGCGTCGTATTCGAAAAGTTCGCGTGCATCCCGGAACCGTTCCAATCCGTGTCCCCAAGTGGCTTGCAATGCCAATTGATCGACAGGTCATATTTTTCAGCAGCTCGCTCCAGCAGATATCGAGCAACCCAGACCTCGTCACCAGCGCGCTGAGCGCCTTTGGCGAAAACCTGAAACTCCCACTGGCCGGTGGCGACTTCAGCATTGATCCCTTCAATGTTGATCCCAGCCTGAATACACAGGTCAAGATGCTCTTCGATCAAGTCGCGGCCAAACGCATTCTTGGCACCGACTGAGCAGTAATACGGCCCTTGAGGAGATGGGTAGCCGCCCACTGGAAATCCCAGAGGAAGATTGGTCTCGCGGTCCCACAGGAAATACTCTTGCTCGAAGCCGAACCAGAAGTCGTCATCATTATCTTCAATAGTGGCCCGTCCGTTTGATTCGTGTACGGAGTTGTCTGGGTTAAGCACTTCCGTCATGACCAGAAAACCGTCGATGCGGCCCGGGTCCGGGAAAATCGCCACTGGCTGCAGCAGACAGTCCGAAGAACCGCCAGGAGCCTGATTGGTAGAACTTCCATCGAAGCACCAAACCGGGCATTCTTCCAGCGTTCCACCAAAATCCTTGACAACCTTTGTTTTAGCTCGCAGCACTTGTGTGGGCTTAGTACCGTCCAGCCAAATATATTCCAACTTTGCTTTCGACATGCTCTGAATTTCCTCCCGGTAAAACCTATAGATTCGCGGTTTTATTGGGCATTCACTGCATTCGCTTCATTTGAAACTGAAGCACCCTGCTACCCAATCTGCTTTGCTTCTCGCGACTGAAGCCACATCCTTGCAAGAACTCACTGGGAGCCGCCAAACACTGGCAACTATTAAACGCATTTCCCGTTTCGTCCGCCGCAACCGAAAGATCAGGAATCGACTGCGGTTTTCGTAAGCAGAAGTGCCCGATCATTGAGCACTTGAGGGCAATTTTTCGTGATTATTGCCTCCGGAACAGTTTTAAGCATTCATTGTGCCAATTGCACGTGCGTCGGTTCGGCAAGTCGAAAACGAGCGAGGATTTCCCGGCGCTTGGTAAGTCATGCCACGAATGTTTAGACTGCACACGAGATACGCAGTTTTCAATCACAAGGCACATTCGGAAATGGTGATTCTTTATCTGTTCCTGGCGGCCCTGCTCATTTTAATAAATGGGTTCTTCGTACTGGCGGAGTTTGCGGCCGTCAAAATGAGACCGTCAAGAATTCGGGAGCTTATGGATGGCGGTGTTCGGGGTGCAGCAGCAGCGAAGCATGTTCAGGATCATCTCGACGAATATCTTTCCGTTTGTCAGGTAGGCATCACTTTTACTTCAATCGGACTTGGATTTGTCGCCGAGCCTGCTTTGGTAACACTGATCGAACCATTTCTCATCGCGACAGGGCTGTTCCCTGAAACCAGCGATATCACTTTCCTGACGACTCACGGTATCTCAACGGCGCTGGGGCTGCTACTTGCCAGTTACCTGCACACACTCATTGGGGAACTGATTCCCAAATCGATGGCAATTCGCCGCACGGATCGGTCGTCCCTGCTGTCCGCCGCGCCGCTGCGAGTCGTACGAACCCTGTTTGTGATACCGCTCTGGGTTTTGAATGGTTCGGCAAGCGTGCTGCTCCGCTTGATGGGGCTGGGTAGTTCTAAACACCACGAGACTCACAGTGAAGACGAACTCCGCATCTTGCTGAATCAATCGCAGTCAACCGGTATGATGACCTTTCGTCGCCTGCTGTTTCTAGAAAACGTCTTCGATCTGGGCGAACTGATCGTCCGCGATGCAATGCGTCCGCGCTCACAAGTGCGATGCATGACGACAGGCAATTCCTGGGTGGAGAACCTGCAAATTGCTCGTCGTTTCAGATTTAGCCGTTACCCGCTGCTGGACGCGGACGGTGTAAATCCCATTGGCAGTGTACATCTGAAAGACGTACTGTTTGCAGGCGAACACGGTGATGACCTGAAAGCTCTGCTGCGTCCGTTATTAACCGTCACAGAAACAGCATTGCTCGAGTCTGTTCTGGCGGAAATGCAGAAAAAACGAATTCACGCCGCGATCGTCAAAGATACCAAAGGAGTTTGGACTGGTTATTTGACGCTGGAGGATATCATCGAAGAAATCGTCGGAACCATTCGCGACGAATTTGAAGATGAAGAACCAATTCATCTTTCGGACTCACTTCTGGAGGACCGAGTTCACCTGCACATTGAAGCAGAAAGCACCATTGAAGCCGTTCGCATCGCGCTGTCTCGGATGAAACTGGAGTCCCTACCCGTCCCTGCGGATCAGATTATTCGAGCGGTAGAGGAACGTGAACGATTGATCGAGACCTATCTTGGTCGCCATCTCGGGATGCCACACGCTCGTTTGCCCGGCTTACAAAAAGCGATCGTTCTTGTCATCCGTTCGGAAAAAGGCATTCCTTACAGAGGCACGACAGAACGTGCCCACTTATTGTTCGTGCTTCTGACACCTACAGGTCAACCTCGCGTACATCAGCGTCTTCAGGCGATCATTGCAACGTTGCTGGATGAAAGTGAATTCATTCCTGAACGCCTTCGCACGGCGAATACACCTGCCGAAGTGCTGGATATTCTTCGCACTGGCGAACAGGCCACTTTGGATTAGACTGACATCGAAATTTGACTGGTGGACTCAGCAGATCGCTGTGCAATTCAGTGCTTTCCATGATCCAATGACCACATTCTCGTGTCTTCTGTGAGACCAAGCGTATCCCGGTTGACCCATGTCGCCCGGTCAGGTCCAATTCGCGCGGGGAATGCCTGTGATTTAAAACTGCTGAATGGAACCGTCCCGAAATGTCTCGACAGATTCTTGTGACCGCTGCGTTGCCATACGCCAACGGACATATTCATATCGGCCATCTTGTCGAATACATTCAGACCGACATCTGGGTGCGATTCCAGAAGCTGCGTGGCCACCGCTGCATCTTCGTCTGTGCCGACGACACGCATGGCACAGCAATCATGATTCGAGCACGCCGCGAAGGTCGTTCCGAAGAAGCCGTCATCGCTGATATGCGTGAGGCGCACATGCGCGACTTCGGTGGCTTCCAGATTGAATTTGATAACTACGGCAGCACGAACAGCCCGGAGAATCAGGAACTGTGTAATAAAATCTGGGCTTCAATCCGCAAGGCTGGACTGGTCAAAACCAAAGATGTCGCACAGCTCTACGATCCAGTGGCCGGAACATTTCTGGCAGACCGTTTCGTACGCGGCACGTGCCCGAAATGCGGAGCCGAAGATCAACCCGGCGACAACTGCAGCGCATGCGGCGCAGCTTATACACCGGCTGACCTCAAGAATCCAAAGAGCACGCTCTCCGGTGCGATTCCCGAAACGCGAACGGCCGAACATCTGTTTATTGAACTGGAACAACTCCACGATTTTCTGAATGAGTGGACTCAGGACGGCACTCACCTGCAAACCGAAGTCGCCAACTATCTCAAAGGCCACTTTCTGGGTGAACCTTTGCGTGATTGGGACGTCTCCCGTCCGGCCCCGTATTTTGGGTTCGAAATCTCCGACAAACCTGGCCACTACTGGTACGTCTGGTTCGACGCGCCGATCGGCTACATGGCGTCAACGCAGGAATGGTGCAAGAAGAACAACGAAGATCTGAATCACTGGTGGCGAAGCGATTCGAAGGCGGAAATCCATCACTTCATTGGCAAGGACATCACGTACTTCCATACGCTGTTCTGGCCCGGCATGTTGAAATCAGCAGATTGCAACCTGCCAAAGAAGGTTCATATCCACGGGTTCCTCACTGTCGCCGGTGAGAAAATGTCGAAGTCCAAAGGCACGTTTGTCATGGCTTCAACTTTTCTCAAACATCTGCCACCGGGTGCGCTCCGATATTATTACGCCAGCAAACTGGGAACCGGCCTCGATGACATCGACATGAATCTTGACGAGTTCGTCTCGCGGTTCAACAGCGATCTTGTTGGCAAGGTCGTTAATCTCGCTTCGCGTTCGGCCGGCTTTCTTGCCGGTCAAACACTCAGCGATAGCTATCCCGACGACGGCGGCCTGTTTGCAGCCGCTGCCGAAAAGGGCGAACAGATTGCCACTTACTACGAAGACTGCAACTACAACGCAGCGACGCGGGAAATCATGGCGCTGGCGGACAAAGCAAACAAGTTTGTCGACGACCGGCAGCCGTGGGTGATTCGCAAAGATCCCGCCAAGGCCGGCGAATTGCGCGATGTTTGCACCATTACGCTCAATCTGTTCCGACAAATCGTCACCTATCTCGCGCCGGTTCTTCCGGAACTGGCAAAACAGACTGAAGAACTCCTGAACCGGCCAATTACAAATTGGTCAGAATCTCAAACACCTCTGACGGGAACGCCTGTCAGTCCATTCACGCACTTAATGAAACGCATTGAAACGAAACAGGTTGAAGTGATGATCGAAGACAGCAAAGAAGACATGGCCGCTGAACAGGCAGTTGCACCCGCGACTCCGGAAACCCCTGCCGTAACATTTCACGCTGCGGACCAGTGGAAAGATGCCGGCGACGCGCTGGCCAACGAAGCACTGGCAGAAGAATGTACGATCGACGATTTTGTGAAGATCGATCTGCGTGTGGCTCGGGTGATCGAGGCCAATCATGTTCAGGGAGCCAACAAGCTTCTGCAGTTGACACTGTCACTTGGTGGCGGAGAAACTCGCAATGTCTTTGCCGGGATTAAAGCCGCCTACAAGCCAGAAGATCTTGTCGGACGCCTTGTAATTTGCGTCGCCAACCTGAAACCGCGTCAGATGAAGTTCGGCCTCAGCCAGGGCATGGTTTGTGCCAGCGGCAGCGGCGGATCAGAAGTCTTTCTGTTGTCGCCGGATGCAGGGTCCGTGCCAGGCCAGCGCGTGCATTGATGTCATCAGAACACCCTTCCCGCATGGGACATCCGCATGAATCTGCGACCGCCCCCAGCGCGCCGCCGATTTATCAGTCCACGGCGTTTGATGTCGGCGACCTGGATGTTCTGCAAGGAATTCACTCCGGCGCGATCAAAGGCGATATCTACACACGTGACAGCAATCCGAATCATTCGGCTCTGGCAGAATCGATCGCAACGCTGGAAGGTGCCGAAGCCGGAGCAGTCTTTGCCTCCGGCATGGGCGCGTTGGGCAGCATTTTTCTGACGCTGGCATCTGCCGGTGATCACGTCGTACTGGCGCGAGCGATGTACGGCAAGACCGTGCAACTGGCCAATCGAATGCAGCGATTCGGCATCACGATATCGACGTTCGACGCCACTCAGCCGGAAAGTCTGCGGGAAGTGCTCACCGATAAGACGCGCTTCGTGCTGATTGAGACTGTGTCCAATCCGCTGCTGGAAGTTGCCGACATTCGGGCCATCGCGGACATTTTGCCACCAGAGATTCCTCTCGTCGTTGACAGCACGTTCACAACGCCGGAACTCGTCAAGCCAATTCAGCTGGGCGCATCGATCGTGATGCACAGTGCCTCCAAGTATATCAACGGCCACGGCGACGTGATGCTGGGCCTGGCTGCCGGTTCGAAAGACCTGATGAAGCGACTCAACGGCACCGCGAGCGTCTTCGGGCAAAACGCCAATCCTTTCGAATCATGGCTGTGCCAGCGCGGATTAAAAACGCTCCCGCTGCGAATGGCCCACATCTGCCGGACGACAACCGAACTCGCACGAGCCCTGGACGGTCATCCCGGCCTGCGCCGCATTTATCATCCGGCGTTGCAGGACCATGCGTCGTATGCGATCGCTCAGCGACTGTATCCAACTGGCACGGGCGGCATCCTGACGCTCGAACTGTCTGGCACTGGTCGTGACACTGTCAATGCGTTCATGCGAGCGGCGTCTTCGATTCCCTTTTCCCCAACACTCGCCGACGCCCGCACCACGCTTTCTCACCCGGCAACGACGTCTCACTCCTTCATGTCCGCTCAGGCCCGCGCCGCGATCGGTATTAAAGATGAACTGGTGAGGATTTCGGTGGGACTGGAACCAGTTGAGATGCTGATCTCGGAAATCGGTTCCGCTCTCGACAAGACTGCCGATACGTACGGAAGAGAAAAATGACGGAGACCGTGTCAGGCGAAGACGATACTTCGCAAAACCGCTTGACGAACGTCGCAAAAAACTATCGGACCAGAAAGTGTCAGGTTGCGAGGAAAACAGCGTTCTTGAAAGTGGACGATTCTTAAAAGCCTTTTGTGCGTCACACCCGCTTCCACCATAACATACACATGAAGATGCACAGGTGCTTCGACGACATCCATCCCGAGAATCGCCCAAGTCCCAGCCCGACTGGTGCATCTATTATCGAGTGCTTCGCCATGGCGACACCTGATTCGTCAACCGTACGAGATCGTCGATTTTCTTGATGAAACCATGCACCGCCATGTAACCAATACCGCGATGCAGATGCAGACGCAGTTGCTTTCCCAATGTCTCGGAATCCACGGGCAAGCCATCGTTCGTGCAGCGTTGCTTCAGCAGTGCCAGATACAACTCGTTGTGTTCGCCACCGAAAACCTGCCACGTAATTTCCACATTGCTGTCGGCCGGAATGTCGATGGGAGTCGGCGGAGTCAGTTCTTTCAAAGACAGACATAGAGCCCAACGACACAGAATGTTCCACTGCGGAATTCCAGTTCGCGTCTTCAGGCGGATCAGTTGTTCCTTGGCCTGATTCGACAGGCGGACTTGTTTGATGCTCATTGTGATCTCATTGTTCCGTAGTACAACATTTTGAGGCCGTCGAATTTCCACTATCCCCGACAGCCGCTTTGACAAAGTAGACGTCACTCTCCGAGTGACGCAGGTCGCATATTGGCATTCGTCACTCGGAGAGTGACGGCTACTTTAATCGCACTCGGAGGGCTGACGCCCAACC
>Ga0105053_10000453_pt1 | contig 62904 bp, 51 predicted proteins | sample BON01_FD_78093 | JGI IMG/M metagenome (GOLD analysis project Ga0105053, IMG submission 78093) | Freshwater microbial communities from Lake Bonney liftoff mats and glacier meltwater in Antarctica - BON-01 | ecosystem: Environmental > Aquatic > Freshwater > Ice > Glacier meltwater | place: Lake...
AAACGTACCGAAAGCCTTCCCGACGCAGTTCTCAGGCTCAGGCGGCGATGGATTCGCAGGCGATTGAAAAAGCCGATCGATCTCCGGACGAAATTTTTGAAGCGGAAGACATCAAGTTGAGGATGTCGCTCGGTTTGAAACAAATTTGTAGAACAAACGATTCCCGAATGCGTGCAAAATTGTGTGGGAATGCGTACTGTGTCAGACGGGTGTGATCGCTGATCATCGCTTGGTTGTCCATTTTCGGCAAAAGCGGGCCCACTTCACTTTACACGCCACAGCAATCGCAATACCCACGTCAGCAAAGACGCCGATGGGGACACCGTTAATCGCGATTGGGATTCTTGCAATGAAGCTGACGGACGTCATCAACGCAGCCAAGCTCAAGCGGATTCTCTCCAGCTTTGGATTTCTACAGGAGCAATTAGAAGATTCACGCAGCAATCAAACATGTTTACCAAACTCAACCTTCACGCAATTACTCCATGAAAATTGCGATTCGTCTAGGACGAGTTCTTACTTTCGTTTGACATTCGGCGCGGGACAGGTTGTTTATCTGAAATGCAGCGATCTGAATTCGGAGACGATCGATCGTGTACTGCTTGAAGTCGCGGAAAAGGATAAAGGTGATGTAAGACTCACATTACCGTTTGTGACACCTCGGGATTTGATCCGTGGTGAGCACGACAAACTCGCTGCGAGCCGACAAACTCGGGATTCAAATAACTTTTCATTGGATTTGCGTCTATTTCGGCCATTCATAGAGAAAAACTCCGTACCTATACAGCTCCGCTTCCTTTCGCAGATCCTCGACCTGTATGCAAAGACTCCATTTCCCGAGGGTGCTTACACGACCTTTGCTAAGGAACTAAATTTGAAAGAATTGTGCCTTTCGGATTTCTTGGACTCGTGGGTCAAAACCAGTCAGGTGGACACCTATTACAGGCGCTCCGAATATATGGTTTTGAATGACTATGTGTTTCGCAAAACGGAATTCGTCCAAAGGATTTTGCAGGTCAAAAAGGATTCTTTTGATGCACAAATGCAGACCCTACTTGCCGAAGATGTGGCAAGGCAGGAACAGCGGGAAGTCGAAATGTGCTTGAGGTTGGAGCTTATGGCAATCCAGCAGAAGGAAGAGGCAGACCGACAAATCGGGATATCAACACAGAACACGTACATTTATCTCATGGAAGATTTGAGGAATCTGGCAGTCAAAATTGGACACAGCAGCGACCCTCACAGGAGGGAGAAGACACTGCAATCTGAACAGCCGCAGACGGTATTAAGATTTGCGATCCCCACTGATAAGCAACAAGAGAGGATTCTGCACGATCGATTTGCGGCACAACGTATCCGCGGAGAATGGTTTTCTTTGACTGTGTCGCAGCTATTCGATGTTGTCTCGTATCTGATGTTAAACGGTGACGGCAGCCGGCATATCATTGATTCCGAATGGTTTGGAAGAGTGTGTGCCTCGCATCTTCAAAACCAAACTGAGTCTACTTGAGGTGGTGACACTATGAGAGACAGGGTAATCACTTATTCTGTGCCGATGAAATGTCAATAAACATGGCTCGGAAGAAGTCTGAATCGAGGTTGAATGACACCCATCGGCGTTACGACGATAAGTTCAAGGAGGAAGCGGTTCAGATGCTCCTGGACGCACACACAGCTCCGTCAGTGATGCAGCGTCTCGGGGCTTCCGAATGTGAACATGGTGTATTCGCTGCGTTGATATGACTTCGAATGCAGTCGCGGGAAATGGCAGTTTACAACGGTGAGTTTGCGTAAGATCGGGTCTACTGCATTTCCTGCGCGCTTGACGGCAACCCTGTTTCATGGAATGCTGCGGTCTGCTCGATGCACGGGGAAAAACCCGGTCGTGTGACTGACCGGGCATCTCAGTTTGCTCTGATTCCCTCCGACAACTTGTTACGGCTCGCATCGCGGCCACAAGCCTCGCCCCCACGGCCCAGTTAGGGGACAGGGGGATATTACGTCCGACGATACATCCACCGGTCGGTTCGGCATTTTGTCATTTTGCCCGAATGACAAAACGACACAAGTCCACTTCCGCTGACAGTGGACATTTTGCTGGCACCAATCTTGCGGCCATCTTGCGACGCATTACTATGTCGTTCAACGGGCCGCGTTTTCGTGCGACACAGAACAGTGAGATGCGGTGTCGGGTGGAGTTTGTTGCATCATTTCCAACAACTCCCCGGCCAAGCCCGTCCTTTGGAAAGGGTTTGAAGTGACGAGCCTTATTGAAGCATCTACCACTGTCGTAAGTTCAGCGAGGGATTCAACTTTGCAAAAAGCAATCAACGTGATCGATGAACTTCTTTCAATGGTACCGACCCCGCAGAAAATGCCGAGTTCCGTTCGACATCGAGAAGGTTTCTTTTTCTCAGGCAGCAGTGAAGAAATTACCTGGACGACAGACCAGACCGGAAAACGAATCCCCAAGACCTATTCGTTGAGGCAGAGCACGCTTCCACTCAGCGGCGTCCCCATCAACTGGAAAAGATACACGGAACTTGCCCAGAAGCTGGATATCTATCTTCAGCGATGCGGAATCGCGTTTCCGACGTCTTGTAACATTGCAGTGCAGACAATTAATTTTACTGTCTCAACTACTGTTTTTGATTCAACCTGTTTGGCGGTAGGCGTTTACGTTTTTTGTAGTGATAGAATCGAGCTTCTTCGTTTCGTCGCAATCGGCGAGTTTTGTTCTTTGCAATCCTGATGGGAGTGTCGCAATTGCAGGCGGCTCGGAGCAGCATCGCAATCCCGTCGCGGATCTGTGGAACCGTGATCGCTGGTGTGATTTTTTTTTCCCGCACTGGCTTCCCGTGTTAAAAACCATGTCGCCATCAAGGACAGAATCTGATGATGATGCCAGCCGCGCCAGTTGCGAACTTCGTAGTCCGCCAGGCCAGCCTGACTCTTGCCGCGCTTGATCGCTTCTTCGACGCGATGCGCCGCCACCGTGACACGTGCGAACTCTTTCAAAGGAGTGCTGCTCGGAGCATTCGACAGGTAGTAGTCATACTTCGTAACGCCTTTCTCATCCAGGCAACGAACGATCACCAGTATCTCGTCGTACTGCATCAGCCGTCGATCGATTTTTGTCTGCACGCGACACACAACGACTTCGACTTCCAGCGGTCCTTTTTCCGCATCACGCACTTCAATTCGTGTCCATCGATCCTCCTCCAGTGCGTCGCGCCATTTGTGTATCTGAACGAAAGGAGTCTTCGGATCCGTACCGCGACCTCCGTATTCCGGCGGATCAACTTCGAGATCACGGATCGCGGTATTGCCCGGAACTGCCAGCAGATAATGTTCTCCGAGATCGTTCAAATCCCTGCGAAAATGCGTGGTTCGTCCCATCTCGTCGTCGCCCGCGATCCATGCATGAGGCAACAGATCACGCTGCTCTTTAAGCATCTCCAGGGCCAGAGCATGACGTGTTTGAAAACGAATTTCTTTCGGAACACCGGCGGCTTTCATGCGCTTGCGGTCACTCGTCCATTCTTCCGGAAGATACAATCGCGTGTTGACCAACTGGCGATCCTTTCGAGAAACACAGGCCATGTACACGGCCACCTGACAGTTGTCAATTTTGCCCTGCCGGCCGCTCCACTGACGAGCCACTCCCACGGATTGTTTTCCCTTTTTAGCAAAGGCCGACGGATCAATCACGATCACGGCGTCGTCTTCACCGAGCTCCTGGCCGACCTGTCTGGCGAGCTCAGTGAACAGAGGTTGATGGTCCCATTCCGCGCTGCCGATAAAGTGCTGCAGGTTGCGGCGATCCTGATCGAGTCGATAAGCAATCGACTCAATGTTCTTTCGTTCAAGGTCCGAAACAAGTCCGCCCACGTAGTCCGAAGCATGCTCACGCTGGGCGGGCAACTTCAACAAATCGGCGAACGGTTGACTGAACTGCTTCATCCGTTCCAGCATGCCTTCGAAGATCTCTGGCGCCACTTCACACTCCGCAAGCATCTCCTGCTTCCGCAACTCAAAACGTCGATCCATGACGATTCCTCCTGAAGAATGACAAACTTCAGAAGTACAATTACCATAAGCACTTAAAACGATAAAGGTGTCTTTGGACAGTAAAATTAAGGGGAAAAAGCTGATCAAAGTAAATGCTTGGCGTCAGTGCATGCGTGGTCTGAGGGAGTTTCTGGTTGAGGATTTTGGGACGCCAAATCAGCCCTTACCACCGCGAAAGAGACAAAAACTTATTAGTGAAAAGAAGCGAGCAGGCAAACACGACAGCAGCCCTGCGGCAAAAGGTCAGAACAGGATTTTAGCGATTGTCGCTGCATGGCGCGAACACCACGATATCAGTGAAGGGTACAACTTAAGTCCGATCTCGCTTTCAAACATGGAGACGAAAACAAAAATTTCCCGACGTACCCTGAATCGAGTCGTGAACACGATGTTTGGTCTGCGCCAAAATGATGGATCGGATGGTTGGGCTCGCTATGAGTTGCAGTGCGAGACTCAGCACACGTTCCTGAGTTGGCTTGACGGCATCACAAATCCGGAGTCAATCCTGCGTCTTTTGTTGCGATCTCCCAAATCGAAAGGCAACTACTGCGATTCATGCGGAGATGAGGCAAAAAAACTTCATGAATATGGGGGAAAAGAATTCTGCTTTGAATGCTATGAAGTCTCATCGGGTAAGAAGTGATGGGCAAAATACTTTAGCCTTTTGCCCATTGCGGTTGCTTGCGAAATCACGCGAAACCACGCGAAAACACTATTCAAACTGCCGGGCAATGCCTCAGGCAGTTTTTTTTGCCCATTTGCTCCTATGTAGAGGAAGCAGAAATGGCTCTGCTTCAAAACAACTGCATAAAGGAGCAAAGCACATGGCAAAAACTGCCACCGTCCAGCACGAGCAATTGTTGCTCAGACCGCGCGAGGCCGCGCTAAGCCTCAACATTTCCGAACGCCAATTGTGGCAGCACACACAGCCGCGTGGCCCGATCCCCGCGACACGAATCGGCAAGTGTGTCAGGTACAGCCGCGAGTCCTTGGCAGAGTTCATTGCCGGGCAGCAATCTGGCAGCGACGTCTGAAGCGTAATGCTTCGGCATTCAATCGCAGCCATTCCCCAACGCCTGCAGCACCGGGCTCAGGCATCGACATTCTCTGAAGGAGTTAATTCCATGAAGTTTATCGTATCACGCGGCGGGCTAACCGTTGGCACGTATGCCGCAAAGTTTGTTGGCGCTGAGCCAATTACCAATGATTACGGCAAGGCTGTTTCTTTGAAGTTCGAAGTGATCTCAGGTGATCTCGCCGGCCAGACAGGAACTCGCATTTGCTCACTCACGCTGAGCCCCAAGAGTCGCCTGTTCGAGTTCGTTATCGCCTTCGAAGGCGGGAAGCCTGAAGCAGGCGAAGAAATCGATCTCGCCGGATACTTCGGCGCAACCGGGATGATTGTTGTTGAACAAACTCCCAGCGGCGCTACGCGGGTCGCCTCGTTTCTTCGCATTTCGTGACACTCAACGTCAAGAGCCCGAGGTTGCCGCCTCGGGCTCTGACATTCTCTGAAGGAGTTCTTACACCGATGAGTATTGTATCAACGAACACCAAGCTTCAAGAGGCCCTTCGCCTCGCTCAGCTTGGTTATCATGTTTTTCCGCTGCACGGCACGACCGATGGGCGATGCGATTGCAGCAGGGCGGACTGCAGCAAGAAGGAAGCTGGGAAGCATCCCACGCAGGTTTCATCCTGGACAACGCAGGCGACAACCGATCCGGAAATCATCAAACGATGGTGGACGAATCAGCCAAACGCAAATGTCGCGATCCGAACCGGGAAGGTGTCGAATATTCTGGTGACCGATTGTGATATCAACGACAGCGGCGACGGGTTCCTCCAACTTCAGGCCATCGACCCGGAAAAACGCAGCATCGACGATTGGCAGACCGGCAGAGCAAAAACCGGCAGTGGCGGTTACCACCTGTACTTCGCCTGCCCTGCTGAGCCTTTGACGATCGCCAGCAAGATCGATGGCAAAAATATCGATCTGCGATGCAATGGCGGTTACGTGGCAGCACCGCCTTCCGTCAATGGATCAGGCGCTTATCAGTGGATTCAGCATCCTGCAGACGGAGAATTGATGGAATGTCCCGCATGGCTCATCGAGTTTCTGAAGAAAGGCGGCGGGAAGAAATCCCTGAAGAATCAGTCTGCTGTCGCTTCTGCAGATTCTGTCCCGACTCTCAAGTTCGTGGTTGAACCTGGCCTCGCGGAACATCCCGGAGCAAGCGAGGGCGACCGAAACTCGACACTCTGCAAGCTGGTCGGCGGTGAATTGGCTGCCGGGGCTGAACCAGATGATGTGATCAAGCAGGCCATTGCCTGGAATGCTCGATGCAATCCACCGAAGGCAGAGGCAGGCATCATCAAATCGGTTCAGGCTCTCATCAATTCGGATTCCGCCAACCGAACGGGAATTGCATCGCTACAGGCTACACCGCTGCTGCTGGGTCTTCAGCCAACAGTGGCGGGGTACTCCATTCTGGTGACTCGCAGAGCCTCTGACATCAAGCCTCAAGTCTTGAAGTGGCTTTGGGCGAACCATATCCAGCTCGGCGCAGTGAATCTTATTGCAGGGCCTGAAGGACGGGGCAAGTCTCTTGTTGCGGTTGATATCGCAGCGAGGACCTCAACTGGCTCACCGTGGCCTGATGGTTCACCATGCGAAGGCGGAAGGGTTTTGTACTGCAGCGCTGAGGAAAACATTGAGGCAGTGGTTGTACCTCGTCTGATGGCAGCCGGGGCAGATCTCAGCAAGATTGAGATTGTCGATGGGCTCGGCTCGTCCAGCGATGCAGGCAGAGTGATTGCAGACGTGGACCTGAAGAAATGCCTGCCGGAAGTTTACAGAAAACTGAAGGAGGGCGATGAGCCTTTTCGGCTCTGCATCTGGGATACGTTTCAAAGCTGCAGCCTCACGACGAATCACAAAGAGAACACAGAACAAAAGGCGATTGTTCAGCCTCTGCAGGCCATCGCTGATGAGTTGGGGGTGGCAATCATCTGTATTGAGCATCACAACAGAGCAGGAATAGGCAGGGGCAATCCTGATGCCGCTATCCTCGGCGGAGGGCTCACTCGAACGGCTCGGGTTATCTGGCATGTGATTGAGGACCCGGAAGACAAGGAGAGCACTCGGCTATTCATTCCCGGAAAGATGAACAACTGCAGCAAGGCCGAGGACCTCGGCTGGAAATTCACTTTCGCCGAGGTGGAAAGAACCATTGAAGGAAAACAAGTGAAGTTGCCTCGCATTGACTGGCTCGAAGCTGCAGGGGTGACAATTCATGAGGTGCAGGAGCGAGTGAACAGCCTTGGCGACGCGAAATCAAAGGAGGACCATACCGACGAATTCCATCGGGCTTGTGAGTGGCTGAAGTCGTTTCTGACCGAAGCGCGTCTGTACGATGAGGTGAAGGCCGGTTGGAAATCCGAAATGCTTAGCGAACGCACCATTAGGAGGGCGAAGGCTCATCTGCTGATCGGCTCAGAGCAGCGCAGCCGGAAATGGTACTGGTTGCCATCACCGACCGTCAGCATCGGAGCGGAGATTATCGCAGGCCCTCACATAGCCAACACCTGATTCAGTCGGCCTTATTTTCTAAAGGTTGGCAATGTGGCAACCTGAAGGTTTTGCCAGTGTTTTCTAGCGGACTTAGGTTGCCAACGGGCTCACATTGACACATTGCCAACGGTGCAGGGATAAGCCATCACATTGCCAGAAGGAGACAATCGTAATGGGGTTCGCGCTCAGTGAACTGATTCAGCAGTTGAACAATTGCGGCCTTACGTTGCGGCGTACTGCTGCCGACCAGATTGAAGTTGTCGGCGATCTCAGCAGGGTAACCGATCGCATCCGGCAGGCCATCGAAGAGCACCGCCAGACAATTCTTTCCTGCCTGCCGACATCAGCATCGGCAGAATTTGTAGTTCCTGCTGCTGCCCCACGCGCTGCTGCCGCTGCTGCAAATCGCATTCAGTTTCAGTTTGACGCCTTCGGTTCGTGGCTCGGGAAACATGCGGCATGGGCGGACCCGGCTTACCTGGAGAGCATCGACAGGCGATTGAGTGAATCGGCGGAAACTCAGAGACCTCATGTTGTGGCGGCGCAGATCGAATCAATGAGAAATGAGATTGAGGTGATCAACTGGGCGTCTGGAACTCTGACGAGGAAGATTGAAATTGAGGCGAAGCAATCTACAAGACAAGCACCGAAAAAAGGTTGAACCGAATCTGACGGAGTTCAGTTTTAGTTGTTGACGAGAGCGACAAATCCACGATACTAACACAGGAGGTTATTACAGCAATGAGTGAGATACTGAACGAAGTCCGGCGACTCATGGAAGAGTCAGGACAAACACGATACGCCATCTGGAAGGCGACCGGCATCCCGCAGCAACAACTCGGAAGACTGATGAGAGGCGACGTGGGATTATCATTGGATTCGCTGGAGCGTTTGCTGCAGCACTTGGGACACGAAATCAAAATTCAGAAGCGAAGGAAGAAATGATGGCAAGTCTTGTGAGTCGTCCAAACGGACGCAAAGAAGTTCAGTTCACTGATACCGATGGCAGCCGAAAAACTCTGCGTCTGGGAAAGGTCAACATGAAGGACGCGCAGCCCATTCTCACGCAGGTTGAGTTGCTGCTTTCGGCGAAGGGAATGAATTCCTCGCCGAAGCCCCAGACGGTGGAATTCCTGAAGGGACTTGACGCTACGTTGTTGGAACGATTCGCCAAGGTTGGCCTCATTGAAGCGAGGAAATCCGCGATTCTCAGTGAGTACATCGCCAGTTACATCAAGCGGCGAGTCGATGCGAAACCCGGAACCGTGTTGAAGTGGCAGGCGACTGAGAAGCAACTGACCAATTTCTTCGGCGCTGGTCGAGACCTTCGCACGATCACTGCCGGAGACGCAGACGCTTTCCGCCTGCATTTAATGGCAACCAAAACCAAACGCGGGTTGATGCAGACGAACACCATCAGCAAGCATATTCGAGTGGCAAGGTTGTTCTTCAACGCAGCACTCAGAGACGAAGTGGTTTCCAAGAATCCATTCAGCGGAGTGGATAGCGGCGACCGTCGCAACTCAGCGCGGGAATACTTCGTTACTCGGGCTGAGGCCGATGCCTGCATTGAAGCAGCCCCGGATCTTCAATGGCGGCTTATCATCGCGATGGCTCGCTATGGTGGGCTCAGAACACAGTCGGAGTTGGTGCGGCTGAAGTGGACTGACATTCTTTGGGATACGGACAGAATGGTGATTCACTCACCCAAAACGGAAGGCTACGAAGGCAAAGAAACACGAATCGTGCCCCTGTTCCCAGAGTTGAAGCCGTTTCTTGACGAAGCTTGGGCGACTGAGGCCGATAAATCGGCGTTCGTCATCACTCGCTACCGAACGGACACCCAGAACCTTCGGACGACGTTCCTGAAGATTATCGAGCGTGCAGCCCTGAAGCCCTGGCCGAAGTTGTTCCAGAACATGCGAGCCAGCAGGCAAACGGAACTGGAAGAAACCTTCCCGTCTCACGTCGTCTGCCGATGGATGGGGAACAGTGTGAAGGTGGCTCAGAAGCACTATCTTCAGACCACTGAAGACCACTACAAAAAAGCGACGCAAAATCCGACGCAGCAGGCATCCGCAAGCCCTCGCAATGCGTCGCTTTCTACGTCGGATGCCCCTTCAGAAGCCCCGGAAAACGCTGATTCCCAGCGTTTGAAGCGGAACAAGATTAACCCGACCAGGGCTCGAACCTGGAACGACAGAACCAAAATCTGTTGTGTTACCATTACACCATCGGGTTACGTTTATTATCACCTGGCAAAACGACTAGTCGTTGCGGAGGCGGATTCCGACTTCACCAAGCTTCAACCGAATTTCATTTAGAGATGTCACACCGAAATTACGACTTGAAAGCAGTTCATCCGGTGTGCGGGCGACCAATTGTCCGATTGTCTGAATGTTCAGGCGGGACATACACTTTCGAGATCGCACGGACAAATTCAGATCGCCAACCAGCCTGTTCATCATCGCCTGCTCTTCTGGAGTCATGCTCTGATCAACAATGTGTTCACGAGAATGGATTTTGTGAAGGTGTTGTCCAATTCGCAATCCATGTGCAGACAACAGTTCGCGAATTTCCATCAATGACGTTTCGCCGAAGTTCTTACCAGCCAGCAATTCCTGCTCACTGATTTCTGTAAGATCGCCCAGCGAATTGATATCCATCGCCTGCAAGCAATTTCGACTGCGAACCGAAAGCTCAAAGTCTGTGACAGGTCGGCCGAGAAGCTGCTTCATGCGAGCTTCAGTGCGAACCTGATCTTCATCGATGATCTGATCCTGAGCGGCGTCGATATCTCGGAGGTACAACTGAGCAAACTCATTCGTCGGATCGTACTCCCGAACACGACGGAAGCAGAATGCCGCAGCCTTGTAGTTTTCGCGGTCTTCGTAAAGCAGACCAAGATTCAACAGAGCCCCAACAAAGAACGGCGGACGCGACAAAGATCGCTCATAAAGGCGAATTGCCTCTTCATCGTTACCTCGCAGAGAATTTTCAGCAGCCAGCCAGAACAAAGCACGTGAATGATGCGGGTCCATATCAACCGCCCGTTCGAAGTATTCTACGGCCGTCAGTGCATCACCACGATCAGCCCAGATACAGCCCATCTGAAACGAGTATTCTGCGCGACTTGCAGCGGAGGCGGCTACGCTGCGAAGTAGCTTTTCAGCATCATCAATTTTGCCGGACGCACGAACAGCACCAGCACGACGCAACGCACAGCCGATCGGATCGTAGCCAGCCTTGCCCGCCTGTTCAAAGCGATCAGCAGCGTCCGCAGCACGATTCAGCGACGTCAGGCATTGACCATGCACAAACATGGCAACGCCGTCACTAGTCACTCCTGACAACAGCTTGTCAGCCGTTGTCTGTCGCGCCAGCAAATAGGCACCGACGCCAGCGCGGGCCATCAGGCTTTCGGATTTTTCACCGGATTCAAAGCGGCGAGTCAAGTCACCGACCGCTTGCCGCACTTCTGTCAGCAGTGGACTGCAGACAGCACGTTCAAGCTGATTGAACTGATCCGCCGTTAACGGACCAGAAGCTTCAAGAAGATCCTTTACATTGGCCATAGTCGTTGAAAGCACTTCGTTCGTTTCCTGACAAGCCCACAAAACGCATCGGAGCAAACTGCCACCGATACCCAACACTCAACTAACAGCACTCCACCCTCAACAAAATCAATATCGGGTCGATTCTGTAAAAGCAGTTGTGCCCGCAAACGCAGAAAGAGAGATTTCTCCTGCTACGGTCGGAATTTGAAAACGCGGTAGTTTACTGCAATTGAAGCGTTGACACAAACGTCAATGGCGATTTCGAGACAACGCAGTATTTTTGTATCCAGAAACGTTATAACTCATTACACAAGAATATGTTACAAACACGAACACGCGCGCCCATAGTGGGAAAACTGCTATCAGTCAAAGCACATTGCGTGCCGGAAATAGCAAACGAACGCCGGAAGTCTCATTCCAACAGGAGCAAACGGGCCGATCAAAAACACTCATTCGGCGACTCTCGGAATTGTCCTGACGACTTTCGTTTTTTCGTTCACGATCAGGCGAGCTATAAAAATAGACCTACTAAACGTAATCACTGCGTTGCAGGAATCCGACCCGGGACAGGTTGGACTACGTAGGCAAATCTGTCTCAGATCTGCATCCTTTCAACTTTGTCGATGGGAATTGGCGGAGTGCATCGCAGACTCGACAAACGGCAGTTCTTTTCCTGCAGATCGCCTAAAAATCCTTTAAGCAATTGGGAGAAGGGACGCGCGAACCATCGCCGTTGAAGGCATCATTTCCAGACGCATATGGGATATCATCGCGTCGAAACGCAGAATTGGGTATAATGCCTCACTGTTTCTGAACATCGATTCTAGGAGTCTGTCTGATGTGGAATCACAAGACATTTTTGTTCTACGGTTGTTGCGGTGTCCTGCTGCCGCTTTGTTCTCAAGGCCAGTCACAGGACAAGATTGAATTCAATCGCGATGTGCGACCAATTCTTGCCGCGAACTGTTTTGAATGCCATGGCTTTGATGCAAATACCCGCAAAGCTGACATGCGACTGGATACGGCGGAAGGTGCATTCGCCGATCATGATGGTTTGACCGCCGTCAAGCCTGGTGATCTGACTGCGAGTGAACTTTGGAGCCGCATCATTAGCACCGACCACGAAGTCGTGATGCCTCCGCCCGAATCGAAAAAGATACTGACCTCAGAGCAGAAGGATATTTTGCGGCGTTGGATCGAACAGGGTGCATCGTATCAGAAGCACTGGGCATTTGAACCGCCGAAGTCTGCAGAGGTCCCCAGCGTGAGCAATGCGTCATGGGTTCGCAATCCCGTTGACGCATTTATTCTTTCGAAGCTCGAACAGCAGAATCTAGCGCCACAGCGGGAGGCGGATCGCGAGACTTTGATTCGCCGAGTTGCATTTACCGTCACTGGGCTGCCGCCGAAGATTGGCGAAGTCGATGAGTATCTGAGCGATACGTCATCCGACGCCTATGAAAAAATGGTCGATCGCTATCTTGCGTCTCCGCATTTCGGAGAAGAACAGGCTCGCCAATGGCTGGATGTTGCTCGCTATGCCGACACGCACGGCCTGCACCTGGACAACGAACGTGAAATGTGGGCGTATCGCGACTGGGTGATTAAAGCCTTCAATCAGAATCTGCCGTTCGACGAATTCACAAAATGGCAACTCGCAGGTGACTTGCTGCCTGAACCGACTCAGGATCAACTCATTGCCACCGGCTTCAGTCGTTGCAACGTCACAACGGGAGAAGGCGGCGCGATCGCGGACGAATGGCTGTATCGCTACGCCGTTGATCGCGCGAGCACCACGATGCAGACATGGATGGGACTCACGGCTGGCTGCGCGGTTTGTCACGATCACAAATACGATCCGGTGACGCAGAAAGATTTCTACTCCATATATTCGTTCTTCTATTCCACCTCCGATCCGGCAATGGATGGAAATGTCAACAACACAAGCCCGTTTGTGAAAGTGCCGACGCCGGAGCAGAAAGCCGCTCTTGAAGTCGCTCAGCAACACGCGAGTGCCGCAAAGAAAGCACTGGAAGAGGCTGTAGCGACTGCTGCATACACCGACCCGACAAGCGAAGCCATTGCCGCAGCCGATGGAATGGTTGACGTCAGCGATTCGCTCATCGGCGATACGTTCCAGCTCGGCACCAATACGCGGAACACATCCCGCAACGATACAACCTGGCGAATGGAACCGGAGTTTGGTGCAAAGTCCGGTCGCCGCATCATTGAACTTGCATATGGCTCAAAGTACGACCTGAATCTTGACTTCACATTGATTCCTGTCGTCGTGCCAAACGATGGCCGACTGGAATTCTGGCTGCGAATCGACCCGTTCAATCTGCCGACGGCGTTTGGCGTTCAATTCAACGATGGAGGCAATCGCCGCCTTGTTTGGGGTGACAAAACAACCATTGGTTTTGACAACGCAAAAGGCGACATGGGACCCATTCCGACTGCTGGTGAATGGATTCATGTTTCAGTGCCATTCGAATCCGTAGACTCCAAAGCCGGTGGCCGTATCAACAACATGTTGCTGACACAGAACGGAGGCAAAGTTTGGATCGATGATATGCGAATCGTCGGGAAATCAGATCGCTCAAAAGATCCGCTGTCCTCTTTTCAACGCTGGTGGGAAATGAGCAGGGGTTCAAACCCAACAGGCATTGATGCCGAACTTCGCACAACCCTGGTCGCTGGTCCAGGCGATGCGGTGTCTGTTGAACAACGCGGCAAGTTGCTGCAATTCTGGCAACAAAACGTGCAGCGAATCTCAGAGTCTCCGATCGCTCAACAGCGGGAAGCAGCGCTGGTGGCGGATCAAAGTGTTGCGATTCTTAACGATACAATCCCCGGCACGTTTGTCTTCAACGACATGCAGAAACCACGCGACGCTTTTGTCATGCTGCGTGGTCAATATGACAAGCCCGGTGATAATGTGGAGCCTCGCACTCCGGAAGAATTTCCTCCGCTGACGACCGCCGATGGCCAGCCGTTTCCCGCTGATCAACGAGCAAATCGTCTCGATCTGGCTCGCTGGTTTTTATCCGCAGAAAACCCGCTCACGACGCGCGTGACGGTCAATCGTGTGTGGCAGCAATTGTTTGGTCTTGGCCTTGTGAAAACGAGCGATGACTTTGGAACTCGAGGCGACGCACCCAGTCATCTGGAACTTCTGGACTGGTTGGCGGTAAACTTCCGCGAATCCGGCTGGGACATGAAACCGTTGTATCGACTGCTGCTGACATCCGCGACGTTTCGACAGGATTCCGCGAAGAATCACGACTTGCATCAACTCGATCCGGAGAATCGATTGCTAGGACACGGTCCTCGATTACGTCTTGACGGCGAACAGCTTCGCGACAACGTGCTGGCTGTCAGCGGTTTGATGAATTCCGCGATGGGCGGACGCGGTGTGATGCCATATCAACCGCCGGATATCTGGGAGCCTGTCGGTTACGAAAACAGCAATACCCGATTTTATATGCAGGACCATGGAGCCGATCTCTATCGCCGCAGCGTTTACTGTTTCCTCAAACGGACCGCACCGCCGCCGTTTATGACGAACTTCGACGGCCCGAACCGCGAACAATTCTGTTCTCGCCGCGAACGCAGCAACACGCCGCTGCAAGCATTGCAACTGATGAACGACGTGCAGCACTTCGAAGCCGCCCGTGCTCTTGCGGAACGCGTGTTGTCTGAAGGCGGTGCCGACACGAATTCTCGCCTGGAATTCTTGTATCGCACAGTCTTGTCGCGTCAACCGAATGCAGACGAAATTCAGATTGTGACCGCTGCCTTACAGAAGCAGCTTGAGCTGTTTGCTGCCGAGAATGGCGCTGCAACCAAAGCAATTCACGTGGGTGAATCAGAACCAAAAAAGGTCGCCGCTGATCTGGCGACAGCAGCATGGACGATGGTTGCAAATTTGATTTTGAATTTAGATGAAACAGTGGTGCGGAATTAAGTGGAGTGACGCATTGCGGCTCACCAAATCAGCCCCCGGCTAGCGGCGGGTTGATTTAGACTCAGCCGAGATTGCTTCCGTTTAACCCGACTCGAAGAGGAGGCGGGCACTCAGCACCTCCTCTTCGAGTCGGGTGAAACGATTTAAACTAACACCCGCGGCTAGCGCCTCGCGGCTCAGGAATCTGGATTGGATATTACGAATGAACACAATCAACGACTATCTGCTGAATCAAACACGTCGCCAGTTCTTCGGCTCCGGCGCGTTACGAATGGGTGGCGTTTCACTTGCGATGATGGCGGCACACCAGAAAGCGGCAGCACAGGATACTGCGGCTGACGAACGCATCCATCCGCCGCTGCCGGGCTATCCACACTTTGCTCCCAAAGCAAAAGCTGTCATTTATCTGCACATGAATGGCGGACCATCGCAACTCGACACGTGGGACTACAAACCACTTCTTGGCGATCACTTCGACAAGGATCTGCCGGATTCGATCCGCATGGGTCAACGAATCACAACGATGACCAGCGGTCAGGCCCGATTGCCCGTCGCGCCGTCATTGTTTAAGTTTGCGAGATACGGTCAGGCTGGAATTTGGGCGAGCGAACTCCTCAGCCACACCGCGAAGCATGTCGATGACATTGCGTTGGTTCGCAGTGTGCATACGAACGCCATCAATCATGATCCGGCCTGCACCTTTGTGACAACAGGCAGCGAAGTTCCAGGCAAGCCAAGCCTCGGTTCATGGCTGGCATACGGACTTGGCAGTGAAAGTAACAACCTGCCAGGCTTCGTCGTACTGACACCACGCTGGACTTCAAAGCAGGCTGCTCAGGCGTTGTTTTCGCGGATGTGGAGCAGCGGGTTTCTGCCATCCAAATACACAGGCGTCGCATTACGCAGCGTCGGCGATCCGGTTTTATACATCGACAATCCAGACGGTATCAATTCACAACATCGGCGAGCCATGCTGGATAGTCTTGCCGAACTCAATCATCGCACGTTCGAACGTTACGGTGATCCCGAAACGCAGACTCGAATCGCTCAGTACGAAATGGCATTTCGTATGCAAAGCAGCGTGCCGGAACTTGTCGATCTGTCAGGTGAAACGCAAGCGACGCTCGACATGTACGGGCCGGAAGTTTCAAAGCCAGGCACATTCGCGGCCAGTGCATTGCTGGCTCGTCGTATGGTGGAACGTGGTGTGCGAGCTGTTCAGATTCTGCATCGCGGCTGGGATCAGCACGGTTCGCTGCCGAGCGAAATTCGCCACCAATGCTACGACACGGATCAGCCCTGCGCGGCGTTGCTGCAGGATCTGAAACAACGCGGCCTGCTGCAGGATACGCTTGTTGTCTGGGGCGGCGAATTTGGTCGTACTGTGTATTCACAAGGCTCGCTTACGGCAACAAATTACGGTCGCGATCACCATCCTCGCTGCTTCAGTATGTGGATGGCGGGCGGCGGTATCAAAGGCGGTACTGTCTACGGAGATACCGACGACTTCAGTTACAACATTGTCGATAAGCCGTGTCATGTGAACGACCTGAACGCAACACTTCTGCATTGTCTTGGCATCGACCACGAACGGTTTTCATATCGTTTCCAGGGACTGGATCAGCGTCTCACCGGTGTCGAACCGCAGCGCGTGGTGCAGGAAATCCTGGCGTGATTGAACACAGGGATCGCAAACGCAGACCTACCAGATTGATCGGGTTTGACTGACTCACGCTGCGATTATTTGCCAACAGTCAGGCTGGAAATCCTGACGTACTTTTCGGGATGTTATTTCGAAACATTTTGCCAAAATGCCGATCTGAGATTACAATGTCTTCCATGAGCCCAGCCGAAGCACTTAGCGAAATTCTTGCCTCACATCGACTTCCTGAATATGCGACGATCATTGAACGCCGCCTTCAGGAAGAGCGCAAGCGTCGTGGAGAGTTTTACGCAGACATGACGGATGAATTCAAAATGGAGTTTATTGATGGAGAAGTGCTGATGCATTCTCCCGCGCGTAATCGACATTTACTGGCATCGAAGCATCTCTTAATGCTGCTGGAAATATGGGTCGGTGGTCGAGACGGAGGACTGGTACATATTGAAAAAGCATTGTGTGTTTTCACTCGCAACGACTACGAACCGGATCTTGTGTATTTTGGCCCCGAGAAGGCAAAGTCGCTGCGCCCCGATACGATGAAATTCCCCGTGCCGGATTTTGTGGTTGAGATCCTTTCGGAAAGCACAGAGCATCGGGATCGAGGAGTGAAGTTCGAGGATTACGCATCACACGGCGTACAGGAATACTGGATCATTGATACGGACGAAGAATCGATTGAACAGTATTTGCTGACATCCGATGGCGGCTATAAATTGAAGTTGAAGATGTCTTCTGGTGAAATCAGCAGCGCTGTGATTCAGGGCTTCACAATTCCAATTCGTGCAGTGTTTGACCCGGAAGCAAATCGTACCGCAGTTTCGCAGTTGTTGGGCGCTAAGGAACAGTCCTGAAATAACGTACGTCAGCGTTTCCTGCCTGATATGTGCTTCCTTGTGTCAGGCTGGAAAGCCTGACGTACTTTTAGAATCCCGACCGAAGACATTTATGAGTCAAAACAACGTCGTGCTGGCAGTCACGGGAGCAAGTGGTTCTGCCTATGCGCTCCGCCTGGCACAAGTGCTGCTGGCCGCAGGGAAACAATTGCATCTGGTCGTGAGCGGTGCGGCACGGCAGGTGATGGCGCGCGAACTGGAGGCAGAGTTTCCGGGCAATGGTGCATCGTCATCCGAGTGGTCAGCGATGATAGACAAAACATTGGCGGGACCGATTGCCAGCACGTGGGGCTTTCGCCCGTTGGTCAACTCAGCATCGACGTCGGCGCAAGGTTCAATTCGAGCATACGGAACGTCAGACTATTCCTCAGGAATCGCCAGCGGTTCATTTCGCACCAGTGGAATGGTCATTTGCCCGTGTTCCATGGGAACGCTGTCCGCAATCGCTACCGGCGCATCAACAAACCTGATTCAACGAGCTGCCGACGTCCATTTGAAAGAGCGGCGACCTTTGGTTCTGGTTCCGCGTGAGACACCGCTGAGTCTCATTCAACTGGAGAACATGACGCGTATTTCAAAGGCTGGAGCGACGATTATGCCATCCATGCCGGGCTTTTATCATAAGCCAAAACAGATTGCTGACCTGGTCGACTTTGTTGTTGCAAGGATCCTTGACCATTTGCATGTCGAGCATACTCTGACGGAACGCTGGGGCGAAGAGTCAATTTGAGGTCCTCGGAATCTTCGAAACAACCGTTTTGATCCGAAGATTTTTCGAAGGTTACCCTGATTCTCCCGGGAGGCTCCGCAAGTCAATGGGTGCTCCCTTCCGACAATGCGCTTACGCATTCTGATGCGACGTTTCATGGACGAGAAATGACGTAACCGAACGATCCTGTTTCCTGAGACGTATGTATGGCCAGTCCACGAGAATCACTGCGTGTTATCATCGCTGCATCAGAGGCTGTGCCGTTTTCCAAAACTGGCGGACTTGCCGACGTCGCCGGAACACTTGCAAAATCGCTCGATCAGCTTGGCCATGACGTCACTTTGTTTCTGCCGGACTACTATCAGCTTAGGCAGAACAATTCCTCTCTGCCGCCCATTGCAGATACGGGCCTGCGGTTTTCAATCCCCATGAACGGGCGTGTCGTTCCCGGAACGCTGAACTGGACAACACTGCCGGATTGCAATGTTCGCGTGTTGCTGGTTCGCCAGCCTGAATACTTTGATCGACGCCAACTCTACCAGGAACATGGCCACGCGTATGTGGACAACTGCGAACGCTTCGCGTACTTCAGTCGGGCCGTAATGGAAATCAGCCGCCAGATGATTCTTCGGCCGGACGTGATACATTGCAACGACTGGCAAACGGGACTTATCAATGGACTGTTGCAGACGCAGTACAATGGACGTCCGGGTTTCGAACGTACAGCAAGCGTGATGACGCTGCACAACATGGCCTATCAGGGGCGATTCTGGCACTTCGACATGCCGCTGACCGGCATGGATTGGAAACACTTCAATCAGAATCAAATGGAAGCCTGGGGCGACCTGAACCTCTTGAAAACGGGCATCGCTTTTGCCGACCAGATTACAACTGTGAGTCCCACATACGCAACTGAGATCTGTACTGCAGAAGGCGGCTATGGATTGGAAGGATTGTTGTTGTATCGTCGTGATGATCTTGTGGGGATTCTCAATGGCATTGATGACGATGTGTGGAATCCCGAGACAGACCAACATCTTCCAGCACGCTATTCCATCAGCACGATTGCTGACGGTAAGCCTCAATGCAAAGCTCATCTGCAAAGACGCATGCGCCTTGATGAACGCGCGGACGTGCCGATTCTGGGAATGGTTTCACGCATGGCCGATCAGAAAGGTTTCGATTTGATCACCGCCGCGGCGGAGCGAATTTTGGCACAGGATCTTCAGTTAGTATTTCTTGGCACGGGCGATCCGTTTTACGAAGGGCAACTTCGTGAACTCGCAGGCCGTTATCCAGGCAAGGTCGCCGCCGAGATTGGTTTCGATGAATCTCTCGCACATCAGATCGAGGCCGGTGCGGACATGTTTATGATGCCGAGTCGCTTTGAGCCGTGTGGGCTGAATCAGATGTACAGCCTGCGTTACGGCACTGTTCCGATCGTTCGTAAAGTTGGCGGACTTGCGGATTCGGTGGAGAACTTCGAATCGGAATCGGAATCGCTGCAGACAGCGACAGGTTTCGTGTTTATCGACTACTCAAAAGAATTGCTCGCGGAAACAATTGAGAAAGCTGTCTCGTATTACCGCATGCCTGACGTCTGGAAACAAATTGTCCGCAATGGAATGTCGCGCGACTGGTCATGGAATCGCAGTGCTCAGGAATATGTCTCGGTCTACAGAAAAGCGATGGAACGGCGTCAGCGTCGATCGCCGTGAAGGATTGATTAGACATCGACGGCTGTTACTTATACAACGCTTTTCAGGGTAATGGATTTCGCCGGAAATCCATTGCCGTGTCGTAGCTTGCAGGGAATTCTGGCGAACCCCACTACCGCTCAAACCTACTTTTGGGCTGTGAAAAAGCACTAGGGTAATTCAACGTGAATCCGATCATCGAACTTGAAGAACTTGTGAGCATGTTTCCAGAACCGGAAGGGCAACCGCTTTATCTGAAGGCGGAGCATGTCGCCAAGGAAGCAACGCCAGAACCCTATCGTCAGATGTTGGTACATGAACATCACATGACAATCACAATGGAATCCTTTCACAAGTGCGCAGTGGAAGTCATTGTGATCGATAGTCGTTTTGAAAATGAGCTCTATCTGCGACGAAGCTTGCTAAAAAAAAACGGCACGGAAAAGATGGTGCAACTTGGCTACGTTCGTTTCAATTTTGAATATGTGACCAAGAGCGTCAAAGAAGAAATCCTGGCAGGAATTACGCCGCTGGGTCGAGTGCTCATTCAGCACAATGTTCTGCGTCACGTGGATCTCGGTGCCATCATTCGCTTCACGGCAGGCCCGGGGTTGGTAAAAACACTGCAGATGAAAGAAGGCCAGATCACTTACGGACGCATGGCGACAATCTTCTGTAATGGTTCGCCGGCGATCGATCTGCTGGAGATTTCGGGTCCGCTCGATTAGCGGAGCGTGTTGGCTGGCATCCCTCGTTTGCACGGCGATCCCAGCAATGAAGCGGAGCTTTGAAAAAAGAACGGGCGGTTCGATCCGATTTCATAATACCGCGACCGCAGCGGCCGAGTCTTGAGATCAGCAGTCATCTGTTGCCGCCAACTCCACAAACAGCGAATCCGTCCCATGCGATGACTTCTGAACGACCGGCCAAAATGAATTTGGTCGCTGAGCGACCAGAAACGTGTCCCGCAATTCAGGTTTTACCAATGTTTTTTTACATCGGCCGAAATTGCCGATGCGGAACAGGAGATGCAGTGACTATCCAGGGACACATGCTGCGCATGAACTTGCGGGTCTTGCTCAAGGGGTGGAGTTGTCCCACAACCGACAGTCTAAACTCTTTCAAAAAATTATTCACGGAGGATTCAACATGCTCGTACTGACTCGAAAAACTGGCGAAGAAATCATCATTGGTGACGGCATCCGAGTCCAGGTCATCGACACCAAGGGAGGTCGAGTGCGCTTGGGTATCACGGCCCCTCGAAGTGTTTCTGTTCATCGATCTGAAGTGAGCATCAATCTAAGCGAAGCTCGACAGGCTGGCATCCTCTTAGATGCACGCCGGACTGGTTGAATGCTTCTGATGCCTGGAACTGAACGCGATCAGTTCCTCCCCCTGTCTTGGCCTCGCCTGGATGCGGCCTTGGTGAGTGTGCCGCAGGGCCGGCCGCCCAGAACTGCGATAAATTCGCCGCGCACATCCGATGTGTCTGCAAGCACACTTGGTTCGAACCAAGTGTCACAGTTCCCCGACCATTTTCCAACGAGCTGTTTGCAGAAACGCATGCTGATGCATTGGACGAATCTACCTTGCCACGAGTACTTGTTGGCATCGATCGCTGATCAGTCGAACTGAGCGCTGTTCAGCCTGATCATACCTACAAACAAGCAATTCGCTAACGAATACTCTACGTTTTTCAGTGCAGTTGAACATTTTTAGAGATTGGCACGCATCGTGCTTATGACATATTGATCGGATTGGAAGAAGTGAAAATTCACTTCTTCAACTGTGGATATTCAAGTTGAGGAGCAAAGTTATGTTGGGTTACGCAATTACGTTTTTGGTGATCGCATTGGTTGCCGGGGCATTCGGATTTGGTCTCGTCGGAGGCATGGCATACGGAGCAGCGAAGATTTTCTTCTTTGTGTTCCTTGTACTTGCGATTATTTCGCTTCTGAGTGGCCGAAGGATCAACGTTAACTAGTGCGTCGGGTTCAGCCGTTGGCATGTTCGATTTTCTAAGATCGTTGGAACCTGTTTCCACGAATTTCAAGGGAGTTTTCAGATGAATAAAACACTATTGGTTCCGGCGTTTACATTAATTGGAATTTGCGTCGGTTGTAACACCAGTCCGGAAGATGTTCAGAAGGCAGAATCAAACTATCAGGAAGCTCAGCGTGACGCGGACCAAATGGTGGCGGATGCCAAGCAGGACGGGGTAGACGGCATTCATGAAACCCGCAAGGTTGTACAGGATGACATTGCTACAGAAAGCAAAGACATTCAAGAAGCCTTAAGGGACGGTAAATCGACCGTTGCAGAAGAGCGTGCGGATTTGGACAAAGCCGTTCGCCACGGAGAGAAGGAACTCACCGAAGCCGAGGTCGCTCGGCAAAAAGAAATCGCGGATGGGAAGATCGCTGCTGGCAAAAATGTCGGGGACGCCCAACGTGAACTTGCAGAAACCAGGCAAAATGCCTTGGAAGACGGTCAGAAACGCATCAAGAAATGCGAAGAAGCAATAACAAAACAAGAGCAGCAGTTGTCTGACGCAACTGCAGAAGTCGCTGCTGCTGAGTCACGATTGACGGATGCCAACGATGACAATCGTGCGGAGCTTCAAACAGACTTGGACGACGCGAAAAAAGCTGAACAAAAAGAACAGTCTGACGTGACTGAAGCGAAAGCCGAATTGACAAAAGAACAGGCCGAACTCAAGAAAATTTAGTCAATAAGCACTCGTCCAAAAGTTTCAGTGTTTAACCGATTGGCGTACGCGGGGGAGTAACCAACGTATGCCTGTCGGCTGACGATTAAACGAACTCTGCCCAATGCCTGCTGCGTGAGTGCTTCCCAGACGAGCAACGTCAGCAGAAAACGTCAGCTTTCAACTGAACACAAAATGGACAACTTCACTGGGCAACTTCGCAGAAGTGAAGTAAATCGTATCGCCGACACAATCAAAAAAGGGAGAAAATACAATGAAGAGAAACATGCTTTTGGCTGTGCTTGCAACAGCGGCGTTCCTGATGGTTTCCGCTGGCTCCGTCGCAGAAGCGTCGCGCTGGAATCGCGGCTATTCGGGAGCCAGCATCCATCACAGTCAAAACGGGTTTCGAGGCAACTATCGAGGTAACTATGGGAACTATCGCCCTGTCTATCGCCCTGTCTATCGGACCAACTATACGCCATACCGATCATGGAATGGATACAGGAACAACAACTATAGTCCGTACAACTACGGCAATCGCGGGTACATCGGGTCCAATGGCCCCGGCCTCTATTTCCGATTCTAAACTTCGTCCGATTCTAAACATCGTCCGATTCAATTTTGACGTCAGCTTGAGCCCCGCCAGTCTTTGGTGGGGCTCTCTCTATTTTCTAACTGAATCTGAATGTGTCCCGTTTCAAAAAAGATAACCAAACATGAAGAACACACAACACCTACTCAACCTGACTCTCACCGCGCTATTCGCATTGTCGGCGACGGCGTCTGCAGTGGAACCGGCGAAGGAGATCCTGCAGGATGGAACCATTCTCATCATCACGACAAGTCAACTGGTTCTGAAGGATACTGCCGGAAAAGAGCATACCTACGATATCACGGAAAAGACGCAACTCAGTTTGGACGGCAAAGCCTGCCGGCCGCTGGACCTGAAATCAGGACTCAAGGCTCGAGTGATGACAAAGGCAAGTGCGGATGTGTCAGCGATCAGCATTGATGCGATCAACAAAAATCGGCTGTATGAATCTATGCAGGAAGGCAAGATTGTCACAGCCGATGATGAAAGTCTGGTAATGATCGCCGATGACGCGAAAACCCATTCGTTCATCATCACGAAAGACACCAAAGTTACTTGTGACGGAAAAGAATGCAAGGCTGCCGACTTGCCAGCAGACACGCGGATTCGCGTCACAAAGGACAAGACTGACGATCACATCCTGCTGATCATAGAAGCCATCATCAAAAATCCGGAGTTTTGATAGCAGTATTGGTGAAAGCCGAAAGCGCCAGCTGCGGGCCGGTTTTACGACGTGTTCTGCAGCCGAACGCCACACAGCCGGCCATCTTCGGCCCACGATCTCACCAGTAGCCGCGATCTCACCAATCAAAAGCATAGCTGAACATCAAAGTGCAAAGGGACCTTCGCAGGAAAACGCCTTAACGGGATTGCGGCCGGTGGGAATCTCTCGTGTACGCAATTCTGCGGGCAGGTCTTCGATCGTTCCGGGGCGACCCACGGCAATCATAGCCTCAACGGAATAGTCTTCCGGAACGTCCAACATGGTCCTTGCCAAATCGCGATTGAAGCCGCCCATTCCATGCACAACCAAACCCATATGCGTGCCCTGCAAACAAAAATTCTGAAATGCTGCACCTGAATCAATCGAGTGTACAGCATTCGGCTTTCCAGTCTTGCTGAACACCTTGTGCGACAGCACCACAAGCAGAACAGCCGCTTTGTCACACCATGCCTGATTTGCTTGCATCAGCAGATCAAAAAACGTCTTCCAGTGTTTGCTTTCACGCGGCGCGTAAAGAAATCGCCATTCCTGCTCATTGTACGTCGAAGGAGCCCATCGCGCGGCTTCCAGCAGGCTCTGAAGTTCGGCATGCGGAATTGATTCCCCCGACAGCGCCCGCGGCGACCAACGCCGCAGGAATAACTCATGAATAGAATGATCGGCGGTGCGATGTTGCAATGGATCCGGAAGTGGAGTCATGACGGGCGATACTCTTTTTTTGACGACGTGAAATGCATCGTGCCAACGGCTTAACGCTGCCAGAGCTTAACAGATTTCCAATACGATGATCGCGTAAACGTGCTTCGTTACAATCAAAAATTGCCGTTGGATGCCCGAGGCTGGAATGAGCGTAAAGAAGCAAATCCCTGAGGTTTGTTCGTTCCTTGCCGCACGCTCGCCCCTTACAAATTAGGCAGTGACGAAGCAGAAAGGCGTTCTAAACAAGCAACGAATTCGCGTCCGCAGCGGCTTTAAGTGTTGCTACTTCTGTCGCAATCGCAATCTCAAGGGTCACGTTGCCATTGGCGTTTGCAGTCGTTACGAAACACTGCGACGACGCTCTTCGCAGCGACTGGTCGAAGGCGTTGATTGTTCAGCGTTCAGTACGATCGAATCTACACCGCGCTGCACGATCAGTTGGCGTAGCGTGTCATGCGATCTCCGCAAATTTGCAGTTTTGATCGATGCTGCTGTGGTTTCCAGAATGCCTGTTTGTTTTGGCACGCCATCTGCAACGTTGTAGAATCACGACCGACAAGGTCGAATTGAAATCAACAAACCAGGGACCAAAACAAAACAGGGGCAAAGCAATACGCTCCGCTATCAGACCCACGGCTTTTGTTGACTTGCAGATCTTGTCATCCCGCATCGGTTGGTGTTCTGACGCTAATGCTCCCGATTCTGGCATTGTCGGGATGCGAGTCGAAGGTTCAGCCGCCACCGAAACCGGGGGCACAAGTTGCTGATGTCAGCGCTCAACCGGCAGCCACGCGGACTATCGTAGACTATCGCGAGTACACCGGTCGGACAGCGGCTGTAGATTCGGTTGAAATTCGAGCGAGGGTGAGTGGTTATCTGATGCAAAGTCCGCGATCTGAACGAGGCGACGCATCAAATCCCGAAGACAGCGCTGGTGCAGCAGAACCCGAAGTCAAAGTTGATGAAGGTGAAGCCATTAAGAAAGGCGACTTGCTCGCCGTCATCGATCCTCGACCCTACAAACTTGCTCTGCAGCAATCCAAGGGTTCGCTGGATGCCGCCGAAGCAAGACTTAAACAAGCAAATCAGGACTTATCGCGCTCAGATTCGCTGCTTGAAAAGAACGCCATCAGTCGAGGTGAATACGATCAGGCCGTGGCGGCCGCTGCGGAACTTCAGGGGCAAATTGAGAACCTGAAGGCGACCGTCGCAAGAAATCAACTCGATCTTGAATTCACGCAGGTTCGATCGCCCATCTATGGCCTGCTGGGGCGATCACTTGTGACCAACGGAAATCTGGTGAATGCCGATGCGACGATTCTGACGACCGTGGTATCGATTGATCCAATCTATGTTGATTTCAACGTCGATGAACACTCAGTTCTGGACTACCGCTCGAGGACTCTCAGGCCTTCCAATACACCTTGACGGCATTGGGGCGACTGTCGGATCCAAATCAGTTCGAAGAAATTATCGTCAAAGTCGGAGAAGACGGTGGCCTGACTTACTTGCGAGATATCGCTCGCGTTGAATTGGGCGCTCAGAGCTATGACACATTCGCTCAAAAAGGTGGCGAGAATTCTGCCAGTGTCCTGATCTATCAATTGCCTGGTGCCAATGCGTTAAATGTTGCCGAAGGTGTCAAGCAGGCGGTCGCTGATCTTTCGCAGTCATTTCCCAAAGGCTTGAAATACGACATCCCGTTCGACACAACGATCTTTGTTTCCTCAGCGATATATGAAGTCTACAAAACGTTATTCGAAGCTGGCGTGCTGGTGCTGATTGTGAATGTTGAAAACGCTTCGCATCACATTGAACGCGGGGAATCTCCCAAGGACGCGACAATCCGCGCCATGCGTGAAGTGACAGGACCTGTGATTGGAATATTGTGTATCTGGTGCTGGCGTTTCTGTATGAGAGCTGGGTGTTGCCGTTCGCAGTCATTCTGGTGGTACCATTGGGATTGCTGGGCACAGTCGCGGCAATTTCATTGATGGGCATGGACAACAACACTTACGTTCAAATCGGTGTGGTATTGATTATCGCGCTGGCCAGTAAGAACGCGATTTTGATTGTCGAATTTGCACGCGATCTGCGACATCAGGGTAAGTCGATTCGTGATGCCGCGATTGAGGCTTCGAAAATGCGATTCCGTCCGATTTTGATGACATCGTTCGCGTTTATTCTGGGCGTGTTGCCGCTCGTTTTTGCAACCGGAGCTGCTGCGGCCAGTCGACGTTCGCTGGGAACGGCTGTCTGCGGTGGCATGATTACGTCAACCGTTCTGGCCGTGTTCTTCACACCGGTCTTTTACGCTGTATTCCAAGTGGATCAGCGAAGTGCGACAGAGTCCCGCGAAACATCCGTAGTCAAAGTTGCAAGCCCGGTCAGCTTACAAAAGCTGCGTCGTACCTGAGTTTGATCACGATGCCTCTCTCGATATTGCCCTACTGCGCTCGCGATGCGCTGCCGTTGGCGCTGATCGTGATACTGGTGCCAACCGGAAGTGGTCGAGCGGCGACGCGGATTTGCAGGCCGTGAGCAACCTCGCGGAGCAATGTGAATTCCTTGAACGAATCCTCATACACCACAATCGTCACCGCACTATCGACGGGCATGGCATCCAGTTTCTGGCGAAAAGCAGAGCCAGGCCGAACTGCGATTTCTGCAGGCTCGGCGATCAGCGTTTCGTGAGGAATGACCACCTGAGTAAACGAATTGAATTTACTGCCGTCGCCACCATATTGCAGATACTCCAGCGAATTGAACGCATTAATTTCGATGGCGAATGACATCTTGTAACCGCCGAGCGGACCAACGACATCTTCCAGACGGCCAGTTCGCTGCAGCATCGAGATACGTTTCTTGATTCGATCGACAGCCTGCTCCATCAGTTCATGAATCGGCACTTCACTGACTTTTCCTTCAGACAATCGGAACATCACTTCCTTGCCGTCGGTTCGGCGGCTGACTGGCATGATGCGGTGGACAAGTCGCGGACTGTTGTCTGCGGGCTTCGGAGTATCCTCCAGGACTTCCTGCAACCGAGTCGTCTCGACGATTGACTGCCGCAGTTTTTCTTCGGCTGCCACAGCGACTTCTTCTTCCTGTTGAATCACGGTGATGGCGTTCTTCAGAGCTTTCTCTTTTCCCGCCAGAATGTTCAGCAGTCGATTCACGTCGGCGGACAGTTTTTCGACTTCCTGTTCGGCCTCCGTCAGCACGGCCTTATGCCGTTTCGCGTTAATATTCTGTTCTGCTCGTTGGTCCTGCAGGGCGTTGATCTCCACCACAACACGACCATGTTCTGCAGTCAGCGATTCTTTGCGATCCGACAACTCCTGCGATCGAGCGGCCGCACGAATTCGCTGCTGTCTCAGATCGTCGAGTTCTGTTTGTCGCAGAGCGTATTCGGCTTCTCGATCCGGAATTACGGGCTCATCCAGAGCGGCATTTTCTAATGCGTCCGCCTGAGCCAACGGTTGTCGTTCAACTTTCACGGCGACGACAACAATCAAGATGATCAAAATGCCGACGATGTTACAAATTACGTCCAGAAAGGAGTCGGACCCGAATTCAAGTTCGGCCTTGTGTGCTCTGCGTCCCATTAGAAGCTCGCCCTTCCCGGTTCCGACGCGGTCTCAATGTGTGGCGTCAGTTCATAGACACTCGCGTTAGGAATTCCCAGATGCTTTAGTGAACCCGACAACGGAATGCGCCAGCGTTCTCCACCAGGACTGACAATAAATTTGACAACGGGCAGCATTTCTTCGTGCGGTGTTTTCTTCGCGTCGGACACTTCAGTTGCAACATTCTTCAACAATGCGGTCAGTGCTTCGTTGAGTGAATCCTGAGTCACTGGAATCGCCGGTTGCTGCCCGACAGTCATGTGATGGCCGTCCAAAAATACGGTGACACCGACGGGTGTTGCGTAAATTTTCGACGCATTCTTCGTAGATGGCAGGCGACTGAGCAGATCTTTGTCGATGTTCGAAACATCAAGGATCGGATTCACCGGGCCGCTGCCTGGTTGTTCGCCAGCGAACGAACGGGATCCGCTTTTGGTGCCTTTCGAAGGCGCATGAAATTGTGCAGTAGCGGTCGATTGAGCACCATCGGACGGCGCGCGTCCTGCCATCATCGCGGCAAATTGTTCTTCTGCGGTAACAGGAGCTGGTCCATTCGCGGTTTTGGTCGATGTGGACGTTGAATTCGGAACCAGTGGCTGCGGTTCCTTTGCGAACAGCAGACTTTCCGCGCGATCGTTCGATCCATAATGAGGTGCCGTGGCTGGCGGCTCGCCGTTGTTACCCGGCGATGCAGAGTCCGCTATTTCCGATTCACCGACCGTGCCTGCGTTTCCGGCATTGGCGGCTCGCAAAGCATTGGTCCCGGTTTGCGGCATTACGCCTTCAGGCATGGCGACCGTTCCGGCCGTGGCAGCGCTTTGAGCATAGTGTTGAGCAAACTGATCGATGACGGTTTTGTTTTGCGGATCCTGTGAACCTAATCCACCCTGATTTTGCTGCCGAGCGGCCTTGGCCAGTTCCGCCGCCTTGGCAGCCTCCCGACGCTCATAAAATCCGGGAGGCGGTGCGACACCCCCGGCGTAGTTGCGACGACTCGGCTGCTGCGCCATGGCACTGGATTCGGATCGCACAGTTCCGTCCGCTCCGATCGCTAAACCGCGACGTGTCGGATCGGGTGGAGCTGAAGTGCGGGGTTGTGGGACGCCTTGTCCCATGAATCGCAGGTTGGCGTAAATCTTCTCACGCCGACGGTATGCTTCGTCGAGTGCCATTTCAGCGGCTGCGATTTCGGTGGGAGCGGATTCGCCAGCGGCGATCTCGTCCTTCGAGTTAATCAATTCATATCCGAAGTGAATCTTTTCGTTCGCCAGGATGCCCTGCGCCGGATAAAACGCCTCACTTCCGGTAGGTCGCACAAGCAGCAAAACATAAGGCTGCGATGTGAGCGAACTCTTGGCTCGTTCACGATGCACAGCCAGAATCACTGCCATCAAAGGCGTGTCGCCGACCGGGAAACCTTCCATATCTGCCGGCTTAATCAGGATTCCAGAGGGCTGAATCCTGTAGCCTTCTTTGGTGACTTCGATGATGATTGGAGTTCGTGTCGTGCCTGTTGTGTTGGAAAACTCGACAACTGTTTCCGTCCCGACAGTCGCGGGTGCCTGTTGAGCTTCCTGAACCTGTTGGCGCAATGCGACGATGGCAGAGTGTACTTGCTGCAACTTCAATTCAGCCGCCGCTGTCGCGTGAGTTACAGCTTTGAGTCGCAATTGTCTGGCCAGCAATTGTTTTTCGTGTTCATCCAGACGCTGCCGCAGAACGACCTGCTTCTGGCGGAGATTCGATATCCGATACTGCAGATCTTTGACGTCTGTTTTGTTAGATGTCGTGGTCTCGGCCAGCAGCGCGCCTTCCAGTTCAGTAAATTGACCGCGGAGTCCATCGACGACTAACTGCTGAGCATCAACGGCCTGTTGAAGTTCGGTCGCCTGCTGTTCCATATTGGAAATGCGACGTTGAATATCAGCCTGATCCGTTTCCAACGCAGCAATATCCTGACTGCGGTCAGGAAACTTTGCGACCGGCGCAGCGACAACTGCGGATGGCGCGTCACCGTCATATTGGTCGTGATGGATCTTGCGAGTCATCACCAACAGCAACAAAATCAGCGCACCCATCGCACAGACCAGGACGGCCAGAAAGGGGAACAGTGAGATTGAAGTTTGAGGCCGTCGCCTTGTCACGCAGCCACTCGCATTGAAGTCTTCGACGTCAGAATGCTCACGGCAGCATTCAGGCTTTGCACGGTCTGTTCCAGCGTGCCGACCATCTGCAGCGTCTGCAAGTTGTCATTCAGGCTCTGCTGAAGCTGAGCCAGTTTCTGCTCTGCTTCCGTCAACTGCAGCATGGTGCGACCCAAACGATGCAATTCTTCAGCTTGTCCCGCTGCCGCTATTGAGCTTTCTCGCATCGCATTTTGCCACAGATCCACGCGATCAATGAACGTCATCATCGTCTGCTGCATTTGCTGCACAAACAATTGCGAACTGTGGTGCAGTGTCGCTGCGTACTGATCACGAGCACTCTCGGCGGCGTCACGATGCGACTTCAGCGTCGCGGCAGTTTCGTCGGTTAATGCCTGAGCCAGCGAATCCGTTTGGTCTGACAGAGTTTCCGCCCAGCCGGATTGCATCGCGGCCAGATGTCGCTGCCATGAATCTGTTTGCTGCGAAAGTATTTCTGTCGTCCAGCTTGCCAGGGCAGGCAAACCCGTCATAGTTGCAGAAGTGCTTGCTGTCGTGTCACTGGTGCTGAAGTATGGGACCAGCGAATCAATGCCGAATTGTTCCACCTCGTTCAATATCGACTGCTCGTCGCGTTCAACCAGAAACGTTGCAAATACCAACAGCATCGACATCGTCAACGCCTGCGCTGTGGTATCAAATGCCACGGCAAGGCCCGCAGTGACTTCTGGTAACGATGAATCCAGTTGCTCGGGTGTCACGTTCGCGATCGCCATGGTGATGCCGATCACGGTGCCAAGGAATCCCATGATCGGAACGGCCCAGGTCACGGTTCGAATCAGCGAATAGCTTTGAAGGAGACGATCGACAGAGAGATCTGCGAGATATTTGAGGTGATCTTCCAGGCCATGGTTTCTGCCCGCGTTGACATAGTGCAACACATCCTGCACGCGATTCCACATGGCCGTTGATCGCCAGGATTCATGATGCGAAGTGGCTTGCCATTCGTTCAAAGTCTGCACCGCCCCGGAAGCCGGATCTTCACTGGCCCATTCGGCACACCCCGCCAGTGATTTGACGTTCTTAATCACCACGCGTTCCGATGGCAACTGTTGCCATTTCACGAGCAGAATGCCCATGCCAACAAAGAACAAAGCAGAAGTCACATATTCGAGCGGGTGGCCGCAAAAATAGCGCTGGACAAATTCCGGTCCGCCCGTGAAGTATCGCGCGACCATCGGCGCGAGTACATAAAACACCACGGTGGCCACGAGTCCCAGCATCATTCCGAGACTGCTGACGGATCGCTTTTGCACTCGTTCAACACGCACAGAGCTGGGATCGAAGGAGTTGGCATCATTTGAAGAGTTATTTGCTGACACGAGCGACTTCCTGTAGCGAGCCTGCAATTTCGATTGTTCAACACAGCGCATACACCGGCGATGCTGTGCGACTGAAATTCTGGATATCGCTGTGATATCTGCATTGGCAGCCTGTGTCCATCGCAGATTGCGATCCGTTGCGTCGCGGTTGTGCTCGACACTCGTCAAACATTGATCGCATCTGGAACCTGTGGTGCTGATCTGCCGTCATATGGAGGCGTTCGGCCGATATTGCTGATTTGCGGAGCCGTAGTGTTATGCGATTGATTCCATAGTACTAAGCTTTGACTTAGCGAGTACGTACAGAGCGGGGAGTCGCTTTGACCGTTAAGAGGAGAGGGCTTGCGGCGGTACGAGACAGCAGAGCCGAAACTCAAGTCCGATGTTCACGAAGCTCGGTGGTTGAACGATGCCCGATTGCTCTCATGGCCAATGGATTCTATATTTCATCGGGGGACCATCAAACCAGTATTCGTGTATCCAGACCAACAGGCCGGGGATCAAATGAAAAATCGCAATAAGAAAAATTCGCGAGACCGTCGGCAACAGTCGAAGATGGACCAACGCATCGTCGAAAATTCAAACGATCAGGCTCCTCGGTATGTTACGTTTGAACATCCTGAAAACTTGTTTCATATCGACTATCCGGCGCACTGGAAGATTGAGTTCGAAACAGTTCCGACGCCGGCAACAAACTTCTCCTGCACAACGAATGATCAAGTCGGTGCGACTGCATTCAGGATGCCGATGCAGTTCGATGTTCGAGAGTTTGTTAAGGACGAACGCGTCTTGGATGCGTTCGGGAAGATGCTGGAATCCGTAGGGTCCGTCAATCCGCGTCGTGATCCAAACGTCGCGTATCCCTGCATGACGGCCGATCGCGCAGAACCTGATCTGGTTGGCCAGCGCTGGGTTGTGGCACATTGCGACGTGTTGTTGTGTGTGTCGGTGAACTGTCCGGAAGAAGTGGAACATATCTACCGTCCGATTTTTGAACGGATGCTGTCGTCGCTGCGTATCAACCGCGAGACAGAGGCGTTGTTTGCCAGCATGTATAACTTCGTCATGAAGCGGCTTCGGGAAGAACTGCCCGACGTCAAATGGAAACAGGATGGTTTAGGTCTCAAGACGGACCGCGTGACAATGTCGATGCAGAATCTGTTCACGAGTGTCAGATCGGCCCCCCATGACCTTGAACGACTTGCCGAGGAATTTGTCGGTGGGATCGTTTCGGTCATGTTACAGCCGCAGATCGGCAAGGAATTGTGGTCGGATGTCCGACACAAGATCCTGCCGATCCTCAAGCCCGAGGCTTATCTGCATGAGGCAACTGCGGGCAGGCTGGATAATGCCTCGCCGGCACAACGTAATCTGTCCGAGTTGGTTTCTACTCCCTGGCTGACGAATCTGCATATTTGTTACGCCATTGATAACGAAAAAACGTTTCGATTTCTTATGAAGAGTGACTTGGATTCCTGGGGAGTTGACGCGGAAGAAATTCATTCGACAGCGATCAAGAATTTGACGGCAGGCAAATCACCAGAGTTATTTGTCATGAAGAATCCGGTCGGTGAAGGCGGTGTTGGAATGATGACAAAGATGATCGGTGCAGCATCCAGCTACTTGCTGCATCCGAAACTCTTCGAGTTGGCGTCCAGGGATCTGGGACGTGATTTGATGGCTGCCATTCCATCACGGGATGCCTTGGTGATTTTTGGCAATTCATCAGCCACAAAACACAGGATTGCGGACCAGGTGCGTATTGACTACCAGCAATCTGTACATTCCCTGAGTGACCGAATTTTCCGTCTGACGCCCGATGGTGTTGGTCTTGCGTGACGCACATCCTTCACTGATGTTTCGGGTTGCGAAAACACATTACAATCATGCGTTCCGACGTCTTTTTATTTCGGCTGCAATGAACAGTGTATTCTGGAAGATCTAAAATCATGAAGTATCGAATCCCTTTGATTCTGGCACTGTGGTTGGCCCCTGCTCTGGCAGCAACAAGCTTTGCGGAAGATGAACCAGTTCAGTTGAAGATTGGTGATAAGGCACCGTCATGGAACGGTTTGACGGGAACCGACGATCAGAAACATTCTCTGGCGGACCTGCAGGACAAACAGGTGGTTGTGGTTTGCTTTACCTGCAATTCCTGTCCGTACGCGGTTGACTACGAAGATCGCATGATCGAATTTCACAAGAAGTTCTGCGATCCTAAAGAGGGCGTCACCTTGATTGCAATTAATGCGAATCTGAAGCCCGCCGAGCGTCTGGATAAAATGAAAGAACGAGCCAGGGCAAAGGAGTTTCCATTTCCCTATTTGATGGATGAAACGCAAAAAGTGGCGACATCGTACGGGGCGAATTTTACTCCGGAGTTCTTTGTACTGGATAAAGAACGCCGCATCGTTTACATGGGCGCGATGGATGACCAGACTGCGGCAGAGAAAGTTGAACAGCGTTTTGTGGAATTAGCCGTTGAGGCTGCGCTAATGGGCAAACTGCCCGCGACCACCTCCAATCCCGCAAGAGGATGTTCAATTCCCTACAAACGGATTAGAAAATAGTGTGTTCCGACGCAGGAGCCTTGGAACAAAAATCTCAGCAAGGAAGTATTCGTATGCAGACGTTTCAAGGACGAACCGCGTTTCTAACGGGCGCAGCATCAGGCATCGGCCGTTGCATTGCGATCGAACTGGCTCAGGCAGGCTGCAACCTGTGTCTGGTGGATGTGAATGCCGAGGGATTGAAAAAACTGGCCGCTGAATTGGAACCATCCGGCGTACGCACGATGCTGTTCCCCTGCGACCTGACAGATCGCAAAACAGTCTCCGCCACGATTGCTTCTGCGTTGCACCAATCGGGGGGAATTGATTTGTTAATCAACAACGCCGGTGTCGCGTACTATGGACCGACGGACCAGATGACTCAGGCACAGTGGGACTGGCTGATGACCATCAACTTGCTGGCACCGATTCAGATCACTCATGAATTGCTGCCCGGCTTGTTGCAACGTCCAGATGCACATATTGTTAATATGTGCAGCATTTCAGGTCTTGTCGCAGGCGGACGATTTTCGGCATACCACACAAGCAAGTTCGGTTTGATCGGTTTTACGGAATCGCTGCGAGCCGAATACGGGCGTCAGGGTCTTGGCGTGACGGCGATTTGCCCCGGTCCGGTGTTGACGAATTTGTATGAGGCAGCGGCCAGCGGTCGTGCCGATCAAAAGGTTCCGTCGCCGCCGAACTGGATGTGTGCCACACCGGAACGCGTGGCTTCGGTGACACTCAAAGCGATTCGAAAAGACAAGCGGCAGGTTCTGATCACACCAACAGCCCATGCTCTGTATCAGTTGAAACGCTTCGCGCCGTGGCTGATCGATTTCGTCAATCGCTTCAGCCGCAAAGGTCGCAAGAAACGACAACTGGCAAAGCAGGCCGCTCAGACGATGCGAACTCAACAACGCCGTGCCGCGTGAGTGGGTGAGATGGTCAGTTACAAAACGCCGGCCTGTCAGGCCGGAAAATCAGCGTTTCGCCCCAACGGGGCCCAGCATGTCAGCCTGGGGCAAGTGAATCCGTGAATGCGGATGAACGCCGCCCCAGGTTGACTATTCATGATTCATGAAGCTTGCCCAAGCAAAGTTTACCTGGCTTTCATTGGAATCGTGATCTTCACATCTTCGCGAGCGAGCTTAATGGTTTGAGTCGAACGAGATTCCTGAGGTGTGCCCGCGCTCTGAATCACCTCCAACTTGGCGATGCCCCCGACTGCCTTTCCCAGAACAAATCGCACGGCAGCGGTGTAATCTCCATCACCAGCAACGCGACAGACATACTGTTCATACCGCGAGGCACTGCCGTCAGTGGCAGATCCTGGATCGTCGTGAGTGAAACGTGCTCCATCGGTTGTCATGCGATTGCGATAGCTGCAGACTTCGCCGTTCGGCCCAGTGACCATTAAATCCAGATCTGCCGAACCGACCCAGCGCAGGATAAGCATCAGGTCGATGGAAGATGCCTCACGGAGTTGAGATCGAAAGGCCTCTGCCCTGGAAGATTCTCCTGCGGCATCCAATTCAGCCGCTATTTGCGTGATCACTTTTCGAGCCTCGTCATGGATCGCTGCGGAATCATCGGTCCAGACGTGCATCAGGATTCCGCATCGCGCCCACACACGATGTTCGGGAGTCTTTGATTTGTCGGCGACGCTGCGTGCCAGCAACCATGATTCAGTCAATTGCGGATTTAACTCCGTGGCTTCACGGCACACATGTATTGCTTCATCATAGGCTTCAAATCGAGACAACAATGCCACAGCAATCAACAGTTGCGGTAGATCCGCGACGGAAAAATCTATGCGTGATTCCAGTACACGGGCGATGTCTTTGGCAGGCCGTTTTGCCAATTTCATTTCCATGGCCAGCACATTGTACATCCAGGCAGCAGCAAGATTGTTGCGAATACCGCTCTGAATCGCCTCAACGGCCACGTCGTACTTCTTGTCGTTGTGAAGTATCGAAACCGCTTCGGCAAGAACTTCTGGTGTGACGGTATTTGTTTTCAGTACATCGTCCCATGCTTTTGCTGGTGGTCGCGAATCGGCAAGCACTTTTTCCACTAGCGATTTTGCGTTGGCTGTTGGAGGTTCCGCGAGGATCAAGGCACACGGCTGAAACGCGGAATGGAGATTGAACGACAATGTAGGACGGGACTCCAGTCCCGTCCTGAACTGAGCTGTCTGGACGGGTCTGGAGACCCTTCCTACGATAGGCTCAATAAAAACGGGCGTGCTCATCGCAGTTGTTGCGACATGCACACCCGTGTGTTTGGATAAGGAATCAGCGGCCGAGGTCGCTGGTTCTATTTTGCGGTCGGTTTTTTTTTGACGCCATTCAGCGACTGGTTGGAAATTCCGCCGCTCGCTTTGGGTGCGGGGCTCACAAGCAATTCCGGAGGCAAACTGAACATGCCACCGCCACCGCCCATGCCGCCACCGCCCATGCCTCCACCGCCCATACCGCCGCCCATACCACCGCCCATTCCGCCGCCCATTCCGCCGCCCATTCCGCCGCCCATTCCGCCGCCCATTCCACCGCCACCGCCCAGTTGCATCGGTGGAATGACAAGGTCGCCGACCTGATAGACACGCGTTGCCAATTGCTCATCGGCTTCAGCAAAAGCCTTGGTCGTAATGAACATGACTTCGTTGCGAATCATGTAGGTTAACTCAGGATCAGTCTGGCTCAGGATGATCGCAAGAGCATTTCGCAGGGTGATACCGTCGAGTTCGATGTCTTTAATCATTACATCCTGCAGGACGACAGAGTCTTCATCCAATGCTCCAACGTCAGGCAGAATTGTCATGCGGTAGTCCGCACCGGCACCACCACCAGCAGCACCGTAAGTCGTCGTGAAGTGGTTGCTGATCTGTTCCAGAATGTCGGTCAGCGGATTCTCACCAGGGAAGCTCAAACTTTTCACCGGCTCATCCAACATGCGTTCCAGCCACTTTTCCGATTCTTTCTGCTGACGCAATGAAACAGATTCGTATTTGCGTTTGCGAGTCAAAGTCAACGCACGCCAAACATCTGCTGGTGGATAGATAACTGGGGGCTCATCAGGGAACGGAACGTGTGACAGTTCTACCTGGTACAAGGTCTCCAGGAATCGGTCCTGACGCAGACTCTTCAGCCGGTAGGTTTTGCTCAGTTGCCCGAGTGTTTCGGACATCACCAGAGCTGCCGTTGCCGTTCCATCGCCGGGCTTCATGTCCAATGCTGTACGAGACACCTGTTCGGCATCTTCGTAGGCAGCAGTATCACCATGCGATGCTCGATCCAGCAACCCACGTACCTGACTGACAAGTGTTTGCAGACGTTCTTCCTCCAAACGAATTTCAGTCAGATTTCTTTTTTCCGCTTCCAGTACAGCTCGGGATTCACTTTGCTGTCGGCGTTCGATAGCGACCTTTTCACGATGAGTCTGCACAAAGGCGTAGGCTTCGACAATGCGACGTTCAAGTTCGTCACGTTTTTCTGGTGCCAGTTCCGGAGCTGCTTTGATCGTTTCCAGAATGTCCTTCAGACGAGTCAATGAAAAGTCAGGCTGCTCCGACGCAATCTCTTTCGCTTCTCTGATGGCTGCATTTGTTTGCTGAACCAACTGCTCTGTGCGAACCTGAATCTTTGCTTCTGACTGATCCAAAACTTCGCTGTCCCCTGGTGCGGGAGGTCCAAGCAGATCGTTGCCATTTGCTAAATCTGAAGCCGGCTCTGGAGGGGCCGGAGAATTTTCGAGTTCATCCACCATTGCCGTCAGACGAATATCGCCCGCGGTGAGTTTGCCAGCTCGTTTCGCAACGTCCAGGGCGCGTGATTTATCTCCACTTTCCGCCAGTTGTTTGGCTGTCAGAATTGCACGGTTGACGGATGTAGCAAATTCCGAAGTCGCCGACTGCAAGCCTTCGATCCCGACCACTGGAGAATTCAAACCATTTGAGGATGCTGCACGTTCAAACAGAATTCGAACTTCGTTGCCTACCGTATTTTCCGAAGCAGTCGCCTTCCAAGTACAGGATTGTCCGCTGGCATCATTGGCTGTCAGCGTCAATTCGCGAGACGGTGTTCCCTGACCAAAGACAACCGTGTGTCGATCAGAACGGAGTGCAATCTTATCGCTGCAAGCCAGCGAAACATCAGCATTCTTTGATGACAGATGGCTGACGAATTCCGGAGCGATCGAAATCGCTGCGGACAATTCTTTCGCCACGGCAACCGCTGAAACATGATCCGGATGCTGGCTGGTGCCACCCGTCTGATTGGCCAGGATGCCGGACAATTCCGTATCAACCTTTGGCCCCAGCAGCATCGCATGGAACGAAACTTCCGCGTCATTCATCGTTGCGACAATTTGCGCTAGGTCGCTGGATGTCAGCAGATTCGCAGAACTCATGCCATCGCCGATATACAGCAGGGAAGCCGGAGCGTCCGTATCGGCAAGCTCAACAGCTTTTTTGAGCGACACTGCAAGATCCGTCGCCCCCATCGGTGTCCGTTCGGACAATTTCTGAACCGCTGCGGTGAACGCTGCTGAACCCGGAGACACAAAGTCCGCTGACATCGGCTCAAATGTCGAATCTGCCGCAATGACCAGCACCTGGTGATCTGCAGGCAGCACACTCGCAAGCGACTTCAAAACCTGAAGACTGTTTTCACGAAACAGTCCTGTCTGACTAGCAGACGTATCAACAACAATTACGTGTCGATTGATGGAAGTCGCTTTGTGCAGCGATTTGATCGCCACCGCAAAATGACTATCCGTCCCATGAACGGTACGAAACACCAGCGCCTCGGAGCCGGGCTGCTGAGGTTGCGAATCTGCCATCACTGCATGACCTGACGTCACTGCATGACACAGAGCCGACAATCCAAGACCCAGTGAACAAAAAGAACCAGCCAAATGCCGCATAAAACTCCCCTTCAGGTTCGACACAGTGAACCGTCTGTTGGACACATTCTGCACCTGCTTGCCGCGCACGGTGCTCCGCGGGTTGCAGTCTACAGTCGTTCTCGGTCAAGTTGTAAAGGAAATCCCTATAAAAAGTGCCAGAACTTCAGACACGCGGTCAAGTTATCGGATGTTGTCGTTCAAGCCGCTGAACCCCTCAAAGTCTGACACGCCCAAATCCCACTCATCCAGCCTACGGCCTAAGGCCCAATGGCATGAATTTAACGACACTTTTGCGAGCGGCAAGGCGCTCGCCGCCGGTATTGCCTGTGTTTTATTACAAATCATCGGCGGCTAGTGGCTCAGCCACGCTCTCTGCCCGTGGTTTGTCACACAGTGCAACAATTGCAATGGGTGGCGTCGCAAGAATTCCGAAAAGTCCGGCAAAGATGGACTTCATTGCAATGAAACGCATGGTTTCGATCGAGTCCGGAGCAAATGCTGAATATGCGGCGTCGACTGGCGCGCCGAGTAGCAATCCTCCCCGAGTTTCACGGATGGCAAAGAATCTCATGCGAATTCGCACGGTCGTCGGTGAAGTTGGCACATACATTAACGCATAATTAATGGTATCTGTGGAAACCAAAACGGTGTTAGGATGAATGTGGCGGTGCAGATATTTATACGTCGGTTCGCCGCCAAGCCAGCGATTCAGGCGAGCCTGATGCATCTCCTGTTTGGCAATTCCGATTTGGCTGCCACGAACTGCCACGCGGGCAGAAACAGTTTTTCGATCTCCAGCTTAAAGTGTGATTCCGAACAATAATGCTGAGGCCGCAGCAAGTGTCGCAGAGCATGTTGATGAACGAACATGTTGACTTTCTGGGAGTATTAGCGACGTCGTAATTTTTGGAACCGTTGCAAGGATCGCTGAATAAATAGCTGTCGTGGTGGATTTCGCCCGAAATCCCTTAATCGCATGGAATTCTGGCGAATCTCACTGCAAATTTGAACACGGTAAACATCCAGTCGGATTCAGGGGCCATGGATTCAGGGGCCATGCACCTTGAAACGATGCACCTTGAAATACCTTGAAGTGAAGTCAAGTACACGGATCAGGACGGGATTGGAGTCCCGTCCTGCAAAGTCGCCAGCAGAGTCACAGTCGCAGATAAATTCGCTGCCGATGCAGCCAATACAGGAACAACCAGAACACCACGAACGTGCCAGTGGCGAGTGTGATTGGTTGATACCATTCAGGATCCAACGCTTTTGGGCCAAAGACGTTTTCGATCAGGCCCGCTAGATGAACTTTGATCAAGCTGTTCCTTGTCGAGCCGCCGATTGTTTGACCTAGCATGTACATCAGGATCGAATTCATACCCACCACAACCAATGGAAACGCCAGAATCTTAAGCGGGGCTATGTCGAAGACAAAGTAAAACAAGGCCAGCATGCCGATGACGTAGCCTCCACTGAACAACACCCAGCTCGGCGTCCAGATACGCTTGACAATCGGACACACGGTCATGTCGGCCAGAATGCCAAGTCCCAGGCAAAGTGCTGCGGCGACGATCAAAACGCCGAGCTTTTTCCAGTGAGAAAATCCACCTGCCAGCAATAATTGGCCGCACAACATTCCCAGAATTGTCGTGCCGATTGACGGTACGAAACTCAATGTCGCATAGCCGCCAGTATTCGGCTTCCAGGGAACATCGTTGTGCAGAAACGCGCGTCGAAACCAACCGGGGCCAGCAGGCTCTGCAGGCTTTTGTACTGCTGGCGGCGTTTCTTCTGTTTCTGGCGTTGGCTGCTGTTCTGTCGGCGCTTCCTGCGGCGACGTTGCAGGAGTCGCGGAATCAGCGGCTGGCTCAGCAAACAGCAAAGTTGCGTCAGTCGAAGCCTCATCAGCTTGCTTTGTTTTTTCATCTGGTTGCGGCGTCAATACAACTGGCGTCCAATCGGAAGAGTGCGTCCGCCGTACAGAAGCATCCGGGGCTGCCGCCTCCGGTTCAGGAACAGTTCGCAGTTGTGCCAGTAACCAGCGATCAAAATAGAATGCCGTGTTTGCATTCTTAGACCATGCGGCGAACCTGCCTTCGAAGACTTCACCTTTTTCCTTACTGGCCGAAACGGCGGCATAGTCGTAGTCCGCTGCCGGAGGATTCAAGAAGAACAACGCCCAGTACCCGACAAGAATCACCACGAGCGCAACGACCTGAACTAACGGTCTGAAGTTCAACAGACACCATGCGAAGAAATAGCCAAGGCCGATCTGACACAACACGTTTGGAAATTCCCACGTCGTATGTTGACGGCCGTTCGATTGCAGAAACACTCCGATCAGTATGAGCGCAGCAGATCGAATCAACGCATGAAGTCCAAGACGAAACAACGAATGCTGTTGCTGATGTGATCGCCGAGCGTACGAAAACGGCATTGCGACACCGACCATAAACATGAATGCCGGCTGAATGAGATCCCAGAACGAAACCTTGTAATAATCAAACGCACTGCGCCAGTCCGGATGTTCGAAGCTGAACGAGACACTCTTCCAGTATTCATGATTGCGAACCTGCCACACGGGCGACGAATCGTCGATCGCGGCAAATCCTGCGATACCAAATCCCGTGGCAGCCAGCATGATCATGATGAAGCCACGAAACGCATCGAGCGATACCAATCGTCCGGGTGGCTTCACGCGGGGCGTGCCTGGTTTCTCTGCATCGAATGATTCATTACGATCTTTGGACTGCAATGCGGTCCCGGCCGCCGTAGATGCTGCTCCCTGAGCGATCGGCGGCGAAACAGATTTGCCTTGCTCTGCCAATTTATATGTGTCGTCTTTAGGAGTTGTCTTTGGGGGAACAGGTTTACCTACCATTGCTGGCCTCAATCTCAGGGCGTGTGCAGAATGTTCATGTCAGTTGAGTGTAATACGTTTGGTTATCAAAACACAGGCAATTGTCAAAGCAGAATGGAACGGCGGTCATTGGTGTTTTCTGCAGGTCCAGCCTGCCGGGCTGGACTTTCGCCGCAAGGCGAACCCAAGGGCGGACGTCCGCTCAACGGCAATACTTTGCCCTGTGAGTCGCATGGATCTGGTGGCAGGTCGCGACAGGTCGCGAAGTCCTTTCCGGCAGAAAGGACTTACATAAGACAGTCCTTTCCGGCAGATAAGGACCTACCGCTTCGTTATCGTCGCTCGTAATTCGCCTGGCACCGATGCGGGATCGGCCGACGCTGAAACACACGCCGTCACGGCAACGCGACTGCCACCGGCCTGAACAACTTCAGACAAATTATTCCCATCAATGCCGCCGATCGCAAATGCGGGAAGCTGAACGTTGCCAAACACTTGCCTCACAAGTTCCAAACCGGGGTACTCTTCGAACGACTTTGTGGTCGAAGGAAATGTTGGTCCCACACCGATGTAATCCGCTCCGTCAGTTTGAGCCTCAAGTGCCTGCTGCAATGAATGTGTTGAAACGCCAACAATCTGATCTGAACGTATCACTGCACGGACATCTGCAACGGCAAATTCGTCTTGCCCCACATGCACGCCATCCGCATTTGCGGCAACTGCGATGTCAGGGCGATCATTCACGATGAACAAACGATTTGCCTCACGACACGCATCTGCAATCCATCGCGATCGACGCATCAACTCGCGATCATTCAGATGCTTCTCGCGCAACTGCAGAACATCCACGCCGCCACGAAGACTGGCTTCCACCACCTTTTCCCATGGAAGCTGACATGCGGATTCGGTGATCAAGACATACAGCACCGCGTTGTGTAGTTTTTGGATTCGTGTGTCCCGCAGGCTGCTCGATGCACCGGCTGCAGACATCGCAAGCTGCTGTTGAAGTGTATAACTGCGATAGCGAATCTGCTTGACGGTGGCAGCGAACTGAGGTGAAACGAGCTTGCCAAATTCTTCCAGCGAACGGAGCGATTCTTGAACTCGACGACTATTCGCGATGACGACATCTGACATGTCGTTGCGGACATTTTCAGCAACCGTGGAAAGCTGCGTGCCGACGTCGTGGGCTGTATCACGAGACACCAAAAGAGGACTGGTGCCGGGTTCGCCGGAACGCAATTCTTCAGCAAATTGTTGTGGCAGAAAGTTTTCGGCTGCGACGAGTTCGTGCCGCAGATTCTTCAATCGTCCGCTGAGATTTCCGTCGTTTCGTACGAAGCGAGCGTAGTCTTCCAGCACGCGAAAGCCTTCGCGGCTGCGGTTGAGGTTTGCATCGATAATTCTCCACGCGGCGTCCGCCGATTCAGTCCGCTTGGTTAGCGTGAGCGGATTCCAGGATGAAGAGCCCGTGTCATCAGACAACTTCAGATCGAAATCGATGGGGAGCGGCGGACCTGTGACGATTGTCTCCAAATTCAATTCCGTAATGATCGTTTGTCGGTTGACACCAAATTCCAGGAGTTGCCGTTGCAGCACATCGTTTGTTTCAAAAATCGCCACCAGCAAATGAGCGCTGGAAACTCCTGTCGAATTGGCTTCCCGGCGAGCAAGTGCGGAAGCGCGGTCCAGGATCTGAATGAACTCCAGTGGATCATCGAGTTCAGCCACAGAGCCCGCGTTTGAATTGCAATCTGTTTCGATATTGTCCGTATCGCAACTCAAGTGCGTTGCCGCGTGTTCCAGAGTCTGCGATGAATGCCGTTCTTTCAGTAGTGACTCGATGGAAACCCCAAGTCGTTGCAATGCTGCAGCCGCGAGTGATTCGTGTTGCAGCAACGCGAACATCAGAAAATCACACCAAGTTTGCGACGCAGCGGTGCCGGTTGCCATTCGTCGACACGATGCGACGGTTCGTCGAGCTGCAGGGGTTAATGGTGTTTGCATGATGATTCTTATGGCGTGGTCTGATGCTGAGGCTCGGCCGCATTTGGCTATTGTCCCCTCTCCCTCGGCAAACGATTTTCCAACTTAACAGCGTTTCCACCGGGGGGAGAGGCCAGGGGCAGAGTGAGGGGAAATTTTACATTTGTTCTTCAGCTTCGTTTGACAACAAAACAAGTGAACCCCATCTGGCCTGTCGACTACCTTCTCTCCCTTCCAGGCAACGCCGTGAAGGATTTTTCTTCGAGGAAACAGGCGGTTTCTTGTAGCCGAAGTCGTGAGACTTCGGAATAGTGAGACGCCGAAAGCCCGAATTCACACGAATCCGGCTGCAGAAATCCTTAACGGCGTTGACCTTCACCCTGCTTTTATTTCGTTTTCACCGGCGTCACTTCACCGCGAGCGATCGGCAGAATTCCGGCAAACAATCCCTGGATAACCTTTGTCATATGTGGAATGTTCAACTTGGCAACTTCGTCGGAAGGCTGATGATAATCGCTGTGGAGCGACCCTGCGGAAAAACTATGAGCAATCACACCTTTTGACAGAAAGGACGCATTGTCGCTGCGAGCGTACAGCATTTCACTGAATTGTTCATGATGAAAAATTGTGACTCCAGCTCGCGTGGCTCCTGCAGCCATCAACGGGCCGAGATTGGAATGAGGCCACCCGGTGCCCCAGGCTTTGCCTTCGGCGTTTTCTTCCGGACGGCCAATCATCTCCAGGTTGACATCACAGACAAGATCGTCGAGTTTCCAAAGCGGATGTTCGGCAAAATACCTGGAACCCAGCAACCCTTTCTCTTCACCCCAGAACGTGATGAAGATCAAGGAACGCTCAGGTCGAGTCTTCAATGCCGCGAACGCATCGGCCATAGTCAACACGGCCGTCACCCCGGACGCATTGTCATCGGCACCATTGTTGACTTTGTCGTCGCCACGTTGTGCCGGGCCGATATGATCAAGATGAGCAGAAACCATCACGGCCTTGTGCGTTTGATTCGGATCACTTCCGCGAAGAACACCGATCACATTGTGAACAGGAGAGCCTTCCTTGATGTTCGGCGGAATCTCCAATGCAATGTCGCCGCTCAACACTTGACTCTTGGTCACCAGCACGATCGCACACTGCGGCTCAAACTGCGCCGGTATAGCAATCCGCTGTTGCTGAAACGCCTCCACAACTTCGAACAACGCACTATCATCCGCAACTCGCACCAGCACCACCTTCGCTCCTTTGCCAACCAGCGGGCCGGTCGCTCGCACATACTTTACCAGAGCGGCGAGCGGATTGTCTCGAGCTTGCGGAGAAAGCGACTGTTCATCCATGATGAAGATTTCGGATTTGCTGTCATCCGGATCAGGCGTTTCCGTGACTTCGCGAATTGCTCCGTGGACTTTCAATACTTCATTGAGCCCAGTGAGTACTGTCAAATAAATGTCGTCATTGGCAGCAGTTGACACTATGGCTTTTGTCGCCGGGGCCGAAGTGCGAAACAGTTCGACGGTCTGGAAGAATGACCCGTCTGTTCCAAGTCCTTCAAGACCTGCCTTGCGAAATCGATCGGCGACATACTCCGCCGCGACGATCAGTTCTTTTGAGGGCGTATCGCGTCCGTTCATGTCGTCGGAAGCCAGAAACGAGACCGTTTCCAGTACCTGCTTTTGCTGAATCGAATTGATCACGGATTGTTCATCATCCGTCAACGTTGCCACGGTAAATTCTTCAGCGAAGGCACTGGCAGATAAAACTGCGAATGCTGCAAAGAGACACGTATGAGCAGCGCAATGTTTCATAAGTGGTGTCACGGCCAGTTTGACGGTGTGCCAATCCGGGAGTTTCCAATCAAATGTTTTGGGGCGTTGTAAACAATCCGGGACAATGACATGGTAACGCGTGATCAAGGTAGGACGGGTCTCCTGACCCGTCCTGCGGAATGAAGAATGTTTGTCAGACTCGAAGCTTACTTCTTCACAATCCAGATGTTGCGATACACCACTGGATTGCCGTGTCCCTGAAGATAAATCACGTCCGGAGAATCGCCTTCAGGATTTTTGCCTGGCGTACCATGAGTCAGCTCAAGGTTATCATGAATCATGATCCCATTGTGTTTAATGGTGACGCGAGCATTCTTGACTTTCTTGCCGCCTTCATACCGAGCTGCGGTGAAATCCATGTCGTAAGTTTGCCATGACAACGGTGGGAAGCAAGCGTTGACCTTTGGTTTGGCGATGGAATAAATTCCGCCGCACTCATTATTTTCGCCTTCCAGGCCAAATGAATCCAGTACCTGACATTCGTAGCGACCCTGAATATAAACGCCGCTGTTGCCACGATCCTGACCACGCCCCGTTGGCTTGAACGGAGTCCGGAATTCGATATGCATCGCATAGTCGCCGAATTTTTCTTTGGTCTCGCAATCCGCCGCCAGCAGATCTTTCATCGTGATCTTGCCGCGTTCGAATTGGTCGGCGGATGTGCCATCAAACAGGACCAAAGCGTCGGCAGGAGCTTTTTTGCCGAGCGTTGGGCTTTCGCGTTCGACTTTGTTCAGTGTTCCAATTTCCGTGCCGTCCCTGGAGAACAGAATCGCTTTGCCGTCCTCCAGGATGGCATGTCCATGCTCATCATCAACGATCTTTGTTTCACCGTCTTTTGTTTCGCCATGAGCAGGGAATTTTTCTTCGCCAGTCCAGCCTGCACCGGGCAATCCACCGGGATAAGCGACGCCGTCAAATTTGTCATCGCCCAGAGCGATTACCTGAAAACCGATAGGAATTTTGTCACCATCGATTTTTACTTCTCCAGCGTATTCGCCCTGCAGAACAAATTCAGGACCGGCCTCTTCGACCGTCAGGAAAGTGTCTTCTGCCAAAACGGACGCCGCCAACAGTGGCAACGCCGCCAACAACCGAAATGATCGAATCATAAAACCGAATCTCGCTCTGTGCTTTGTCAGGAAAGTACAACCACTGAAGCAAACGACGTCCGGCGATGTTCACTATTGGCTTCCCGCAGTTTAATACCTGCACGCAGCCACCCGTCACGTTGTCTGTCAGTCCACGTGGAAGTATAGAGCCCACGCTTCGAAAACACGACGGTCTGGGGCGTGTGTTTTCGCCGAGCGAAAAAAAAAGTTGCCAATGCACCCTCACGCTGGGCAGTTGGAAAGTTGGCCTTGACCCAGAATTTGTTTTTAAAAAACGATGGTTATTTCGGCATTAATTTGTTTCGCAAATCCAGGCAAACAATTTGGTTCGGCGACCGTAACTCTCAAGGGATTCATTGATTCGTGGCAGTCTTGTTCCTGAGTTGTTTTTGCCACACAAAACCTTGCGTAACAATTCCATCGTGATCAAAACAAAACGCAATTCCCAATTTTCTACAGCCCACCCTCACGCTCCGCCGTGAAAAGCCCATAAGGGAACATGGCGTGATGATAGAGCGACTGTCATCGCTGACCGCCCCTCGCACAGCTCCGTACGAGCGGGTTCTACATGGATCATGGTTGAATCGTCGTGCCTTAATCAAATTCGATTGCCTGGCGTTCCAGAACCACAGGCTTTAGAATCGTGCCATGGAGTCCGACAAACATTTGTACGAAATATTCGAGGCGTACCCAGAGTGGGTGTTCGAGTTGACTCGCCGCCGCTGGCCAGGCTCGTGCCGCTTCCAATCCGTCACAATTAAAGCCATCCAACGCAGTGCCGATGGAGTGCTGATCCCGGATACTAAAGAAGAGTCGATTTTGGTGATCGAGTTTCAGATGTATCCTGATCCCCAGATCTATGGGCGGGTGGTTGTCGAGATGGCGATTATTCAAGAGGAACACGCCGGTCGTGAGGTGCAGGGGATTTTAATTTTTGGATCGAAAGACCTTGATCCCGAAACAGCACCGTGGTCGCAAGTGGTTTCGGTGTACTATCTCGACGAGATGCTCGCGGAACTGGAGAAAACATCCCCCGAACATCCGCTGGTTGCTTTATTTCAGCCGCTGATCGAAAAAAGCAACAAACGGCTTCACGAGAACGCGGGGCGGTATTATACTCGCATTGAAGCGTTCGCTACCGACGAGCGTTTGAAAGCGAAATTGACTGGTGTGTTCATCGACTGGCTACTTCAGCGTTTTAAAACTCTTGGAAAGACGGAGATTGAAAAGATGTTACTCGGCAAACTCCCCGACCTACGCGAAACCCAAGCCGGAAAAGATTTGATCGCTATTGGTATCGAACAGGGGATCGAACAGGGCATTCAGCAGGGTGAATTGATTGGCACCATTCGCACGTGTCAATCGTTACTGAATGGTCCATGCGACAGTGAAGAGAAATTATTGACAAAGTCGATCGACGATCTGAGTACCATGGCGACCGAACTTCAGGCGAAGCTTCGCAAACGTCTCGGATCGGACCTGCAGTAAGAGAATAACGTTGCGCCCAGTGAGTACCATTCCCTACCAGCGTTGGTTGGCGGGGCTGAAAAATTGACTGGTTGCTGGTACATCATGTTGGCCGAGGATTGAACGCCGTTGCTACGAACGAATTCATAGGAATCGTTCGGGACGTCGCAAGCTCAACTGCACAGTGTCGCCGATCCGCAAATCGATCGCTTCTCCCGACAGTTGCAATGCAGAAGTATCATCGGTCGCACGCAGAATGGTCGCTCCGGCTGGAGTGTACACGTCCGCATCGGATGAATCGACGAAGGAATTTCTTCCGGCATCGATGACGCACCATTCCAGCGTCGGCCGGGAAATAACCGTCGAAATCAGTAATACGCTGGGCGACCGTGCTTGATCTCCGGCTTCCTTGTTGATGACCATAAATGGACTTGTCATCAACGACGTCACGCGTGAATCGGACCATGCGGCATCATCTGCAGACGACATCAACACAACGATCTCGCTGCATTCCAATATCACTTCGCGAATACTCCGCAGCCCGTGTTCAGCGATCGTCACGATCTCAGAACTGTCTGCGTTGTGGTCGCCTGCGTTGTGGTCGCCGGGTTTGATATCATCACGGCAATCATGGCCGGAAGCAAAAACACCCACGACGTGAAGTCCCGGCAGACGTTCTGCCGCCGATGCCAGACGCGCGGCATCAGGCCCTGGACAAACTCCCGTTGACTGCCGCCCAAGATCGACTTCAATCAACACACGAATCATGACATCTGCGGGATTCGAACATGACTGAACACATTGAGACAACAACTCCGCATGGCGAAAGTGATCAATCACCGCCGTGATTTGAGTCCGTTCAGCGACCGCCCGCAGTCGTTGCAGCGATTCCGCATCAATTAGACGACCAGTAATGATGATTTTTGAAAAGCCCGCAACGGCCAGATATTCCGCATGCACAATGGTGCGACACGATGCGAATTCGGTTACCGCCAGAACAACCTCGCGTAACAGATCTACGGGCACTCCATCAGTCAACGCCGCCGCCCAGTGAAGATTCATCGCAACAGAATGTTCATGTAACAGTCGAACATTTTCTGCAAGTGCCGACTTTGAAAATGACAAGTAAGGCGTGATCATGGAGAAGACTCCAGTTCCGCCTTCAACGCAGCCGCTCGAGCTTTCCGTTGTGGCGTGCCCCATTCGGGATGCAATGCGTCGATCACGTTGAGCATCCTGGCAGCATCTCTGAACTTGCCTTCTCGAATGGCGATCGTCACCAACTGCAATGACGCTTCCAGCCATTGTTCTTCGCCGGATTTTGATCGTTTCAGTACAGATCCCCAAAACGCTTTTTCAGATTCGGACGACGTGGCAGTGCTCACCTTCATCGCGCTGCGGCGTTGCAGAATCACCGAGGTTGACTCTAGCTGCGCGTCGCTGAGTTGCTTTGCCGTCAGCTCCTTCAGAATTGCATCAAACTGCTGAAAGTTGTCTGCAACGCGGGAGGCTGCCAAAAGCAGCGGTAGATGTTCAAGCTGTTGATCGATGGAACGCAACTTGAATTGCGTATCGCCTAAAAGATCCAACGCAAAGAAGCCGAGTTGTGGATCGCCGGGTATTGGGTCGTCCGTTTCACTCGCCTGACGAATAAGAATGTTGGCGAGTTGCCGACGTTTGTTACCAGACTGCCTGAGCAGCAAAGCTCGCGATTCCTGCATGGCATCGAATCCCAGTAACTGACGACATGCTGCGAGTACCAGAATCGCATGACCATCGGCCATGGCATCAGAAATGTGCGACTGCGGATCTCTCGCACGGTCAAACGCAGCAAGCTCTTGCAGACGCGATGTTGCATCCGTCGCCAGTTTTTTCCAGTCGTCAACTGCCGACCAGCGCGGTTGCAACGAAAACAGCAGTTTCTGAATCTGAAGCACCGGCCGAATCCAGCCCGCGGGCGGCGCGGAGGCTCCGGAAATCACCGTATCCGCTGGCGAGGCAAGCACTTCATCAACATGTTGCTGCCATTCTGCGATAATGGCCGTCGATCGATCTGCGTGCGCCTGTGATGCTGGCGCTGATGCCGTTGATGTCGAATCGAAGATGGCTTCGAGCAGAATCTCCCCCGACTGTACAAGCAACATTGGTTCATCTTCTCCGGTGCCATCGATCAGCGAAACCAGTTCTTCCGCCGCCGCCACGGGATCAGTCGCGCGATTCAGCATTGCACGCCATTCATGTGCCTTGGTAGCCGTGGGCGATTCAGCAAACTTCGCGAGATGCTGATCCAACGCCTCCTGGTAAGTCGCTTCAAGCGTGCTGTGATTCTCATCCGCCTGAGTCACCGCAGCATCCCAACGGCGGCCGATCGCATAGATCCGCAGCAGATCGGACGCCGCTGACTGTTCGCGATTATTTGTTGTCTGGAACAACTCAACAGCCGCAGTGAGATCGGTTTCCGCAGCTTGCCAGTCGCTCATTCTCACGGCAAGGTCACCCGCCTGCATAAGTATCGTTGCCGCAATTTCCGGACTGCTTCTTTCAAACTTCGGACGCATTGACAGCAAGGCGTTTCTGGCTGCAGCAAAGTCGCCTGCCGCAAGCAGTTCACCGACACTTTCAATCGCTGTCGCTGCTTCCACGCCGAACTTTTCGACATGACTCAATCGCAAGCCAATCCGATCGCAGCAGTCTCGCCACACACCTTTGCTGGCAGGAATCAATCGCCGATTGAGCGACCGGAATTCATCGGCTGTCTTTTGCCGCAACTCCGCAGAATCCAGTCTCGTCAAAAGTTCGAACAATGACAGCAGCGACGCCATCCGTAACATTCCGAGCTTTTGAGATCGCAGGCCCTGTTTTTCCAAATCCAGCAAGGTTTGTAATGCTTCCGACGGCTGGTCGCGCCGCAAAAGTCCACGAATTTTTAACTCCGCCGCTGCAATCTGCTGAGCGACAGAGGCAGCGGCTGACGTCAGCGAAGTGACAGATAAATCAAATCCCTTGAAATCATTGTTGTCGAGCAACGATTCCGCCAGCAGAGCCCTCGCTCGAAAACGCATGTCGTCATCACCACTGGCTCGCATCAGTTGCTCCGCAGCTTCAGCCGCCCTGGTTCGTAAGTCCGCATCGTCGGGCTTTTGCCGCGACTGAAACAGCAGCAGTTCGGCGGCAACAAATCGCGTCCGGTCGCGAGCGGCCTTCGCCACGCTGCTGTCAATTTCTTTACGAATTTGATCAATCTGTTCCAGCATTGCTTGCGACTGCTGCAACCCTTCGGTCATCGCCTGCACTGCCAATGGCGATGGACCAACTTGCGGCCCGAACTCAGCAACCGTGGCATCAATACGAGCAATCGTGGACAGGATTTCAATTTGTCTGACACGCAACAGTAAATCCAATTCAGCACGCGGCGGCTCGTTGCGAACGAAGTCGGTGATCGTCTGGACGGCGTGAGTCAGTAACTGCGTCCGGCCGGGTTCTTTGAGAATCCATGCGTGTTGTTCGCGACTATCGGCCAGCATCAACTGCCATGCCGCGCGGTCGTCTGACGTGCGACAATTCTGTGATTGCCGATCGCAGAATTGTTCGGCGAGATCATAAAACTGCTTTGCCTGCAGTTGCTTTACAAAGTCCCGTTCCCCGTCTGCGATCTCGTCAGCCCGTACGGTTCCCGTCGTCGCTTGCAGAACAAGCGATGTCAAAAGGACGGTAATGAAAACTCGGGGTGACAGCATGCTGTCTTTATAGTGAACTTTCAGCGGAATGTTTAGGTGCCACGGTCTATTTAGCAACTTTGTTTTTGACGAGCGGGCGATCTCAAACCCCTGATTCAGGGCGAACTATGAAAATCCGGGTACTTGTAGTCTACTCAGTCAGAAATGATGCCTTCAACGGCGATCATTCGCGTGTCTCTTCCCCCCGTGATCGGGGGACAAGGTGCCCGATAGGGCGGAGAGGACTGATTGACTTATTGTCAAACGACGCTGAAGAACATACGAAACATCCGCCTCGCCCTAGCCCTCTTCCCCGTGGAACACTTGTGAAAATAGAAAATCGTTTGCGGGGGAGAGGGGACAATCGCAAGAACATCGACAGCCTCAATTCACTCCCACTGAAATGATAGACCCCCTCTCCGCTCACCAGTGGAATTGCTTCGGTTACCATTTTACCTGGCGTGCTCTATAATCGACGCTCAAAGATGATCCCACGCAACACTCAATGCAGAACTCTCATGAACTGGTCAGAACAAAGAATTTCATTTATCGGCACGGGGCAAATGGCGACAGCACTGGCCGCAGGATTTGTGCGTACACTGCTGAAGCCCGAACAAATCAGCGGATACGATCCAATTGAAGCTTCGCGCACTGCGTTCGCGGCAAAGATCGGCTCGGGAGTACACATGTTTGATTCGCCCACAGAGGCCGTCAAAAACGCCACGATTGTCATCCTGGCCGTGAAGCCGCAGGTGATGAGTGACGCATTGAAGCCACTTTCGGATTCGATCAAGACACACACGAAAACCGGACCGATTGTCGTCTCCATCGCCGCCGGGATTCCCATCTCTCGGCTGGAAGGCGGGCTGCCAATCAGCACGCGAGTCATTCGAATCATGCCGAATACGCCGTGTCTGATCGGGCGCGGAGCATCCGGTTTATCAACCGGTTCCGTGGCCTCCACCGCCGATGCGAATTTGATCAGTGAATTGATGGCCACTGTTGGACTTGTGGAAACAGTTCCAGAGTCACTGCTGGATGCTGTTACAGGATTAAGCGGAAGTGGCCCGGCCTATGTCTTTCAGATGATCGAAGCCTTAAGCGACGGTGGCGTCAAAATGGGACTGCCACGTGCCATTGCGACACGCCTGGCGGCTCAGACGTTAGTGGGTGCCGCCGAAATGGTGCTCACCACCGGACAACATCCCGGAGTGTTAAAGGACTCAGTCACCAGCCCCGGCGGCACGACGATCGCTGGTCTTCACGCCATGGAACTCGGCGGCGTCCGCGCCGCTTTGATGGATGCCGTTGAGGCATCCGCAATGCGTTCACGTGAACTTGGTCTGCATTCAAAATAATGATTGGTTCTCCACGATGTTTTTCTTGATTTTGACCGCCTTCGCATGGATAAGTTCCGGCGAATTTGCGGTTGTGTTGGCGGATGAAGCTCGTCAGGGCGGTAGCGCTGCGGAGGCTGATCTGGTGCTGTTTCCAGAGCTGACGGATGATGGCTCAACGCACTTCCAGCCGAAGATGCTGGCGACTCTGATCGCCTATTGTGCGGCAATCATGGCGGCGTCCGTGGGCGGCGGCTGGCTGCCGTCGATCGTTCGACTCACGCACACTCGAATGCAAACCATCATCAGTTTCGTGGGAGGACTGATGCTGGGGATTGCATTGTTCCATCTGTTGCCGCATTCTGTTCACGGCGCAAATTCGATAGATGATTCAGTATGGTGGATGATGGCGGGAATACTCACCATGTTCCTGCTGATTCGCTGCTTTCATTTTCATCACCATGGCCCACTGGAGATTTCGACGGCTCAGGAAGATCCCTGCGCGGGACATGATCCTCACGACCATGATCACGACCATGATCACGACCATGATCACGACCATGACCATGACCATGATCACGACCATGATCACGACCATGATCATGACCATGATACTCCGCGCGTGCAGCAGCATGAGAGTCATAGCAGTGCGGGACTTCTACCGGTGATTGGTCAGCCGTATTGTCATCACGCTCATCAGTTGAGTTGGCTGGGTATTGCAATTGGTCTTTCGCTGCACACATTGATTGATGGCATCGCGTTAGCAGCCAGCGTTGAAGCGGCAGCCAAGTTTCCTTCGCGGACTGTGTTTTATGGGCTGGGTACGTTCCTGGCGATCATGCTGCACAAGCCACTGGATGCAGTGTCGATCACTTCGTTGATGGCGGGCAGCGGCTGGAAGAGTCGGTCACGATTTTTTGTAAATCTGATATTTTCTATGATGTGTCCGATCGGAGCGGCACTATTTATGCTCGGCATCCGACAGTTCAGCGGCATGCAGGACACGGTTGTCTGTTCAGCGTTGGCGTTTTCCGCTGGCGTATTTTTGTGTATCGCATTGAGTGACCTGTTGCCGGAAATGGAGTTCCACGCGCACAACCGCTTCCGATTGACCGTTGCATTAACAGCAGGAGTCCTGCTGGCCTATGGCGTTGCAATGCTGGAACGGACGCGATTGTTTTGAGGTCTGACTGACATCGTTCTCCAGGCTTTGAGCAATCAAACCCTGGCAATCAAGGCCTGGCAACAGCGTCCGTTGAGGAACGGGGCCACCGTAGATGCCCGGAGTGTCTCCCGATGCGAGGAGGCCGCCAACTGTTTCCCGAGTTCGAAGCTGATTGACTGCCTCGCCGATGACTGCCTCGCCGATGGCTTCGACTCGTCGAGCGAGACGTCACGCAGATCAGGAGATAATGTCCTCGACGACATTCCCGTAGACGTCGGTCAGGCGGAAGTCACGACCAGCATAGCGATAGGTAAGCTTAGTGTGGTCGAGTCCCATCAGGTGCAGGATGGTGGCGTGCCAGTCGTGGATGTGGCACTTGTTTTCCACGGCTGCGTAGCCGTGATCGTCTGTCGCACCGTAGCTGATTCCACCTTTGACGCCACCGCCAGCCATCCAGGTCGTGTAGCCTTTGTTGTTGTGGTCGCGACCGTCTCCATTGGGAGCATCCGGGGTGCGCCCAAATTCGCCGCCCCAGATGACCAGCGTGTCTTTAAGCATGCCGCGCTGCGCCAGGTCCGTCAACAAACCAGCGATCGGTTTATCGACTTCGTTACAGCGTGCAGGCAGATCGGTCTTGAGGCGGAAATGATGATCCCAGTTGCCGTGCGTGATTTCGACGAAGCGAACACCGGATTCGATGAAGCGACGGGCCATCAGGCACTGCCGTCCGAATGAGTCCGTTTCTCCGCCATTGATGCCGTAAAGATCGAGCGTCGTCGATGACTCTTCGGTGATGTCCATCAGGTCCGGCAAAACGTCCTGCATCCGAAAAGCGAGTTCATACGATTCGATCACGCCTTCGACGCCTGGCTGGTGTTCTTCCCGTTCCAGTTTTTGTTTGTTGAGGGTCTGGATGAAGTCCAGTTGCTTGCGCTGAGCCGAAGAGGCAAGCCGAGGATTACTGATGTCGGGCAGCGATGGTCCGCCAGAATTGCCGCGCAAATTTGCCTGGCCACGTTGCTGAGGTCGTCCCACTTTGGTTCCCTGATAAATTGCAGGCAAGAACGCGCTGCCAAAGTTTTGAGCGGATGCGGCGGGCGGATTGAGCGCCACGAAGCCCGGCATGCTGTCGTTTTCGGTGCCAAGTCCATACAGCGTCCACGCGCCGAGAGAAGGACGAACGAACTGCGCGTTGCCGGTGTGCATCTGCGTCATGGCTCGCGGATGTGTGGGCTGATCACAGTGCATGGACCGGATCAGGCACATTTCATCGGAGTGCTTGGCGACTTCCGGAAACAGGTCGGAGATCCATAATCCGCTTTGGCCATGCTGACGAAATTCCCACGGCGATGGCATCAGCTTGCTGCCGCCATACTTGCTTCCCTTGCCGGCATCCGCAGCGAGTTGCGGCTTGTAGTCAAATGTATCGACATGAGAAGGTCCACCCTGCATGCACAGGAAGATCACTCGTTTGGCCTTCGCTGGGAAATGCGGCTGCTTTGGACTCAGCGGATTGTTCGATTCGGCCTCAGCGGCCTGAGTCGTCAGCCCGGCAAATGCCAGATAACCAAACCCGGCGGATGCAGTTTGAAGAAAATCGCGACGCGAAAAACCTGGAGTGTGACTTGGCATGGCAGTGGTCCTGTGGAGTGACGGCATTCACTTTGGTGTTGAAAGAGTGTTTCGCGATACAGGAAGTTACAGTTTACGCACGCAACATTTCTCATTGCCGCATCGTCCCTTCTCCCCCCTGGCAAGCAGACTGTCTATTTAATCGATTTTCACAACCCGACACGTGAGTGAGGGATAAAATTACCAGCGTTTTTCGCCAATCATCCCTCGCTGACGCTTCGGGTTGGGATTCAATCGACAAACTGCAAGGGGGGAGAACGTGGCTGGTAGGCCGGAAGAGGGGGCTGACCATGTGTGACTGCAATGATGGACAGGGCTTAATTCACATATCGAAATTCCGCCGAAGCAAACAATGCCTGGCAAAACTCGCTGAGTGCCACAAATTTTTGCTCGTTGGCCGAACGCGGTGCTCGGCCCCGGCCTGCGGCCGGAGTTGTGTCCGCACTTCGAAAGAACTGATAGCTGGCTCGAACTTCTTGATCGGTTGGAGGTCGGTTGTAGACAAGTCGAAACGCGAGATCGATGCGGTCCGCCGGGGCTTCGGCCTCTTTCAGAATGCGACGAGCAAGAGCGTCGCTCTGTTCGAGCACAAAGACGTTGTTCATCATGTACAGTGCCTGAGCCGGCGTGTTCGATGACTCTCGTTCGCCAATCACCATGCTGGGTTCGGCGAAATCAAACACTTCCAGAGATCGCGGCAGCAGGTTTCGCGCCACCGGCAGGTAGACGGATCGATAATAGACGCTTGAATCAAAGATGTTGCCGCCGCTCTGACGAGCTCTCGCTGCCGCCATCATTGATGGACGCTGGCCCGTTGTTCCAGGCGTTCCCGTCATCATCCCGGGAATCGCGGGCCCATTGGGGCCGATCAGCGTCGATCCAAATTCAGCAATCATCGAGCCGCGTGGTCGCTTTGTGTCCAACTGGCCGCTTGCCGTCAGCATGCTATCGCGAATGGATTCGGCATCCATGCGGCGAGTATTCGCTCTTGCAAAGTACAGATTGTCAGGGTCTTTTTCGAAACGCTGCTGATCAAACTGCGAAGACAATCGATAAACACGCGATGTTGCAATCTCACGGACGAGGGACTTCACGGACCAGCCGGATTCAACAAACCTAACGGCAAGGTAATCCAGCAGGGCTGCATCAGTCGGCCCAGGACCGGACGCTCCGAAATTTTCCGGTTCGCGAACGATGGCTTCACCCATCAAATGCTGCCAGATTCGGTTGACCATGACCCGAGCTGTCAGCGGATGTTCGGGGCTGCTCATCCACTTAGCGAATTCCAGTCGACCTGACGAAATTGGAGAGATCTCAGCCGCAGAGGTACTCAACACTTGTACAAAGCCTCGGGGAACTTCCTGCGCGGGCTGATCAATCTCGCCGCGAACCAGGACCTGAGCGTTCTTCACCCGATCCGCCGTCTGCACACCCATACAAACCGTCAGAGGTTTACCGTTTTCATCAACGCTGTTGAGACGACTGGTCAGTTGAGCGGCCTGTGCATCCAGGACAAACTGATTGGCGATGTTTCGGCGAGGCTCCGTCTCCTTTGTCTGAGGCATTCGCTGAGCCCGGCGCGCTTCAATCGCTTCCTTTTCAAGTTCGTCTCGACGCTGTTTGAGTTCAGCAATTTCCAGCTTTGTCATGGCCTTATCAGACGGGTTAGGATCGTCGGTCGGCAGAATGATCAGGTTACTCGGCTGCCGATTTCGCTGGCTGCGAACGCCGCCGTAGAACGTTTCGGTGCTCTGAAAGATGCCAGCCAAAGCGTAATAGTCGGTCTGAGGAATCGGATCGAATTTGTGATCATGACACCGCGCACAGGCAACGGAGACCCCCATGAAAACTCGGGACGTGACATCGATCTGTTCGTCGATCAGGTCGGCCTGAAACTGCCGGGGATTCTGTTCGATCAACGCCTTGGGGCCAAGAGCGAGAAAGCCAGTCGCAATCAGATGTTCGCCCCATTCCTCGTCAGTCTTCGCCGGCAACAAATCTCCAGCAACCTGTTCCCGCACGAATTGATCATACGGCTTATCGTTGTTGAAGGCGTCAATCACATAGTCGCGATAACGCCATGCGTTGGGAAAGCTGACATCCACTTCTTTTCCCGTGGACTCAGCGTAACGTGCGACGTCAAGCCAGTGACGAGCCCATCGCTCGCCGAATTGCAGCGTTCCAAGCAGGCGATCGACTTCTGAGGAGATGGCCTGTTCGGGGTTCAGCTTCCAGGCTTCCGCAAACTGAGCCATCGTTTCCGGTGAAGGCGGCAGTCCGACGAGATCAAGATGCAATCGACGCAGAAACGAATAGGAATCGGCGTCACCTGCTGGCGTTAGTTCATGGGCGGCGAATTGCTGTTCGACAAGACGGTCGACTTTGCTTGTGGCCCATGCGGAGCCCTGAGGGATCGTCGGTGCAACGGGCGGCTTGAACGCCCAGAACTCTTTGCCCGTCTGGATGTCTTCCGCGGTGACGCGTGATTTCAGGACGATGCCCGTCGGCACACGCGGGTCGGGAGCACCCATTTCAATCCACTTGCGAAAGTCCGCAATTGTTTCAGCGGGCAGTTTCTGTTTTGGGGGCATGCTGAAGTCGCCATAGTTGATCGCATTCCACAGCATGCTTTGTTCGAGGTCACCAGGCACAATGGCCGGTCCTGATTCACCACCCGCCAGGAGCGCCGTGCGATTGGCGACTGACAAGCCGCCACGGACCGCCTGGCCGTCCGACGAATGGCACCGATAGCAGTGATCAACCAGCACCGGTCGAATTTTTTCTTCAAAGAACTTGATGCCTTCCGCCGTCGGTTCCGGATAATTCTCATCCGCCTCGGCGAGTGTTGTCAGACAGAGCGTCAGGACGGCGACAATCGCTGATGACCAGTTTCGATTTATGAAGCGCAGCATCGGAATGACTCACTTGCAATGGATTCTGTGTCTTGTGTTTCAATGGCGAGCGGCAGAGGCGTCGTTTCAGACCTTATTCTACCGGCGGTCGTTTTGGCTTCACAGCGGCACCATCTTTGTCGCCCTTCGCACCACGCTGCTGCCCAGCGCGATCACCCAGTCGGGCCATGGCTTTTTCCAATTCGCCCTTTTCAATCGCACCATCACCATTTTCATCGACGCGGGCCAGATTTTCTTTCATGCGGTCGGGGATTTCATCTCCAGTGAGTTTACCGTCCTTGTTGGCATCCCGCATCTCGAACATCCGTGCCATCATTTCTTTCGTCGGTGCTCCATCCTGACCCTGACGGGCCATTCCTTCGCGGGCCATTTCAGAAAAGTCGGGTCGAAGTTCTTCCGAGCTCAAAATTCCATTGCCATCTTTATCAAGTTTAGCTAGTGCCTTCGATGCATTTTCAATCTCGCTGACAGACAATGAACCGTCGTGGTCAGCATCAAGAGCCATCATCAGCGGCATCCGCTGAGCCATCGCGCCCGCATGTCCAGGACCGGCTCCGTCCCTCAGTTGACGCTGACCGGGGCGATTTCCCTGGCCTTCTCGTTTTGGAGCATCCTGACCGAAAGCGGTGGTGGACAAGAACAGAACCGCCAGCACACCAGAGAACACATTTTGAATTTTCATCGAAATATCCCTTGTCGTAAACCAATTGTCAGAAATCACTTACATCGTTTTATCGGTGTTTTTCCAGCCTTAGCGGATCGCCGATAGGGTAAGTACCGACGCGGGTCTGTAATAATCCACAGGCGTTTTCAAAATATTCTTTCAGGATCGCAGAATTAGAGAAGCCGTGACGTTCCCAATTGTGTTTTTCGGGTATCGCAGCCACATCATCGCAATAATGGATGGTGCTTTGGCTCGCTGATGATTCTGGTTCGTAAAACAATTCCCTTCACTCGACCACGTAAACATCTCATGGCGGAATCTCACGACAACGAACTTCAATGGCTGAAAGACGGCGGGCAGTCAGCGCTCGCGACGTTGTTTTCCAACCACCGCGATCGTTTGGAAAGGATCGTCAGTTTTCGCCTGGACCCGCGGATTCGAGGTCGCATCGACGCGGCTGATATCTTGCAGGAAGCGTTTCTGGAAGTTTCCGAGCGACTGCCATCTTTCCTTGAATCGCCCGATGTCTCGTTCTTCATCTGGCTCCGCCAACAGACGCTGCAGACGCTGATCGATGTTCATCGTCGGGAGTTCCGGCAGAAGCGGGATGTCAATCGTGAAATTCATTTCTCATCCGCTGGCAACTCCGGTGGAACGAGTCTTTCCATTGCGCAGTGTCTGATTGATCACGTCACATCTCCAAGTCAGGTGGCTGTCCACGCCGAAGAAATGCAATGGTTGCAGGATGCGCTGAATTCGATGAATGAAGTCGATCGGGAAGTTTTGGCGCTGCGACATTTCGAACAGCTTGGCAACAATCAGGTCGCTGAAATTCTTGGGCTCACTCCCACAGCCGCGAGCAATCGTTACTTGCGTGCCGCGGCCCGCTTGAGTGAAATCATGCAGCGACTGAACTCCAATTGCGGCCCGGCCAAATGAAAAGGGAATGAGCCCGCATGCTGTCTGAAGACGAACAACATCCGGTCGATCAACTGGCGGAAGAATTTGCTGAACGAATCCGTTCGGGAGAAACTCCGCAGATTGAAGATTATTGCGGCGCGCACCCCAAGCATGCCGAAATGATCCGCGCTGTATTCCCCTCAATACAGATGGTCGAACGCGCCAATCAGCGTGAGGAGCAACATCGCCGGTCGGGCGAAAGCGAATCACGATCTTCGTCGATACTTTCGATGCCCGAAACACTGGGCGATTTTCAGATGATCCGTGAGATCGGTCGCGGAGGCATGGGAGTCGTTTACGAGGCACTCCAGAAATCGCTGAAGCGGCACGTGGCACTCAAGGTGATCAGCGCCCTGATTGCAGGTTCCGAAAAACAGCTTCGCCGATTCCGTCGCGAAGCGGAATCGGTGGCCAGCCTCCATCACAGCAATATCGTCCCCGTTTTTGGAATCGGTGAGGACCACGGCCTGCAGTATTATGCGATGCAACTGATTGACGGAGTCACGCTGGCGGAAATTATCAATCACCTGCGGCGCGTACCCAACTTGACACTCTCGGCCGCAAAGGACACCGAGACCGTTGGGCATTCCGATGAACACACGCCTGGCGGCAGTTCGGCATCACGTCGCTTTGGTTCAAATGAGGCCGTACTGCGGCTTCTCGGAACGATGCCCTCAGCCGACGTGAATCTGCTGCAGTCCGGGTTGTCCGTCGATCTGTCCGTCGATCTGTCCGGAGACCTTTCGAAGACCCCGGACCCGCTGGCCGTCACAATGATTCAAAACAGCGATGACGATCCAGAGAGTGTCGCGGTAACGCGGGCTAACGCGGCGACGGACGATGATTCGCATGAACTTGACCAGTTACGTCCCGCTGAAGACGTCAGCCTGAATCGGTCGTACTTTCGCAACATTGCTCGCCTGATCGCTGACGTCGCCAACGCGATGGATTACGCACATCGGCAAGGCATTCTGCATCGCGATCTAAAGCCAGCGAATCTCATCCTTGATCGTGACGGAACGATCTGGGTCGCCGATTTTGGCCTGGCGCGACAGGCGGATCTGGATGGCGTTACGCAGACCGGCGAAATTGTCGGGACGCTGCGTTACATGGCTCCGGAACAGCTTCGAGGTCAGGCGGACATACGTACCGACATTTTTGCATTGGGCCTCACACTTTACGAATTGCTCGCACTGAAGCCAGCCGTAGCGGCTCCGCAGGTGCTCGACGCACAAGGGCGAAAATCCGTCGCGCCGCTACGCAGCAGTCGTCCCGAGATTCCCGCCGATCTGGAAACAATCACGCTTAAAGCGTGCATGCTTGAGCCCGAGCGGCGTTATCAGAGTGCTCGGGAATTCGAAGCGGACCTTCACCGCTTTCTGGAAGACCGTCCCATACATGCTCGCCGCGTGACGCCGATCGAGCGATTGTGGCGTTGGTCAAAACGCAATCCTCAGATCGCATCGCTTTCGGCGGCAACGCTGTTCCTGCTGTTCACGATTGTCATCATTCTGGGGTTCAGCTATCGGCGAATTCAGAAAACTCTGACTGCAAGAAATGAGCAATACGAGCGAGCGGAAAAAAATCTGGACGAAAAAACCATCGCGCTGAAGAATGTGGAACTTGAGCAGGCGCGGGCGGAAACAAACCTGAATCTAGCCATTGCGGCCTTTGAAGAGGTCTTCAATAACATTGCCGCCCGCGGCCGATCCGAGTCTTTGCTCGACGCCTTGAGTGAAGAAGAACTCCTGCCCGCCACGGACGCGGTTCTGAGCAATGCCGACGTCACGCTG
>Ga0105053_10000456_pt1 | contig 62831 bp, 59 predicted proteins | sample BON01_FD_78093 | JGI IMG/M metagenome (GOLD analysis project Ga0105053, IMG submission 78093) | Freshwater microbial communities from Lake Bonney liftoff mats and glacier meltwater in Antarctica - BON-01 | ecosystem: Environmental > Aquatic > Freshwater > Ice > Glacier meltwater | place: Lake...
ATAATACATATACCCTGCATGAATTAGACAATAACAAAGAGATCCAAATTCCAATAATGGAATTAATTCCTGAAATAAGAAAATGGTTTTCATTTAACGGAATTAAAGCAGTAGGAGAACCGATTATACTCAATTACAAAACAAAACGATTGTAGCAATAGACCCTGGATTGTGTGATTTAATTTATTGTGTGGATGCTGATAATAAAGATGCTAACAAATTTAGATATTCGCAAGACCAACGAAGAAAAGAAACCAAGAAAAAGAAGTATTCAAAAATTCAATTGGAATTGAAAAGGGAACAAATTAATGGTAAAATAATTATAGAATGGGAAACTGAATTATATAAACTAAATAGAAAATCACTCAATATTACAAAATTCAAGGAATATATCAAAAAGAAGAGTGAAATAAATGCTATGTTATTCCAGTTTTATGAAAAATATATTTTTAGAAAATTACGATTACAAAGTTATAGAAATACCAAGAAAAGCGAACAGAAAATGATTAACAATTTCAAACGCATTTTTGGTAATGAAAAAGATATTGTTGTGTGTTTTGGAGATTACGAGCAGAAAAAACATATGAAATTCAAAGAACCTACCAAAGGGAAAGGAATGCGAACCTTGTTTAGAAAAGCAGGATTTCAAACTTATTTGGTGGATGAGTTTAGAACAAGTTGTAGATGTTCTAAATGTGAAGTGGGTATTTGTAAAAAGACAATGGTTAGGGAAAATCCCAAACCATTTAGAAGCGGTAATGTTTTAGTTCATGGACTGATTTGTTGTAAAAACGGATGCGGTTATTGGAATAGAGATGTTAATGGTGCAACAAATATTTATAAAATTGCTTATAATGCGATAAATAAAAAAGAAAGACCAAATTATTTATCAAGAAGCAATAATACTTCAACTGGTTTAGACGAACCAGTAAAATCAAAATTTACATGCCTTGAAATAGGAAAACCTTGTTGATTTTTAGTGGGTTTTGTCCCATTTTAAATCTTCAAAGGTGTAAATAACTAAAATAATATAAAATTAATGTATTATTTTAATTAACAAATGAAAATCATAGTTGACGATCGAGAACACGATTTAATGAAAAGGTTTGTGGAATTGTTAGATGTTAATAATTCTAATAATATTCAGATTATACAACAAACATTGCATATCGGGGACGTTATATTAACTCCAGGTTCTCAAGATGGTGATGAACATTGTATTATAGAAAGAAAGACGTTAAGTGATTTGTTATCGAGTATAAAAGATGGAAGATACGAAGAGCAATCGCATAGACTTTCATATGCTACTACATGTCCAAATCAACGTATTATATATATTATTGAGGGTAATATGAGTTCATTAAATAGTGAAAATGATTATAAAACAGTGTGTTCTGCGATTACGTCATTAAATATGTATAAGGGGTTCAGCGTGTTTAGAACGTCAAGTGTTACCGAAACAGCAAAGTTGATACTATACATGACAGAAAAAATAATAAAAAACGAATCTAAAAACATTCCTTTTTTTTCTAACAAAATAAATAATCAGAACAGAGAACCACCAGCAAATTATTGTAATTTAGTAAAAAAGGTAAAGAAAGACAATATTACGCAAGACAATATAGGAGAAATTATACTATCGCAAATCCCTGGCGTCAGTTCAATTACAGCTATTTCTATTATGTCCAATTTTAAATCATTCTATAATCTTATCGAGAGTTTACAAAAAGACCCAATATGTTTGGATAACCTTACGATGGTATGTAATGGAAAAACACGAAAAATTAGTAAGAAAATATTAGAAAATATTAAAACATACCTGCTATATAATCCGACAAATGTCGATAAATAATTATACTGGACCAGTGCTTGGTATATACGACTCTGGGTTTTTTTTGTTAAACGTATCTGGTAAAAACTGTGCCTTTGGTTTAAAATATAGTGGTTTATTTACCTCGTTGTCCTCATATTTACCTTCTTCTATCTTTCCTTTCGTAAATTCCACACCACCCCAATTAGAATCCATCGGGTTATCACTTATTTTCGCCTTTGATGTAGAATCGTGTATTTCATCCAATTCATTATATACTCCTATCTGTAATCCAGTTGTATCAACACCTGGGTATTGATTCGAATTATATGGATAATTTGAACGATTTGCGTCTTTAATGGGAACAACATTCACAGGGTTCATTCCGCCGGATTGATTGAACGGATTAGGACGAATACGATATACATCGTTTCCTTGCGTATCATTCTCTTGTTGTAAAAACAATACTGGACATTCTATGCCGTTTGATTTCTGTTCGTTTAAATAACTAATATAATCATCTAAAGTATCGAATTCTGTTGGTATTTCGTCTTTATTATTTGGGTCAACGAATAACAGTAATTTACCACCGCGTTTAATTAGAGCAGTACCACATATTTTAGCAGTATCACTATTACCCTTAACCTCCAATCCCTCATTTAATGCGTCCTTTGTAAATTGAGTATGCGACAAGAAAGCACAAACACTGATAGCTATTAGAAATATTATTATAGTAAATATTATGAAGTATCGCATCTATATATAATAATTAGTAAAAAAAAAGAGACTGTAAAATATAACGTATATATATATATAAATGGATACCAAATTTTTCATAGTTCACGCGGAATGGTGTTCACACTGTATTACGCTAATGGAAACAATAAAAACAATTGGAGGATACCCATCAGGGAAAGGTGAATATGACATAAATGGAACAATTGTGAGAGTAATAGAACAAAAAGAATTGGGTAACCCAGATGTCAAAGCTATTTTAGGTGACAGACACGTTCAAGGATTTCCTACAATTCTTATTAAAACTAAGAACAATTTTGAAGAATACAATGGTCCAAGGGACGGCGATAGTTTAAGGCAATTATTTCACACAGACAAAAACCCTAAACAACAGATTAAGAAACGTCAACGCCAAAAAAGAAAAACCATAAGAAAAAACGCTAGAAAAAACGCTAGAAAAAACGCCAGAAAAACCCCTAGAAGACAAGCAAAAAAGTCCGTAAGTTGGTTATTCTAAAATGTCATACTACATTTTATATCAGCATCGTCACTATCAACGATACAACAAATAATATCTATAAAATCTTCGCATGCTCGCAACTGTCACGGCATTCTGTTACTATTGCATTACCGTAACCAGTCGGATAATTATGCTGAAGTTATGGTAACTCACAATTAAATATTTGGATAGAATCGGTACCACTTACGCGTTTATGCCCGTTACAGTTACTACTTATAACAAATGATAATGTGCTTTCATACATATAAGATTTGAACCGACGAACGATGGGTCATTGTTTGAAGGATTAACTGTGGTAAGTTTGAAATTACATATTGGTGTTCACCAATATGTATAGTATTTAAAAATATATGAAACGATTTATACGGACCATCACAGGTCGAAAAAATCAATCCTTTTTTTTTATTGTAAAATTGAATTTTATAACAGTTCGTATCAAAGATAATAAAAACATAAAATTATTGATACAAATGAGTGAAACCAAGAAAAAAATAAAAATATCTAAAATGTATAGATTATTTGATTGTAATTCCTACGATTACATACCTGAAAAAAACGTAGCAAACAGCGATGAAGATGACGCAATAAAAGATGAAACACCGAAATTTATGGTAGAGTTATACGGTATAAACGAAATAGGAGAGACTGCTTGTATTAAGGTAAATAATTACAAACCGTTCTTCTATATTAAGGTAGACGACGATTGGACTAATTCAAATATCGGACCATTCAAGGCATGGTTCACCAATAAATTAGGTAATTATCATTCAAGATTTATGATAAATCTTGAACTAGTTTCAAAAAAGAAATTATATGGCTTCACACACGGCAAGGAATCTAAGTTCATAAAAATGCAATTTCATAATACAATAGGTATGAACAAGGCACGTGGTCTTTGGAATTCATACAATGATGAAGGAGAGCGTAAAAGGGTGAATTTGATATACTCCTTGTCGCATACAAATAAATGTACTCTAGAACTATATGAAAGTAATATTCCGCCTTTGTTGAGATATTATCACCTGAATGAGATAAGTCCATCAGGATGGATTAAAATCAAAGATTATAAACAACACATAATTCAACAAAAGAAAACATTATGTGACTATGAATATGAATGTGGTGAAAAACAGGTTGTTCCTGTTCACGATATGGAAGCGAGAGTCCCATACAAGATATGTAGTTTCGATATTGAGGCAAGTAGTAGTCACGGTGATTTTCCTCTACCAATAAAAACGTATAAGAGACTCGCATCTAATATAATGGAACTATACGATAAATTGAAACCAAATGAAGCAATGATAGCATCATTTATTACAAACAGTATTCTTTCCGCATTCGGTCACGTGAGATTTGACGGTATTGACGCAGTATTTCCAAAAAATAATAAACTTACAAGTAAGACATTAATTCAATCTAATATAGACAAAATGATAACTATGAAGTTAAAAGACGTTATACTAGAAAATGTTACATTAGATAATGTAAATACACTAGATTACATGTTTTCAAAGGGATATGATAGTGACGACGAAGAGACAAACAATTGGTCAAACAAAAAGAATAAAAAAATAGATAAAAAAGTAACTATTTTAAAAATGTTGTTAAACGAAGACTATGTACGTGAAGATAAAATTAACGAAATGGATAAATTATTCACTAATTACCTACCACAGTTAGAAGGAGATAAAGTAACTTTTATCGGGTCAACATTTATGACGTACGGTGATTCGAAACCTTATATGAATCATTGCCTAGTACTCGGAAGTTGTGACCCTGTAGAAGATGCTGTAATTGTGACATGTAATAGCGAAAAAGATTTACTGATCGCATGGAAAAATTTAATAAAAGAAGAAAATCCTGACATTATTATAGGTTACAATATATTTGGGTTTGATTATCAATTTATGTTCAATCGCGCTGTTGAGAATAATTGCGAGGAAGAGTTTCTTAAACTATCACGTAACGAAAATGAAGTATGCGGGGTGAGGGATAAAGATACTCAAAGAGTAAAAGGCATCGAGCATTCAAAAGTAGTATTAGCCAGTGGAGAGTATGATTTACATTATACCAAAACAACTGGACGATTACAAATCGATATGTATACTTATTTCCGTAGAGATTTCAACTTATCGTCTTATAAATTAGATGACGTTGCTGGTGAGTATATCGGAGATGATATTAAAAAGGTAGTCGACCAAGAAAACGATACCACGCGCATATATAGTAAGAATCTTACAGGTTTGAATAAAAATGATTTCATTCATATCGAGTTGATGACATTCACGAAAGATTATTATTGCGACGGTAAAAAATTCAAAGTGATAGATATACAGAAAGACGTAGTGATAAAAGAGAACATCAAAGGAAAAGACGTAGAAAACAGTTACAATATTATGGTAATTGAAGGAAATCACGAACAACATATAGATATGAGTAAATCTGTTCGTTGGGGTATGGCAAAAGATGATGTATCTCCACAGGATATATTCAGACTGACAAATGGTTCATCATCTGACAGAGCAATTGTAGCGAAGTATTGCATTCAGGATTGCAATCTAGTCCATCATCTATTTAATAAAATAGATGTAATAACTGGATATATAGAAATGTCTCGTATGTGTAGTGTGCCTATAAGTTTCCTTGTATTCAGAGGACAAGGTATTAAATTGACTAGTTACGTTGCCAAGAAATGTCGCATTAAAAATACATTGATGCCAGACATAGAGAAGAGTTTCAGTAATGACGGATACGAAGGAGCGATTGTTTTACCACCCAAATGTGACTTTTACTTAGACAATCCAGTTGCCTGTGTAGATTATAGTTCATTATACCCGTCTTCAATCATAAGTGAAAATTTATCACACGACAGTAAGGTATGGACAAAGGAATATGATATAAACGGCGAAGAGAAGGTTGATAAACGTACAGGGGAAACTGATAAAGATGGAAATTATATTTACGACAATCTACCCAATTATCAATATGTAGATATTAAGTATGATACATTCAGATATCACCGCACCCACCCAAAAGCAGCAGCATCAAAGACTCTTTCTGGATACAAAATATGTCGTTTCGCACAATTCCCGGAAGGAAAAGCAGTATTACCATCTATTTTGGAAGAACTACTGTATGAACGTAAGGCAACACGTAAGATGATACCTGAAACAAACGACGAGTTTATGAAGAATGTATTAGATAAGCGCCAACAAAGTATCAAGGTAACTGCTAACTCTTTATACGGCCAAACTGGAGCAAAGACAAGCACATTTTATGAACCAGATGTAGCAGCGTCGACTACCGCTACTGGACGTAAATTATTAATTTATGGTAAGCATATCATCGAGGAATGTTATGGCGATACAGTATGCGAAACAGAAGAGGGAACTGTTAGAAGCAAAGCAGAATACGTTTATGGAGATACTGATAGTGTATTCTTCACATTCAATCTGGAAACATTGGAAGGTGAAAAAATTGTAGGTAAACGAGCACTTAAAATCACAATCGAATTGGCGAAACGCGCAGGCGAATTAGCAACAAAGTTCTTGAAGTGTCCACACGATTTAGAATATGAGAAAACATTCTGGCCATTCTGTTTACTTTCTAAAAAACGATATGTAGGAGTAATGTACGAGCATAACCCGGATAAAGGGAAATTAAAATACATGGGTCTTTCATTAAAGCGACGTGATGCATGCGATTATTTAAAGGATACATATGGTGGAATTGTTAACATTCTTATGAAAGATAATTGTGTATCTACAGCAATTGAATTTCTGAATACATCATTAAATAATTTAATTGATGGTAAAGTGCATATGGATAAATTGTCAATTACACGCGCACTAAGAAGTGGATATAAAAACCCAAAACAGATTGCTCATAAAGTATTAGCAGACCGCATAGCGGAACGTGAACCAGGTAATAAACCCAAACCAGGGGATCGTATAAAATATCTTTTCATTTCAACGCCTACAAAGAAGAAACTCATGGGCGAACGCATAGAAACGCCTGAATATATTATAAACAATAAAACGGAAATCGATTACGAACACTATATTACAAATCAATTAATGAAACCACTTCAACAGTTATTTGGTCTGGCACTAGAAAAAATATGGGAACATCAATGCAAACCAAACGCAATCAAGAATTATAAGAAAGACATGTCTAATCTAGAAAACACTTGCGAAGGTGACTTGGAATTGTATATGAAAAAACGAGAGAAATATTGCTCAATAAAAGTAAAAACTTTATTATTTGACAAAGTATTAAATAAAATAAACAATAAACGCAACGGAGTGCAATCGATAGCATCATTTTATACATTAAAAAGATAGTTACATTATTATTATATTATACATTTTTTTCAGGGTTTTTATGCAAATAAAACGAGTAACCACACTTATAATTTATACGACTTCAACATACAAATGTATATAAAGGTAAAAAAATATAACATACAACCGACGTTAATGTCTAATATGAAATATAACCAATATGGACACGTTGGATTAAAAAATATAGGAAACACGTGTTTTTTGAATTCTTGTTTACAAGCACTGAGTAATACCCCAGAATTAAATAAATTGTTGGATACCACGAAAAAATTACACAACAATAGTGACGGGATCATTTTGGATGAATGGAATGAATTACGTCAACTCATATGGACAAATGATGGTATCATAAGTCCTAATAAATTTGTTAGGAGCGTTCAAACAGTAGCAAAAGAGAAGTCGCGCGACTTATTTACAGGATGGAGCCAGAACGACATTTCCGAATTCTTGTTATTTATCATGGAATGTATACATAATAGTATATCTCGTTCAGTAGAGGTAAGCATAAATGGGAAAAACGAGAACAATGTTGATGTACTTGCGGTAAAATGTTATACACATTTAAAAGAGGCGTATGCCAAAGAATATAGTGAAATTAACGAATTGTTCTATGGTATACAAGTAACCGAAATATTGTCAATAGACAAAAGTATAAAATATAGTACGAAACCAGAACAATATTTCATCGTTGATCTACCTTTACCTAAAATACCGAATATAAATATATACGATTGTTTCAATCTATTCACGGGTGAAGAAAGGATGGAAGGTGAAAACGCATGGTTTAATGACAAGACAAAAACAAAAGAGAATATAGTGAAGCGCATTAGCTTTTGGAATTTACCTGATATTCTAGTGATAACATTCAGTCGGTTCTCCTTTGACGGTAAAACAAAACGTAATGACAAAATTTTATTCCCTTTAGATGATTTGGATTTATCCAAATATGTATGTGGATACAAACCTAATTCTTATAAATATGAATTATATGCTATATGCAATCATAGTGGCAACGTTTATATGGGTCACTATACAGCATTTATTAAAAATTATACAAATAACTGGTTTCTATTTAACGACGAAGATATTACAAAGGTGACAAATCCACAATCCGTTGTTACGCCAATGGCATACTGTCTCTTCTATCGTAAAAAAATAACATAGTATAATATATACATATCGTAATGTTTCGAAATTTATTAAACAGATATACAAATAAAGACCCACTATTAGAAGGTATAGACACCAATGTAGATACCGGTATTGCTGTTCCCGTTACTACTTCTAATGCTACTATTACGGATGATAGTGTTGCAGACGCTAATCCGAACAATTTTTTTTCATTATTGAATAAGTTTATTAACAAAGATAATTTAAAAATGTTAGTTTCATTTTTTGCAATATTTGTATTATTGTACTTCGTAATGGGTATATATTTCCGCGTGTTTGGATTAGAAAGTCAAAATAACATTGTATCATTGACTAATCTGATACTCTCATCTGTAGTTACAATTTCTGCGTTTAGTAAATATTATCAATTAGACGACGATAAGAAAAACAATCTATCTGAGACGTTATATACAATATTTAAAACAAATATTGAAGATATAGAGACCACTTTTAAATTAGTTGTTCTAGTTGGATTTACATTTGGTTTAAAAAAAATATTACATTTACCTACACCCGAAGGGAATAATTCATTTGTACTAGAAATTTCTAACTTTATATTATGGGTTTCGTTATTATTAAATATAATAGTAGTATTTTGTACGGACTTACTAAACATTCCGGTTATTAAAGTGGTTGAAGATACTATTAACACTATATTATACGGTGAAACCGTAAAGGTCGTAGAAGATACACAGTCGGACGATACGACAGTAAGCGATAAACCAGGAGATGATAAACCGAACGATATCGTACCACAACCAGCCGAAGAAGTTTTCAATGTTTCTAATAATATTTACACTTACGACGATGCGCCAAATGTATGCTCCGCATTAGGCGCTCGCTTAGCGAGTTACGAAGAAGTTGAAGAAGCGTACAACAAAGGAGCTGATTGGTGCACTTATGGGTGGTCGCAAAACCAGATGGGTTTCTTCCCTACACAAAAAGAAACATGGCAGAAATTACAATCAAATAACGCTATGAAAAATAGTTGTGGAAGACCTGGTGTAAATGGTGGATATATGCCGAATAATAAAATGAAATTGGGGGTCAATTGTTATGGCATAAAACCAAAAGCGAGTGATTTTGACATAGAACGTATGAAAACAAGTAATATCGTCCCAAGGACTAAGAAAGATGTTATTACAGAACGAAAAGTTGCGTTTTGGAAAGAAAATGCGGATAAAATGCTAAATCTGAATCCACATAGTAAAGGTGATTGGTCACTTTATTAAAAGTTTTTATTTTTTTGTTTTTTTTGTTCGGTTCGAATGAATCGTGTTCTCCATTTTACGTGTGATGCGTTTGAATGGTTTGTGATTTAAATTTAAGAATTCATCTATTTTATCCATGCCTAAGACACCGATATATTCACCAGGGCTATATTTAATATTATCATCGTATTTATTTACTACTAGACCGACTGGAACTATCATGGTTCTCTCACGAGAACCACCATACATTTCATTTTGTTTACTGTCGACTTTATAAACATATCCACCAGTGATTTTATTATCAACATTTGAAAACTCTAGGTTTTTTAAAAACGACTCTTTGTAATTAAACATTTATATATAATAATACGATATTATTTTTTATAATTCCTACGTATATCGTCATGCGTAACGATCTCTCGTTTATCTTTCAAATACTGTAAAATAGAGTCAACATGTTCTTTATTGGGAATAATTTCACGTAGAGAATTCTCTATAAATCCGTAAGTAATTGGTTTATACTCTTTGCGTTTATAAAATTTTAATACTCCATCGGTTATTTCAATCTGTGTATGGTTAATGTTATTCTCATTGACAAACAAACATATCTGTGAGTTTAATAATGATTTTCTTTCACGCATTGTTTTAGTTTTTTCATTTACCATTTTTAGTTGATTATCTAAATTCACCCATTGTTTTACATTGTTTATAAACTCTTCCTTGTTATTCAAAACCAATTTTGTTTCACTACTATTCATATACTAGTGAAAATATTATTATTTATTTATTCTTACGTGAAAAATTATATTTTCTCGATTTATTGGATTTTCTAGATTTTCTTGATTTGCTTAATTTTATAGATTTTTTCTTACCAATAGTATTATTAGCATATAAAAATACAACGGGGATAGCAATGTCCGTTATTATACCTCGTCCACCCCTTTTGTTTTTTACTCCACCTACTATGCTGTCAAATACCGTTTTCCCTACAACAGGCGTTTGTAAACTGGTCATATCAGTTGTAAACTCACCTAGTGTACCACCCAATTTAATGTTTCGATTCTTAGATGTTTTAACATTACAACTATTGTTATGATTGTAGTTCTTGAACTCCATTATAATATCTATTGATATGTTTTTCTCGGTTAAGTATTTTTAGTAAAAGATAAATAATCAACAACATCGTAAATGTCTGGAAAATGTGATATATACAAAAACACCATATGTATATATAAATTTCATCATATATGTAGAGAGAAATAGGTTTTACAATCACATTTATACTTTGTTTTAAATCTTCTGTTTTAAAAAAATCTACAATTTTGTCACGAATTAACTTCATTTTGTTTTATTTTTAGAAATATATTTATAGTTATATACGAATTGCGTAATAATACGAATTGTAATATATCAAAAAAATATACAATGGACGCAATAATCGATTACGAAAAAAACTTCGATTTTAACAATTTATACTTTACATCACCAAGTAGCATGAATGGTGGAAACTATTTTATTAAGATCATAAACGGGTCTACACCACTATATTTACAACCACCTAAATGTCTTCTGAAGAATGGCATTATCAAAACGGTAAAACGTGCTTATTGTGACTTGATGTTTAACCGAGACGATGCTAAATTTATTGAATGGATAGAGAATTTAGAGAATATATGTCAGATGAAAATATTCGAAAACCGTGCGAAATGGTTCGAGAGCGATTTATTAAAAGATGATATAGAAAGTTCATTTACACCTCCATTTAAACTATATAAGTCAGGTAGTTTTTATATATTAAGAGCGAATGTACCAACACTTTTAGATAAAATAAATATCAAAATATACAACGAGAACAACGAGGAAATAAAAATAACTGACTTAAAAAATGATGAATCGGTTGCGACTATTTTAGAGATACAAGGAATAAAATGCTCAACACGAAGCTTTCAACTGGAATTCGCAGTTAAGCAACTGTTATCTATAAATCCTGTCAATTTATTTGACAAATTGTTATTAAATAAAACAAAAATTAATAAGCGTGATGAGGATTGTGAAAGTATTAAGGAACTCAGGACATTAAAAACGGCAACAGATGAAAAAAACACATTAACAGACAAGGACAATAAAATAAATTTAATATCGAAAGATGACAATGTAGCAAAAGATACCATTGTAAATAGTGAATCATCATTCATAATAAAGACAAATGACAATACAAAATCAATCAAGGATAATAAAATAAATTTAATATCGAAAGATGACAATGTAGCAAAAGATACCATTGTAAATAGTGAATCATCATTCATAATAAAGACAAATGACAATACAAAATCAATCAAGGACAATAAAGAATCTATTTTTAGGAAGAATAATGATAATTTAATGGAAATAGACATACAACCACGTGATGATGATACTATGTTTTTAAAAAGTCGAAACGACGTATATTATAATATGTATCGCGAATCACTTAAAAAGGCAAGGATTGCGAAAGAAATTGCTTTGACTAATTATTTAGAAGCAAAACGAATAAAAAATACATATATGTTAAACGATAGTGATACAGAGGATAGTGATTCAGATAATGGCGATTTGGATAATATTACATAATACTACAATTTAGTAAAGTATTCAATCAAGTAAAGAATGCTAAGTCCGAAAATATTTTATCATCCGATTATATAAACAGAATGGGACTCGCGAATTTAATGAATAAAACTTTTTCTGGATCTATGAAATGGGTGTTAATCGTTGCCTTTGTGTTATTATGCATGTTTTTACTTGATTATTCAAGAAAATATAACACATTCGATAATATGGAGAATGAGAATACCGATTCTAAAGAACAAGAAGATGATGACACACCTTTATCTGAACCAGCACATTCAAGCGGACATGTGAATGGAAACTCCAGTGCAAACCCATCTGATTTACTACCTGCGTCTAATAGCGGTGAGAATGGGTGGGATGTATTGAATTCTGTAGGCACAACTGCTGGAGCGAATCCTGAACTACTCGAAGCTGGACACCATACTGGAATCGACTCAGTCGGCCAGAGTTTGCGTAATGCTAATTTACAATTACGTTCTGACCCAGTAATCCCATTAAAGGATACCGGTCCTTGGAATCAGTCAACAATCGAGGCAACTAATATGCAAGTTCCGTTCAATTTAGGACGATAAATATAAAATGAATTATACATTATAATATGCATCTATATTATAATGACAGTAAGCACCCATATATATAAAAATGGATTCAAATTGATACACGAAAAGGTAACAAATCATTCGACATCTAGCATAAATGTGTTTTGTGAAGTGGGTTCTATAAATGAACCAAATAATCTAAGAGGCGTTTCTCATTTTATAGAGCATATGTGTTTTAAAGGTACAAAACGAGTACCACTACCAAGAGACATATTTATAACGTATGATAAAATAGGTGCTTATTTGAACGCATATACGGATAAATGTTTCACTTGTTATACTATTAATTGTGATAGTGATTATCTTGAAAATATAATTGAAATGATATCAGATATGATGCTAAATTCCACCTTTAATAAAATAGAATTTAAAAAAGAAGAGCATGTTGTTATAGAAGAAAATATAAAAAGTGAAGATATGCCAGCAAACTTGCTACACGATAGTCTTACAGAAATGATATACAAAGGCAGTTCATTTTCTAATAATGTAGATACATTAAAATACCATGATAATAAATTTGATTATGATGAAGTTGTAGAGTTCTATAAATTGTTTTATACACCACAACGGATGGTTTTCAGTATAACCACTTCATATAGTTTCAATGACATTAAACGATATCTAGCGACTACTGATTACGTAAAACAATTGAAAGACACAACTATAATACCTCAAAAGTTCACTATAAAACCGTGCGTTGAAGAACAACAGAATATGCAACTAAAAATCCTTGAATTAAAAGGACACAATACATCACATATAGGTATTTCATTTAGAGTTGAATATTGTGATAAGCACGTTATAGAATTATTCTCAACAATATTGAGTGGTCCTATGAGTTCACGGTTATTTAATTTATTACGCGAAGAGAATGGTCTCACTTATACATCATCAGTAAGTACAAACTATTATAAAAATTACGGAGACATAACAATTTATGCAGAAACGGACAAAACGAAGGTTTTGAAAAACAAGTCGAAACCAGGAGTTTTACCACTTCTAATAAGTGAACTGAAACATTTATTGAAAAATGGTGTAACTGAAAATGAAGTAAAGACAGCGAAGCTTTATACAAATGGTGCATTAAAAATCGCATCTGAAGATATCGACAATTTAACAAGTCACAATGGTGAAAGTCTATTAATACACCCGAGTGAGGACATTGTTCAATTCAAACAAATATACGACCAATTGTATAAAAATATTACTACCAGTGATATAAATAAAATTATACAAAAGTATATTCGTCCATCTTTAATGAGCGTTTCCATTGTTGGACCCAGAATAACGAGTGAAAAAAATATACGCGATATATTAGATAAAATTAAATCATAAAAATGTTGATATATATATTATAATCAAATTGTAATATATATATATATATGAACAAACCTGAGTGTTTAGGTTGTATAATAACTTTGTTTATACTATCTGTTTGTTTTTACATCTATTCAGATAAGGAAGGTTTTGAATTAAAGTGTTTAGTTGCTTCGAAAGATGGTAATAAATATTGCGTCCGTGAACGATCCAAATTAGGTAAAGCCGCAAATTTATTGGCAACAGTCACTGAAAAATGCAAAGAACTTGTTAAGTACGTTGAGAAAAAAGACCCAAATAACGAAGCAGTCAAGAGACTGGTTCTCGGTTATAATCCGGTTAAAATTATGGAAACATTACCCACTAGTAAATACACGGCATTTAGTGAAAACAAAGGTGAGAAACTTGCGTTTTGTTTGAACGTTAAAAACAAAGACAACGATAACCTTATAGATGAACATACTCTTATATTTGTTGCTATACACGAATTGGCGCATGTGATGACTAAATCGATAGGTCATAAGACTGAATTCTGGGATAATTTCAAATATCTTTTAGTCAACGCCAAAGAAGCGGGAATTCACGAACCACACGATTATAAGAAAGAATCTCGTGAATATTGTAGTATGAAAATAACAGATAATCCATTTTATGATGCGTAATTTTTTTTCTTCTATTCTATTTTTTTTATTGAAGAAAGATATAAGAATATAGTATAAATAAAACATTATGACTGTATTTGAAATTAAAATAAAAGCATCAGAGCGAAATTCTACCAACACGGTTTTTAATGGCAAAGGCTCTGATTTAGCGAATATCATACATAAAGATGACACTATATACACTTTGAAACAGAAAATCGCATATAGATTAAAAGATGAAGGAATTAGTGCGAACGAATTGTATATATATTATGAGGCATCCGATTATTATGATTATATAAATGCAGAAAACCAATTGATACGTAATTCGATAGTTGATGAGAACGCTTTAAAATTATTGAATAATAATATAACAGACAATGATGGATTATTTAATTTGAGTAACAATACCATTACATTTCGCTCAGACAAAATGGACACTAAATCTACATTTTTTAAACCACTTAGCGTTCATTGTATAGATGATGATGGTAATTATGACCATTTGTTTGCTGTAGACCCATTTAATTTAACGATTTTAAAAAAGACTGGTGGTATTGAATTATATGGTTCGTCGAGAAACAGCGTTGCGCGTGATAGTGAGAGATTAATAGATTGTAACTTCAAAACGAATGGCGAAAAAATCGTTTTAACTGTTATAAAAATAAAAGATGTTTTAAAATATATCGAACAAGACAAACCAAATGTCGAACCGAAACAACTAATAGAATTATACTATCCATATTTTAAAAAATATGGAATAACTACAAGTAAAGAAATTGACGAAAAACGTTCCGAGTTTAAAATGGAACTGGATTATAAAAAAGAATATTTTTGGAAATACAATGAACTTATAGACGAGTATAACGCATTTGACGTAAATTCGATGACGCTTGAATCGGGTATAAAATCATTCGAATTGATAATAAAGAATAGTTATACTGCTAGTTTCCCAATTGAATCCATATTTAAGAACATACATGCAAATCCCGAAATACCAGTTGTTAAATACAATCCTGGTTATAAACGAGAGAACCTATATAGATTATATACAAAAGATACTGACGAAAGTGGTGTAAATATACCTGTATACGATAAAAGAAAAATTATAAATACAACCGAACATGAAATTACAAACGAAGAAATTATAATGGTTATTAAACCAAATAATGACGACATATATAAAAATCTATCATTGATTTTTAATAACAAAGGCAAAATAATAGTCAAGGGTTCCTATATCGACTTTTTTAAATGCCATGGTAGCGAAATAATTCTCGAAACATTAATAGAGGAACTTTATAAACACGTTCAACCAAAGATTGATAATGTTAATAGTTTTTTAGAACTGACTGGGTACAGAATAAATGATTTCGAAATACAAAATATTAAGGTTAAAAACGTCAGTTTACTTTATAACATAGATGTAGAGAACAAAATTACAAAAAAAACTTTAAATGATAATATTTATTTATTACAACCTATTTTTTCTAACGAGGTTGCTACACAAGATGGAACTGCGACTATGTTAGATATGCGTTTTAAACGAGTTAACAATTACAGAGAACCTGGGTTAGACGAAGATATTATGGATTTTTTAGAAAGTAATACTGTTGAAACTGTTATCCAATCTTATATTATGAATAAGTATAATTTAACCAATGTAAATGCGATAAACGAAATCGAACGAGTAAGAAGCAACAACATGTATGAGATAAAAACAATTAAACAAGGATTCAAAACTAAACTAAAAACTATAAATTATGGTAAAAATAAAAGCATTAGATATTCATTTATAGGCGTAACTTCGCTCGATTATTTCGACATTTTAAAGCAATATGTATGCGTAGTAACTTCGTTGATATTGAACCAAGATAAAAGCAATATAGCAATAAAGTTAGCAAAAGAATTGCGCGGAACAAAAGAAGAAGAAGAAGTAGACGAAATGAAAATAGAAGACGAAATCGAAGCCAATATTATAGATGGTCTAGAAAGTAATGATTATATTAATATAGATAAAAATAAATCTTACGATTTCCAATCAAAAGACGAAGACATTGATATCGATACAGAAGACGAAGACATTGATATCGATACAGAAGAGGAAGACGACGATGAAATAACGGGTGGTGAAAGGAGCAAAAAAGAGATAAAGGATTATTTCGACGAAAGAAAACGCAGATTAAATCCATTAATCTTCAATCACATTGAATATTCGAGAACGTGTCTCAATAATCAAGATAAACAACCGGTTCCTATTACCACTGAAGAAAAACAACAGATAACTTCAAAAAGTGGCGTTATATCAAAACAAGATTTACAAAAACAAGATGTTCATTACATTTGTCCGAGATATTGGGATATGAAGAATGATAAAGTAGTTACACCTGAAGAAGCAGAAAAACTGAAAGACCATATTATTCCAAAAAAAGGAAAGATAAATGACGAACAATATATATATGAGTTCTTTGATAAAGTGATTCATAAAAGTCAAGACAACGATAAATACAAAAATCTCTACCCATATGATACTAACATTGCTTATAATATAGACGGAACATCATCAGGACCATTCCCGTGTTGTGGTACAAAAATTACTGGAGACAAGATAAAACAATATCCATCTTCGTACATCACTAGTTACGACAGTCACAAACGATTATTAGAGAACCAAATGGGTTTTTTACCCGAATTATTAGAAAAAAAAATATTCCAGTTAGACGTTAAATCACAATTAAATAAAACGTATACTGAATTAAACAAAATAACTAAAGGGGTTACCCTATTAAGGTGTGGTGCAGAGTTATCAATCAATCAATCATTTGTTGCGTGTATAGCGAAAATAAAAAACACTACGATTGATAAATTAAAATCTGAATTAAAAGACCATATAACTATCGATAATTACCCTTATTATAATAATGGGACACTGTATCCAATGTTTTTGTCGAAAGATGTGAATTTACATCAAGAATTGACGCAAAAAGACAAAGAAAGTAATATTTATAATGAATTTATCGACATAAATAGCGAGGTAAATACAAAAAATTATAAAATAAATAAAGACGACAGGAAAGTAATTTCGGATGACCTATCTTTATTTTTTAAAATGTTGTTATCATCATATAATTCATTTAAAGAATATTTGAGTAATGAAAATGAATATATATTAGATCATACTCTTTTGATTGATATAATGCTTAGATATGATTCGATAACCGAAGCATTTATGCCGAATCTAAATATTGTTATATTCGAAATAAACGATCTGGGGAAATTAGATATATTAACACCAGCAAACACAGAGATTAAATACGACGATAAATACGATACTGCATTTATACTTAAGCGTAATAATTTATACGAAAACATTGCCTTGTGTGATTCTGTAAATGTAAAACAATTTATTATTACAAGAAAAAATACAGAGGATAATAAAACTATAAGAAATATAAAAATCAAAACGTCCAAAATTGTTAACCAAATAATAAAGTTAAAACATGATATGAAGGGTATAAATGATAAAATAGGTTTTTTAATTCCAATAAAGATACAGGATATGAAATCAATATTGGAAAATAATAATTATAAAATAGACCATCAATTGGTGAATAATCAATTTGTTACAACTGGCGTAATCGTGAAGTTAATAAACGGAATAGAAGATAAAGAGTATTTTATACCATCTGCTCTAGAACCTCCAGTTGATATCAACGGTGAAATCATAATAGATAATGTCAATGGAATAAGAAATCATCTTCACAGCGTTGATGAAACGATAAAATTTTATTCCGAATTAAAAAAAATAAATTTGGGTATCAAATTAGACAAAGCATTGTATTACGAGAATCAAAAACAAAAATATATATATGGTTTCTTGACTAACACTCTACAATTTGTTCCTACAAATAAAGAGTTATTCACAAATCAATGGCAAACTAAAGACTCTATCAACATCGCATATTATTATAGTGCTGATAGGACAGCAATGCTAATAGACAATGATATAAAACATTTAAAAGTTCACAATGCTCGTCTAGAAAACATGTACTATAACGTATTTCGTGCGATTGTGAGATATGTAATTTCGAATGAAGGTTTGACTGAAAAACGAGCAGACGTGCAAAATATAAAGAAAAAAATATACAATACAGAAAAAAATACCGTCAGAAGAAGTGACCTCGAAAAAATGTTAAAGAAGTTAATTGAGACGAAGGTCACTTTTGTAGCTGACCCTAATTACAAGCAACCCAGTAAATATACAGACATAACAACTTGTATTACAAAAAACAAGGATAAAAGGATATGCGACGAAGATACAAATACCCTTATTATTCCAAAAAATAATTTAAATAAACCAAGTCTGGACAATGAGAAATATTATTATACAAGACTTGCCGATGAATTACTTCGTTATTCGCATGTTAGGAAATTTATATTAGAACCAAATCAACATCTTAATATTATAGATGATATAACGCATGTAAATGATGACGAAATAATCGCAACAGAAACAACGTTACGAAATAACCTTCAGTTTTCGGAAAAAACAGTAGGAAGACATTATCCTATTTCTATTCCTTATAAACTGGCAACTTCTAAAAAATCACAATAAAAATATTATAAAATATTGAAAACTAATAGATATTCTATTAGTTTTTACACAGGTTTGTTGTAACATAGAATAATTCAATTATTAACGTAAGTGATATGTATATATATCAGGTTATCTAAAATCCCATATTGTATTCGTCATCTTGGCAATTGTCTTGTTCACTCTTTTTTATATTGCCCACGTTGTTACGAATCATAATATTTCGTTTATTACAAGAACCATCTGTATCAGTCGGTATACCGAACATTTCATCGATTGAAACTTGGCGTTCGATTTCAGCATTGTCTAGTTTCTGCATTTCATTCAAGTCCAGTATAATACTGAATGAACTCGTACCGTAATTACCATTCTGACCACACATTACATTAGCGGAAACACCTCGCATGTAATCTACTTCTGCGTGTCTTGCTGCGTCAAGTAATACCTCACTATGAACCTCAAATGACGCTTTCGCGATAGGACCAATGTCGTCATTTAGTATACCCGACCTAAATACTGGTATCATATCAGGTGTCAATGTCATTCTATCACAAAGGAGCGACAGATGGTGATAGTTAATGTACGAATCACTGAATTCCATAACTTCTGAAATTTCATTGAATAAAGATTGTCTTGCAGCTTCAATCCCTAAAACGTTGTGAATCTCTCTCACATCATTACAATACGTTCTTTGTGTATCTATGAAATCGAGAGACATTGCTTTCATTAAATTAGATCCAGTGGTATCCAATACCCATACATCACTCCTTTTATATGAACTACCATCTTTATTAGATACCATGTTGCTTAACTTGCGTGGAGTGACCTTTTCTATATTTTCGACTCCTCGTAAAACGATAGAGTTAAGCATTGTATCCTGTAATGTTTTTAACAGATGAATTTCATTTGATTGGTCAAGAGATATCGCCATTTTCCTCTTCTTGTTCTCAACAAGGGGACGAATTCTAAATACCAATTTAGAATGATTGAAATCTGAAAATACGCAACTTATATTAGACCCGTGTGAACTATTTTTAATAGCGAAGTGAATGTCATCCATTGTTATATTCTTGTCAAGTAATATATCTGGATTAAGTTCCAGTCTAACAATCCATTTGCTTGGAGTTTTACCGTCGTCTTTTTCTTTATCTTCTGTCGAAAGACACTCATCCACCATATTTTCATATTCGTAAAATTGTTCAATGAACTCTTTATCGTCTTCAATGCATGTAGATTTTCCTTCAGGGTCGAAACAAATTTGTGCCCTACTAACCAGGTCTAATAATTTTGTATATTCGATAATATTTGAGTATTTGATTGCTTTAGACTGGTGTGTCTCGTCGTGTGACTTTAGGTGAATGGTGAGAGATGGATTCTTTGGATTTCTAGTAAGTCTCAATAACTCCTCAATACGAGGAACTCCGCGTGTTACATTAGATTTACTCGCGGTACCAGCATAGTGAAATGTATTTAAAGTCATTTGCGTTGTAGGTTCACCAACACTTTGTCCGGCGATTATTCCAACCATTTCTCCTGGGTGAACAATAGACTTTTTATATTTAAGTAATACAGTTTCCAACAATAATACAACTGCTTTTCTATGGAACCTCTTATTAACGAGTAAATCTCGAGGATTCAAATAGTATTTATACAACAATTCGAATAGTGACCCAGGTTGAGTAAGTTTGATTTCCTTTAGTTTTACCATATATTCGTCTACCAATTCAAAGCATTCTAATGGTGTCATATCAGTAATTGAATTCTTATTTAAAGACATTTGACCTTGTATATTGTTTATAGTATTGACAAACGAAACTGGAAGTTTTAACATGTTTTCGTCTTTATTCTTGAATACTTTGTTTATAATTTCCATTCTCTTTTGAATCATATATTCTATCATATCAATACACCTCTTCTGAGTATCGGTTCGCTGACGTTTCAATCGTGTAATAGTATCTTTGGTATATACATTCTCTAATTCAGTATCGCCACTTTTAACGCCGATAATGTCATATCTCATGTAAATATCTTCGGTGCTCAAACCAACAAGTGGCATCGGTTGATTTTCGACCTTGGTTGTATCGATACCGTCATCCCCATATGAGTATTGCACAATTTTACTTTTGTTGTCTCGAACAGTCATGTCGTAATTAACCTTCAAATCTTCGAGAGATTTTATAAGACGTCGTTGAATATATCCAGTAACAGACGTTTTAACTGCTGTGTCGATAAGACCCACACGACCACCTTGTGCGTGATGAAATAACTCGATTGCATTTAAACCCTCTATGTAAGAATTCACTACAAATCCACGTGCTTCTGGACTGTCGTCGTATCTACTAAAATGTGGTAGGGTACGGTTGTCATAACCATATGGTATGCGTTTACCATCCACGTTTTGTTGTCCTAATCCTGAAATCATTTGAGTGATGTTCAACATACTACCCTTCGCACCGGACTCTACAATCATCATAAAACGATTTGTATTACTCAAACTACTACGAGCAATCTTACCTGATTCATCCATAGCTTTATTTAAAATTTTATTGACCTGTACTTCAAATTCATTCGAATTGCTATCTGCTGTGTTGTTTTCGAAGATTCCTAGATGAACTTTATCAATGAGTGACTGTACTTCCAATTTCTTTTGCGTAATTGCTTGAACAATTCTTTGTTGCGTAATATTGTCTGCTATCAAATCACTGATACCTACACTATATGAACTGGTATTCATGTATTCAGTAATAATATTCTGTAAATTGTCTATAAAATCAGAACAGGTTGCGCTACCAAAATCGTTATAAGTACGATGAATGATTCCTTTTGAAGTCGACCCCAGTGTTGATTTATCCATTTGACCACGAATGTATTTACCATTACGTATCTCCAAAACATTATTACTTGTAGAATGGTCGTCATTGTCACCGAACATTTTATTCTTAAATGATAGTGTAAGTGGTGGCATAATCTGCGAAATGATGTCGAAATTATTCAACAAACTACCTGCATTACGTAATTTGTTAGTATCTACGTTATTATACATCATTAATAGATTCATCGCATCACGCGTGTTGAACTTCAAGTTCGGTCGTGTAAAACGGTATGAACCAAGCATTGAATCTTGATAAATTCCGATAATGGGGGAATTCGACGCGGGACTTATAATCTGATGAGGAATCGCAGCCAAGTGTTTTAATTCTGTTTCTGCTCTAATACTTTGAGGTGCGTGCATATTCATTTCATCTCCATCAAAATCTGCGTTATATGGCTTTGTATCTGCTACATTCATTCTGAATGTGTCTCCTTTTTTCATTACACGAACTATATGACCCATCATCGACATTCTGTGTAGGGAAGGCTGACGATTGAACAAAACACAATCCCCATCTATAAGACTTCTGTGAACTATGTCACCATTTTCCAATTTAATTGACTTACGGTCTACATATCTAAGTGATACGCTCTCTCCATTTTTTCGCTCGATTGTTTTCGCGCCTGGATAGATGTCGGGTCCATTGTCCACCAACTTACTTAGGTAATCGTGATTTCTATCGTTAACTTTAACAGGTTTTGTAAGATTCTGGGCAACTCTTTTAGGCACACCTAATTCACGAATTCCTAAATTTGGGTCTCCTGTAATTACTGTACGCGCTGAGAAATCCACACGCTTTCCCATTAAATTTCCTCTAATACGACCTTGTTTTGAGTTCAGACGACTGAAAATACATTGATACGCCCTGCCAGAACGCTGTGCCATAGGAGCTGCACCTCTTGTTTTATTATTTGATATCATTGCGATGAAATATTGTAGAAGGCGTGTCAAACTATCAATCACATTTGATGCCGCGTCGTTCTTAATTTTCTCCTTGAGGTCATTATTCGTCTTAATAATATTACTATAAATGTGCGTTAAATCATCCTCACTACGTTGTTGGGCGTCGTGTTTTACTGATGGACGAACTTGTGGTGGAGGAACCGGTAATACCTGGCATATCATCCAGTCTGGGCGAGACCATATTGGATTAAAACCCATGAAATTTACATCTTCGTCACTAATTCGTTTGAAATTTTTTAATAATAATTCGGGTGTAAGACGCACACTAATTTTCTCATCGTCTGTTTCAGTTTTCATCTTATCCCATATAGCGTATATCGTAGCGATTTCTTCTATTTTAATTTTATCGGGTTGTTTGCAACCACAACCGTCCTCTGTTAAATCCCCACAACGTTTTACTTTTGCTGCTAGTTTTGATACGTATATCCATCTTTTACTAGGACTCCAATTCAATATGTGTTTATGATCATTTTTATTGATAAGTAATTTACTACATTTATAACAAACACATCTTGTAATTTTTAAAATGTCCTTGAGATGCTGTGTGAATATAACTGGACGGGCTAATTCTATATGACCAAAATAACCAGGCGTATCGATATAAGTAAAACCATCTGTTGGACAAATAGTTCCTGGTTCTAATACACCCATACGTGGGTCAAATAATCCACCAAGGACAGGTTTATTGTTTATATATGTATCTCGTGATGTGATTTCTACAACCGAATTATTTCTAATTTCTTCCGGAGACCCAATACTGAATTGTATACCCACTATTTTCGATGATTTGGGTTTTGTGTTTATCATGATGTATCTATGTAATAGTATAATATTTGTTTATATTATATTTGTCTCTTCAATTTTTCTCTTATAAATCAATCCTAAAACACGATTTTTTATATAAAAATACAATTTATATAACAAAAACACAATTTTATTTGTAAAATTGATTATAATACATTTATTATAAAAATATTATAACTAAATACATTTATTATATATAATACAATGCCTTCCTCTACTCGTACTCAAAACAAAAAACAACTTCAAGTTAAAGATTCCGATAGCGAAACCAGTGATGAAGAATACATCGATTTTATTATAGAGGAATCTTCTGGTGATGATGACGATACTATCGGTAGTGATGATACTGATACTGAGGATGAAGAGATCGTTACTAAGAAGCGTAAGTATAAACGTGTTAAGGCACGACGTGTTGATTATGGTAGTGGGGAAGATGATTCTGAAAGTGAAGAAGATGACATGGATGAAGTTGAGGTTCGCAAACAAGTTGCCAAGATATTTCCATCTCGATATATGAGCAACAAGGTAAAACGAGACAATGATAATAAACTAAAGGCGTTTAATAAGTTAGACTCTAAAACAAAAAAAACAAGCAGTAACAAGAGAAGTGTTAATAAGGAAAAAGACAAAAAAAAAAGAAGACAGCATATAGTAGATTCTTCTTCTAATGATGAGGATTGCGAAGAGGAAGATGAGGAAGACGAAGATTGTGAAGATGAGGATGAGGATGTCGTAAAAGACACTTTTACCGTATCCTTACTAGAATTGCTTGGTGGCAATATAGGCGGCATTGACGACCAGAGTGAAGAGGCTCTTATTGACGATGAAAAGGACGTTTGTGATAGTGATGACGAAAAGGTATTTCTTAAAGGAAATTATGACGTTAGTGATGTTGAAAAAAACAACGAAACTTTCCCGAAATCTTCTACCGATAAAAAAAATAAAAAGAATAAAAAAAATAACAAGAATAAAAAAACTAATGATGATGAAAACGTAGATCTTTCAGATAAGTTTAATGAAGAGTATACTGAACTTTTAGAAGAGAGAAAATATAGAATGGACAAGTTGAAAAAGACACCAGATAGTAAAGTGCATAAACGTGCCTTGCGCGAATGTCGCAAAGATATGAAGAACCTTATCAAGACAACAAGGGTAGCGAATACGAAAGGATATTACAAATTAGTTAATTCACATAACCAACAACTTTCTGGAGAAATCGAGTATTTCAAAAAGAAATTGTCGAATAAGGAACAACTTAATATCATGAAAGATATGAATGAAATAAATAACTTTATTCTTGTTGATAAACCTCATAGACTAGCATTACTTCAATCAGATATGCCTATTAAATATAAGGCAAATGTAATGCAAAAGGTGAATATGTTGAAGTCTATGGAACCTGGTGACCCTGAGTATTATAAGGTTAAGAACTGGGTCGATGATTTCATGCGAATCCCTTTTGGTAAATATAGCGGTCTTGATGTGAATATGACTCATGGCATTGATAAATGTCATAAATTCATGGAGGATGCAATGAAGATACTTGACGATTGTGCTTATGGATTAAATGACGCAAAGATGCAAATCCTACAACTTGTTGGACAGTGGATTTCTAATCCACACGCTATGGGAACTGCTATAGCAATAAAAGGACCTATGGGAACAGGTAAGACGACTCTTGTAAAGGATGGTATCAGTAAGATATTACAAAGATATTTCGCATTTATTCCACTAGGCGGGTGCGGAGATGGTAGTTTCTTAGAGGGGCACTCGTATACATATGAAGGCAGTGGTCACGGAAAGATTGTTCAAGTTTTGAAAGAGAGTAAGAGTATGAATCCTGTATTCTATTTTGATGAATTGGATAAGGTTAGCGATACAGCAAGGGGTGAGGAGATTATCGGTATTCTTACACATTTGACTGATACTACTCAAAATAATCAGTTTCATGACAAGTATTTCGCGGATGTTGATTTTGACCTCAGTAAATCTCTCTTTATATTCTCGTATAATGATGAACATCGTGTCAACACAATTCTTAAGGATAGAATGTATTGTATTCAAACAAAGGGTTACAATACGAAAGAGAAACTTGTTATCGCGCGTGATTATCTTCTTCCGAAGATTCGTGAACAGGTTAACTTTAAGATTGAAGACGTTATTATTCCCGATGAAACCATTGAATACATTATTACAAATAGGAGTCTAACTAATGAAGAAGATGGAGTACGTAATCTTAAGCGTTGTCTTGAAGTTATTCATACAAAGATTAATTTATTCCGTTTGGTTAAAATGGATAATAATAATATGTTTTCAAAAGAAATCAAAATGAATATAGAATTTCCATATACAGTTAAAAAAGATGATGTAGATAAACTTATTAAGAGTGAATCTCAACAGAATCAAAGTGTATTGGCTTCTATGTATATCTAAATAAATAAATAATATAAACAGAGAATAGTATAGATAATAATAATATATCGATGGATGATATAAATATTTTTTTTGTTTCGTTTTTATCATTATTAGATGAGAAAATGTACGTTAATGAATTTTTGAAGAATAATGTAAACGCCATTGCTATACAAAAGAATATTCGCAATTTTTTAATTGAAAATTGTCAACACAATAAAGAAACTGATTACATTGACATAACTACAGAACAAACAAACAAAATAGTTTTTTGTAGTAAGTGTAATATGACTTTAGAACGTTAATAATAATAATACTACAAAAGAATCTATGCTCCTATTTGACTATCGCCGTTGCTATTTCCACCTCTTGTTCTTAACATATTTAATTGTTTGTCACTCAAACATAACGGACCCTTCGAGTTTGTTAATCCAGCAGAACGTGCACCACAATCAAGAGAACCTTTTGTAGGAGGGCCGTATATATCATATAGAGTATGTTCCGAATAAGGACGAGGTTCTAAATTATTTTTCATGCCTTCCTTGCTCTTTCCAAAAACACTATTTTTTATTTGACTCATAACGCCTTGAGGTTTTTCTGGTTTTTCTTCTTCCTCGGATTCAGAACTCTTATATGGACCAAATTGCTCGTCTACGTATTCGTTATCGAAACCCTCTTTTTCTTCATTTTCATCATCGAAACCCTCTTTTTCTTCATTTTCATCATCGAAACCCTCTTTTTCTTCATCTTCATCATCGAAACCCTCTTTTTCTTCATCTTCATCATCGAAACCCTCTTTTTCTTCATCTTCATCTAAAGTTTCACCGTCTGTCATTCCTTCGTATTTTGAAAAAGATACTTTATTTGAGTATGGTTTAAAATCACAACAAGCACAAGAAGCAGTCAGTATTATAAATAACAATAGTGCACCACCAAGAATGTATAAGTTCATAAGTTTCATATGTATATACATATTTAATAGATTTTAATTGTATCTTATTCAACCATCAGCGAACCATTATGTGATTACTATTACAAATAATACTAAAGTATTGTTAATAATAAAGGAAGCAACATATTTCAAATTTACAGTGTATAATTTTTTTGTCCATTTTTATTTACATACTTTACAACACAAAAGCCATGCCACTAATAGTAACCATTGTCGCGAAAAATGTACCTACTATAACATATTTTATGTTATTCGTATCGATTGTTTTATTACGTATACTTATAATTATCTCAGGAAGAGAAATAACAGAAAAATATAATATAAGTGGTAAATATATCGATGAATAAATCTTATACTTTTTTTTCTTATTTTCGTTTAGTATATCATTTTCATTTTCATACATATTACGTGTTATATTCTTCATAGTATTGTTTATACCACCGAAGATTTAAAATGGCACGACCTGAAGGGTCGTGCCATTTTAAAACATTGTCGGTATCCGACCATTGGAGAATGAAAATGTGCCATTTTCAATCTTCAATGGTTTATAGTCATTTCAATTGTGGTTTTGATATATATATGTAGATCATTGTTGATATGTACATATATACCAAAACCACAATTGCTAACACATTTTTCTGAACAGAGCTAGCGCTAGTAAATGAATCTGTTATTTTTGTAAATATCTTAGGCATTGGGGGGCATTGAAGGCAATGAAGGTAATGAAGGCATTGAAAGTCTGATTATAGTATACAATCCATATATTGACAATGTACATATGAAAATAATAATTGAAATTGTGTCCCATTTCCCGTTTTTCAATGATATTCTATCTCCGAATATAGCAAATATTATAGCAGTGGATATTATTACAAATGTAGATAACATATTTAATTTGTTATATGACGTATATCCTATTTCTTGAGCATTTATCGCATTTATCGCATTTTCCATTCTATATTATATTATATTGTATATTATATTTTGTATCTTATATTTATAGACTTATTTCCATTGTCGTTATTGACAGCACTCGTCTTTTTTAAATATTTATTCAATTCGTTGTATTTATCCTTTAGATATTCAGTTACATCCCAGTAATCAACATCGTCTTTTTCATCTGTTTCAATTATTTTTTTTTCTTTGTTTATGATAGCATTTTCTAAATCTTTATTCTCAAAGTTTTCTGTGTCACCTTTTACTATATGACAAATGATAAATATACTTGGAACTAATATGATAAAGGGTACGATTAAAGCGTGCAATTTAAAGTCGGGTTTTAGATAGTATATTTCATTAGACATATATATATATACATTTAAATTACATAAAAAGGTTGTATTTTAAACTGTTATATGGATAAATTAGACTTGAAAAAGTTAATTGCCGATTCAGATTACCAGGATAATACTGCTAATATACGTAAATTAAAACATAGCGTTCTCATCCGAAATGATATTGAAAAAATTCTTAAATTAAAGAGTAAACATGTTAGGTTGATTCGTAACGACTTTGATGGTTTTACTAAACTGTGTATTAGTCAATGTAATTTTTTATTTTCTCATTATACTGATATTTTTAATCGTGTTTTGAAGGATGAGTTAGACCTCAGTATTTTAGGTTCTGTTATGGACATTCTTGGAAAAATAGAAGAAGGTAAAGTTGATCAAATGAAAGGTTCTATCGAAGTTGGAGAACTCCTTAAGAAAATGTATATAGATTCAGCATTAAAAACGGGTGATAGAATAAATAATAAAAATGATTCAGGAAATGATAAGGAGCACGTTTTTGCAGAATCTAAAACTCTTTCTTGGAAGGAATTTAAAATATTAAACCGATGAACATAAATCCTTGAAATTCAATTATAATATAAAAAAAAACATAATAAGTATATATTGATTTATAATTATTATGCGCTTAGAATCTACCGAACAGCAACTCTTTACAAATAGGAAAGGTGGGTATGCTACTTTGAAATTGTGTTTCTGTGATGGAGTGAGTGATGAATTTATCAGTGAAACCAGAACGGCAATAGAAATACACAATAAAGGTGTTTTAAAGTCTGTGTATCCAGACTCAGGGTTTGATTTACGAGTCCCAAATGTGGAAGTTTTTACTGTGCCGTTCAGATCACAGTTTGTTAATTTAGGTGTTAAAACCAGCATGAGTTACAATGAATTGCCGTGTGGATTTCTAATGCATCCACGTTCAAGTATGTCAAAGACTCCTCTTATGCTATCAAATCATACTGGTATTATTGACTCAGGTTATCGTGGTCCTTTAATTGCTGCCATGAGATATTTACCTTGTTGTGAAGAGAGTTCCTATACTATAGACAAACACACACGGATTGTTCAGATTTGCCACCCGTCTCTTTGTCCGGTTTTTGTGTTAGAATGTATTGATAGTGAACTGGTCGAGACAGAGAGAGGTGAGAATGGTTTTGGTTCTACTGGAAAGTAATAAATTTACAGTAACTATATAAAAAATAAAATATTATTATTTACTATATACAACAATGATGAAAAGTTATGTAGAAGATAAGATTAGTTCTACTATAAATCATTTCAAAGAAAATTATAACGTTTTATACACAAGAGAAGAGGCACTTAGAGTTAGGAGCAAATACCCGGGCAGAATACCTATTATTGTTAATCGTAGTAAAAACGCAGGCGTTGATGTTCCTGACATAGATAAGCATAAATTTTTGGTACCGTCGGAATTGAATATGGGTCAATTTCAATACGTTATACGCAAACGTCTAGCATTAACAGCTGATAAGGCACTTTTCATATTTGTAAATGGTGACATTGCACCTTCAAGTAGTCTTGTATCTACGATTTACGACCAGTATCGAGATGAAGAAACGCAGTTTTTATATGTTACTTACGCCATGGAAAACACTTTCGGGTAATATTATTGTTAAGTGCGATTATCTAACAATAATATAGATGGTGTCACAAAAATGTATCCAGATATTTAAAACTAAATTCGTACATAAAAACAAAGAGAAAAATAAAGTTGTTATTTTTGATATCGATGAAACACTTGGTTGTTTTACAGATTTAGAAGCATTGTGGAATGTAATTGAAACTGAAAATGTCGAATTTTGTAAACTATACGAGACCAAACAAGAGTGTTTCAATGTCTTATTGGATTTATATCCTGAATTTTTAAGATATGGAATCACGAGTATATTAGAATATTTATATTATAAGAAGACAAGAGGTGACTTTATTGGTGTATATATATATACAAATAATCAAGTTAGTAAACAATGGTCTAAAATGATCAAAAGTTATTTAGAAACAAAAAATAATACACCCGAATTATTCAATCAAGTCATACACGCATTTAAGATAAACAACCGCATTGTCGAACCACAGCGTAAAAGTAACTCTAAAACGCGAAGCGATTTTATTAGATGCAGTGTTTTACCATCTAGTACAGAGATGTGTTTTATCGACAATTCTTATTATATAAACATGTATCACAATAAGATATATTACATTCAACCCAAATCATTTTTTCATGGTTTGAAAACGGGGGATATAATAAAACGGTTAATGGATTCGTCTATTTTGAAAATCGAAAATGACAAATTGTTCGTGTCTTATTTTTTAAAACAGAACTTGATTACGTCAGTTGAAAAATCTCAAAAGGAAGTTAATGAAGATATATTCGTATCCCGTAAGATATTGTATCATATTCAAGACTTCTTTTTAATGACTACTCTTAAAAAAAACACACATAAAAATAAATGTAAAAGTATAGGAAACTTTACTCGAAAAATCAAATATTAACACTGTTTTGAATATTCATATGCCATTAGTATTAATTGTTCTCCAGTTGTTAGTTTTTGAAATATTAAACATTCGTCGTATTTTATTTGAAATATACGATTTTGCATGGTTTTACACAATACGTATGTTCCGTTATCACAAAATTTTATTTCAGCAACTATAGCTCCATTTGTTATTTTATCAGGCGAGTTATGGCGTATCCAACGTATGCGTTTTCCTTTGTGTAATTCATATATATTTCCTATTAATCTATAACCTGCCAGTTTATTATATAATGCTGACTTTATTGCATCGTTTACATCGAGATTCGAAAGTGTATTTTGTATTTCATTTAATATGTCGCTCATTGTTTTTTCGTTTAAGTAGTCGATTTGTTCAGAATTGGTCATTTCTATTAATTCATCTATATTCAGTGTCCCTAATAGAGTTGGGTCGTTGGTCGCATCATCGAATAATTTATTTATAAAATCGACATTGTCTTTGGACATAGTATTGATATACTATGTTTGAAAGTTTATATTATTATATTAATAATTTTGTTACGCCTTCTGTTATACCCAGATTTGTCATCATAAATAATGCACTGGCAAAAATTATTTTACTATCGTTTTTATTGAGTGTATGTTCTCTAAATGGATTGAACTTGTACAATAAAAATATACATATGAATGTATTAAACCATAATGTTAACGCATAAATATAAGACGGTTTAAACGATACTAATCCAATATATAGCATTATGTATAGAAATAGAATACCATTTTGTATGTATCTGAACGGTTTCGATATTTTCTCCAATGTTACATTATTTATCAGTAGCATAGTATATATTATGCTTTGAAAAAAGTATATAATTGTTATGTAATTATTATTTATTAGATAGGTGTGGTTATGAAATTGAACAATTATTCGATTGTAAGTTTAATTGGTAATGGTTCATTTGGTAAAGTTTATAAAGGCATCGATTTGAGGAATCAAAATACAGTTGCTATTAAAATAGACACGTCTAATCTGAAGGTTCTCCGTCATGAGGTTTCAATTTTGAACTATTTATATCACGATGGTGTTTATTCTATTCCTAAAATATATTGGTATGGTAATGTGGAAAACAATCTTGTATTGGCTATGACTTATTATAAAAATAGTCTACAAGACTATTTTGATTTGAAAGGATGTATAAATGACGTTAAAATGTGTTCTCTTATGATAAAATGTATTGATATACTGCGACAATTGTCGAAATCAAATGTTGTACATAGAGATATTAAACCGCACAATTTTATGATGAATGATGGAGAACTCAATATTATTGATTTTGGGTTATCTACTATACACAATTACACAAAAAAAGAACAAGACTTAAAGTGTGATGCTAGTGAAATTACTGGAACTCCTCGATTTACAAGTTATTTTACACACTGCGGAAAACCCGTATCCGTTAGAGATGATTTATTGTCTTTGGGATATATGTATATATATTTGAACACTGGTTCTCTTGATTGGGATGAGATAGAAAGACATAAAACGTCTTTGTTAGTTTGCGATGTCAGTCATCCAGATAATTTAATCAGGAAATACATGAAATCTCCAGACGTATTACATCCTTTGCTTAGCGGTGTTATAAAAAACTATATGATTTATTGTTATTCGTTGAAATATTATGACATTCCAGATTATAACAGTTTAATGCGATTATTTACTTTGTAGTTTTCTTCGATGAATGATTGGGGACATTATTTGTATTTTCTTTCATATTATCTATATTCATTTTCATTGTTTCTTCTTCTTTGTTTGACAAACCTTCTGTTTGGAAATAATTTCCATCTAAACCTACATGAGGTAATGTAGCAACATTGTCATTTATTAGGAATGTTAAACTACCCAAAGCAAGAGTAATAAATAACACAGCAAAGAGAAAACAAATAGACGACATTTTTTTAGCAGAAATTCCAAGTAACTTATGCATTTTTGTATATATTACCGATATATTATTTATTAAATCGACTTAAACAATATATACATTACATAGTATAACCAATAAAATGAGTTCTGTTCGTAATACTGGTCGCGTTAAGTGGTTCAATAAGAAGTCTGGATATGGGTTTTTAACTGTTTGTGGGGAAAGCCCTTATAAAGACAAGGATGTTTTTGCTCATTTCTCTGCTGTTCACGGAGAGGATGAACAATACAAGTATCTTGTTCAAGGAGAGTATGTTGAGTTTGACGTTGTTGAGTCTAAAGGAGAGAAACACGACTTCCAAGCTGCTTCAATTTCTGGTGTATTAGGAGGACTTACTATGTGCGATACTCATAGAGAGAATCCACGACCTCTTACTCAATCAAGAGGGGATAGTGATACAAATGAACCACAAAGACCACAAAGACCACAAAGAAATAGTCAAAATAACTATGGTGACAATGAGGACGTAAATAACGTTGTTAGACGTCGTCCACACGCGAATGTTGCTAAAAAGTATTAAACAAATTATTTAATAAATTATTAAAATTTATGATTTTAATAATTATCAATAAAATAATATATTTACATAGATAAATATAAATGCTCCATTATAAAGTTGTTTTATTGGGAGATTCATCTGTTGGTAAATCTTCTATTGTATCTCGTTTTACAAGAGATGAATTTTATGAATTTAAAGAACCTACTATTGGTGCTGCATTTCATAGTAGTTCTATCGTTTTAGATAACAATATTACAGTTAAAATGGAGTTATGGGATACTGCTGGACAAGAACGATACAGGGCATTGGCGCCTATGTATTATCGTGGAGCAAAAGCAGCATTTATTGTATATGATATTACGAATAAAGGTAGTATTGATAGCGCGAAAAGCTGGATCAAAGAAGTTATTATTAAAGGAGAACCTGGTTGCGTACTGGTATTATTGGGTAATAAAATGGATATTCCAAATAGACACATTGATTATGATGACGTTATATCATTCGCCAATGCCAATAACATATTATTTTCCGAAGTTAGTGCAAAAACCGGCGAAAATATAAACAAAATATTTACTGAAGTTGCAAGTGTTCTTGCTAATAAAACGCAACATCAAGACAACAGACCTAAACCGTTCACTATTCGAAGTGCTAATAAAATAGGTATTCTCAATGGGTGTTGTTGAATGTATCATAACCATTCTGGTTTTGATTTTAATCTTACTCGTATATGATTTCTTCATATTTGTTGTATAAAACCGTCTTCCGAGCGGCGTTGAAATCAATATCGGGATATATATTCATACACATTTCTATATCTTTTAGTACATTTGCTTTGAATAGTTCGTAATCAGTTGTGTTCCACCATAAAGTATCTTTTAGTTCATGTTCCGAAATATAATCCCTTGATATAATTTCGCATACTTCGACAGTATTGTTAAAACTTACTTTCAAACGTTTAGTCCGATTGCGCGGTTCCAATAGAAAGTGGAAATCAGCAATTTTTATTAAATCATATATAATATGTGGGTCATAACTTTTTTTCAAAGTCATTATACACAATTGTTCTATTTTAATTTTGTAATATCGCTTATTATTATTTAGTATCTTACTATATCAATGATTCTAAGGATCGAACAATTTTTGTCTGTTTTTGACGGACGTTTAATGAATACATTTGATGAGTTTGTTAATACATATACAGTTAGAATTCGCAATAATATGACTCCGTTAAAGGAATACGCATTACGTAAAAACATTTCTAACAAAGCATTGAACGCATTGTACATGCATATTTTGGAAAGAAATAAATATTTAACTCGTTTTTATAATACTTCCCTTGTTGTAAAGAATAACTTACACATTAAAGAAGAACCTATGGAGACAAAAAGCATGAATAATAATAAAAACGTTAATTATAAAAATATAGTTCGTAATATGCATTGTGAAGATATTTTGAGAAACACATATTCAGGTATGGAAAATAACCCCACTTTTATGAATGTTCTCCATGACCTCTATATTAATCGTATTATTGATTATAAGATACTTACGCCTAGTGCCATGCATTATACATTGAACGGACGCATTGGTAGTGTGTTTTCTTCTTTTTATTTTCGCGCGTCTATAATGAATCCATATCTCGTTTATTCGTTAAATAAATCACTGTTGAAAGGTACGAAGGTATTCACACCTACACTTGGATGGTCTTCTTATGCATATGGTTTTATGGAATGTGAAGAGATAGTAGAATACGTTGGAACTGATGTTATCGATAATGTATATAACAAAACGCGTACATTTATAAAAGATAACTACAAAGAAAAAACATTTAAGATTTTTCAAATTCCATCAGAGAACCTGATGAAAAACGCCGGATTTCGTAAAAAATATAATAGTTACTTCGACCTTGTATTTTTTAGTCCTCCGTATTTTAAATTGGAAATGTATCCAGGTGACAATCAAAGCACCATTTGTTACAACAACTACGATATATGGTTAAAGAAATATTGGGAAAAAACTATACAACTTTGTCTCCATGTTCTCGAACCTGGTGGTAGATTATGTTATATATTATCGGGATATGGGAGTAAAAATAGCAATAATTCATATAATCTAATTGACGATATGAACAAAATTACTGAGAAATACTTCAAACATTTAGATACGCTCCCGTTATTTAACAAGAATGTTCACGTAACTCAACATCGAGAAACTGCCGAAAAAATAATTTTATTTCGTAAAGAGTGAATATAGACAACGTCGCAAGTTGCGATATTGTCAACGACTTAATAATAAAAATCAATAAAATTCATGCATCTTATTGATTTTTTAAACTGGTGAACATTTGAATCAGCACCCTGCGGGTGTATGTTCAAAGGATTAACGGTCATTGACCACGAAGAGTATAAATACGCTATGCGGATTGAATTCTTCGTTGGTTTAAATTTTTAGTATTTATTTATTAGTGTTTTTTTCATTAATGTTTTTTCACGTAATCTAATAAATCCATAATCTTAAAGGAAGCACGAGAAGACATACTTTTATAACGTATACTATCTTTCTTCCTGAACTGCGAAATTCCTTTCAATTTATTAATAGTAATTTCATTGAACTTGGCATTGCATACAAACAGATCGTATGCGTTTGTAATTAATATATAGAGATTGTCGCTATATTCGTCTACTACACTTATTGCGTTATCACTTTCTGCCACACCCGGTAATAGATCAATGATATAATTTGCGATAGACAATAGTGTTTCATTATCTAATACATTATATTTTGTTAGAAAACAAATAAATGTAGTCATTGCCTTACGATTGTCGTTAATTTTCACATAATTACAATAACCATCGTAATCATTATTTGGGTCGATTGGTTTTATTTCGTTATATGATTTTTTGTAATTTTCTATAATGTTTGTAATCTTCGAACCAAATATACTATATTTATTCATTAGTTTCATATACAATTCGGCATATATTTCAGAGAAGAATGCGTTCGAACTCGCTACATTAAATATGAATCCAATTATCTTAATCATATTTTCACCATCTTTAATCATATTTTCACCATCTTCGCTATTTTCGCCATTTTCACTATTTTCGCCATTTTCGCCATTTTCACCATTTTCTCGATTTAAAACCTCATCTATTAAATTAATAATTTTAATTGTTTGTTCTTCTTTATTTTTCACTGAGAATTTATTTAACGCAATTCTTATTTCATTTATCTTTTTTTCTATGCCTATCTTTTGCTCTATAACAGTCGCTTTGAAATTACGTATTGCGCCCCAGTCGGCATCATTTTCTATAGGTTTATTATGAGAAACCTTTTTAATAGAAGGTTCATCATTAGACCGTTTTATCTTTTGGTAGTTCGTATCATCACTTTCGTTTATAACTAATTTATTAGATAGGTCTTTAAAAATTTTCTTTATTGAATCTTCAAGTTTTATATTAGGGTTGTTAATTGATATGTTTTTTAAATCTTGTATTGTATAATAAGGCATCGTGGTACTAATAACTAATGTAGTTAAGTTTCTATATGTGTTATTAACTAATAATTACGAATATTTATAATATATTAAAACAAATATAAACGTTACCACACAATATATCTAAGATGAATAATCAACCAGCGTTAGAAACCGAAATTAAAATATATGAAAATTGGGATGATTTTAAATTATCAGAAGAATTAACTAGAGGCATATTTGCTTTTGGTTTCGATAAACCAACACCTATACAAGGACAAGCAATTGTTCCAATTATAACAAAGCGAGATATTATCGGTCAGGCACAGTCGGGCAGTGGTAAGACTGGTTCGTTTGCTATTGGAACACTTCAACTAATTGACCTTTCAAAAAAAACAACTCAAGCACTCGTTCTCGCTCCCACACAGCAACTTGCTATGCAGATAGTAAAAGTTTTTAAATCACTATCGATTTATATGGATGGTTTGGTAATAAAATCGCTCGTCGGTGGAACATCTGTTTCTGACGATGCTAATGAATTACGAAATAATACCCCACACATTATTGTTGGAACTGCTGGGCGTGTCTATGATATGATGAAACGTAGAAACTTCGATAGCGGAACAATTAAACTGTTTGTAATGGATGAAGCAGATGAAATGTTATCTAGAGGTTTTAAGGATCAGATTTATGATATTTTTAAATATTTCAATGATGAAGTACAAGTCGCACTTTTTAGTGCTACTATGCCTGAGGAAATCCTTACAATAACCGACAAGTTCATGCGTGACCCGGTGAAAATTATATTAAAATCCAAAGACATTGCTCTCGAATGTATTAACCAATATCATATTGCACTTCAAAACGACCAACAAAAATATGAGGCTTTACAGGATTTATTCGAGGCGATAACCATATCGGGACAATGTATAATTTACGTCGGTGCTGTAAAACGCGTTGTTGATTTATACGAAGCGATGCTTGCTGACGGATATGCGGTATGTCAAATGCATAGTGATCTCACGGCTCACGAAAGAATAGACATAATTGAAAAATTTAGGTCTGGTTCGTTCCGTGTAATGATCTCATCAGGCATTACCGCTCGTGGATTTGACGTACAACAGGTAAGCACTGTAGTAAATTTCGACATTGGAAGAAATATTGAAACATATATACATGCGGTTGGTCGTGCGGGACGTTATGGGAGAAAAGGAACTGCCATTAGTTTCGTTACCAAACAAGATATGGATTTTATGCATCAATTAGAAAAACATTATAATATAAAGATTGACGAACTACCATCTTCGTTTGTCCCAAAGTAAATATAGTCTATTCGTAATCAATATAACCATTCGTTATATTGATTTTATTTTTCTATAGTTTTAGTGTAAATAATGGAATCTGTTACAAAAATGTTCTGTATAACGCCACCGAAGGATAGTATTTTAGATAGAGATATTCATAAAGTTTTTCGTTTGCCTATTTTGTATGTTGACCAGGATAAGCTATTCGATTTAAACCCCGTCGTTGCTTGTGATTTAGAACTATATAAACCACTCGTAGAAGATATTTCAGGTGTACCAATTGTCTCAAATACAATGTATGAATATTTGTTGAAACCGCAAAATAAATTTGCTAGTGCCCTTGTTCCTGAATGGTCTAAATATTTTACAAACGATGTTAATTTTTTAATACAAACTCAAGAAGTTATACGTAATGTGGATTTTATAACTAGTGCAAATGATGAAAGTATTAATTACGAAAAGTTTTCAAAATTATGGAAAGATTTGAAACAAGACAATGTTCATTTTATGGATAAATATTCATTTGTTGAATTTGATATCGCTAGACATTTGAACGAATCACCTACATTTCTACAGGCTTTATCATTCGTAAATATGGCATCTCCTGCTCTTAGTTTTTTTATACCTGTTCTCTTTTTTATTTTTCCGTTTATTATACTTAAAATACAAGGCATCCCAATCGACATTTCTACATATTTTAATACTTTAAAAAAGATAGCTAAGAATCATTTCATAGGTTCTATTGTTCAAACCGCACAAAATATTAGTTGGACCAGTTTATTCTATTTATCTATGACTCTTGGATTGTACGGACTTCAAATTTATCAGAATTATATAGCATGTATACGATTTTATAACAATATTTCTCGCATTAACGAACATATTAGTTTTCTCAGAGATTATATTTTAGCTTCTATATTAAATATCGAAAAGTTTGTGGAACTGAACTCACATCATTCTACGTATAAAAACTTTTGTTTATTATCTTCGTGTCATTCTGATACATTAAAAGATATATACAATGAAGTAAAGGATATTGCGCCGTTTGAACCAAAATTGTCAAAGATTACAGAAATAGGGTACTTACTTAAATGTTTTTACCGTTTACATGTTAATTCAAATTACGAGAATTCACTTCGGTATTCAGTCGGATTCAATGGTTTCATTTATAATCTCAAAGGTATCAAAGAGAACGTGATTTCAAAAGATGTTAATTTAGCAACTTTTAATAATAAAAATACTACCATTAGTGGGTTGTATTATCCACCACTTGTACGTGAGAAACATATTAAAAATTCTTGTTCTTTTGATAAAAATATTATTATTACTGGTCCCAATGCTTCTGGTAAAACTACATTCCTGAAATCGGCATCAATTAACATCATATTGTCACAACAATTGGGTATTGGGTTTTATGACGAATGTTCTCTTAACCCATATACACATATTCATTCGTATTTGAATATACCCGATACATCTGCACGAGATAGTTTATTCCAGGCGGAATCGAGACGATGCAAAGAAATTATTGACTCGATTGATAACTCTAAACATACAAACAGACATTTGTGTATATTCGATGAACTTTATTCCGGTACAAACCCCGACGAAGCAACTAAAGCGGCTTATGCATTTTTAAAGTATTTATCGGAAAAACCAAATGTTGATTTCGCTCTCACAACGCATTATCATAAATTGTGTAAGAAAATCAAGAAGAAACATAATATGGCAAATTTTAAGATGGATGTTAAAATGACGAATGACCACATTAATGAGTATACATTTAAACTTACTAAAGGTATATCTCACGTCAAGGGAGGACTTGCCATTTTAGAAGAAATGAAATACCCTGTTGCCATATTATCTTATTTTTACAAACAAAATTCTAAACCATTGGCTATTTCAAATGAAAAAACTGAATAATTATAACGTTACTTTTACACCGCATTGTATATTTTCAATGATATAGAGTATTTTTTATATGTATATTACATAATGGTTAAATCTCTTATTAATCCTTCAATAGAATTCAAAGAGACCAAATACGTAGATAAACAAGATGTCAATTATTTATCTGCTTCATATGACATTGTTTTTCGAGACATTGACCCAAATAAAGTGATTACAGTTACATTCGGCAAAATTAATGATATATACAACTCTAAAGGTGTCTCTTATTTTTCTATGTATTTTGTTGTGGATGACATAGTTAAGGGTAAAATTGGTATTATCGAACTGCCTTTTGGTAGTGAACGAAACATTATGGACGATGAAAACGATATAGACCCCAGTAAAATGCCTACGCCATTGTTATTTAACTTTGTGAATACTAATTTTATTAATTCCTTTCGTAGTGACATGATTAATACCGACGAAACGGATGCATCAAAAACAGATCACGACTACAACAGCGACGTCGAAAAGGATGAAAGTGCTGAAAGTGCTGAAAAAGATGAAAAGGCTGAAAAAGATGAAAAGGATGAAAGTGCTGAAAAAGATGAAACTGTTGAAAAGGATGAAAGTGCTGAAAAAGATGAAAAGGCTGAAAAAGATGAAAAGGATGAAAGTGCTGAAAAAGATGAAACTGTTGAAAAGGATGAAAGTGCTGAAAAAGATGAAACCGTTGAAAGTGCTGAAAAAGACAAAAAGGATGAAAAACCTAAATCTATTATGGATAGTATATTTGATGTTATTTTACCAAGTAAATCTGAAGATAAACATAAAGAAACTAATAATACCGAGTCGCTCAAATTAACGCCGAACGACAATAAAGCTTCTTCATTCTTTGAAAATGACGTCAATAAGAGTTTGCCTGCTATATTGGAAGAAGAAACAATGGACGATGCTGTTAAAATTCGAAATGACTTCAAGAGTTCTTCTAAAGGTGACTGGATTAAAATGTTTATGAAAAATAACAATTACGCCATTAGGGATAATGATGGTAGCGCGGATTGTTTATTTATTGTAATTAGGGATGCTTTTTCAGAGATTGGCAAGAACACCACTATACCAAAATTAAGAGAGTTGTTATCAAATGAAGTTACTGATGAAGTGTTTCGAAATTATAGAAATGTGTATTTGGACATGGAAAATTTATTAGTCGAAACAAGCAAAATAACATATACTAACAAAAAAGCATTGAAGCAATTGAAAAACTCTAATAATAATCCAAATATATCGAGAGAAGACCGTAAGAAAATTATAACCCAAGCTAAAAAACATTCCGATGAGATTAAAACCCGAAAAAAAGAGAACGTCGACAACGAGTTGTTTATGAAATACAATTTTGGATTTATGAAAGACATTGACACTATTGAAAAGTTAAAGGATTACATTAAAACGTCTAGTTATTGGGCTGATACTTGGGCAATATCAACTCTTGAACATAAACTTAACTTAAAATTAATTATATTTTCAGAAGAATCTTATAATGAGAATTCATATGATAGTGTATTAAACTGTGGAGAACTTAATACAGATATAGAAAAAAGTGGTTCGTTCAACCCTGGATATTACATTATGACAACCTATAATGGCAATCATTATAAAACTATCGAATATAAAGATAAAAAAATTATTACCTATCGAGAAATACCATATGATGTTAAAATGTTAATCGTTAATAAATGTTTAGAGCGAAATTCGGGTGTATTTTACATTATACAGGAATTCCGTAATCTTAAATCTAAAATGGGTCTTTCACCAGACGAAGGCAATGACCCTGAAAATGACATTGAAAACATAACGATGAATATTTCCGACCCAGATAAACAAGTCGTCATTGGAAATGAAATGTACGACTCAAGAATAGTATTTCAAATATACCACAAGTCAGCCGATATTCATTTTCCTAGAATTGGTGCCGGAGAAAAAATGCCTCTCAATAAATTAATTGAATTTAAGGATTTGGACAAGATTAAGAATTGGCGTAGAAAGTTAGACGATGAATGGAATCAATCACCTTTTGATTTAGATGGGTTGCGCTGGACCAGCGTTTCTCATTATGTAGAAGGTTCGAAATTTAAAAAAGGATTTCCTGATTTTTATAAGAAATTTTCTATAAATGCTGATTCAGAAGAAACTAACGATGATATGATTCAATTAAGCACTGACGTTAATCTTGCGAAAGAAGTCGGTAAGAAATCCAAACATATATTGCGTAAGAATAAAGAAACTATTGACCCGGATTATTACGACCAGCGTAGCAATAAGGAATTAGAAGACGCAATTCGTGCCAAGTTTACACAGAGCGAGGATATGAAATCATTGCTTAAATCCACGAAATCCGCAAAAATTACTAAGTTTAATAAAGGTTCTCCTAGTATCGAACAAACTACCTTAATGCGTGTAAGAAAAGAACTTATCGAAATGTAGTTGTCTATAATAAACAACAATGCTGTGTCAAATAATGTTACATCGAATAATCTCTATATGTATATGTATACATATAGACAATGGAATTTACTAATGATTCAATCCAAATACAAACATTCATTAACAAATTTGATATGATAGCTTGCGAAACTTTAACTAAGACTCAGCGTGGCATTATAAAGTCATTTTTCGTAAAAATAAACAAAAATCATTATGATAAACCACATTGTATAAGTCGTCTTGTTGTTCTACGCAATCATACTTTAAATAAGAATGATTTGTTTAACAATATACCTAGTGAAATACGTAGCGATATTCATACCAACTATAATACTGTTCATATAACAAAATACATAATACAATTCAAGACTATTACCTACAATATATATAACAAAACTGAATTGACTAGTGGTGTATTAGACAATATGATTTATAAAATGAATTTATGGCTATCTATTGCTATTGAACACGCAAATAACAAATGTTCGAATGAACTTGAAATTCATATTTTTTTGACTGGTCATAAGAAAATGTTACCAGAAAACGATAAACCAACCAACACGATACACGTAAATACCGCATTGACCTCTCCTTGTTCTCATCACAATCGCATTTATATTTATAGAAGAGAAGAATGGTTTAAAGTATTCATACACGAAACCTTTCATTGTCTTGGTTTGGATTTTTCGCATATGGATACAAGCGAAAGCAATAAGACAATAAATACCATTTTTTCAACTAATATTCCTGATATAAGATTGTATGAAAGTTACTGTGAAATTTGGGCCGAAACATTTAATCTCATTTTCGTTGCCTTTTTTTTAACTCCGTCGAAAATCGACTTCGTTTCTATGTTTAAATTATTTCAAAATATGTATAATGAAGAGCTGACGTTCTCTATATATCAAATGGTTACTATACTAAAGAAACATAATCTTCGCTATAGTGACTTGGTTCATTCTAAAAAAGGTTTAACATATGTTGAGCATACTAATACATTCTCGTATTATATTTTAAAATCTATAATTATGTTTAATATGAATGATTTTATAACGTGGTGTAGTAAACATAATTCTAATATTATTAACTTTACTCATTCACAAGAGAACATATCGAAATATTGTGATTTTATTGAAGAATGTCATGCCAATGAAGAATATTTAAAAACGATAAAGTATATTGAGGAACAAAATGTTTTTAAGTTACGCACATTACGAATGACTGCGTTTGAATTATTATAAAATTGATTGAATTATATATTTGAATATATAATTGAAAATTACAGTATCAATAATGGGCATTCCCAAGTTAAACACATATTTGATGAACAATTGTTCAAAACATTCGATCGATAAAAAACATCTTTCCATATTCACAGGTAAAACTATTGTTATAGACACTAGTATATATCTATACAAATACGCAGCAACTAATAGCATGATAGAATCATTGTATCAAATGATACGTACATTCAAATATTATAACATTACACCTATATTTATATTCGATGGAAAACCACCAGATGAAAAGAAGGAATTAATATACAAACGTAATGATTTGAAGACCATTGCCGATACAAAACGAAATATAGCTGATATGGAATATAAAGCTCTCTTTAACAAAATTAATAAAACCACCGAGGATTATAATAAGTTGAACGCCATTATGGTAACAATAAATAATCTTAAAAAGCAATGTGTGAGGATATCATGGAATGATACTGAAAAGGCGCGAACTCTTCTTGCTATGTGTAATGTAGAATACTATAACGCAGAAGGCGAAGCAGATGAACTTTGTGTACACATGGTACTCTCCAAAAAAGCTTGGGCTTGTCTAAGTGACGATATGGACATGTTTGTATATGGTTGCACCAGAGTTATGCGTGGGTTTAATCTAAATAGTCATACAGTTATATTTTACAATATAAATGGAATTCTACGTGATCTTGATTTGCACATGACAGATTTCAGAAGGGTTGCAGTGTTATCAGGTACAGATTATAATATAGACCTTTCAATAAATATCGATGATGTGTTTAAAAATTTCAAGTTGTTTAAAAATGCCATTAATAGTAATGATGGATTTTACGACTGGTATTCACGCGTACATAAGATCGAATTAGATAATGATAAATTAACATCTATATATAACATGTTCTGCACTGATTGTATTTCTATACCACCCAAACCTATTCCTTTAATAAACAAATTAACTTCATTGTCTGAATTCTTAAGACCATTTGGTTTCGTTTTCGCCTAATACAGCCGAAAAGTATTTGAATTATATAGTCATATGATAATTAAGTTTTTTTTACTTATCATATTTTTATTGTTTTTTTATTGTTTTTATTGTTTTTTGTTGTTTTTTGTGTTTTTATTGTTTGTTTAAGCGACAACACTGGCAACAGCAGTAGCATCTGCCTTGATAAAGTGGTGCTTCATGTATCTTTGGAGGTTAAAGTAAGTTAATTCATCAGTGTCATTAAGATTGAGAAGTTTCTTAAGTTTGGCGTCAGCGATGATAATTCTTCCATTGTCCTTGTCTTGAAGGAGATTCGCACGAATATATTGATTAATTTCCTTACTTACTTCAGTTCGCGCCATCTCAACACCATTTTCCTTTCCTAGAAAGGAAGCGAGGTCCTTGGAGATGAGGGTTGGCTTTACAAAACCAGAAGGTTGTCTGTTAGAGTTAGCCTTGCGTTTCTTCGAGTTCTTCTGAAGAACTTTCATCTCGCGGTTTACAACCTTATCGAGAGTCTTATAATCTTGTTTAAGAGCAGCAATGATTCCTGTGAGTTGTTGAATCTTAGCACCAAACTCTTGCAACTTGGTAACGCATTCTAATACAGCAACCTCAGTAACAGAGGTCACTGGAGTAGGAGCAGCAACTACCGCATTGGTAACAACGTTAGCAGTATCAACAGCAACAGCAACAGGAGCTGGAGCAACTACTTCCTTCTTCTTAGAAGAAGGTTTCTTTACTGGGGTTTCGGTAGTCTTAGTTGGTAGGGTGGTCTTAGTAGCACGGGTCATTTCTTGTATATGATACATAGACCTATTTTTTTAAGTAGTTTAACGCAGTAACTTATTAAATATTCCTAAATGTAACTGGACTGACGAAGTAGTATTTGATTATTTAATTTAATTTATAATTTATATCGTCAATTTTTTGAATGTGATTATACACGTTTTTTGTATTCTAATACACCTACTAAAAACGTGTGTCTTGTATTTTTACTAAAGGGTCACGCAATAGAGACTTGATTTTTAATAAATCGCAACCATCTAAATAAAAATAAATTCTTTATTTCGATGATAGTATTTATCTTTGTTTTTGTGATATCCTATATCTCACTAATTGCCTTGTACATATTAAAAATATATTTACATATGTATTTTTAATTATAAGGTTGATTCGTATAACCAAGGTATACTTAGTCGTGCCGGTTCACTTACTACCGTTAGAGAAGTTAATATATACATCGCGCTTAATTTTTTATATTCTACATTTGTTGCTGTGTGAAACAAATTCTCGCATATCGTAATAGCCATATTTTTTGCTTGTTCTATCGTCATTGTATTTCCAAATTCTGACGTTGTTATTCTGTAACTGAATGGATTGTAATATGGACAAATGTTGTTCTTAGTTTCAATCGATATTCGTCCACGGTAATTCCAGAATTGAAAAATAAAACGTATAAATAAGACCAGGTCGTCTCTCCCTAAATTTAGCATCCAGTCTACCGATGTATAGTTGCCAACTTGATCTATTTCATAAAATACATTTGATATGCGTTGATAAATTGTATTATTATTGCGCATTTCTTCTAACATAGTCATTAATTCAGTTCGTTCTGTTACCTCGCTTACATTTGTAGTTACTACATTTGTTATATCCTTTTCTTTCGGGTAATATATGCGGTTCAGTCTGCGAATGTGTCTTATTTTGTTCATGACGTCCTTTGGGATTTCATTTCGGTTATATGGATTAGTTGCGTTTTTACTTTGTTTTATTAAACTAATTATCGAATTAAAATCAAACCCGAATATAAATCCGTGTTTATCTTCAAAACTGAAAAAATCTTTGATATGAATGTTTTCGAATGTTTCCAATGTGTAAAAATCTGTATCATTCGTGCATTTTTTATCTTTGTACGCAGGACCGTGTAATGTTATATATGTTTGGACTGTTTTTCTTCTTATGACAGATTGTATTAAACAAGCTGCCTTATCTCTTTGAAATTTATTTATAATTCTATCTATTAATGTATTTTTATTTCCACCTACAAGGAGTTTGTTTTTCTTGCATATATATTTTAATTCACGTTGTTTATATTTTATCAAATTGGGACTTTCCATATAATATTTTCTCCAATTACAACATAAAATATCATCTACCTTTGTTAGTTTTGACAATACTTGCATTGTACTTACGGTTTGTATCTATATATTCATATATCTATATATTTTTACCGTTTTGTGTTTTTATGTTTTTTGTGTTTTTATGTTTTTTGTGTTTTTATGTTTTTTATGTTTTTATGTTTTTTTTGTGTTTATGTTTTTATATTTTTTTGTGTTTTTATGTTTTTATGTTTTTGTGTTTTTTGTGTTTTTTATGTTTTTTTTGTGTTTTTGCGGAATTTGTCGAGTAAAAATACCATTTAATTGATTTTTTGTGTTATTATTGTGCTAGTTCTCTTATAAAATTGATTTAAAGATAATAATTGTATTATAGTATCATACCAGTTATATATTATGTCTTCATTCAACTCAAACAAAACAACTACTCCTGTCGTTCTCGGTCCTTCTGATTGGGATATATCAGCCGTTAAATTTCTACCTCCAAAGGTAAATGATATGGGCGGCAAAGCAATTAATATTATTAGTCGTCAAACTAATCGTTCTCTTCATATTTCAACACCACTAATGATGACATGGGGCATTGCTGATTATGTTAATGAACACGGTGAGGCAGATGGAAAGTTTAGCATTACCCTCAATTTCCCAAATGAGGAATATTCCACTGACGCAACTAAAGAGTTCCTTACTAAAATGAAGAATTTCGAGAATAAGATTCTTGACGCAGCAGTGGAGAACTCTGAACAGTGGTGGGGTGAGAAGATGTCTCGGGAAATTTGTAAACACACTTTCTTCCCTTTTATGAAATATAGAAAAAACAAAGAAACCAAGAAATTTGATTATGAAAGTCCTCCATCAATTCGTGCTAAGGTTCCTAAGTATAACGACAAGTGGAATGTCGAGATTTATGATACCGATTCAAATACCATTTTCCCTTGTAGTGACCAAGACGCAAGTCCTCCCGATTTCGTTCCTAAAATGAGTAATATTGCGTGTGTTCTTCAATGTGGTGGTATCTGGATCGGTGGTAAGGGTTGGGGCCTTACTTGGAAAATGATTCAAGGCGTCGTCAAACCTCGTGTTAATAATAGCGTTTATGGAAAATGTCACATTCAACTTTCGTGTGATGATAAGGAGAAGATGAATTCCGACCCTGTATTAAATCGCAAAGAAGATGAAGATGAGGATGAGGATCACGATGTAGTTGTTGATACTGTGGTTGATGATAGCGATGAAGAGACAACTACAACTGAAACTGTAGTGAGTGTACCTGTAGTGAGTGTACCTGTAGTGAGTGTACCTGTAGTGAGTGAACCTGAAAAAGTTGTCGAGGTTATCGAACCAGTCAAGAAGAAAGTATTCAAGAAGAAAATTGCTGAGCCTGTTGTCGATGAAAAACCAGTAGTCGTAACTAAGAAAAAAATAATTAAAAATAAAGTCGTTTAAATAATAATAATAGAAATAATAACAATAATAGAAATAATAACAATAATAGAAATAATAACAATAATAGAAGTAATAATAATTATTTTTTCTATTTCATAATAACTGGTATTTTTATGATATAATTGTTATGTATATCATAAAAATTGAATATATTTAAAGTATTTGAAATATTTGAAAACAATTGTAATATTCAAATAACTTTAATGATTTTACGTAATAAAAAAACATACAACAATGATTGTATCAAACCTCTAACAATAAATGACTTTAAAAATAATACTTCGTATATAAATAATGGACTTTATTATGGTTATCCGTTATGTTGCGTTTCATTCTTCATACATAACTGTATAGATGGACGTTCGCGTGAAATAGTTTCGTCTAGAACGTACAATGAACAACTCGATGGCAGTGGATTTATTCCTTGTGACCTATGCCATTCTAAAATTGTTGGTGGATTAGACATAAACAAATTTTTGGAAAGTCGAAAACACTACAAATTATTTTCAACTTCAAGAACTTCAAAAACATTATAAACCGATGAACATTATACATCATTTTCAATCTTCAGTAGTTTATGTAGATGTGGATTTCTACGTTTCCTAATACAGATACATCATATATTTTTATTCTATTAATTCGTGGTATACCACACGACCTTAATGTTATTGTTTGATATTGTGTCATCTTTAACTTATCTATACGGAATTCAAATACTTTTTTTCCTATATTAAATTCATAAACATTCTTGTTCCATATGTCTAACAATTTCAATTCCAATTTTATATGTAGATTGTTGTATTCGTCAATAAAATGATTGTCGTTTAACACTGGATTGCATCTTATATGTATATCTGAATTTGATATGTCATATGTTAGTTCACGATGCCATAGAGGAATTATTAATTGTTGTTCGTATATTTTGTATTTGTATACGTTGTATTCTATTAAATCATCTATTGTCGGGTTAAAAATTATCAACTCGTCGTTTTTTCTTCTCTCTTCTATTGTGCTTTTTAGTCTTTCGATTATTCTTTCATCTATATGCCCAAATATAGTATCGTTTGTTATTATTAGTTTGTATATATCCATTAATACCATTTTATCTATGTTTTCTAAAATATTCGTCATTTTTTCTTCACATTTATTAGACAATTTTTCTATGATAAGGTTCACCAAGTTAGCACTTGCGTTTATAGATGAATCATTCATTTGAATGCGGTCTTTTAAAAAATCATATAACAATTCTGAATAGCTTACGATCTTTACGTCCACACCTATTTGCCCGTTCAGATAATCATATGCGTTCTTTAAATTCACAAATTGTTCATTAGAATCTTTCGATTTATTTTTATCTGGATGACATTTCAACGCTTTATTTCTATATTTCTTTTTTATTAGTTCTTCAGTTAGTTTGTCTTCTATATCTATTTCTAATATAGACCTCGCCGATTTATTATTCATAATTGTGAATTTTCGCTGTTATATAGAGTAATATACTCTCTATATGATATATAGGTCTGTAATTATTATTATAATATTTTACATATATAAATGTGTGGTCCAATATATCGTTTATCTTTGATTGATCGACCTCATTATTCGATAGTAAAGTAAATATTATATATTGAATACTTGTTATTATGTCTATATTATATGTTAGTAACTCGTATATTTGTTCTCGTAAATCTATATATTTGATTTTATTATGATCGTTTAACGAAATTATTATATTATCACATATAGAGATCATATTGTCTTTGGGTAGTGTTTTTTTAAAATTCACAATGTCGATTGTTGATTTTATATTGTTCTGCTTTTTTACATCTAACGTTAATAGATGCTCGTAATGTTCTTTTCCTATTATGTTCATTAATTGTGTTTTCGTAGGTTTTGCTATATTTAACACTCTACACGAGTTTACTATATTGTTCGGTATAAAACCTAGTTCTTCTGTAATTAATATGAAGTTCAATCCGATATGAGAATGTTTTGTTGTGTATTCTTGCATATAACTATAAAATGTATCTAGTAGTTCGGTATGTATATTGTGAAAATTCTTACATACTATATATCCTTGCTTTTCCGGTTTTGTATATACAATATCGACTATCTGGAGAAACACTTCGTGCCATAGTGTTTTTGAATTACAACCCAGCATATTCATATCTATTTCATAATGAATGTCGCTTATAGAATAGGAATAGTCTGTTTTTTCTGTATTTATTGTTATCTTTGTTTGGTATTTTAGATTACTCGGACTGTGCGTCTTTAACATATTCAAAACTTGGCTATATTTACCAGAACCAGGTGGCCCGTACATTATTGTATTTCCTACGTTTTTCGTTGTTATATTATTGAATAGTTTTTCCAGTTCCGGACGCATGTTGTATTTCTCTAATGCGTTAATATATTCTTCGAATGACGTTTCTTGATATTTCATTGTATATTATTATTGATATATAATGAAATCTTTTTATACCGTTAAATATTACGCATTGTCTATGTTATATGTTTCACATAACCATTCTACAAGTTCGTTTATCGTGCACGTAGAATAACCCTTGTTGTATCCTTTTATATTAAGAAATCTTGGTTTTCTCATATGCGTTGTTTTATAAAATACATAGGGACCATACTTCCCTTTACGAACGCTAAAATCTTTATTTAATGTTCGTAGTATACTTGGGTTGGGTTTACCTTCTATAATATCTTCCAAGTCACTCATTGTAATTTCGTTTAGTGGTTTAGTTATCGCAATAATACTTTTCTTTGTGTCACCGTATTCGATATATCGCCCATAATGACCTTCCTTTATATATACATCTTTATCTTCCCATTTTCCTATAAAAATATCTTCTTTTTCTAATAATTCCTCTATTTTATATCCTCCTGTCTTTAGTTTATCTAAGTCCAACTCTAATCCCGGGTCTATCTTTTTGTATGCTGTTTTTCCGTCTTCATCTATATATCGAATTGTTGGGCCATATTTTACAAATACTACTTCGTGGATATCATCTAGTTTGTAAGACTCTTTTTTTAGTTTGAATAATGGTTTTGATAATTCTTTTATTAACTCGTTACATTCATCACATACTGTATACCATTCCTCCATCCTTCCGTTTGATATTGTATCTAATTTATCTTCCATCGTTTTTGTATATCCATACGAGAACATGGACTCAAAATATTTGATTAAAAAATCTATTATTAGTATTCCAGTTTTTTGTATTAATAGTTTATTCGATTCTTTTCCCATTGATTTTTCTACTGTTTCCTTAGTTAGGTTCTCCTTTTCTAATAAAAATTCGCTACATGTCTTGATTCCATTGTCTATGTCTGTTTTTATCACATAACCCTTATCTATTATTGTATCTATTAACATCGCAAAAGTAGACGGACGACCGATTCCTAAATCCTCCAACTTCTTTATCAACCCCGATTCACTATAGTGACTATGTTTGTTATTAAAGATTGCTGATGAACTTATTTTATTATATTGTAGAGAACCAAAACCAGATATTAAGGATTTTATATATAATATCGATGCCTTTCCGTCATTTTGATTTGATGTATTTTCATTTTTATCCTCTCTGTGGCGTTTCCATCCAAGAAATATGGGTATTATTGTTGTATTCTTGTAATGATGTTCCTCTGGTGCTGTGATTATTACTTGCGTTGCTTCATATTTAGCTATTGACATACAGCTCTCGTACGTATTATTCCAAATTAATTTATATAGTGAAGATGTTCTATCTTTTACTGCTAGGTTCTCTAAATGAATGTCAGTCGCGCGGATTGCTTCGTGTGGTTCTGTATTGTTTATATTCGTTATTTCTTTAGTATCACCTTTGTATTTTTCACCGTATTTTTCTTCTATTCGAGAACCTATTCGTTCTATGAATTCTTTCGAATATTTTGTGCTTTCAGTTCTCATATATGTTATGTACCCTCCTTGATACAAGGTTTGACAATGCATCATCGTTTCCTTGGGCGACATGTTCAGATTATTACTCGCAGTTTGTAATAAATTAGAAGTGCTAAATGGTTTTGGAGGTGCTTTTGTAACCTCTTTCGGAGAGCCTAGACTTATTTTATAATCGAATTTTATAGATTTTTCGAGAAACTTTACTAGGTTCTCTTCACTTTCGTAATTGTGAGATAAAACAAATTCTAAATTTCGACTTGTGAAATAACCTATGGTTTTATAACACTGTTCTATCCCTTTATTTTTTTTCTTTTCTATTTCGTTATCATATACAAGTCTTAATGCCGGTGTCTGGCAACGTCCTGCCGACAGTCCATTGTCTTTGTTATTGTATAAATGCTTCCACAATAATGGCGAAACCTTGAACCCCACCAAAATGTCGAGAACCTGACGAGCGTGTTGTGCTTTTACAAGATTCATATTAATTAATCCTGGTTTGCTTATTGCTTTCTGAATTGCCATTTGAGTAATTTCGTGAAAAACAATGCGCTGAGTTTTGTCTATAGGTAATCCGAATACCTCACAAATATGCCATGCTATTGCTTCTCCTTCCCGGTCGTCGTCTGATGCTATAATTATGTTCGTCTTCGAAAACTGTTCGACCACTTTCGTCATCCATTCTACATGCGACGATTTCGATGGACTAATGGAGAAAACGGGTTCATAATTTTCTTTTAATTTTATAGATGTTATTCCATTGAGTTCTCTAATGTGACCTTTAGATGCTATACATTTGTATTCTAAACCCAAATATCCTTCTATCTTTTCACATTTCGAAGGCGACTCTACTATAACTAAATATGTTGCGTTTTCTTTATCAAACTGACTAACCCTTGGTTTACCTGTGTATTTTTTATATCTCGGACGCATACTTCTATATAATTGAGATTTGTCTTTGAATTATTTTTTATTATACTTTAAATAACATGAATTGTGGGGACGCCGACCAAGAACCTTTGTGCCTTATTTCACAGCGATATATTTTTTTACCATCTAGAAATATATTATAAAACATCTTTGCCGTTTTTCGAGGAGTATCATCTTTCAATGTGTAATAGTTAATATCTTCTACGATATCACCTGAAGATACACAATTTGGTATAAATTCATACATAGAACTCCCATCATACTCATACACTATCGTTTCGGTATTTATGCAGTGTGTAGCATTTAATATATGTTTTCCCATTTCGTTTGAATTTTTTCCTATTAATTCACGCATCTTATTCCAGTAAGGATTGTTAAAATGGTCATAAAATAATTCATTTATTTTTGCTCTGTGCAATTTATCGTTTATTATTAAACCTTGTTCTCGTATATAGGACTTTTTTATATTATCTAATTCTATGGAACTGTTTTTATTATTTGCAATTTTGTTTAAAATCAAATTTACAGAATAATTACTCATAGTCGCATCTTTTGATTGTTTTACAGATATACCATATTTTTGTTCATTTCTGCGGTAATAAAAAAATACATCACTCTTATCGTTTTTATTATTACATTTTCCATTTAATTCAACACGTTCTATATTATCTAAATTAATTAAATTATTGGAAGCGTTAAATGTATTTATGTATTTTTCTACCATTTTTTTTGGTCTCGTGTAATAATCTTCTACAAATTTTTGGTATTTTTCACCTGTCAGGTTTATATTCACATTAACGCCTGACTGTCTCATTATTAAATCGTCGAGTGTATTTACGTCTGTAATCTTATTAACGCAATTATTAATTCAAACTCATTATAATCTGTATTTTTTCGCTTATTCACTTCTTTTTCTTTGTGTGTCTTGTTTATATTACTCATTTTGTTATTTGTTTTCCTTAATTTTGATGTGCGTAAAATAACATTGTTTTCATATTTAACATTATTTTTTAATAATCGGTCTATAAGAACGTTTTTAACACCACTTGTAGGTAGATTTGCTTTAATTAGAAAGTATTTAATTTGTTTTACAGTTAAATTCCTCCATTTTTCTATAGTAGGGTTATTAGACGAATTATTGGACGGATTGTTTGACGGATATTTGTTTTGTTCGTCTAATGATAAATTAAGTTTTGTTCCACCAAATGTATCGTTGTTGTATAAATCATTAATATTTAATGGTATATTTGTTTTTTTGTATTCTTTATTTGCGTAATATTGTGTAAGTTTGTTTGTCACATTTAATGATAAATTGTTAGATTCGTCACGATAAGTCACTTCTGGTAAACCTTCTTTTTTTATACCAGTATACAAAAAACTATATTCTTTATTAAATTCTTTGATCTTACTAGGTAACAACCGCGCAAGGACCCTTATTTCTTTTTCTATAGTCATTTTTATTAATTGTTATATATAGATAGCATGGTCTTTCTAAATCATATATTGCTTGTTATGATTTACTATAATTGATTGATAAACTACATTCCAACACCAACCTCCTCCACTATCACATTTGAAATATTTACAACTGGTTATATAATCATATGCCATATAGACTTTGCGCCATCAGAAGTTTTCATTGGCGTATAGTAGTTTTTACGCTGATAAATATTTATAATGCAATAATGTTGACTTTATAACTGTCGATACGATCTAGATAACCAAGCAGAAAATGGGTATATTAAAGGTATTACTAGACTTTTGTAGATAATTTACAAGGATTAGGAATGAATAATAGACCTATTCATTGTACTGACAAAAAACGAAGGACGTTATATATTAAAGAAAATAATGAATGGGACAAAGAAGGTTCTCAAGATATATTGAAAAAAGGAATTCAAGAAGTAACCAGGAGAACCTTCGCACAATTAATAAAAGAACAGAAGATTCATTAAGATGAATATGATGATGCTGATTCCGAGTTCTCTATGAAATGTATCTCTATCCAGCGAAATTTAACACCAAATCATCCAAGAGATACCACAATAAGTAAGGTAATAGATAATATTACTAAAAATACAAGTATTTTATAAAACTTATAAAAAACCCGTTTTGGATTCTCTTTTGATTTTCTCAAAAATGGACATTTATAAATGTCCAAATTTCAGATTTATAGAATTACTTTTTCAACGACTTTTTTGAAAAAGTGATTTAAAGCATAATGCAGTAATTCTTGTTTTGTTTTATATTTTTTGTTAGCATAAGGTTTTTACGTTTTTACGTTCGTTCGGGTTTAGGGGTTTTTTTATGTTGCTAAATAAATCAACATAAATCAACATATGGCAACAAAAAACCCTATTAAAACCCTACACATTTTTTCTTGTTCGACGTGTTCTTTTATATGCTGTAATAAAAAGGATTATATTCGTCATTTAGCTACTGCAAAACACGAATTTCAACAGAATCAACACGAAAAACCCCAAAAAACCCCAAAAAACCCCAATACCGAAATTTCTAATAAAAACAACTGTTTGTGTGGCAAAACTTATAAAGACCGGTCAGGTCTATGGCGACATAAAAAGATATGTGAACTGATAAATAATCAAACTATTGTAACAGAAGAAAAAATAAGAGAACCTAATGATAATCATATAATTATTAGTCTTATAGCACAAAATAAAGAACTGATGACTTTACTACAAGAACAAAGCAAGGTAATAAAAGACTTGACACCAAAAATCGGTACTAACAATACAACTAATAATACTACCCATAATACTCAATTCAATTTACAAGTTTTTCTCAATGAAGATTGTAAAGACGCAATGAACTTTTCTGATTTTATAAAACAAATACAAGTTTCTTTAACCGATCTAGAGAACCAAGCAGAAAATGGATATATTAAAGGTATTACTAAGATTTTTATTGAGAATTTGAAAGGACTAGGAATGAATAATAGACCCATTCATTGTACTGATAAAAAGCGAAGGACATTGTATATCAAAGAAAATAATGAATGGGATAAAGAAGGTTCTCAAGATATATTGAAGAAGGGAATTCAAGAAGTAACAAGGAGAACATTCGAACAATTAATAAAAGAACAAGAAATTCATTCAGATGAATATGATGATGCAGATTCTGAGTTCTCTATGAAATGTATCTCTATTCAGCGTAATTTAACACCTAATCATCCAAGGGAAAGCACCATAAGTAAGGTAATAGATAATATTACCCAAAATACAGGAATTTTAGAAAAAATATAAAAAAAACCTGTTTTGGATTCTCTTTTGATTTTCTCAAAAATGGACATTTATAAATGTCCAAATTTCAGATTTATAGAATTACTTTTTCAACGACTTTTTTGAAAAAGTGATTTACTGCATTATGCTCTAAATCACTTTTAAATTTATTTTTTTCCTTAGCATAAGGTTTTTTACGTCTTTACATTAGTTTGGATTTAGGCATTTTTTTATCCAGCATTAATAGTTGGATAATGCTGGATAAAAAAATGCACAAAAATGCGGATAATTTTATTTGTGAAAAATGCGACTTTATATGCTATAGGAAAAGTAATTATAATATACATTTAGCAACTGCAAAACACAAAATGCTTGAAGATGCTGGACAAAAAATGCCAAAAAATGCATTACCATACGAATGTGAATGTGGTAAAAAATATAAACATAATCAATCATATTATCGTCATAAAAAGATATGTTGTTATGAAAATAAAGAAATTATACTTACTACTCATGAAAATATTCCAACTGACTGTAATTTCACAATTTTAAATTTACTTTCACAGAATAAAGAACTAATGAATTTGCTTGTTATTCAAAATAAAGAACACAGAGAAGAAACAAGTAAATTACAGAATACAATACAAGAATTAGTTCCAAAAATAGGTAACAACAATACAATCAATAATACAACCAATAATACTCAATTCAATTTACAAGTTTTTCTCAATGAAGATTGTAAAGACGCAATGAACTTTTCAGACTTTATAAAACAAATACAAGTTTCTTTAACCGATCTAGAGAACCAAGCAGAAAATGGGTATATCAAAGGCATTACTAAACTTTTCGTAGAGAATTTACAAGGATTGGGAATGAATAATAGACCAATTCATTGTACTGATAAAAAACGCAAGATATTGTATATTAAAGAAAATAATGAATGGGATAAAGAAGGTTCTCAAGATATATTGAAGAAGGGAATTCAAGAAGTAACAAGGAGAACCTTTGAAAGATTAATAAAAGAACAGAAGATTCATTCAGAAGAATACAATGACGCAGATTCCGAGTTCTCTATGAAATGTATCTCTATCCAGCGAAATTTAACACCAAATCATCCAAGAGATACCACAATAAGTAAGGTAATATATAATATTACTAAAAATACAGGAATTTTAGAAAAAATATAAAAAAAACCTGTTTTGGATTCTCTTTTGATTTTTTTACGAAGTTACAAAAATGGACATTTATAAATGTCCAAATTTCAGATTTTTTACGGAGTTATAGAATTACTTTTTCAACGACTTTTTTGAAAAAGTGATTTAAAGCACAATGCAGTAAATCGTGTTTTTATATATTTTGTTTGTTAGCATAAGATTTTTGTTGTTTTTCATTCGTTTGGGTATAAAATATTGTATGTATATAGAGTTTAGCAACAAATGGCAACAAAAAAAACGAGAAAAACGAGAGAATTGTATAAATGTGAAATATGTAAATTTGACAGCGAGTATGAGTGTGATATGAAACGACATATAAAAATATTAAAGCATAAAAGAAATCACATTTTTATAACTAATAATGAAAAAAACGAGGAAAAAAAACGAGAAATACGTAAATAAATGTGAATATTGTTTTAAAATGTATGCGTCGCGCAGTGGATTATGGCGACATAATAAAATATGTAGTGATGTTGCCGATTACATAAATTGTTGCGAAATTGTTGCCGAACCTAATAAAACTAAAGAAGAAATGATATTAAATCTAATAACTAAAAACGAAGAATTGATGAATATTATTCACGAACAATCAAACACAGTAAACCACCTAACAAAGGTAGTTAATGATATGATTCCAAAGATAGGCAATAATAATACAACTAATAATAAAACCAATAATACTCAATTCAATTTACATGTTTTTCTCAATGAAGATTGTAAAGACGCAACGAACTTTTCAGACTTTATAAAACAAATACAAGTTTCTTTAATCGATCTAGAGAACCAAGCAGAAAATGGGTATATCAAAGGCATTACTAAGATTTTTGTAGAGAATTTACAAGGACTGGGAATGAATAATAGACCCATTCATTATACTGATAAAAAACCTAAGACGTTATATATTAAAGAAAATAATGAATAGGAAAAAGAAGGTTCTCAAGATATATTGAAGAAGGGAATTCAAGAAGTAACAAGGAGAACCTTTGAAAGATTAATAAAAGAACAGAAAATTCATTCAGAAGAATATAATGATGCGGATTCAGAGTTCTCTATGAAATGCATTTCTATCCAACGAAATTTAACGCCCAATCATCCAAGAGAGACCACAATAAGCAAGGTAATTGATAATATCACTCAAAATACTGGAATTTCTTAAAAAAATCTACATCTAAATGACAAAAATTTCTGTTGTATTGATATCAATACAACAGAAATCATACAAAATGAATCACATTATTTAGTATCATATAAGGACGCAGTTCTCCATGTAAGACGATATTGTCTTTTATTCCAGATTTCAAGTATTGTTCTTTATGAAAATACCATTTATGTATATGCGAATCCCATAAACAACCGTACGATTTAGCTCTCTCATGGTGTTCAAAATTTAAATGTAAATATATTCGATACCAAACCGGATATATTTTCTGACCTATGAACATATATGCTATATTATTACATATATTATAAAAATTGCTGATGTTGTCCGTAAACTTTAAATGGTTTGAACATCATCTTAATTACGTCGTCTTTTGCGATCAATGACTCTTTGTATTTATGTCCGTCTAAATACCAGGCGTTGTATTCTTTATCCAATTCGAATCCAAATCGTTCTACGTGTTCTATATCATTTACGTCTATGCACATATAAACGCGATACGAAATGAAAGGTTTTGTCTTAGTGAATATTACCATATTAACTTATATATTGACAATGAGAAAGTTTTTTGTATATTGTAAATAATTACGGATTTAATTAAGAAGAAATTATACATATACAAGAGGATAGACATAAAACATATATGATTTTTTTTATTTCCAGTTGACGTATTACTATAAATCACAAGGACTAACCGGAGGCACAGTTATTATAAGATTTTACTTAACAATAATAAGAATACTCTTTATTGTTAACCAAATACTATTTCACATTTAACGTTTCTTTATTGTTAATCAAATGCTATTTCACATTTTAACGTTTCTTCATTGTCATATTTTTTCTTTTATTTTTACTTTTTCTACAATAAGTCCTCTTTATACCACTGGCAACTTTACACCCCTTAAGTTTCTTACATTTATTTGGTTTAACACGTGTTCCTTTACATAAACTTTTTCCCATTATATATTTAGTATATATTTTATTTCATAAATAACCTAAACGTATTCAGATATATATAATAGATGACATATCGTATTTTAATAGAGAATTGTGATTATTCCAACTGGAAATTTCACGATTCAGAAACCAATATCGTAATCGAGAACGAACAATTGTCTAAAATAGATCCAGTAAAACTACGACTATTTTCGAATGATATTATAGACCACCAAGGAAATATAATATGCTCAAATATTCGTAGTTTCCCCACACTTGTTGGTACGATAATCCTCGATAAAAATAGAACATACGGTAGAACTCCAAACTCTAAGAAATTATATTACAAGTGTATTCCTGACGACTATAGGTTACCACCGTTTCTTTTACCATATGATATAAAAATGGAATTTTCTAAAAAATTCAAGAATAAATATGTTGTGTTTAAATTTAATGAATGGACTAGCAAACACCCAGTCGGGACTATATTAAACGTATTGGGTGATGTAGACGATTTAATTGTGTTTTATGAATACCAGTTATACAGACGGAATTTAAGTGATTCTGTAACCGTCTTCTCAACGCATGCTAAGAAATTGTTTAAAAATGATAATTACAAAGAATGTATAGAGACAATTCTAAATAACCCTAAATATAATATTGAAAATCGTACAGATGTCAACGTATTCTCGATAGACCCAAAGGGTAGTAAAGATTTAGACGATGCATTTAGCATCATACCACTAGACAATGGTATATTTAAAGTTAGCATTTACATAGCAAACGTTTATTTTTGGATGGAGGAATTTGGATTATGGGAATCGTTTAATAATAGGGTATCTACTATTTATTTGCCAGATAGACGTCGACCTATGTTACCGGCGGTTCTTTCTGATAATTTATGTAGTCTCCTGGAAAAACAATCTCGATTCGCATTTTGTATGGACATAATCATCGATGCTAATGGGATTGTCCAGAAAAAAAGAGACGGCGACGAAGATATCACTATGAAAAATGTTATGGTTAGGACGAGAAATAATTACTCATACGAATCTTACAGTATGAGAAATGACGTTGGTTACCTGAATTTATTCAAAATAACCAAAAACCTAAAACCCGAGATCGTAGACAGTCATGACGTTGTTGCATATTGGATGATTTTTATGAACACAAAATGTGGCGAATTAATGCTTCAAAATAAAATCGGAATTTATCGAAATGCGATTTCTAAGGCATCTCCTGTTATCATAAACAATCCTACGGTTACTGGTGATATGCGACGAATGATAGAGAATTTGCGAAATTTAACTGGTCAATATATTTTATATGACGATAATACCGAAAATATGCGACATGATATATTGAAAACGCGGAACTATGTTCATATAACTAGTCCTATACGTAGATTGGTTGACATGTTAAACCAGTTACTGTTTATGAAAAATTTCAATATGATTGCCGATATTAGTAAAATGGCGGATGATTTTTTAAATAAATGGATTAACAATATACAATATATCAATGATTCAATGCGTTCTATTCGAAAAGTCCAAAGTGATTGTGAGTTAATGGATATGTGTGTTAATAAACCCGATTTGTTCGAACAAATACATGAGGGTATTGTGTTTGATAATATGATTCGTAATAATGGTATCATTACATATATGGTATATCTAGAACAGTTGAAAATTATATCCAAGATTACAACCGATACTGTTTTAGAACACCACAGTAAGCATAAATTCAAGTTGTATTATTTCGGTGACGAGTTTAATAGTAAAAAAAAGGTGCGTGTAAAACTACTTCCACCAAATGTATTGTGATATGTTTTTTTTTTGTATTTGTCTATAGTTTAGATGTCATCTATGTCTATGTCATTTATTTCTGCGTTTCCTACGTCGTCTATTTCTTCTGTTGCGTTATTATCCATTATTAATTTGTTTTCAGCAGACGTATTTATATTTTCAAACACTAAGTCATCGTGACCAGTTGTTTTAAAATCTACTCCGTAGTCATTTCCACATTCGTCTGTTTCCGCTTTATATCTTTTGCTGTATACATACAATAAATCGGCAGTTTTATGAGGTGTCTCCCATTCTCGAAGTCCAACTACAATAATTCCGTTAACTTCGATACTGTTGTTTGTTTTATTGCGTCCCTTGAATTTACCGCGTATAGTACATATAAGACCTACGTGTCTTCCATCGCTGCTATTCACTCGAATCATACCATTACCCAATATTTTCTCCACATATCCTTCAACTTCTAAAGAACTGGTAATCTTGTAGTCTCGTTGAACCACCCCCGACCCTTTACTCGCAAGTTTTTTGTGTCCTTTTCCTCCTTTTGTATTTTTAGGCATTTTGTAGTAACTGATTATAACATACAAACAACATTTTTTATTTATTTCAATTTTTATAATTTATTCTTTACTTAAAACACAAATTAACGTAAAAACACAATAATTATAAAAAATTGAATTATTCTATATTTGTCAATGATTATTTTAATAAAATCAACTACATATTACAATATATTAATCCGCATAGAATATGTCTAACTCACGTCTTTCTCGCCCTTGTCAACAAGAGGCACACAACTCAATCGAAAATATTTTATCAAAAAATTCAAAGTGTTTGGTAAAAATGTTTTG
>Ga0105053_10000465_pt1 | contig 62375 bp, 47 predicted proteins | sample BON01_FD_78093 | JGI IMG/M metagenome (GOLD analysis project Ga0105053, IMG submission 78093) | Freshwater microbial communities from Lake Bonney liftoff mats and glacier meltwater in Antarctica - BON-01 | ecosystem: Environmental > Aquatic > Freshwater > Ice > Glacier meltwater | place: Lake...
ACGTTTACGTTCGATACCGGCACGGTGAGCGGCGGAACTCTCGACGTCACCGGCAACACAGCCGGCGGCACGTTCACTCAGAACGGCGGCACCGTTGGCTTCGGCGGCGATCTGGATGTGACGACTTACGAACAAACCGACGGCGACACAACCATCGACGGCACATTCACGTTCGATACCGGTACCGTCAGCGGCGGGTCACTCGATGTCACCGGCAACACGACCGGTGGCACGTTCACTCAGAACGGCGGCACTGTTGGGTTCCGCGGTGATCTGGACGTGACGGAATACGAACAAACCGACGGCGACACAACCATCGGTGGCACGTTTACGTTCGGCACTGGCACGGTCAGCGGCGGGTCGCTCGATGTGACCGGCAATACAACTGGTGGCACGTTCACTCAGAACGGCGGCACTGTTGGCTTCGGCGGCGATCTGGACGTGACGGAATACGAACAAACCGACGGCGACACAACCATCGGCGGGGCATTCACCTTCGACATCGGTACTGTCAGCGGCGGTTCGCTCGATGTCACCGGCAATACGACCGGCGGCACGTTCACTCAGAACGGCGGCACTGTTGGCTTCGGCGGTGCTCTGAACGTCAGCGACTTCGAACAGAATAACGGTATACTTGGAGTTGGCGGCAGGTTTGGTGTGACCAATAGTTTTGTGCAGACCGGAACCGGCACGATCAACGTCGATGGCGACGTCAACGTCAATCAACAGGACGGAGATCTCACCGTTCGAAACCTGACCGGACGGAATATTCGCCTCCTCAGTCCGAACGGTGGCGTGACTCTTGGCGATGTCACTGCGAGAAACAATGCCGAAGTCATCACAGGCAACGGCGGAATCAATCAGCTGCCTTCCACGCGGCTCGTGATCGATGGCAATTCAACTTTCAACGCATTCCAGAACGGAAAGCCGGCCGAAGTTGATCTGTCGAATCCAAACAATGATTTTCAAGGTCCCATCAGCGGTCGTGGTTCAAAGTTTACAGTGAAGGATATTGACGGTCAGGTGCAGTTTGGTAACGTGGTCTCGAACGAGCTAACCAAGAAGGGGCAGAGTATAACCAGCCAGACAGTTCTGGATACGAACACGCGTTATACTGACGGACAGAATTCAGGCGTGGGCGTTCAGAACACCGTCGAACGGTTTGGGTTCACGTGGCTTCAGCGCATCGTGGCGTGGTTCCAGAAATCGCCGCAGGGCAGCATCGTCACTCCAGACCAGCTTTCATTGACGGCCGGTGAGGTCATGATCAAAACGGCAGACCTTTCGGATGCGAACTCGCCGCAGGACGCCACGCAGTTGTAAGCTCAGTAGACTCATTCCCTGCTGAAACTCTCCCGGTTGAATTCTCCACGGCGTAGACTGAGAGCAGAATCAAGATTAGCCGCAGGGCGCGAGCGGGCTGGCACTCGATTTGTAGTGGAACGCGCCAAGCGTTTCGGGGATTGCCAATGAAAGGCAAGGATGCCGAAAGCCTTGGCGGCTTCCGCTACGACAATGCGCCGTCAAATCGAGTACCAGTGGACATTAAGCCCCTGCGGATGTCGCTGTGTCGTCTGAGTCCGCTTGAACGATTACGGACGCTTGCCCGGAATCCAGGTGAATCCAAGGTGAGCGCGGTTGCTGCGCGGGGAGCCTGGCAGATCTTCGAATCCATAGCCCCAGTCAAATCGTGCCGAAAGACGATCGCTGACATTGCATCGAAAACCGACTCCGGTGCTTGTTGCAAACACACTGGAGGATTCCCCTGCCTGCGGGTTCTGAGTGTAACCATTTCCCATGTCCACGAAGACGTACGGGCGAAGCGTTTTCTGATCCTCGTCGCGTCCCCATCGGTACATCTTTGGTCCCAGTTCAAAATTTCCGATCCAGCCATGATCGGCGTTGAACGCATTCGGATCGTACCCGCGAAGGCTATCATGTCCGCCGAGTCCCAGCATTTCGCTGAACAGCAGGCGTTCGGACGCCACCTGCCCTGTCAGCCGGACGACCAGCAATGTGTTGTCGTTCAGCAACTGAGCCTGTTCGGTCATAATGCGTCCGTAGATGTAGTCGGGTGAGGTGCCGGGCCGAATCGTCTGGAACGCCGCAGCGGAATTCGAGCCTGTCATGCCGCCGCCGGGGCCGACATATGAGTCGATCCTCCACAACGAATACTGATCCGCGTCAGCTCGCACCAGGTCGTCAAAACCCAGATGCAGCTGGACCAGATCGGCGTTGGAACTTGCGACGGTGCTGCCGGCGAATTCAAGGTTGTTGTTTGTCGATTTGAAGTCCAGCCCCAGAGTCAGATTCTGGCTCGCTTCGTAGGACCGAATCAGATGATGAGTCATCCCGATGCCAGTTTGCCAGCTTTGTCCGCCCTGAGTCAAACCGGATCCCAACACAGGCGATACTTCGGCCCAGCTGCCATAAGTCGACAAGCTGTAGTCTCGACTGAGCGGTTGATTCAAGCTGGACGAATGAGCATGCAGACGATTCAAGTCCTGGTCGGTCGTGTACTGATAACTGAGCAGCCCGCCGCGGCCAAACATGTTGCCATACATCAGCCCCGAGTACACTCGACCATAGTTAAGTGATTCGACTCCCGAATCATCCGCGCCCAGATATCAGCGAATTGGCGTGACATCATGGGATTCAAAGATGACGTCCGTCGTTCCGCTGGCCTTGCCCGGTTTGAAGTCCACTGTCACGCGACGAAACGGATTCTGATTCAGCCAGAACAGATCATTCTTCAGCCGAGATTCCCGCAGCCGGTCGCCCGGTTGAGTGCATTCGATCCAGCGATCCAGTTCGTCGCATTCAAACACACATCCCGGCTCAATCATCACTCGTCCGACTCGGGCTTCGATGACGACAATCTGCAGAGTGCCGCCAGTAATTCGCTGCTCAGGGACGAGCACATCCACAATCGGCCGATCGCAGCGCTGATAAAGTCGGATCAGGTCGCGAGTCAGCAGGTTAATCCGACGCAGAGTGATCGGCTGACCAATATACTGTTCGACGATACGCTCCACGTCACGTCGATACACGAGTGACGATGAGTCTGAAATCTTCCGATGAAGACCTGCCAATTCATCAATCTCGGGATTCATAGAAATCTTCGAGACGTCGTCAACGATGATGACCGCATCCAGGCGCTCTACGAGAACACGATTATCTTCCGATGATTCGGGCAGGACCTGCTTCGGAATCTCTGCCTGCGGCTGAGACGTCTCGGGCAAGGTGCGTGGCTTATATCGCTCGTAGTTTTGCGCCAGAGCCGGACTGCGTCCTGTAAGCAAAACAACTACCATTAACAACCCGCACACGATAGCGCGTGGCGCTGAATCTTCCATGACAAACTCCCTGCAGCTCAATCCGTTAATCTGGTTTGACGCAATACGATGGCGGATCGCAACAGACTGGCGCGTTCAAGGCAATGAACCAACACCACTCCTGAACCCATCTTCGACTCGGCCTTCTCTTGAAATGAAGCTGTCATTGATGCCAGGAACGACTGTCGATGCATCTGCTGCTCAACAAAGATGTCGCAACACATGAAACGATGCTGCAAACAATCCGTCATAGGAAAACTAGTGCTCCTGACGATACGGGCAAAAACCAGAAGTGGGCCTTTTCCCGCCAAAGAATACTCAAGTGGCACGACCTCCAAAAAGAAAACTTCGCAAGGTCCTGAAGAACACATGTCAGATAGCGACGTGGCACTTTTTGTTTCAGCAACGATATCAGCCGATGCAGTGTTTTCAATGCTGCTGGCCAGGCACGTCACGCCGCGTAATGCTTGTTCGGCAGTCTTCGCAATCATGACTTTTGCCCGAAAAATGAACCAATTTAATTCTGCATCTTGACGTATAGAATGTAATTCTATACCTTTTGGTGATTGATTGATTCGGCCGATTCGTTTTTTGCTTTGCACCGCAACTTCAAACCCCGGCAGAACAATCATGCTCAGTGAAAAAACGATAGTGATCGTCGAGGAAATTGAACCAGACTCGAGACAACTTTTGAAAGCAAAATTTATGCGCCGGCTTTGGCAACTCTTTACGGCCGTAATGGTCTTTTCGTTTCTGGTTCTCGGGTGGATTGGCACTCGGATTTATCAAGAGATGCCACCGATTCCGGACAAGGTCGTCACGACCGATGGCCAGACGCTCATCGACAGTGGAGAGATCACTGCTGGTCAGAATGTGTGGCAATCCATGGGAGGCATGGAGGTCGGATCTATCTGGGGACACGGCAGCTACGTGGCTCCCGACTGGACCGCCGATTGGCTGCATCGCGAAGCGATCTTCATTCTGGACGAGTGGGCCGAGTCTGACCACAGCACGCAGTTCGACAAGCTTGACAACGAACAGCAGGCTCAACTTATTGCTCGCCTGACCAAACTGTTGCACACGAATACTTATGATTTATCGACCGGCACGGTTACCGTCGATCCGATTCGAGTCGCGGGGTTTGAATCCAACCTGGCTCACTACACGGAAGTCTTTTCGAAAGGCAACGCCGACTACGCAATTCATGCGGGTGCGGTATCTGATCCGGAACGACTTCGCAAATTGTCAGCGTTCTTTTTCTGGACGGCATGGGCAGCTTCGACGGATCGTCCCAATGATATCAGCACTTACACCAATAACTGGCCGCATGAACCGTTGATTGGCAATCGGCCGACCGGCGATACGATTGTCTGGACCGGCGTCAGCATCATCATGCTGCTGGCTGGCATTTCAGCAATGGCCTGGTGGTATGCGTCGAAGAGAAGTGACGAAGAAGAACCGATTCCACCAGAGACCGATCCGTTGGCGCTCTGGGAGGCGACGCCATCCCAAAAGGCCACCATCAAATATTTCTGGGTTGTCTCCGCTTTGATTCTTGTGCAAATGTTGCTCGGAGTTGTCACAGCGCATTACGGCGTTGAGGGCGATGGCTTTTACGGCTTTCCACTTTCCGAATGGCTGCCATATAGCGTGACGCGAACATGGCACGTTCAGATGGGCCTGTTCTGGATTGCGACCGCGTGGCTGGCCGCCGGACTGTTCATTGGCCCGCTCGTGAGTGGCGTAGAGCCGAAAGGACAACGCCTGGGCGTCAACGTGTTGTTTGGTGCTTTGTTGCTGGTCGTGGTGGGTTCACTCACCGGCGAATTGTTGAGTATTCACAACAAGATGTCCGACACTGTTTCGTTTTACCTGGGACATCAGGGTTACGAATACGTTGATCTGGGGCGAGTCTGGCAGATTGCCCTGATGGCCGGGCTTCTGTTGTGGCTATTTTTGATGCTCCGAGTCCTGCGACCTGCGTTGCAGAAAACGGGCGAGACAAAGCAACTGGTGGCGCTGCTGGCCGTTGCATCGGGGGCCATTGCTTTGTTCTACGGAGCAGGACTGACGTGGGGACATCACTCGCACTTGTCGATGGTGGAATACTGGCGGTGGTGGGTCGTCCATTTGTGGGTTGAAGGTTTCTTCGAAGTCTTTGCCACAACGGTCATCGCCTTTACCTTTATGCGCCTGAATCTGATTCGACCAGGAGTCGCTGCCTCTGCCGCATTGTTGTCAGCCACGATTTTTCTGTCCGGGGGAATCATTGGCACTTGTCATCACCTGTACTTTTCGGGAACGCCGACGGTTGCATTGGTCTGGGGATCAGTCTTCAGCGCTTTGGAAGTCGTGCCGCTGGTGCTGGTCGGCTTCGATGCGACCGAAGACTTGCGACGATCACGAAAGTCGCCGTGGGTGCAACGGTACAAGTGGCCGATCTACTTCTTTATCGCCGTTGCGTTTTGGAATATGGTGGGTGCTGGTCTGTTCGGTTTCATGATCAACCCACCGATTGCTCTGTACTATATGCAGGGGCTGAACACGACACCGCTGCACGGACATGCGGCCCTGTTTGGTGTGTACGGAATGCTGGGCATCGGACTGATGCTGCTTTGCCTGCGTGTTCTGATTCCGGGGCGTGAATGGAAAGACGGACTGCTGAAGTTCTCCTTCTGGTCATTGAACGGCGGCCTGATGGCGATGTGTCTCCTGAGCCTGTTGCCGGTGGGGCTTTTGCAGACGAATGCGTCGGTACAGCACAGCTATTGGTACGCTCGCAGCAGTGAATTCATGCAGACCGAACTCATGCAGACTTTGCGCTGGATGCGCGTGCCAGGCGACACAGTGTTTTTTCTGGGAGCCGTCGCGCTTGTGCTGTTTGTGGCGGGATTAAAGACCGGCCACTCGTTTCGAAAGGCGAAGTGATTCGCGTAAACGGCGCGAGTGGAGCGAACTTCGAACTCAAGTACGTCAGCCTTTCCAGGCTGACAGTGCTTGAGAACAGTTCGCAGACAAGCGAACCCAGGGCCACTCTGGTTGGCTTGTCCAACCGGAACGGACAGTTTGGCACGATGGAACAAGGAAGGGTTGACCTTACTCCGGCAATTCTGCCGGCAACGCATCGTCAGGAATGATCACCGGCCTGTCATCCGGCGATGGGAACTGCTGCGAATTGGATTGCTGGTTGTTCTGCGTAGCCGCATAGATTCCACCTGTCACGGCAATCGCAAGCAGAATCGTGAGCAGAATTTTCCAGACACTGTAGGGACGCTCGCCCTGAACTTCTCCAGTCGCGGCGTTAATAAAAACCTGATACGTTTTGTTGTTGAACTTGTAGGCCAGCAACCAGACGGGAAGCAGCAAGTGCTTGTAGGTAATTGCGTCGAAGCGGCTGTTGACTGAATTCACCACTTGCGTATCGCCGCCAATTCGCTGGCGAACTTCCGCCTGAATTGAGGCGTCGATGCGAGACTTCCCATCCGTGAAGCACTCGTCCAGCTCAATGTCGTAAGTGCGAGCCATCAGTCCGGCCAGCATCTGCTGATCAAACGGCACCACTTTTAACAGCGGCCATGGTTCCAGTTCCAGCATGAAATCGCGCCGCAGACCTGTATTGGCCAGCACCAGTACGTCATCGAAAAAGCGCTGAAAATTTCCACTGGCCGGATACCACCGCGTTCGACGTTCTGTGCGGCGATTTTTCTCGTTACCAACGGTCACATAATAGTATTCGCCGCGTTGTCCCGAGTACGCCGTCAGCGTCATCGAATCGAACGTGAAATACGACAGATAAACACCGTTAAATTTTCCGCCCGCGCCGTTCGCACGAAAACTATTCGGCGCGAACCAACGAGAACTGATCCAGTGGTTCAAATTTTCTTTAGCATGTGCGTGATCAATCTGAAACGGGAGTACACCGTCAACAGGTATCCGATCTTCTTCTGATTTATGTGCTTTCTCAAGCTGCACTGGTGAACCACAATACGGACAAAAAGTACTTGTCAACGTACCATAGAATTCAACGTTCCCGCCGCATGACTCACAACGCAGTTCGCGATGAGTCGATTCTGCTTCGGCTGCGTCCGGATCAGCGCTGACTTTCTTTGACTGAGCTTCCTCACGCCATTGCCGGATGCGTTCCAACATCGCGTGAAAGTCCTGCTCATACAATTCAACTTTCAGCCGTCGTGCAATTGTCTTGACGTGGCCGCAATGAGGACATTTCAGAGCCTGCTGGCCGATGTTGAATTCCAGATCAGAACCACACGATTCGCAGGGAAAGATACGGCCTTCACCGCCATCAAAAGTCTGGCCAACTTCACCGGTGCGGACGTCCTTGCGATGAATATCCAAGGGTCCATCGGGATCATTTAAATCCGCTTGTTCCGGCATTGCCGCCGAAAACTGCCGTTCGTCCGGTTCGAGAGCCATCGATTTCCTGCCAATATTCCTTCGTGTCGACAATTCTGAAAGCGCGGACAATAGCGTATCAGGTGAGCCGTCTCATGTCAGCAGCAGGCTTCAGTTCACCATTTTCACGGCGTCATTGATAGTGCCGACATACATCATCGCAATCCGGAAGATGAAAAAGATGATCAATCCCACGACCGACAACCAGATCGCGCCGCTAAAAAATACGGTCAGCCGAGTCATGGCACGGCGGGCTTCGTCGTCGAATAAATGGCTGAGTCGATCGAGCTGTTCAGGGACGGTTCCCGTTTCTTCTGCGGTGGCAACGACCTGTAAATAGTCCAGTGGGAAAAGTTGAGACAACGTGAGCGCTTCGGTCAGTGTTTCGCCCTCTTTGAGTTTCTCCCAAATCAGAGGCTCCGCAGCAATAAATGCTCCGTTGGCCGTTGCCTTCAGACTGCATTCCAGGGACGGACGAATGCTCATTCCTGCTTGTTGCGTCAATGCGAAGCACCATGAAAAGCGTGAGATCGCAAATGATTGCATACACTTGCCGATGACCGGAACTCGCAGCAGGAATGGATGCAACACCATCTGTCCCGCAGCATTGTTGGAAATGAATTTCCACATAAAGAACCCGAACGCCACCACACCCAGCCAACCTAAAAACCATGTCGTCGCGCCGGAGGTTCCGTACAGCCCCAGACCAAGGACATCAAATGGCTTCCCGCTTGGCATTGGCGGCAGCATTCCCAGAATGAAAATTAATAACCCTACAATCCCAATCGCGGCGACTAGCTGAATGACGGGCCATGCAATTTGAGCTCGAAACTCCCGAGCCTGCTGCACGCGTGCCTCATAGTATTTCGCCAGTGAAGCAAAAACTTCCGGTGCGGTACCTGTGAGTTCTCCGACATTCACAAGGTCGCGAAACAGAGGCGGATAAAGATCGTCCTCCTTGTTCAGCGAATCGGCCATTGATGAACCACTGGCGATCGACTTCTGGATTCGCTCCACGCTGGACGCCAGTCGCGAATCGCTCGATTGCTTCGACGATGTCTGCAGCGATTTTCGAATCTCAACGCCTGCCTCCATCATCCGCGCCATCGAGCGGCTGAAGGCGCCTAATGCATGGTTCGATATCTGACGGCTGCGAATCATCTGATGGCTCTCTCGCTCTCTTTATGGCCTGCGGTACACTGTTCGCTGCATAGGGTATAACAGTCGGACATGAAAGGAAAGACGCGGAAAGAATTGAAAGCCGTCGGCGCTAGCCTCGGGCTCTGCGGTTCGATACTGGCAGTGTCAGGCCCGCGGCTAGCGACGTCGGCTCAATTGTCTGGATCGCAAAGAGGTGAACATGCGGCACCATCGTTTGCAGATTTGCAACAACGGTCGTTAAGACTGTCCTCAACACCCATTCCGTGTACAATCGGATTTTTCCGCCTGTCTCTCAGTCAGAACGTCATGGAAGAACCAGACATTACAACCGACGACATCAAACACGCAGAACTCATTCGCCTGAAGCAGGAAGAAGAACGAGCTGAGGGTGCGAATTGGAAACAATGGGGGCCCTATCTTTCGGAAAGACAATGGGGGACCGTGCGTGAAGACTATTCCCACGACGGCACTCCATGGTCTTCGTTTCCGCATGATCATGCACGCGGTCGTGCCTATCGCTGGGGTGAAGATGGACTGCTAGGTATCACCGATCGTCAGTGCCGTCTGTGCTTCGCCCTCGCGCTATGGAATGGCCGCGATCCGATCCTGAAGGAGCGATTGTTCGGAGTCAACAGCCACGAAGGCAACCACGGCGAGGACGTCAAAGAAGAATACTTCTATCTCGATTCCACTCCGACGCATTCGTACATGAAGGCGTTGTATAAGTATCCACAAGCCGAATATCCCTACACCAAACTCGTATCAGAAAACCAGTATCGCAGTCGAAATCTGCCGGAACTGGAACTGGTCGATACTGGCGTCTTTGACCGCAACCGCTACTTCGACGTCTTTGCGGAATACGCAAAAGCGGCACCGGATGACATTCTGATTCGAATCACAATCGCCAATCGTGGTCCAACTCTTTCGACCATTCATGTGCTGCCAACGCTTTGGTTTCGAAACACATGGACGTGGGGTTCAGAATTCGAAGGCGGCTGGCCAAAGCCGCAAATGTCACTGGACGAAAATAATCAGGTTGTCGCCGAGCATCTCACTCTGGGACGCTATCAGTTGGCTGCCGAATCCAGTGCAACAGGTAAGCCCGTACGATGGCTGTTCACGGAAAACGAATCCAATCCAAAGTATCTGCACGACCCTAAGCTGGGTGGCACGTATTCGAAAGATGCGTTTCACAATTATCTCGTGCATCGCCAGGTCAACGCCATCAATCCGAAGGACGAAGGCACAAAAGCCGCCGCGATGTACCGTCTCATGCTTCGTCCGGGGCAGGAAGTCACACTGCAGTTGCGATTATCAAAAGCAGACTCACCGCCAGCAGAAGTCTTTGGAAACAGTTTTGCGGAGATCTTTGAACGTCGCAAGGCGGAAGCCGATGGGTTTTACGCTGGAAAAATCCCTGCAGTATTGCCCGAAGAATCACGTCGAATTCTCCGACAGGCATATTCCGGCCTGATGTGGACGAAACAGTTTTACTACTACGTCGTCAAAGAATGGCTCAACGGCGACAGTAAAATGCCGGCTGTTCCTGGTTCCCGTCGGCCCATTCGCAACAACGACTGGCAGCATCTGTTCAACCGCGACATCATTTCCATGCCCGATAAATGGGAGTACCCGTGGTACGCCGCTTGGGATCTGGCATTCCACATGGTGCCAATGTCGGACATCGATAACACCTTCGCCCGAGAACAACTCATTCTGTTTCTGCGCGAATGGTACATGCATGCCAATGGCCAGATACCTGCCTACGAATGGAATTTCAGCGACGTGAATCCTCCGGTACACGCATGGGCGTGCTGGCGAGTTTACAAGCAGACAGGCGTTCCCGGAAACCACGATCGTCTGTTTCTGGCACGCACGTTTCAAAAACTGACGGTCAACTTTACCTGGTGGGTCAATCGTAAAGACCTGCTGGGCAAGCATGTTTTCACCGGCGGTTTCCTGGGACTCGACAACATTGGCGTCTTCGATCGCTCAAAGCCACTGCCAACCGGTGGGCATCTGCACCAGGCCGATGGCACTGCCTGGATGGGATTTTTCTGCGCACGAATGCTCACGATGGCATTGGAACTGGCCAGCGAAAATCCGGCCTATGCGGATATGGCTTCAAAGTTCTTTGAACACTACATCGAAATCGCGGACGCCATGAATTCTCATTCGGACGTGGGATTGTGGGATGAACAGGACGGATTCTACTACGACCATCTGTACAACAATGGCGAACACATTCCGATGCGTGTGCGATCTATGGTGGGCATCATTCCGCTGTTCACCTCGATCATCCTGAGCGACGTTGTGCTGGACAAACTGCCGGGATTCCGTCGTCGCATGGAATGGTTCATGGAACATCGCAGCGAACGGCTCGAAAACATCACGTTCATGCAGCGATCTGCCGCAGCAGACGAAACGCGCCCGGCGCGCGGGCTTCGACTGCTGGCAATACCAACTCGTGAACGCATGGAGCGCATCTTAAAATACCTGCTGGATGAAGAAGAATTTCTGTCGCCGCACGGTATTCGATCGATGTCACGAATTCATGAATCTCAACCCTTTGTGTTTCACGTTGACGGACATGAACATCGCGTGAACTATGTTCCCGGTGATTCAGATTCATCAATGTTCGGCGGCAACAGCAATTGGCGTGGACCGGTCTGGTTCCCGCTGAACTACCTGCTTATCGAGGCTCTGGAACGCTACGACGAATTCTACGGTGAAGACTTCAAAGTGGAATGTCCCACAGGTTCAGGAGTCCTGATGACTCTCGGGCAGGTTGCCGAAGAATTGATGCGGCGTCAAATCAGTCTGTTTCTGCCTGATGAAGACGGCAATCGTCCGTGCCACGGCCAGGACACTCGATATCAAAGCGATCCGTACTGGAAGGATTTGATATTGTTCCACGAGTACTTTCACGGCGAGTCCGGGGCGGGTTTGGGAGCGACGCATCAGACAGGCTGGACGGCATTGGTCGCGAAGTTGATTCGCAAATTGCACCATCGTTCCGAAAAAGCCAATGGTGAAAGACACGCAGTCCCGACCGGACTGTAAATTTGTAGCGAAAGTCGTCAAGACTTTCGGCTGCCTTTTCTGCGGGCTGCCGAAACTCTTGACGAGTTTCGCTACGGTATCCGGACATCCTGCTGGCCTTGCCACTCACAATTTCTGCGTTAAGTGGTTGGGAATCGCCAGCCGTCCGGAATTCTCGCGTTCTTGCGAACACACGGAATTCCGTCGCGGACCAGAATTTCGCCGAAGTCACAATCCGAGGACGGTGCTTCGCTGGCAACAATTCTTGCATTTCGACCGATGCAGACATTCTTGTCCAGCAGCGCGCCTTCGATGTAGGCTCCATCACCAATGCCCCACGTGCCGGCAGAATCTCCAATAGCATAAAGATGATCGTCAGTCGTCGGATAGAAATCCGCTCCCATCATCACGGTGTTTTTGACGGTCACGTTCTTTCCGACATGAGTCCTCATACCGACCACTGATCTCTCGATAATCGTACCCGTGCCAATAAAACAACCATCCGCAATCAAGCTGTCTCGCACTGTGCATGATGCCATTCGCGTCGATGGGAGAAAACGCGGACGCGTAAAAATCGGAGCTCGACGATCAGCAAACAAGAACGGAGGATTTGCATCCGTGAGAGCCAGATTGCAATCGTAGAACGCTTTGATCGTACCGATGTCTTCCCAATATCCATCAAACAGATGTGTCTGAACGTGGTGATGTTTAATCGCCATCGGGAAAATGTGGTGACCGAAATCGTCGTGAGCCGTTGATTCCAACAGATCCACAAGCAGATCGCGATTCCACAAATAGATACCCATACTGGCGAGATACTCGCGACCGTTCGCCTCAATTCCTTTGCTTTCAATCCATTCGGCAGGCGTACGAACCTTTGCCAGTGATGCCTCGTCTTTGGGTTTTTCGACAAAGTCTACAACCTTCCCCGTTTCATCCAACTGCATAATACCAAAGTCTCGCGCAGCCTTGGCGTGGACGGGCACCGTGGAAATTGTCACATCGGCATTGGCATTGATGTGTGTCGCCAGCATCTCATTGAAATTCATGCGGTAGAGCTGATCGCCAGACAGAATCAGCACGTACTTAATGCCATACTCTTTCAGGAACCGCACCTGCTTGCGAACAGCATCGGCTGTGCCCTGATACCAGTCTGCTCCATCGAGCGTCTGTTGAGCTGCAAGAATTTCCACAAAGCCGTTGTGGAACAGGTCAAAATTATACGTCTGACGAATGTGACGATGCAGACTTACCGAATTGAACTGCGTCAACACGTACATGCGGCTGATGTCACTGTTGATACAGTTGGAAATCGGCACGTCAATCAGGCGATACTTTCCGCCCAGCGGTACGGCGGGCTTGGATCGATATTCGGTGAGTGGCAATAGTCGAGTCCCCTTGCCACCGCCAAGAATCAAGCAGACGGTATGACGCATATATTCATCCTTGTTTCGCCGGGCCTTGATTTGAACAAAGGTCAGGATTTGACATCTGTTGATTGAGGAGTAGATCGACTTACGGATGCGTGAATTTACTCAAGCATCATGAACGCGATTGCTCGTCAATTGCATATTGACAAACCCTATACTTTTGCGGAGCTTAATCGATTCCTCAAATATTCCAAACGTCACGAGGGAGACAACAGAGGCCATGTCCCGAATTTTAAAAAGGATAAGTCTTACACGAGAATTGGCCAGGCAAAAAATCTGGACAGGAAGAATCGACAGATGCGACCCGCGAGCTGGGCTCGCCCTGCGGTATAAGCCGCAACTTCAAGAGTTGCTCACGTCGCCCACTTTTGCGACATCCCGCTCGCGAACAAGTCGATTCAGCGTTTTGAAATGTTCGGTCCCGGCCTGTTCGCACCATTCGAATGCAATGGCTTCAGCCGTTGAAATCACAACACAGGCACTGTCCATACGGTCGATCGCTCGACGTGAATCTTCCGCATGACGGCTGCCGACGTGAATCTTCCGCATGACGGCTGCCGACGCGAATCTTCCGCATGACGGCTGCCGATGCAATCAGCGACAACAAAAACCTGCATTCCACGACCCCGGAGCTCGAGGGCCGTCTGCTGCACACAAATGTGCGAAATCAGTCATATCGTTGAATTGGTATCGCCCGTTTACTGTGCGACCTTTTGGCGTGTAAGAATTTCCGGCACACTTTCATCAAATGATGACAGCCCTGTCACAAACTTCAGGTCTTCCAGAGTCTTTTCCGTCTGAGCCACGCTGCCGGCCACGGTGTCCACCTGAGATGAGATGGTCCCCGGATCTCCCTGACTGATACTCATTTCCGCCAAAGAACGGATTCGAGTTTCCAGACGCTGTTGTTCGGCGCGAACCAGTTCGTAACTGTCTTTCGCCTGCGAGAAATTTGCCAGACGCTGCTCACAAGTTGCCAGATTGTCCTGCAATGTTGCGATGATCCGATCACGTTGAGTTCCGGCAGGACGATCCTGCTCGCGTTTAAGCCGTTCCTGAACTTGTTTCAGATCACGCTGAATCTGATCGACGCCCGTCGTTTCGAAAAAGCGATTCAAGGAAAATTCGGTATACAGCAGCTTTAAATACAACCACAGAAGTTTGTCGAGCCCATTCAATCTTAGCTCGGAAACTGTCCCGTCTTCCGTTGCGCTGTTTGCGGCATGATACCCCTGACTGATTGACCTTAGCTCGTGGCATTGCTTCAGTAGCTCTGTGAATCTGTTCTGTAACCCGCGCGGCAGCGCTGCGAACATCTTACGCATGCGTTCGTCTGAGGCAGCAGCATCTTGAGAGCGTTGTTCTTCGTTTTCAGCGACATCCACGTACCGTTGAAACCTCGGGTGAGTCCCCACGAAGCCAAGCCACGCGACCTCGGCGGCAGCGACGAGCGAAATGCCGACTGCTGGATTACCCGACAGAACAGAAAAACCGATGCCGCCCGCCAACCCCAGCAGGTTCCAGTGATTCGTAAATGCTTTGCGAATGTAACGAAACAATTTCACGGAATCAGTATTCCTGAATAGCGACGTGAGTCAAAATCACTGATTTGAATGCACAGAAGTCAGCCGATCCCCACATTTTCCGTGGGGCATCCGTTGGATCTTAACTAACTTGCAAGTTTGCGAAACTGTCAGAAACGTCCAGACGCATCATTCAGGTCAATCGAATTGGCGAAACGGCGAAACGATGTCAAAATTATGTCGCCGGAAGGCGAAACCAAGGGCGGTCGTCTGCTCAACGCCGTCGTGTTGCCCTCTGATCAACGTCGATTTGGTTCAAATCACAAATCAATCTTCATAAACCACAGTCGGCTGCGGTCTCCGGTGAGACGAACTTGCTCCAGCATCACATGAATGCTTGGGTCGTAGCTCACGGTTTCTCGCTTACTGCCATTGGTGATCAGGCACGGCTTCTGGATGTCAAAGGCTGGCATCTCGGGCGATATCAGCACGGAACAGCTAGTGCCGGGACATCGCGTCACGGAAAATCCTGTTTTGGTCCGATGGGCGCTCAGTTGAGCCGGGCGAAATCCGTCGTCACTCGCATTGCTGGGAGCATCCAGTTTCGTGAACGGTGATGGTATGGACTTTAATTGGACCCACGACCAGCTTAAGTCGGTGCTCCGCAAAATGTCGGCGAAGATTTTTTCAGGGAAACGTTCGCGACGATGCACGTCCATCCATCGAAAGATGTCATCGGCTTCTTCGAAATAACTCTCAGGACCTCGGTTTGGATATTTCACAATCATTGCATCGCAAAACTTACCAGTATCATCAGCACGTTTCAGGAGCTTGTTGAAAAGTATTCCCGCACGTTCATACCAGCCACCCTGCGCGTCGCCGACAACAACATACCACGGCAGATCGACCGCGTTGTAGACAGTCCATTGCAAATGCTTGCGCCCCAGTCCGCAGATGGAAACAACACCAGCAAACAGATCCGGATGAGACGTCGCCATGTCCATCGCAACTTCACCGCCGATGCCATGCCCCGCGACGAAAATCCGATCGTCATCGATTCTTAGTCCCAATTTGAGCGTGCGTAGAAAGTTCAAAAATCTCGTATGTTCTGCGGCTGAAGCTCCATAATTGATGCTGCCTTCTGGCGACAATTGAGGCACCACCACGATCACGCCGTTTTGTTCGGCCTGTGACTGCCACCACTTCAAACAATTTTCAGGCGTTGAAAACTCACCCGGAAACGCAATCACCAGCGGATACTGACGCGACTCATGGTATTCCGGCGGGACAAATCCCATCGCACCGGCGGAATTTTCTGATGCCGGGATCTCAAAGCGTCCGATTCCGCCCTCCTGTTCAATCGTGACCTGGATAGGCATCGGAGACGAAAGATGACGCACCATTGCGGCCGCTCGATTGACATTCATACCTTCCAGCTTGATCAAGCGATCGACCAGGCTGCGACGTACTTCGGATTCGTTTTCATCGGTCGCCAGAAAATCGATCATCAACAGCCTGGCTTCGAATAGTGACGTTGCTTCTGTCAGGGTTGCAGTTGAAAACTCAGCGCCCATCAACCAACCGGAAAGCGCCATGGCCAATTTGTTGGCATCCGGAACGTCCGCCGCATCCGCCGTGAGTTCATAAGCTGCGAAGCGATCGATCGTATCGGCGTCCAGTTGCGCGATGACGTTTCGCACCGTTTGCTGCGCTTGCATTCTTAATTCCATATCTTCCACATCGGCGACGAGTTTAGGCAGAGCAAGGCGGAGCGATGCAATCCGGCGATCGATGTCGTCGTATCGCTTCATTAGCCGGTCGACGCGGACCAGTGTTTCGGGTGTCAGATCATGCTTGGGATGAATGCGTGCTCCGTTAGCCGCGAGCTGATGTTGTCCGACCGCACTGCGCTGTTCGAAGATCGAAGTAAACTGGCGAGCCAGCTCTTCACGAATTGACTGCTGAAATTGCACAGTCTGAGCGGCGAATTCCGGGAAGTCACGTTGCATCGCCTGCAAAATGCTTCCCGCTTCCAGTGGGCGCTTGCCTTTGACCAGCATGCGGATCATTTCCAGGCGGCGGTAGGGTTTGGTTTCGTAGTCTGGATCGTGCGACAAAATACTGACGAGCTTATCACCAGGAATGGCGTCAAACGAAATCGAGTAGTTCCAACGATGCGTCAGAGACCGGACTTCCGCGACCATTTCATTGATCGAAATGATGCCAACCCGGATCGTTTCTTCTTTGCCATTTGGTAATGTCACACTGCCTTCTGCGATGCCGTCGTTATTGAATGGCCCAATCTGGACAATTCCTGGTGGCAGCGCATCGTGTGCGGTCGATTTTTGTGGAATCTTAAACGTCAACGCTGGCCATTGGGTCTTATCAATGACCGGCAGTTCAGCCTGACGATTCGACGCGAAGACCTGTCTCGCCTGCTGATCAACCATCCGCAATTCAAGTTTTGCATCTGGCAGATCGGGATACAGCGTTGTTTCTTTGGAACACATGCCAGACAACAGCAACCCGTTTTTATAACGAATTGTGCCTGGTTGAGGCGCACCTTTCTGAACTGCGATGAGTCGAAACTGGCCAGGCACGGCTGGTTGATCGGCAGCAGCGATGGAACCTACCAACATCGCTGACAGCAGAATGATGCTGATCTGTTGGATTTTCAGCACAGCATTCTCCGCTTATGTTTGGTCATGTTTTTCCTGCTGCTGAAGATGCCGTTCAAGCGTTTCTAAAAGTGAATCCACTGTCAGGTCCTGAATACGATGCGGTGGATTCCAGTTGAACCAGCGATAACCATCGTGTTCTGTAACCTTAATTCTTACCGGATTCTTCAGCCACGCCAGGAAGACGAGCAGTTTCTTTTCGACGAAACCTTTTCCGCCGTAACGCTTCTGATTCACGATGTAATGATTTTCGTAAATGAAGGTCGGATCAATTTCGATATCGTCAGCCGTAATTCCGGTTTCTTCATAAAGTTCCCGCAGCGCGCACTGCATCTCCGTTTCGCCTTCATCGACGTGGCCTTTCGGCAAATCCCACCGGCGGGGATGTTTCATCAGCAGGAACGACTCGATCGGCTTACCTCGAACGATCAAAAATCCACAGGAAAGAGGTTGAATCATGTTTTTGCAAACTCCGTGTTGCGTCAGCTATGTTCGATCACCGCATCGGGCGGTGGAAACAATGGATGGTAATCAACCTTCGACATTCGTTGCAGCAGATCTTCTGCCGTTGCCACAAAAGGTTGCAGAACTTCGCGCCCATTCAGGGACAGGAAGTCGCGTAAAGTCCAGTGATTGACCGGAAATGCCAGTTCATCCCACGGAATTGCCGCTGCAGTCGCGGGAAACAACTGCACGTCCAGACTTTCGTCACCGGCGTGGAATTCGTCACCGACCAGATCGGCAAGGTAGATCAGATGCACCTGCCCGATCCGCGGCACAGCGTAAATCCCAAGTAATGAGCGAATTTCGACGGTGGCCCCGGCCTCCTCGTAGACTTCTCTTTTTGCACCATCTTCCGGAGATTCACCCAATTCCATGAATCCGCCGGGAACCGTCCAAAAGCCGTATCGTGGCCGAATGGCGCGGCGGCAGAACAGCAGATCCGAGCCGGCCCGCACGACAGCGCCGACGATGATGCGAGGATTCTCGTAGTGAATCCAGCCGCAGTCTCCACACACCATGCGATCACGATTATCATCAGGCGGCGTGATGATTGAAAAGTTTTTGAATGGAGTTGGAAGTGAATCAGTCATTTGTGTAGCCGCCGGTTCGAATCAATGAGCCTGTTGCATCGTGGCGAAGCGTAGTTTCGCGGAGATGAAAATGACAGTGGAGGCGCGTTATGAGAGTAACGGCTTCAGCCGACATTGCTGAACGCATCGAACGATTCCATGCGCCGGGCAGGCTCGTACGGACAAAGTGTTGGCTGTGCGGCGGGCCTTTGGATGGCTAGAATTGGCTATCGTCACGACTATGATCTTCACAGCTTTGTGATTAAGAATGGAGCCGGAGACGAAAGGGCGTTCGCTGCAACCGTTGAAACACGACTGGAAATCGTCGCATGAAACAACCTCAAATTATTTCGTTGGGTGAAGTGCTGTGGGATCTATTTCCGGATCATGAAAGCTTCGGCGGTGCGCCGGCAAACTTCGCATGTCATGCCGCGATCCTGGGTGGCGACGTGGCCATGGTCAGCGCGGTGGGGGATGATCGTTACGGGCGTGAAGCGCTTGAGATTCTACGTGGATTCGGTATTGATGTGAGTTTGCTGCAGGTGATTTCTGACACCCGCACCGGCACCGTGGGCGTTGTCCTTGACGAAGGCGGTCGGCCAACTTTCACTATTCATGAAGAATCGGCCTGGGATCGAATCTCATGGAACGAAGAACTGAACTCACGAGTGACTAAAGTCGATGCCGTCTATTTTGGCACGCTTGGACAACGCTCGGACGTTTCTCGCAATACGATTCGGCGATGTGTTGAAGCGGCTCGAACGGCAGGAGTTCCGCGAGTTCTGGATATCAACCTGCGTCGGCCGTTCTTCGACAGCACGATGATTCGGGAGTCGATTCAACTGGCCAGTATTCTGAAACTGAGCGACGACGAACTGAGCGAAGTCTGCATCGCGCTGGAGATTGACTCGCACAACCACCCCAACGCAATCCTTCGTGAATTGATCGACACTCAAAATCTTGATTTGGTGATCATGACTCGTGGGGCACAGGGTGCGGTGTTGGTGACGCCCAACGAAGTGATCGAGCAGCCTGGAATCCCAACCGTCGTCATCGATACTGTTGGCGCTGGAGATTCATTCACGGCAGCATTCCTGTTGGGCTTGCTGCGTGGTGAATCGCATCCACAGAACCTGTTCACAGCCTGCACGGTTGCCGCTGCGGTTTGCTCCCACTCGGGAGCCGTTCCAAACAACCCTGACATTTCACAGTCTTTGAAGTCGCCCGAACTATGAACAGATTTCTCGCAACGTGTCGAAGCTTCGTGATCCTGATTACTACCGTCATTGTCGGAAACGCGGTTGCATCGGCGCAGGATGCAAAGCGATCCGACGTGGTCATTGCCGACTTCGAAACGGAAACCTACGGCGAGTGGAAAGCTGATGGTGAAGCATTCGGCTCCGGTCCTGCCGAAGGCAATTTGGCCGGACAGATGCAGGTGTCCGGATTTCAGGGCAAGCGGCTTGTCAATTCGTTCTTCAAAGGAGATGGTACGACCGGGACGCTCACGTCGCCCGAATTCAACATTCAACGGCCATGGATCAACTTTCTGATCGGTGGAGGTGGTCATGAAGGCCAGACCTGCATGAATCTTCTGGTCGATGGCAAAGTCGTGCGTACCGAGGCTGGTGCGAACACAATTTCCGGTGGCAGTGAAGAATTGCATTCTGCTTCCTGGGATGTCGCGGACCTTGGTGGAAAGAAAGCCGTGCTCCAGATCGTTGATCAACACACCGGCGGCTGGGGACATATCAACGTCGATCACATTGTGCTTTCCGATGATAATACCGCGCCAAACCTGATTGCGATGAAGAAGACGTTGAAGGTGAGCGCTACGCATCTGATTGTGCCCGTGTCGAATTCGGGGAAGCAAACGCTGCTCGGCATCTACCACAGTGACACGCTGGTACAGAGCTTCGACGTCGCGTTGCCGCTTGGCGACGAGCCGTATTGGCTGGCGGCCTATCCGCTGGAGCACTTCGGTCTGAGCGGCAAAGAGATCACACTGGCTCCGGTAGATGCAGCGGGCAAAATGCCGGAATCTGCTCAAGCTGCCTTTGATCGCATCAAAGTTGGCGCGTCGTCCGATGCCAACGAAGCGGACGACTATCAGCAGCCCTATCGCGATCAGTTTCACGCGACGACTCGTCGTGGTTGGAACAATGATCCCAATGGCATGGTGTTTTACGATGGCAAGTATCATCTGTACTACCAGCACAATCCGTTTGGCATCGGCTGGGGTAACATGCACTGGGGGCATTTTGAAAGTACCGATCTGCTGCATTGGACCGAGAAGCCGATTTCACTCTTTCAAAAAACGGTGACGGACATGGCGTTCTCGGGCTGTGGCTTTGTGGATGTCAATAACACCGCTGGACTTGGCAAAGACACACTGTTTGTCGCCTTCACCAGCACCGGTCGCGGCGAATGTCTGGCCTACAGCAAAGACGGCGGTTTGAGCTTCACGGAACTGGAAGAGAACCCCGTCGTCAAGCACATCGGCCGAGACCCCAAGATCATCTGGTTTAAGCCGGAGCAGAAATGGGTGATGATTGTGTACGACGAAACCGCGTGTGCAGAAACGGAAGCGGTGCCAGCCAGCAACAGGGACCTGACGAACCGTAATTTCACTTTCTACGAATCGAAGAATCTTCGCCAGTGGAATCGCACGGGAGCGTTCACCGATGCCGACCGTGAGGCCGTTTTCGAATGCCCGGAAATGTTCGAACTTCCAATTGAAGACAACCCCGGTGAGTCTCGCTGGATTATTCTTGGCGCGCAGAATCGCTACTTCACAGGTCACTTTGATGGAAAGACTTTCGTCAAAGAATCCGGCCCACACGGCGACTCACGCGGGGCGTTGTATGCGGCACAGACCTTCAGCGACGCTCCCGATGGCCGACGCATCCAGATCGGCTGGGTCCGTACAACGCCATTCAGTGCACGCTTTCCTGATCAGATCGTCAGCCAGTCCTTCACGCTGCCACAAGAACTGACTCTAAGAAAAACAGCAGCCGGTGTCCGAATATTGATCAATCCGGTGCGAGAAACAGAACGTCTTCGTTCATCTGCGGCCATCGCAACGGATGACCTGACGTCCTGTGCCGGGCGATCAACGGAAGTGCTTGTCGAGTTCGAAGACGTGGGGCGACATGAACTGATCATCAACGGCATCGACGCATCATTCACCGGCCGCAGCGCTCGCATCTTCACCGATCGCACGTTCAACGAGGTCTACATCGACGGCGGACGGGAGTATTTCTCGAACGCCCGCAAACCTGCCGATGTGGATTCAGCGGAGTCATCGATAAGCAGTGGTAAGGTAAAATCGCTGCAGGTGTTTGAGATCAAATCGATCCATGGTGGCATCTCGGAGTCTTTGACGAAATAGGCTGTTTAAGAAATTACTGTCACAGACTCATTTGATACGGGCCAGACACTGGTGGCAACGCCCTCCTAAGGAGTAGTCCCGAAATAACTTCCCGATTTTCGGTTGTCTTGAAATCACAACCCGAAACGTGAGTGAGGGATTGAGTTTTTTCATTCCGTCTGCGTGGCCGAAAATCCCTCGCTGACCCGTCGGGTTGTGAAAATTGCCGTTTATTTCCGCCGAATCAGCTTCCCGGATATCAACGTGCGCAACTTCAAAACTCACGCTTCGGGTTGTGAAAAAACGCAACTTATTATCGGACTGTTCCTAAACACCCCTAGTTCTTCAATTTTTTTATCATGTCGTTGCGAGTATTAGCGTCGCAAAATTTCGAACCGGGCGAGAATGCCCCCGCCGAAAAGCCTCGATCCTTCCATGATTCATTTGAAAACGCTGCCTTCGCTGTGTCGGCACTCTGGTTTTTGTGAGAGTCAAACCCATTTTGGACGGGAGGTTTTGCCTTCATTGAGCGTCAACCTTCAGTCTTGAGTTGAATCATGTTTTTCCTGTAAAAACTGCGGAAATCGAAAAGCGGTCAGTTCGGCATGGATGGTCTGAACGGCAGAAGTTGGTTTTGCAGGCGCTGGAGCTATTGGTTCCAGCAGGCAAATGCCTGCCGCGCATCAGTGTGAATTGGACATTTAAATTCAAATCAGGCAAGGATGCCATGATCTCTACAAATCGAAATTCCATCAGGCTGACGTTTCGTTGGATCGCGACGGCAGCGGCTGTTGCGACAATGATGGGGCAATTGTTTGCGTGCTGGTTCAACTTGTGCGGCACATCCTTGAATTCCCTGGCAACTCTGGTCACAGGAATTGCCGGTGGCGTAATGCTGCTCCGATGGATCGGAAATCTTGTTCTTCAGCATCTTGTTGATGAGACACGCTTCGGACTGTGGCGATTCTCCTTCGCACTGACACTGGTTCTGTTGAGCTGGTCGTTGCCCACGCTGCTGAATGCGACATTGCTGGCAGGTTGTGAAACGATTGGTTCAACATGGCCGTTTGCCGTGATATTGACGATGCTCTTTCCCGCACTTGTGGCGGTGGTCGTCACCGCTGCGGCGGGATTGTTCTTCCGCACAACTGGCGTTAATGGAGATCTCCCGTGGATCAGTTGTGTCTTCGTTGGAACACCCGGAATGATCGTGTTGTTGATTCCTGTCTGGTTGGGACTGCCAGGATTGCCGCTGGCTGAACTGACCACTTTGATGATTGGTGTTGCCCTGCTGGCCGGAGCGCTTCGGTTGTCAACATCGGTATCTGGTTCGCAGCAACACGGTTCGCAGCAACATGGTTTCATAGGGCAACTGGCAATCACGACAGCTGCGAACCGCTCGACTGGTGGCGGATTGGCTTTTGTAGCGGTTGGAATTTTGGTTGTCGCAATTGCCGAAGTCATGTGTCGACTGATGCCCTGCAGTTTGCCTGTTCTCATTCAGACAGCCTGCATCACCTCGCTGGTGCTGAGTTTTCTTACGCGGCCGTTGGCGATAAAACTCTTGACTAGCCGTGGGATGCAGTTCATGGGTGTTCTTGCTCTGGCTTCACTTCCAATACTTTTTGATGCACTGGCGGGCATAAATCTGGCATTAAACTCAAGCGGCCTTTCGCCCTTTCTGGTACTGCTCTTAAGATCGGTTCAATGCTCCTTTTTTGCAACGGCTGCGATCTTGCCGGCCGTCTGTATGGCGTACGAAAGTCAGCGGCCAGTTTCCTCCCACGCGACAATTCTGTCATTGGCTGGTGGCATCCTGTCAGCAGTCGTGGCGGTTTCAAATGGCAGTGCTCCGCTTGTGCTGTTCGCAGCGGGCATTTTGGTTTACGTGGCGGCTCAATCTTTGCAGATTTTGTCTGAGAACCGCGTGAGTGTTGTCGCTGTTAGTGGCAACGTAATTGTCCGAGTCTATATTTTTCCAATCCTTTGTTTGATGTGTTCGATGATGGCTGGGTTTGGCTCTGTTGATACCGCAGGCACTTCGTCACTTCTGTTTTCTGCTCGAACGGCAGCCGCGATGCAGCGTGGCGTTGAGCGGGATTTGATCGCTCAATCACAAGCCAGTCGTTTAATTTCATGCGTACAATCGACAGTTGGCGAAGTCACTGTCTGGCGGCGTGCCGGGAATGTGCTGGAGTTTCAACGGAATGGCGTTCCTGTGGGGCGAGTGAGCACTGATACTTCCGTATCGCCTCAACCGGCAGAAGAGTTTTTACCCGCGATCTTTGGTCTCGCGAGTCATCCCCATCCGGCACGAGTCTTGTTGCTGGGAGACGATACGGGCGTTTGCCTGCGGACGTGTTCGCATTTTCCAGTTCAGGAAATCGTTGCCGTTCGCTCGGATCGCAGGATCACGGACTTAGCGTGCAGATTCACCTGGAGCGGTCAGCAAATGCCGTCAGACCAGGACGAACGCGTCCAAATACTACACGAGCCGAGCTTGATCGCTTTATCTCGTCGAGAACTGAAACAATTTGAAGTGGTGATTGTGGCCGGCGAAAGCGTGGCAATGCCCTGTGCCGCAAGTCTCTATTCAATGGAGTTCTATCAGGCTGCACATTCGAGAATGACGTCTGACGGTGTCTTCTGTCAACGCTTCCGTCAAACAGATTTGGGACCAGAATCCATAAAAACTGCGGCGGCCACGATGATGGGTGTGTTCACAAATGTCGGAGTCGTTCAAACAGTTCCCGGTGAAATGCTGCTAGTGGCCTCTGACGCGGAAAATGGATTATTCGATCCGGAGTTGCTTTCACGACTGCAGTTTGAACACGTGCGTCAGGAAATTGCTACAGCCGGCTGGGATTGGGCTCAAGTTGCGCTTCTGCCGTTCCTGGATGCACGTGATCCAATTGGGCTGTTCAGTCACGAAACGCCGCCGCAAGCTGTTTCCGCTGCGAACTGCGGATTTGCAATGTCATCGCCCTATGATGCGATGCGTGTGGCCGACAAACACGCTGAATTGAACGCCGCCTTCGGTCCACATCAGCAACAAATTCTTGCGGTCATTCCGTCATCGGAAGACCATGAAGAAGTGAAACGTCGCATGAGTGCCTTGTCGCAGCAACTGGAAATTCTGGCAGGAATGCCCGACATGCCCTGGACGTATCGCAAGTCACTGCAGATGGAGATGAAGCAGAGTCCTCGGGCACCGTTGGATTCAGTTAAAGGCGGAGAAATTACGAAAGTCGCTCATCCACTGGATGTTTTACGGCAGCGATATTTCATCGCGCTCGGCAAGGCACTCACGGCTGCCAGTCGAAGTGAATTGAGCCTGCCGCTGATCAATCGCCTTGATACATTCACTGAGAATTTTGAACCGCTGATCACGCATTTTGCACACTACGAAATCGTGCGGCTGCATGAACTGTCGAACCATCCGTCCCCAACCGAAGAATTGCGTCATCGCCTGCACATTGTTTTCTTCACGTCGCCAACGGACGCATCGGTACGTCCCGTAATTGCAGCGATGGAGCAATTGGTCAATCAGCCATCACTGATCGCCGATGATACGGAACGCTACGACATGCTGAACTCACTGTTGCAAAAATTGACCGAACGCTGGGAAGCTCGCACGGCTTGGGAACCACGTTCATCGCTTCGAGTCCAGAACGATGTAGACATGTCAGTCAGCGTCGCCAATCGTGCGATGGCTCAGATGGAGGACATCTGCAGTCAGAGTGATCCTGAGAAATCAGATTTCTATCGCCGTCGTCGTTTTGTGAACGCTGCCCTCATCGGCCCGTTGCGTAACTACCGCGATCAGGTCCTGGCTCACCGCATGAAGTCAGAGAAGCCGATCGAACAGAATACCGAAGATGCCAACGATCTGCCGTTGCTGATCGATGCGGGAGTCGGATTGAGTACAAATTGAGGTTGCACTCAACGGGCCGATCCGGGGTTTGTGGGGAACACTATTCGGGAATGCTCCTGGTAGTCTGTCTTGATTGAGTTTACTAATGGAGATCGTAGCGAAAGTCGTAAACACTTTCGGCGATTTAGGGAGCATCCGAAACTCTTGACGAGTTTCGCTACTGGTAAACTTGACGGCACAGACTACCAGGTTTGGATGGCCCTCATGCTTTTTGCGGGTTATTGTTCAAAACAGTAAGGCATCATCATCGTCGTCCGACAATAGCTTGCGGGAAGATCGGCTGGAAGGTGCAGGTTTCTGAAGGGTTGCGGTGGAATCGAATTCTACCGTCTTGACATCACCTTCAGGAGACATCTGTGTCACGATTTCGATCCTCTGAGCGGCGACGTCCAGTTTGCTGTGGCACGTGCGGAGCAATTTCATGCCGCGTTCAAACTGCGCCAGGGATTCGTCGAGTGTTTCCTGGCCGGATTCCAGTCGTGACACGATCGATGCCAGTTCTGCCATGGATTCTTCAAGGCTTTGATTCTGGACGTCGTTTGATTCAATTTCGTCCGACGATAATTTCTTCTTAGCCATAGTTCCTGAAGTCTTGAATAAAATGCGTCGCCAAAAGTTTCTATGTACCCTGAATTTCGTTGATCCGCGTTCGCACTTTGAAGAACGAATCAAGAAGTTTTCCGGGTGGTTGAGCCTGGTGAATGTTAAGGGCGATGCGCTCGGATGTGAACCGCATCTGCCCACCAATTCCCTTGATATTGACCGTACACCATGTTGTCTGACGGTCGTAATCCAGACTGATCCGGTCGTCGGCTTCGTCTTCAATCTGATCGACCAGCGCGGCGACGTCGATGGCCGCCGGTGGCGTCAGTTCTACTGTATCAAACGTTGAACCAAACACTGAGTTGAGTTCTGGTGAATCCAGTTTGTCGATTTGTCGGAACTCAGACAACTGCTTTCGTAAAATTACAGCAGAGGCATCATTGGAATCGTGAATTGCGGATATCTGATAGTCGAACCACGGCGTTGAAATCTGTCCGATACCTGAAATCGGGTCAGTGACGGAAATCTCTACGCGTTTGAATTTTAAGGTTTTGCGAAATTCTTCGAATCGTTCGTCCAGATCGAGACGAAGATCTTCTTCGGCAATTTTTCCGATGAAGGATTGCGTATGATCCGACACATCGGATGGAACCTGATGGCCTTTGCGAAAACCTTTCAAATCGCGTACGCGGCCAGCTTGCTGTCGCACCAAGGCGATTGAAGAAATGAGTTCGATGTCTCTGGAACTTGTCATGCGACACCAAAGTAATCGCGAATGAACTGGCGTCGATCTTTACTTTGAACATACTGCACGAGTGCGTATAGCTTCTTCTGATCCCGCAGTAATTTGGCGGCGCGAGCTTCCTGGTCGAACAATGGTTCCGGTAGCGGCCCCAGGACTTCAAGATTCGTCAGATCATTTTCGTCTTCGATAACACCGTAACGCTGAAGCAGGCCAAGGACCGTTTCGACTCGACGATCATGCCGCTGCCGATCACATAATCTTTCACGCAGCCAATCCAGTCCGAAGGCTCGGATCTGTTCGGTGCTGTGAGTCAAATGGTGATAGGTTCGTTCGCAGAATTCAGCATCGGGATTTGTCCAGCGAATGAATTCCATCCGTGTATTCAAATCGCGTTGGTCGTAAAGCAGGACACATTCGGATGGCAGCCCGTCTCGCCCCGCGCGGCCGATTTCCTGATAGTACGATTCCATTGAACCAGGAATATCTGCGTGGATGACGAAACGAATGTCGTCTTTATCGACGCCCATTCCGAACGCATTCGTGGCCAGTACCAGCCGACTGCGACCATTCATAAAATCGTCCTGAATCATACGGCGTTCGTGTCGGTCCAAATCGCCGTGATAGCAGACGTGGTCAATGCCTTCCGCCTGTAGTCGTTCGCTGAATTCGATCAGTGTGCGAATGAGCGTGAAGTAGACGATTCCGCTACCAGTTGTCATGGGTTGCAGCCATCGTTCAAAAACAGTCATCATGGATTCCTGTTTTTCATCAGCGTCCCAGATTTCAGCGACACGCAAATCAAGATTCGGGCGGTCGATGCCTTCGTGGAACATCTTCATTTCACCCGGCTGCAGACCCAGTTGTGCAACGATGTCCAGTTGCACGTCCGGAGTTGCCGTTGCCGTAAGCGCCATCGTCACAGGGTTACCGATCATCGCGCGGAACTCCGCGACGCGAGTATAGTCCGGTCGAAAGTCGTGGCCCCATTCGCTGATGCAGTGGGCCTCGTCAACTGCCAAAAGTTTGATGTCTCGCTGAGCAATCACGTCGAGAAACTCGGCCTTGCGAAAACGTTCCGGAGTGACATACAGCAGGCAATAGTCGCCGCGAGCCACAGCTTTGTAACGTGTTTCACGTTCGCGTTTGTTGAGCGATGAATTAATGAACGTCGCTGGAATGCCAACAGCCTGCAATGAATCGACTTGATCCTTCATCAAGGCGATGAGCGGCGACAAGACCAGCGTCAGCGGTTTACGTTCTGCGCCTCGCGAGTTCACGTTGGAGTGCATTAACGCTGGTATCTGATAGCAGATGGATTTGCCGCTACCAGTTGGCATGATCACGAGAGCATGTTCGCCATTCATGATGTGCGAAATGATCTCCGCCTGTGGGAAGCGAAACTGATCATAGCCGAAATGCTGTTTTAAATACTGTTGAGCGGTGGTCATAGGTTACGGCAAAGCCTGGGATGTGCTGGCACCGATGGAAAACAGGTGATGTTCGCCTCGAATATAAATGTGACCGTTGGAAATTGCAGGTGAAGAATAGCTGAATTCGCCGAGTGCATTCTTTTCGATTACATCCATTTTTGCTGCTGGTTTGACGACCGCGACGTTGCCGTCATCGGCCGGAAAATAGGCCAGTCCGTTGGCCGTGACGAGTGATCCGCTGTAGTGATTGCCCAGACGATCTTTCCAGAGTCGATCTCCTGTGGCGGTGTCGAAGCAGTTCACTGTTCCCTGGTCGTCTGCTACAAACAATTTATCTTCAACCAGAACCGGCGATGGTACGTAGCATCGCGCGACTTCGCTGTGCCAGACTACGTGAGATTTTGAGACGTCGCCAGTGCCATCCGGTCGAACGCACATCACATGGTACGTTGGAAATCCTGCAGTCATATAGAACGCAGTCCCATCATAAACCATCGACGATACAAACTGCTCCGTCGGCCCTTCGATCAGCCAGTTCGTTGCGCCAGTGTTCGGGTCGAGACTCACGATTCGCTTGCTGCCAGTCATGACCATTTGATCTTTTCCATTGATGTTCCGAATCAGTGGCGTGCAATAACTGCGAGTCTTATGTTCCCGAGGAACCTTCCACATGGTCTCACCGGTTTTTCGATTCAATGCGGCGACATAGGAATCACCGTCATGATCACCGTTGACGATCAGCAGATCCTTATAGATAACGGGGGAGCTGCAGAAACCATGCACACTTGCGAATCCACCGGGTTCAGCGGACCAGATCTTTTCTCCCTGCATGTTGTACGCAACGACAAGCAATGTGGCAGCGGTGGCGCTGGCTTCCCGCTGTGCTGCTTTCGCTTCATCATCACGATTGCCGGAGACAAGAAAAGTCACATAGACGGTTTCTCCGTCGGTCGCGGGTGTGCCCGAGGCGAAACTATTCAGAGAATGTTTCTTTTCCAGTGGAGACACCGCCACAGAAGTCTGCCACAGAATTTTACCGTCATCGCGGTTCACGCAAAGCAGCAAACGTTCGTGACTTTCCTCGACGCACGTCGTAACGAAAACACGATCTTCCCAGACGATCGGCGAAGAATGGCCTGTGCCAGGAATTGCGACCTTCCATGCAATGCCTTCGCCGGTTTCTCCGTTCCATTTCACGGGGACCCGCGACTCAGCAGACGTGCCGTCACCGCGCGGCCCACGCCAGCACGGCCAGTTTTCGGCCCTGACACTTGCACAGATAGTTAAGCAGACAATCAGGCACACAACACGGGACATGACTGAACCTTCGTCACGGGGAGATTTTCTTTTGAAACTCGATGAGTAAGGATCGATCGAGAAATAAGTCGGACAGGCTTCCCGCCTGTCTTATTAAACTGACAGGCTGGAAGCCTGTCCTACGGTTTCACAGCCGCCGGCGGATCCACCGGCGAACTGGCAACAACCGTCAGCGTCTTATCCGGTGCCAGAGAGAAAATCGTCCGGATGTGCGGATCGGCAATTAATAGGTTTTCGCCGTTGCGACACAAACCAACTGGGCGGTCCAGCGGTTCGCCAGCGACGAATTTTTCTGGCTTTCCATCAGCCGCAATTTTCCAAACGGCATGTTCGTAGTTGTCCGTGACAAAGAACGTACCGTCGTCCATCCGCACGATGTTATGCGGCAAATTGAACGGATGATCTTTGATCCACGGTTCAATTTTTCCGTCTGGTGTAACCTTTTGAATCTGTCCCTGTTTGCTGGACGTTGAAAGCACCCACAGGTTACCTTCAGGATCAAGCGTGAGTCCTCGCGGAGAATTGATCACTGCGAATTCCGTCGGTTCTTTTGCACCCTCGGCTGGCATTTTCCAGATGCGTTGCAATTCAAGATCAGCCGTATAAATCGTGCCGTCCGGCGAAACGGCGAGCGCCATTGGAATCCCGATCCATCCACTGGTCAAAGGTTGCGGCTGGCCAGCGTCATCAAAACGGTAAACATCGCGTGTGGATGAATCGCCAGCGAGCAGTTTGCCTTGGTGGTCGATTGCCAGGCAACGAATCGCGTTGAGCGGCGTGCGGAATTTCTTTGAGCCTTGAAAGAAGACGGATTTTTGTCCGTTCTCAATTTTCCAGATCCCTGGCAAATTTCTATCGGCGACGTAGATCAAACCGTCGGCTGTGGCAGTCACAGCCAGCGGATAAATAAACTCGCTGGCCGCCTCAGTTGCTGCCGTCGTCGGTTCAGCCGCAGGAGTGGCAGCATCCTGGGCGTTCAAAAATCCTCCAGCGAGGAAGAGCAGGAGTGCTACAATTTTCGGAAGGTGAAATGATTTCATCACGGGACTTCTCGCATCAATAACTTAAGACAACGGATTTCACGGCGTTGGTCGGCAGTATACCGAAAACCGTCACGGAATCACTCGACTGAACGTGAATCCGTCGCGAAGTTGCCTTCATCAAAAAACATGGCTTGGGTTTGTAGAGGCCGGGTATTCTCAAAACGCCGGTTGACAGGACGATTATGGTCAGGACGATGAATTACAGAGTCCATTTTCCCTGCATTTCGTGAAGGATTCCGACCTGAGACAGGTCGGATTACGTAGGCAGACCTGTCCTCAGGTCTGCAACCCTACAGCATGACTGCTGATAAACGGCTGGGTGATCTCCCGATTCGCAACAGTGCATGCCGTTCCGGACGATCGACACGAAAAGCCGGGCGACGCGGTATGGATTCCGACCTGAGACAGGTCGGATTACGTAGGCAGACCTGTCCTCAGGTCTGCAACCCCACAGCATCGTTGCTGATAAACGGCTGGGTGATCTCCCGATTCGCAACAGTGCATGCCGTTCCGTGCAGAAACTCGGTGCTGCAGAAACTCGGTGCCAAGCACGCCGCCAATGCCGTCAGGGCCTGTTGCGTAAAGTTTGCTGACTGCGAAGAGATTCCCGCTTGGCGTCAGGGGACTTGCCTCAAAAATGTCGCTGAATTCGGAAGTCAACAAAGGCAACACGCCGGAACGTGATAGGGTTGAGCAGTTCGCTCGGGTGTCGGCAACCGACATAATTTCCGCGACCATATTCGGCAATGTGAAAGAACTATTTGGTTCTTTTCCTCTGCCGAGCGTCCCACCTTCCAAAGATCAGGATTGAAACCGATGAGCAATGCCAAGCCGTATCTTTTCGGCACGTTGCTGGGTGCGTCGGCGATGTACGTCGCTCTGCAGTACCATGTTGTCCATTCGCACGACGGATTTCAGATGGTGCCACGCACGCCGCAGCATTCTGTCGGGCTGGCCTATGCGGACGTCCGGAACTGGACGCCATCGCAATGGACCGACCGCCCTGAACTGGCGCGGGCTTTGATGGCACATGGTTCGTCGGATTTGATTTCTGAATCCGTTGCCACATCTCTGGCGGACAGTGTAGCCGAAGAGAATTCGACGCTGGATCAACTCCGGTCGTTTCTGAGCAAACCTATACAAGGCACTGCTGGCGGAACTGCTGCTGGCTTGTTGCAAATTCCAGGGACATCACGTCAGCCGTTGAATGTGGATTCTGGTTCTTCCGATGATCTGAATCCACTGCCATTTCCACGTGACGCAAAGAAGCCAGCGCTTGCTGATCCATTTTCGCCCCAGGTGGCTCAGAGTGAGGATAGAGCAATCAATTCAGGTTCGGCGGGTTCGGTTGCAGTGCCATCGACTTCACCACGAGCGTCACGATTTTCCGCTGCTGACATCATGGAAGGCCTGCGAAGCGATGCTGGAAGTCCAATAGATTCATTCAACACCGCTGACAGGGCGACGAATGCTGGTTTGAATTCAAATGGTACGGCCACTGCAAAGCCATCATCGACATCGCTGTTCACACCAGCGATGGAAGATCAAATGTTTGGCAGTCCATCTCCCGCAACAAAGCCCACCGGGATTGCGAAACCGGCAGCTTCGGATGCCAGCCAGTCGATGTTTGAAGAAGTCTCTTCCCAGCTGGAAAGTCGCGCTCAGGCTGCTCTTAACCGAGCTCAATCAGTGGCGACCGAGAAAGCTGGCAGTGTGCTGAGCGACGGAGCGGCGGCCTCTCAAAACTACCTGCGGCAGCGAGTTGAACAAGCGGCTCCGGAAGCTGTGAAATCACTGATCCAAAGTGGTGCCACTGGATCTGCAGAAAAAGCAGCTCAAACGGGCGGCTCGCTGTTGAATCAGTTTGACCCGTTTTTGGAATGGTAATCTTACATTCCTTCATGCTCAACAATGTCGCCTTCACGCTCCATGGTTCGGCAAGTCACGTCGGCTTTGAAAAGAGTTGGAGTCGCGAATCATTGTGAAAGTAGGTCCTTTCTGTCGGAAAGGACTGTCTTATGTAGGTCCTTTCTGCCGGAAAGGACTGTCTTATGTAGGTCCTTTCTGCCGGAAAGGACTTTGCAGCTTGCTGCAACCTGCGACCAGCCCTACGTTGCCTATAGGACAACGCGACGCCGTTGAGCGGACGTCCGCCCGTAGCTGCCTATTTTGCGTACCCCAGTGTTTTACGGGGTTTTGTAGCCCGTATGAGTCTGGGAGATGGTCGTTTCGCACCGGAATCTGTTTTGCTCGTGCGAGCTCCCTTGCGAATTTCGGCTTCTCGACGAGCATTCCGTTCGCTGCGATTGTTCGTCAGTTCGACTTCAGGATGCTCAACAAACACGAACAAACAATCAACGTTGTCGGCCAGCTCTCGCTGAAGAAGATGATTCTGCAGCACCAGTTTGATGGCCTTGCGAATCAAATGAGCCCAGCACAACTGGTGTTCGCTGAACAGACTCTTGTACGCCGCGTAGTCATCGGTCACGCCGATGCCGTTAAAGGAAGCTCCCAGGACGCTCGTCGCTTCGGTCTTCTTTCGAGAAACTCCGCAGCGAAACAACACATGTTTGGCGGTCGAAAAAATCCATGTGTAACAGGCTTTTGTGCCGACTTTCCAGCCGGTTTCGTCAATGTACACAATCGTTTGCAGAGCGATTTGTATGGCGGTGTGACGCTGTTCTGTGTACGGCAACGACAGAAGCGAACGGAAAGTCAGTTCCCCAGGATCTGGCTGATAGCGTGACGTATAGAACGGAGCCGTTGGATCGCCAAACGCTGCCTCCGCTGGTTTCTGTCAGACGATCTTGCCGTCCAGCTTTGCATCGAGCGAATAGATTGTCATCGGCAGCACCATACACTGCCAAAACGTTCGGTCATCTTTGCGATGAATTTCGATCAGTAAATACGCTTCGGGATCGGTCGCGACCACATGAGTAAATAAAGCTCCGTCGACGATTTCGCTGTCATCCCGACCATAGCGGTACGTTGGGCGTGGCATCATTCTCAGAACCACGGGACTTGGTGGGGCACCGGAATCGCGAAAGCCGTCGATGATTTCGAACCGAGCGGCCATGTACTTGATCTGCGATAAGCGAAGTGCTGCGTTTCTGGCCGGTTCCGGAGTATCCGGCAGGCGGGAAAATTCGCTGTATCGCCTCTGCGGGAACCAGACCAGCCTGTCGCTCCGAAAAAGACTTAGGGACCCTGGTTGAACATCGGTAAATGCCAGCATCGAGAGCCCTCGTAACCCGGCACCATGAACATAGATATTGCAAATTCCCGCAGGCCGCTCTCCCTGGCCGGTGGTATACACAGCCGCCATTCCATCAGCGACATCACCCGGCGGATTTGACCAGCGTAACAGAGTCGTTGGATCAACTTTCGCCTGCCTGTTCGGATCTTCGTCCAGCACAAAGGATATCCCAAACGCGCCCGATGTAGCGGAAACCCGGCTGGCAAGATCCCTGCAGATGAAAAACCTGGCTGCTCGATTTTCCTCGCATCAATACTGGAACGGCCGCCACGAGTTACGTTTGTTACCTCGATCAATTTATCGCTACGAACCGGTGGAAGGAACGATCCTGGATGGCGAGGTCTACGCACTTGTGAATGGTACGAATCCGGAAATTCTGCTTCTGATCGAAGCCCATCAAACGGCGCAGGGCCCTGCGCAATGGAAGGTCAGTTTCGGAACGCTGGCCGGAGCAAAATGTGTGGTACTGCTCGACGAACAGGAAATCTGGACGTGCGAGCGCGACACAGGGACGTCGACCGATCCTCGAAAGTTTCTCGTGCGGGAGGTGCCGATCCCGGAACATCCCGTCAGTGACGATTCCAACGGGCGGTAACGGAAAACAGCAAAGGGATGGCGCAGCCTTCCGTAACAGTTTAGTCCCTGCGGGTCTGATCTTGGCGAGAATTTCGTGAGAGCGTAGAGTTTCGGCATTCGGGAAGGATGCCGATGTCATTCAGTTTTTACCCCTGGCACGAACACAACTGTCCGAACTCACTGAAGCCCAACAGACAACACAAAAGATCTGGCTGCGAGAACGCTTGGTGCAGTTGATGGCGTTTCCGGTGACCCACGAAAAAGCGGTGACTCTGCAGAAGAGAATTGTGAAGCATCAGCACGAGTGGCTCGTGTTTCTGGATGACCCGCGCGTATCGCCAACGAACAATGCGGCCGAACGTGCGTTGCGGCCCCTGGTCGTCCTTCGCAAGATCACGTTCGGGCATCGCTGTCACGCCGGGGCTGAGCGAATGGGGCAATTGATGACAGTGGCTGAGACCGCAAAACTTCACGGTCACCGCCCGAGCGACATCTATTATCACCTGTTCACTCAGCCGCCCGGTCGAGTCCTGCGACAACTCTATGACGACAGTTAATATCTGCCGCAGCCATCTTGCGGCGAACTCAGCGGGCGCGATCGATGACCGGGCGAAAGCCTGGTTGCGTTTCGCATCCCATCAAACGCAGCCTGACGCCTCTGTCGAACCCGCTTCCCATCAACCGTAAGCACACGCTGCGCTTCGTGCTCGTTCGTCGCTGCGCGAGTCTTGGCAGACGCTCGTTCCAAAACGACCAGTGAGATAAGGACGCTCCAGCCTCCGCAGCCATCACGCCCGCCAAATGCAGAAATACGCCAGTCAGGGTACGATCTATCGGCGAGGGACTAAACTGTTACACTATTTTTCCCTGGCCTTCTGCTCATCGCTTGTCAGGATTGTTCGATCGGCAAAGAAGAACATCCAGTTGTCGAAGACGTTTGTATTCTGAGACGGGACAGTCTCCACCGAATGCACCTCGGTCTCATCCAGTTTGATTTTTGCTCCTGTGTCCGTCATTCGATTGATTCCGAATTTCCAGACGAGCGTACCATCAGAATCAGCGATCGCCGCAATAATTAGCATCATATCCGGATTAGTACCGTTGGCCTCCAGACCGAAGACGGCACCGATCGGCATCTCGTTTGAGTCACTGAACTCGAAAATGGGCCGCGGCATCACGCGCATTGCCGTGACAGTGTTTCTATTCCGACGCGTTTCAACGCTGAATCGGCGCGATAACTGCCTGATCTGCAACTTCCGCTGATTGCCCGTCGCTGCTGGCACCGGGGCTTTCGAGATTGGTACATACTCAACACCCGGTGTCCTGGCCTCGAACGATTTGTCCGGTCAGTCACATTTGACGAGGTCCGGGCTGAGGCTTGTAAAACAGTGAACCCATTTGGGAATTTTCGGTTTCCCCTCAACGCCACTCACGAGATCGGTTACCTCTATTTTCTGCATTGCCACCGGCAGGCCATCAACCGTCCAGACCCAGAGCGTGGCGTCGTAGAAGAATCGTGGCTGATCGCTGTATCTAAAGACCGGCTTGGGGTGCAAAACGGCGACTGTTTCGTTGCCATTCCGATCGATCACACGCACTTTGGTGTCCTGCATGCGCCGTAACATTTCCTCCAGTATTGGATCGCTGCCCGCGTCATCGGTCCCTGGTGCTTCCTTATTCGGAGTGACCGTATCTGTTTCGGAGTTTTTGGTTGCTTCATCATCCGCAACGACTGGAAGTGCGCCGCCAATCATCCACCATGTCAACATACTTAAGAAAAACGCAGGCTTCAACATCGTCGGGTTCCTATGGAGGTAGTGCTTTGTCGGGCCTTTTTAAACTTTTGAAAACCTGTCGAATCCGTTCTCTGGATCACTTCTGTGGTTTCCGCTTTGCAAGGTGATCTTCGATAATCTTTTCAGTGCGGTCGAAGTCTTCTGGTGGATGCTGAGTAAATGTGTTGTTCGTTTTGGAACTCCGAGCCATAGCACTCGCGCCGTTTGCTTCTGCACCGGCTCCCATCAGCACCTCGGCGACATCAGGAGTGCCCCACCAGCTACACCATCGCAACGGAGTGTTTCCCCAGTTTGGATCTTTGGCTTCAATGTCGGCACCCAGTTTTACCAGCATCGCTGCTACTTTGGGAGCTCCATCCCACGCCGCACGGATCAATGGTGTTCCGTTGTCGCATTGCCCCGTGCGAACCTCAAGCATGTGAGGAGTCGCTTCGATGAGTTGCTGAATGAGTTCAGGATCGTCACTCTTCATCGCCTGATCCAGCAGACGTTGCTGCTGAATCGTCGCTTCGTTCATTAAGTCTGACGGGACGACGAGGATGCTGTCGATGTCCAACGAGCCTGTGGCTTTCGTCACCTCTACGCGGATTCGGAGCTTGTCCTAGCCGGGCATCACCTGCATCGTTTGAATGTTGAATGCCCAGTTGCGGTAGCCGTCGTAACCGGGCTCCACACGTTTGAAACTGCGTTCCACCTGACCTTTCATCAACGTGAATCGGACTCCAGCACCAGATTCGGGTTGCGACGATCTTTTCAGCGTCGGTCCCCGCAGACTCACCATGAATGTCAGAAATTTTGTACTGGCAGGAATATCGATCTGTGTCTCAATGAAGGCGTCCGTGTCGTCGGTCGTCGCGTTCAAACTGAGCGTCCCGCGACCACCAGGTTCCAGAGTGGCATTCCCGGAATCGAACGCTGACACATCCTGCCATCCGTCAGGAACCTGGAGATCGCTGGGTTCGTCAAATCGACCGATCTTTAAGATGTCATTCTTCGCATCCGCATTCCAATGCGTCGTGACAAGATCTTGCGCGTTTTCTGACTTGTTCTTCTCTTCTAACGGCGCGGTCTGGAGGCTATTGCAGAAAGCCTTCCATTTTGCCGGGACTTCTGAGCGGCCGCTCGGAGACCAGAATTTTAGAGTATCGTCTTCCGATGCTGAAGCCAGAATCTGATTGTCCGGTGAAACTACCAGGTCGAACACGTGAATCGTGGTTTTCCAGACAATAATTTGTCCATCAGTGCTGGCTGTGACGAGCCTGCTGCCGTCCCCAGTGACACTTAAGCATTCCAGCGAATGGCTTCTTCGCGCGCTTTGACGGATCAAACTCATTGTTGGTGCATCTCGTAATCCCTCGATTTTCCAGGCGGAGACACCGAATCCCTTCGCGGCGTCCGCTGGATCCCAGCTCCCTGTCGAGAGATAGAGTTCATTTCCATTCGGAGCAAATGCCACTCCCGACACCCAGGTTTTTTGGTCCGTCAGTTCCGCTTGCTTCCGACCCGGCAAGACATCCCAAAAGGTTGCGGTGCCGATTGTTGTTCCTGTGCAAATCCTGCTGCTGTCGGGGGAAAAGCAGAGTGCGCGAATCGAACCCTGATGTGTCATAACCTGCCGCATACGCCAAGTTGTCGTGTCCCAGATTCGTGCCACTCCGTTCAGGTCCGCTGTGGCCAGCCATCGGTTGTCCGGCGAAAACCTGGAACAGTAGACGGGGCCTCGATGTCCCAGCAGCACCTTAACGATACCGCCCGTTTCGACCGCTCGAATTGTGACATGGCGATCATCACCTGCAGACGCGAACCAAAGGCCATTGGGCGAGAACACTGCCGAAACGCAGTTGCTGTCGGAGACGACCGTCGCAAGGGCGCGGTCAGCACTATCGCATTCAGGGCAGGACGCCGACAACAGGAGCACTAGAATTGCGACGCGCGCGACCACTGTCCGGGTGAAGTAAACAACTGACATCGGACTGGTCCCTGGAAAACATGAAGATGACGTCGGCATCATTGAAGCATCGGTGTCGCGACCACAGGTGAGATGGAGAGATTCCTGAAACCGATGTTATGGAAGGACTCCACCATCGTCGAAGAATACGATCCACATCCACGTTTCGTAATTGCCAGGCTGTCCTGTGTGTTTCTCTGGTGACTGAACGTGAAGACTGTGATTGGAAGAGACGCATCTCGCAAAGACTGTCTGCTGACGTTTCAGGAATTCGCTCGTCCCGCTACATGGCCCGTTCTGAAAAGAACCATGTCCATGCATCAAATACTTGTCCCCGCCCGACAAGCGACGGCTGATTCCAAACGGGCTGTTCATCAAGGCGAACTTCCACGCCACCCGATGTCATGCCCGTGAAGGCGAATTCGCAGTGAGCCGATGCACTCTCTTCGCCGCGCCACTGAATAGCGAGAATGACGTCCGGGTTTGTGCAATTCGCTGTCAAACCGAACACTGCGCCCAGATAATACGTTTCGTCCGCATCCATCGATTCGCAGATCGGTCGTGGCAGACGTCGCATTTCCTGTGAGTCACGACTGGCGGCTTCAATCAGCGTGGCAGAAAACCGCTCAGCGATCCTGCGACACTGAAGCCGCCGTTTCCTTGGAGATTCCGTCGGCAACGGTGCATCGGACAGAGTTTTCCATGTCAGTCCCGAGGCCGTGGCTTTCCATTCGCGGCCAGTATCCCAGCGTACTTCAACTAGCTCTTCCGTTGCTGACACAAAACAAGGCATCGCAATCTTTCTGATTTCGCAGGAGGTACACAAGGGTCTTACACAATACACCTAGGGCCTATACACAAGGGCCAGGCATTCATTATGGCTTTGCGTTGCCTGTTTCACGATTGGAGACCTGCAACCAGTAGGCATCGTTTGGCATTCCGACCACACCCGGTGTTCTGTCGCGTAGCCATACGGGTTTTCTATCCAGGTCCAGATGCATTTCAGCGCTTCCGAGTCGGAATGCGGCAAACTGCCATTTCGATGTCTCGGCCGAGACGCCCTGGGCTTCGACAAAAAGCAGAATTTCGGGATTCGTTCCGTGTGCAAAGACAAAAACGCATCCATCGAAGACATCATTCTTTTTGTCAGCATAGCGCAATACGGGAGTTTGAAGACATCTCAACTCAAAGCGAGAATTGTCCGGGTCCCAGAATTCATGCGATTCAAATCGTCGAATCAAGTCCTTCATTTGCCGCAAACGGACTGCAGGCCGGTTGCTGACGGCGGCACTGTCGGGGAAATCCTGGAGGGCAAAATCACTCTTCGCAGGAAACCATGTCTCAGTGGTGTCTACGGTCATCTCAATGAGCTGAGTGGAAGTGAGCGTCCACGCGCTGATCCAAACGGCTTCAGCGTCACTCGGACGGTACAGTTCCATCATCGCGATTGGCCGCCCTTCGTCACTCCATGCCCATAAGGTACCGGCTTCGTTGTCACGAGCCGGATCGCCAAATGACAACAAGGGATGTTCGCTGACTTTCAATACCTTCGGAGTCGTTGCTTTCGCAAGTGTCAATTCACACTTTGCAACATGGGCGATGGCTTCTTTGATTCGAGCAGACGTCTTCGGGCTGGCCGTACTACTCAAATTCGAGCTTCCATCGGTCTTCTCGTCAGTATCGGTTGAGCCACCAATTCGCTCATCCTTGCCGAACGCCAACAGGACGGATGTGCTTACGCAAAGTACCACAAGTTGGACAATTCGTGACACAGAAGTTGGCACTTTCATTGATCACTCCTCCGGCGTATCAAAATAATCCAGCACTTTCATTGAACGATGAATCGATGTGTAGGCAGACCTGGAAACGTAGCCGATGGCGTTTGGAACCTCGTGAAGCGTGAGATTGCAAGGCGGAGGCTTCCAACGCTATTGTTTTGGAAGCAGCGATCGAAACGACGGTTCACCGGGATCGCCACGATAAGAAGAAATAAAATGCGGGGCGGTTGAATCGCCGAAGACCGCCGCCTCGGGTTTTTTCCAGACAGTGTTTCCATCCAATTTTGCATCGAGTTCTGAGATGGACAACGAAATCAACATATATTCCCATGAGACCACATCTGCTTTTTTGTGAATCTCAATCAGCAGACACACCTCCGGATCAGTTGCGATCACATAGGTAAACAACGCACCATCAATGATCTCGCCATCAGGTTTCCCATATCGATATGTCGGGCGAGAGAGCATTCGAAGCACATGCGGACTTGGCTCGGAATAGGGTTCACGAAAATGGTCAATGATCTCGAAGCGAGCCGCCATCTGCTTAATCTGACTTAAGCGGAGTGCGGGATTATCCACCGGTACAGGGCCATCCGGCAGGACTTCGAATTTACTACATCGCGAACCAGGACTCCAGACCTTGTGATCGCCTCGTCGAAGTTCCAGGTCTCCGGGATAGACATCGGCAAATTCCTGCATCGCCAGGCCATTCAGTTTCGCACCGTGAACGTAAAGATGAGCAATCACGGCGGGGCGTTCGCCGGGACCGACCGAGTAGACTGACATGAGACCGTCAGCCACATCTCCCAAGGGGTTTGACCATCGCAGCATCACGGAAGCATCCAAAGTTGCCTGTTTTTCTGAGTCAGAATCCATGACTACTGTGTACTTCTTCATCGCGTTCAGAATCAGCTCCTTTCTCGCTTTGGAGTGTTCATCTTTGGGCGACGAATCATCTGAGTCAGCACTCGGTTTTGCGTTCGCGTCCTGTGCAGAAAGCCGGTCGATGCCCAAGCCAGCGACGGCAATCAACAAGAGTGTCAGCAGTGCTGCTGTTCGAAGATTTGCCATAGTAAACCTTTCGTTCTGAGGATCAATGCGGTGAAGAAGTGCATTGAAATTTGACGCATTACACTTTACTTCCCTGGCTGCGTGTCCTGAAGGGTATAGACAATATGTCTTTGCATCAAACAACTCAATCGTATTTCCCCGCGATAAATTTCGTGAATCCGATCGTGGGGGGGTGCAGAGCAGCGAAACACACCACAACGGTGCTCGTCGCGATGTCGATCCCGGGGTCGAAACATCACAAGCCAGAACTGGTGCGTTACGCATTGCTTCACGCACCCTACAAGCTACGGTTCGAAGTCAGGTTTCGGCCGTTGTTCCAGGAAGTTCCAATAGTGTGGTTTGCCGTTTTCAGCGATTATTCCGTCGGGCGACTTCCAGGTTTCCTGGTCATCGATGGAGACCGCCAGTTCATAGTCGGTGAACGAGGCGAAGGCGTGTTGCCATTCATTCTTGCCGGATGCTGCATCACGGCGCGCTTCGAGTACTACGAGCAGTTCTGTGTCGGTGCCCTGACACAGTGAGAATACGGCTCCATAGTCGATGGCTTCTTCGGGAACCGCGTATTCGTAGATCGCAGTTGGGACAAGTCGCAGCTCCCAGCGTGCTTTGGTCGTGTCCGTCGCGTTTGCGGAGACTCGGCGAGACATCGCTTTTGCCTCGAGTTTACGTTTCAGATCCGTCGTTACCGGTGCATCGGATTTCGGTAATGGTTTCCAGTCCAATCCCGGTTGTTCAGTCGTCCATGTCTTCTTGCCGGGAAGCACCATTCGGATTCCTTTTCTGTACAGCGAATGGAATTCATGATTCACCTGGCGATTGCGTCCCTGACTCCACGCAAAGATCACGCCGATGATCGCCGGACGTCCATTCTTTTCCTTCCACAAATACACAGCGCCGATGTCATCTCCGCGAACAGTTTGGGTGTGCCGGAAGATGGCCTTGTCCTGCCGAATGAGCGGCGCATCCGGAGCGTCAAGCGGCGTGAAGACGTAATCCTTTGAGATCTCATCCGCGACACCCAGCCAGTGCTCCGTGACGGATTTGTTTTACCGCCGCCTCGTCAGGCTTTGCTGCATCCGGCGTTGCTTTATCCTGCGCGGATGCTGCAATGACAGTCGTGGAAAGGATCAGAAACAGAAGTTTTTGCATGGTGAATTCCTGAGTGATGTTTAGCTTGACTGGACTGGGATTATTGAGCCGTTGTAGGTTCTGCTTGCCGAGCAGGACTTCGCGGCTTGCCGCGACCAGCGACCAGACGAGGTTGAACGAAAGGCAACGTGACGACGTGGAGTCCGCGTTCAACCCAACGCGCTTCGCCTTGCGGCGAAAGTCCCGCTCGGCAAGCGGGACCTACTGGAGTGCTTTGACTTCATCAATCGAAACGGGCGCTGTTGGCCGTGACAGGTACGAATCGGTGATCACCGCCGTCCGGTATGGCGTTACGTGATTTCCGACGCGCCAGACCTCCGATTCATCCAGCGTCATCCAAAGTTCTCGATGAGTGAACCGCACTGGAGCATAATACCACTTCAGATTGTCGCCAGTCTTGTGACACTCCAACAGCAACAACACCTCCGGATCAGTTCCGGCGGTCGTGACATACGCAAACACGGCGCCATCAACGACGGTGCTGGATTCGCCGGAATAGCGATAGACCGGCTGAGTCAGCAGTCGAAGTTCTTCATTGGCATTATTAATGCGCATGTGCGATTTAATACGATCGGTCAGCCGACGCATTTGGCTTAGGCGTCTGCGAGCATCGCCCGCAGGCGGACCGGCCTCAGGAATTTCCAGCAAAGTGATTCCTGGTGATTCAGAGTGCCACTTCAGCGATTCATCAAGATCCGTTTCCGCAAGAGGCGTTGTTGATATTGATTGCAACTCCTCGAAGACGCCGCGTGTCTCGTCATTGATGGGCCACGATCCGATGCAGCCGATGACTTGCGGCCGTCCCTCAGCAGCCCAGACAAACACGTCGCCGGACCACAATCCATCGCCAGTGCTTGTCCATGTCAGGACAGGTTTCTGCTCCAGAGTGAACGGTTTCGCTGCATCATTGTCGTGAGCGAATTTGAGTGCCGAGGCTCGCTTCAGGTAATAAGCTCTCAGCTTTTCAAGGAAGACTTCAGTGTTGGTGTCGGTCTTCAGAGACTTTGCGTCCTGAGCGACCAGCGATGCTGAATGCCCCAGCGTCGCCAGCATAAGAATCAGCGTTAGTATTTTCTTCATCAAGCAGCTCCGTAGAGGTGACAAATACGCACATCGCTGTCTGTTCTTGTAGTGGGATTCGCAAGAATCCCGTGCGATTGCGGGATTTCTGGCGAAATCCACTATGACTGTTATTCGTCGAGCGATCCGTAACAAAGTAGACGTCACTCTCCGAGTGACGCTGGCCGCAATGGCGGCCCTGGGGCATTCGTCACTCAGAGAGTGACGGCTACTATAATCGCAAACATCAACATACCCGACATTTCGTTCAACCGGAAGCCTCCGGCAATAAGTTTGGCTTGACTTTATAGACATTGTGTCTACACTTGCACCGATCGAGTTTGAATTGCTATTGGTTAAGGTACGTTCCCATGACCTCGCGATTGCAGTTTTTTGTGTTGCAATGTGGCATGATTCTGTTCGTTGCTGGTTTTTATCGCAGCGAGTGTTTCGGGCAGTTGCTCAGCAGTGATGTCGTTCGCGACGTGGATCTTCATGCCGGAAAAGTCCTGGCGAACTGGATCGACGAGAAATCGCAGGCACAATGGGACCAGGAAGGCGTCGCTGCACCTCTGATTGTGGACGACAGCACGTTCCTGCGGCGGTTGTTTCTCGATTTGACGGGAACGATTCCATCGGTTGCTACCGCCCGAGAGTTTCTGGACAGCACTGATCCCTATAAACGTGACATCGCCATCGAGGTCTTGTTGCGAGAGCCACGGTCTGCGGAACACTTGGCTCGGGTCTGGCGCCGGATGCTTGTTCCGACGGGAACGCCCACAGAAGCGATGGGGCAGATGATTGAGCCGTGGCTGAAGGATCAGTTCGCTCGCAACGCTCCGTATGACGAGTTCGCTCGTAACCTGCTGACCGTGAAATCGACGGACGCGACCGATCCCACAAAACCGTACGCGACATCCGCGATCATGTTTTATCAGGCAGCTGGAGGGAACGCCGAAGGCGCAGCAGATTCTGCGACGCGATTCTTTTTAGGCGTGCGTCTCGGATGTGCCAAATGCCACGATCATCCCTTTGCGAAATGGAAGCAGGAAGACTTCTGGGGCATGGCCGCATTTTTTGCAGGCGTCCAGAATGGCACGGTAGACGACAGTCCGCGAACGACCATTCGTCCGTCGGATAGTGACGTCGAATACACCGCGAAACTGTTGTGGGAAGAAGAGACAAAACTCGATGGCGCGAGTCCTCGGAAAGTGTTCGCAGATTGGGTCGTATCAGAACACAATCCGAACTTTGCCGCGACGGCAGTCAATCGAGTCTGGCAGCATCTGTGCGGGCGAAGTCTGGCGGGCACAGTGGACGATCTGGACCAGGCGAATGCCGAAGATCGAGCCATCCTGCTGGATGGATTGGCAATGGAGTTCGCTGAAAGCAAATTCGATCTTCGCCATTTGATCAGTGCGATTTGTCGCAGTAAGGCGTATCAATGCAGTACGGTGTCACCTGATCAGTTGGGTGGAAAGCTGCAGGTTGCTGATGTTCGTCCGCTGAAAACGCTGTCGCCTGAGCAAGTGTTTGATGCGATGGAACAGGCTTTAATGCTGCCCGTTGGCAGAACCGACAACGCCGCCAGATTCAATGGACAGCGAGCGACCATTGTGTCTCGAATGAATGAGGCGTTCAGCGATTCCCCCGAAGATTTCAGCGCCGGGATTCCTCAGGCACTGATGATGATGAATGGTACATTGATTTCGGATGCGACGAATCTGCAGACCAGCAGAACTCTGCGAGCCGTTGTGGATGCTCCGTTCATGAAGGATGAAGAACGTCTGGACACCTTGTTCCTTGCGACGTTAACTCGCAAACCATCCAAGCGCGAGCGTGAAGTATTGCTTACGAGTGCAAAGGCGGACGGTGCAGATCGCGGGACAGTGTTTGCTGACATCATGTGGGCGTTGTTGAATTCACCAGAGTTTGTGTTGAGTCGGTAGTTGGAGAGTTAACCATGGCACAATTTAATCAATTCACCCGCCGCGACATTGCACGCATGTTGATGGCCGGGGCTGCCGGGATATCTTGTTCTGGCTGGATGCCGCATCTCGCGGCGCAGGCAGAAACTGCGAAGAAGAATGGTCGCGCCTGCATTCTTCTGTGGATGGGTGGCGGACCAAGCCAACTGGATACGTTTGATCCGAAGCCCGATCATAAGAATGGCGGGCCGGTAAAACCAATCGACACTGCGGTGCCTGGCATTCAGATCAGTGAGTATCTGCCAGGACTGGCGAAGGAGATGAAGGACCTGGTGTTGTTCCGCGGAATGACATCCAAGGAAGGTGATCATGGTCGTGCGACTCAGTTGATGCTTACAGGATATCGCCCTGTGGAAGCCGTCAATTATCCGGGCATCGGTTCTTTGCTCGCGAAGGAATTGGCTCCGGCGGACGGCGAATTGCCGGGATTTGTGAGCATTTCTCCATTCCGTTTTGGTGGTGTCGGCGGCCCGGGATTTCTGGGACCGAAGTACGCTCCGCTCACCGTCAGTGGCAACAGTTCAGATCCAAATGCTCGCGCAGACCTGACCGTTGAAAACATGCTGCCGCCTGCGCATGTTTCTCCTGCGTCGATGAAATCTCGCGTGGAGATGCTTCAGTTTCTGCAGCAGGAGTTTACCAGCAAAGTCGCCGGTGAGGCGGCATTTTCGCATCAGGCCAATTACGATCGCGCGATTCGAATGGTGGAAACACAAGGGCGAAATGCATTCAATCTGGATGATGAACCGGATGCTCTGCGAGATGCCTACGGGCGAAATCGCTTCGGCCAGGGGTGCCTACTGGCTCGGCGACTGGTCGAACGCGGCGTGCCGTTTATCGAAGTCTCACTGGCAAATTCAGGAAATGTCTTCGGCTGGGACACTCATGCAGACAATTTCAATCAGGTAAAGTCTCTCTGCGATGTACTCGACCCCGCCTGGTCTGCACTCATGAATGATCTTCGGGATCGAGGATTGCTCGAAACAACCACGATCGTGTGGATGGGTGAATTTGGTCGAACTCCGGTGATCAATCCAAACGGCGGGCGAGACCATTTTCCGCTGGCATGGTCCACGGTCATGGGCGGAGGAGGACTCAATGGCGGACAGGTCGTCGGCGATACGGGCAAAGCGGGAGCGGAAGTTGTCGATCGTCCGGTTCAGGTGAAGGATTTTTACGCGACCATCTGCCGGGCGGTGGGACTGAATCCGAATAAGGAAAACATTTCAACAATTGGTCGACCTATATCACTTGCCGAGGCGGGAGCCGAAGCAGTGAAGGAAGTGTTGCGGAGTTAAACCGAGTGACTTAGTTTAACCGGTGGCCGACAGGCCAGGATTATTCTCGTTCCAGGGCTGGAGCCTCGGAACAAGGATCTCGCCGCGAAAACATGGTGCGTTGCACGCACCCTACAAAATATGAACTCACAAATCCGACATCTCGCGGCAATTCTTCTGGCAATCATCGCCAGTCGATCGTTGTGCGCGCAGACTTCGGAATTGACGGGGACCGGGAATACAAGCAACGATGCGCCTGCTACCGACACAACTTTGCTGACGGACGAAGAACAGGAATGGTCTAGTGTGTTCCTGATGCTGGATGAACGTCCGATACACCTTCAGTTTCGCATTACGATTAATGGCGTATCACGCAGCCAGTCGCGCGAAAACGGCATTCAACAACTCATCAGCAGACTCGACACTGACAAGGATGGGAAACTTAGTCACGACGAGTTTCAGAAGTCGCCGTTGATTCGAAAAGTTGCACGCCCGAAAGCCTAAAAATTTCTGCGTACGCTTGGCCCTCAGCCGGATCCGAAACCGGACGACATCCGCGCTCAGTTTACTCGAGTTTCCGGCGGTGCCATGCTGTCCATTCGAGCAGACGGATCGACGGCGAAAGATGACACTCTTATCTACGACCTGATCGATGCCGATGGTTCAGGTCTGGTCGATGCTGAGGAACTCTCACGAGCCGATACACGATTGCGGCAGAAGGATTCCGACTACGACCAGTGCGTGAGTTTCGAAGAATTTCAGCCTGTCGTCATGAATCAGCAACTCATTGTTGCCAGTCTGCCAGAAGAAGATCAGGCGAAGTCGGCCTTGTCGGACATGATGGTTCGGTCAAAAGCGTCTCGGCAATTGCGTTCGGCCTTACTGTCAAAGTACGACGTTAACAAAGACAAGCGACTTACTGCGGGTGAGCTTCAGTGGTCAGTGGAGGTTTACGATCAAATAGACGCAAACAAGGACGGCGACTTAAACATTTTTGAGCTGCAGGAATCTCCGAACGTTCCGTTTGATATCGAATTGACTGTGGAGCTGAATCCAAAGGAAGATGGTGGCCAGTCGATGTCAGTCATCAAATCTTTTTCGGACGCTGAAGTGACTTCCAGCCGTAGCGATGCCGTGACACTGAAAAGCCCGTCGTTCACACTGATGCTGACATCTCGGAAAATCGATCCAATCGAAGTGGGTATCAGCAATGCCATGCAGGGATTCAATGAACTCGACACAGACGCGAATGGGTATATCGATGTGACTGAAGCGAGTCAGAGAATTCGCATGCAGCGTGGGCTGTTCGACATGATGGATACAGATCGTGATGGCAAGATCTTCGGTCCTGAAATGAAAGAATTTGTTTCCGTGGCTGGGATTCCAGTAGCTTCAACATGCCGTCTGAATGTGTATGACACAGGTTTTGGATTCTTTCAAATCCTGGACACCAACAGCGATGGTCGCCTGTCGGCTCGAGAAATGAAAGACGTCAGCAAATCGCTATCTGCCATGGATCGTGATGGTGTGCCGGGCCTGGCACCGACAGAGCCGACTCGCAATTACCGCGTGGAGTTCACTCGCGGCAGTTTTGTACTGTTCGGAAAAATTGAACCACGCAGCATGATGGTGACGGCAAGTCCTGTATACGCAAGTCGAGTGTCGCAGGGCCCCGTATGGTATCAGCGAATGGATCGAAATAACGACGGTGACTTAACATGGGAAGAGTTCCTCGGATCTCGCAGAGACTTTGACCGCATTGATGCGGATAAAGACGGCCTGATCGACCTTCAAGAAGCGGAGGTCGAAGGAAGTGGATAAAAACCGTAGGGTGTGTGAAGCGCAGCGCAACACACCATATCGAGAGGTTGCGACAACCAAAACGCTCGCCAGCATTCCAGTGGGGGAAGGCATGAACGTAAGCTCTCCATCCGACCTCGTGTCGGTGGGAGCAAGACTGATCAGCTACAATTCATAACGAATAAGGAATAAAGGAATGCAGGACAATGGGAATTCAACGGCAACAGCGAGTCGAACGGATTCGAAAGCCGACCTTGCGATCGTCGAGAAGTTGCGTGAGGCACGACATCGAATTCGTGAACAAATGAGTCGCGTGGTGGTTGGGCAGGAAGGCATCATCGACTCCATGCTGATTGGATTGTTGTGCCGAGGCCACATTTTGCTGCACGGTGTGCCTGGTCTCGGCAAGACACTGATGGCCAGAACGCTTGCCACCACGCCCAACATGGACTTCAAACGCATTCAGTTTACGCCGGACCTGATGCCATCTGACATCACCGGCACAGACGTGATGGAAGAAGATCCGTCAACTGGTCGGCAATTGCTGAAGTTTATGCAGGGACCGATCTTCACGAATTTTCTGCTCGCCGATGAAATCAATCGCACGCCTCCCAAAACACAGGCGGCTTTGCTGCAGGCAATGCAGGAAGGAGAAATCTCCATTGGTCGCGAGACTTACAAGCTGAAACCACCGTTCTTCGTGGTGGCAACTCAGAACCCCATCGAAATGGAAGGCACATATCCACTGCCCGAAGCTCAGCTGGATCGCTTCATGTTCAGCCTGAAGGTGAAATACCCCACAGTGGATGAAGAGATTCAGATCATCAAGGGAACAACAAGTACGCTGTCGTCAAAGGCCGATCAGGTCATTGCTGCGGACGAATTGCTGCGACTGCAGGAACTGATTCGTGGAGTCCCCGTCGCCGATTCTGTCGTGCGTTACGCTGCCACGTTGACGGCCGCAACTCGACCGGGTCTCGGCGTCGGTGATGCGACTTTGCACAAGTACATCAACTACGGAGCCAGTCCGCGAGCGTCGCAATACGTCGTCCTTGGCGCCAAGGCGCGAGCGATCATCGAAGGACGTTACCATGTGGATTTTGCGGATATCCGGGCCATGGCTCACAACGTGTATCGTCATCGTCTTGTGCTGAACTTCCACGCTCGCGCGGATGGATTGGATGCGGATGCGATCATTGATCGGTTATTGAAGGGCGTGAAGGAAGGATGAAGTGTTCTGTGTTCATCCGAAAGATCAGTCTAATCAGTCGGATAGGACTGATCAGACTGATCTTGATGGAAACAATAATGCAGATTGAATGCCCAAAAACCTCAAACTGAAATCCCCATGACCAGCGACCTGAAATCCTTCACTTCCCCAACGCTGTTCTCGAAGCTCGACAGTTTCGAACTCCGTGCGCACGGGATCGTGGAAGGCTTTATGCACGGGTTGCATCGGAGTCCGTTTGTGGGGTTCAGCGTGGAGTTCAATTCGCACCGCGAATACGCACCCGGCGATGATCTGCGGCATGTGAACTGGAAAATTTATGCTCGGCAGAAGCGACTGTACGTAAAGGAGTATGACGCTGAAACCAACATGAATCTGTACATCATGCTGGACATCAGTGGGTCGATGACGTGTGCCAACACTGGCATCAGCAAGCTGGACTACGCGTCATCGCTGGCCGCTGCGTTGTCGCATCTGGCATTGAAGCAACACGACGCTGTCGGCATCACATTGTTTGCGGATCAGGTCGTGGCACATTTGCCACCCAAATCGAAAACTCATCAGCTGGAAGAGATTCTTCGGACAATTCAAAACGCTAAGCCAGCTGCCGTGGCAGAAACCGGCCGCGCGCTGCAACAGTGTGCAGAACTGGCGCGGCATCGTGGCATCTGCATTGTCATCAGCGATCTGTTCGACGACACGGATTCATTGATGACGGCAATTGAACTCATGCGATTTCGAAATCACGAGGTCATCGTATTTCACGTTCTCGATCGCTGGGAACGCGACCTGCCACTGGAGGGCAACGTGCGATTTCAGGATCTGGAAACATCGCTTGAACTGACCACTCACGCCGATGGAATTCGAGACAAATACATCCGCGCTGTCACTGAATGGCGACAACAGCTGGATGTGGAGTTCAGAAATCGGTCAGTGGAGCGAGTCGAACTGGTGACGGATGAACCACTGGATAAGGCGTTGCTGGATTATCTGGTAAAGCGAGCCGCAAGTTACTGAGGCAAGCGACCGTGAGAAAGATATTGCGTATGACCAGTTTCAACAGAGTGACGGAAGGCGAGAATCCTCAATGACAACCACTATTGCACGGCCGATCCTGATTTTAGCTCTGATCGTTTTCTCCAATAAACTCAGTGCTGCGGATGAGCCATTTAAATCGGATACCACAGATATTCAGCTCCAGCGTGAGAAATTAATGCTGGCCGAAATCCACAGTATCCGCGTTACCTCTACGGAGAGCGGATTTCCTGAGCGTTTTGAAGAGAAACCAATCTTCCGCTATACGGACCCGGCGCGAAGCTACGTTTCCGCCGCAGTATGGAAACTCGGCGCCACTGGACGTCCTCGTGCCATCATCACTACGGAACTCCATCGCCAGTTTCGTGGACAACCAATCATTTCGTATGAGTTTCTCTCCTTGACGGAGTCGGAGTTTACCGCCGCAGGTAACGCGGAAACCTGGTCTCCCTCGTCGTCGGCGCTGGAATTCAAGCCTGTGCCCAACGCTCCCACACCTGATGCTGCGCCACGCCGTCGTTTTCTGCAGATGAAGGAGATCGTCAACCGGTTCTCGGGTGAAGAAACCAACATCGGAGAGGAATACCGTTTTCGCCTGCTTCCACAGCCAATCGATCGATATAAACCGACCGATGCAGAGGCCGCAGATGGCGGCATCTTTATAGCAGCCTATGGTACGAATCCCGAAGTGCTGCTCTTCATAGAATCAGACGGAACAACCTGGAGCTACGCTGCAGGCCGTTTGGCAGGGGCAGACAAGATCTCCCTTTCGATTGATGGCGAAATCGCATGGACCGGATCACCGTGTCGGTTCGAGTTTGATGCGGATGCTGCATATACATCATCACGATCAGGCATCGAGATTCCAGGAATTGCGCCTGATGGCAGTGAGATCAGGACAACCTCCAAGACAGGACGAGACGAATGAATTTCGTGCAGGCCGGATTTCTGGCGGCGCTGGGGGCGCTGGTGATTCCGGTGATTGTTCATTTGCTCTTCAAACGTCGCAGCCGAAAGGTTCAGCTGGGGACGCTGAGGTTTCTGCGCGAAGTCATTGAACAGAGTTCCCGTCGAAAGAAAATCAAGCGCTGGATCTTGCTGGGGCTCCGGCTGGGAGCGGTCGCGATTCTGGTGATGCTGTTTGCTCGGCCGTATTTTGCCGTGAAGAAACCCGCAGGACAGGGGCGCCATGTGGTGTTGCTGATAGACAAATCCGCAACGATGCAACTGCAGAGCGAAGGGCAGCGACTCGTCGATGTGGCTCTGAATCAGGCTCAGGAAGTGTTGCGCGCGGCGAGCGAAAATACAACTGCGGAAGTCGCATGGTTCGACCATGCAGTGACGCCAGTGACTGATTCAAAACAACAAGCTGGTCAAATTTCCCTGAAAGCGCCCGGCGAATGTTTTGGCGCGACCAATTATTCCGCCGCGCTGATGTGGGCTCGCGATCGGATGGTTGCAACGGATGCTGCGAAAAAGGATCTGTATGTTATCACCGATTTGCAGCAGTCAGGGTTTGCAGCGAACTCACTCGACTCATTCCCGGAAGGTGTCAACACACAGATTCGCGATGTCGGTCGTTTGATGGTGAGCAACATATCAGTCGCTACCACGTCGGCGGAAAGTACTTTGATTCGTCCGGGTGATCCGTTCCGTCTCGCGGCGACAATCTCCAATGAAGGCGCATTTCCGATTGAAGAACAGATTGTCACGCTGACGCTTGATTTAATGGGGTCAGACCCTGTCGTGTCGGCGACAGCCGCCAGTAGAGGGTCTGACCCCATTAAATCAACCCGTTCGGCTGAAAAACGGATGAAGCTGGAAGCAGGAGCTCTTGTGACAGCAGACTTTGAGATCGAAAAGCTGACTCCTGGGTTGTGGCAAGGAACGATTCAGCTGCAATCGGTGACGGATGATCTTGCGTTCGACAATCTTCGCCATGTGGCCGTGATGGTCGATGATCAGATTCCTGTCTTGATTGTTGATGGTCGTCCGAGTGGCACACCGATCCTTGCTGGCAGTTACTTTTTAGATGCAGCGTTGAGACTTGCTCCGTCGGGACAGAAGTATGACGGGTCTCCGTATCAGACGATTGTCGTGCCATATGACAACGGGAGCAGTTTGCCGGAGCTCGATCGCTACCGGATTGTCGTGCTGGCAAACGTCAGCGATCTGTCGAAAGCGGACGCCGCGAAATTGCAGACGTTTACCAAAGCGGGAGGCGGCGTGCTCGTGTTCTGCGGCGACAATGTGGAAAAAGGCAGTTGTCGAAATCTGAATGACGCTGAATTGACGGTCGGACAGATTGCCGGCCCTGAACTTGCGACCGATCTGCCGTGGCGTTTCACATCGTGGGATGAAAAGCATGTTGTGATGAAACCGTTCAACGATCCTCAACATGGTGACCTGCGACGGCTGGCATTTCGCGGTGTAACTCGAATTCAGCTGAATGATGCATCTTCAGTGATCGCTGCATTTCGCGACGACGTTCCAGCAGTGGTTGAACGAACGCTCGGCGACGGACGCGTGTTGTGGTTCACGAGCAGTTGTGATCGACAGTGGAGCGACTGGACTCGCAGCCGTTTGTTTCTTCCATTTGTTCACAGTCTGGCGGGACGATTGTGCGGTTTATCGGACGGCGGTCCGGTGCGTGAAGTGTTGATCGACAGCGATCATAAATTCTCAGGAGATGCGATTCCCGGTGTCATCGCCAGGGGACGATTCTGGGAAGTTGTGAACTGCAGCCCACGCGAATCCGAGGGCGAGCATTGCTCAATCGACGAGTTTGGTGAACGATTCGGTCTGACACTGAGTCACGGTGAAACAGATACCATGGCGGAACCGTCAGCGGTTGCTCAGGCCGGAATTGATTTGCGGCAGGATGAACTTTGGCCGTGGTGTTTAGTTGCCTTGATGGGCATTTTGTTGTGCGAGTCGTTTCTGGCGAATCGAACGCTGGCGTGAATGAAGTTTTCAGTTCTCAGTTTTCAGTTCTCAGTTCTCAGTTCTCAGTAAAGTCGATTCTTGTTCCGGGGCTCCAGCCTCGGAACACACTGCCAGGAGGCTCCAGCCTCCAGAGTTGACAGTGGAGGCAGAGCCTCCGGACATTGCGTTCCAGGGCTGGAGCCCCGGAACGAGTTTTTAAAATAGTAGACGTCACTCTCCGAGTGACGAGAGCCGCAAACGCGGCGTGTGGCATTCGTCACTCGGAGAGTGACGGCTACTTTAATCGCATTGAGATTCGGATCGAGTGAGGAGTTTCCTATGAGCACAGTTCAATCACCTTCGCGATTCCTGCGGCGTTTTGATGACGTATGGACTCGGCTGCGACGAGTCAGCGGGATGAAGGCTGTGAGTGTGGGAATCCTGGTCACGCTGCTGGGATTCTCCTTGCTGGTGGTGAGCGATTTTTCGCTGGAACTGCCGATGGCTCTGCGGCGGTTGCTGTTGGGGGCTGTGGTGCTCAGTGGGCTGGCGGTTGTGGTCGGCGCGATTTCGCGGATTGTTCGCTGGTGGAATGCAGGACAAACGGCGGCGGAGATTGAACGTACGTTTCCGGAGCTCGGTCAGTCGGTTCGAACGGCGATTGAATTTGGTCGCATGAGTGAATCAGAACTGCAGCAGGCTGGTATTTCGCCGGCGCTGATGGAGAACCTGCAGACTCAAACGGATCGCCGCACTCTGGCTCTGGATCTGCCTGCAATCGTTCGCACAGGCACGTTGATACTGACGGTTGGACTGGCCTGCTTTCTGACCGGCAGTCTGCTCACCAGCAGCGCGGTGAATGGTGAATGGAGAACGGCGGTTCAGCGATCTTTGCTTGCAAATAATTCATACACGAATGCATCAGCGACGTCGGGGGATTTGATTGTCCAGCAGGGGCAGCCAGCGTTGCTGACTCTGAAAGTGAGTGGCCGCGTTGATCGCGAGATTCGGATTCTCACCCGACCGGCAATGTCTGAACTCAATGGCGAGCCGAATGCAAAGTCTGAATGGACGGCGGTTGTTCTCACAGACGCCGAACTGAAAGATTCCTCAAACGGCCTTCGCCGCTACGAGATGACTCTGCCGGATATTCAGGAACCGTTTGAGTATCAGTTCAAAGCGGGGCCGGCATCAACAGAACTCCACAGCGTGACTGTTCGTTATCCACTGCAGATCGTTGGCCACCGAGTCACCTTAACACCGCCGGAGTACACTCGATTGCCCGAAACGGTCGTCGAAGAGCCAAGCTTTACGGCCATTGATGGATCTCAGGCACGCCTGGAAATTGCACTCGACCGCATACCCGCCAAAGCCGTGATGATGATGCGTCCGGCGGGAAGTTTTGCGGCGGCAAACGCCACGGCCACGGAAGTGACTCTGCAGATTGACGGCACGACGGTTTCAACAGAAATGCCCATCACCGACAACTGGCGTTACATCATTCAGGCGGTCGATGCTGACGGAGTGGAAGTGAAGTCGGATGAAGCATCGATCCGGGTTCGCCGTGATCAGTCTCCGCGCGTCTGGTTTGAAAAACCAACGGAAGAGCTGGAAGTTCACACGCTGGCGGAAGTCATGATGAAAGTCCGAACGTCGGACGATTTTGGTCTGGCGAACGCGGGGATTGTGTTTGAGATCAACAACGAATCGTCTCACACACTGCTGTTTGAAGATTTCACAAAAGCGATGGCGGAAGCCGAGTTGTCGGAAAAGGGGTCAGACCCCGTGAACACTGCTCCTTTAGAGACGAGTGAAGACACTGGAGAGGGTCAGACCCCTTTTCCGACAGATGCTCTTACGACGAATAAAGTACTCGAAGAACTTCTGCCGTTGGAATACTTCGAGCTGACTCAGCGTGACAGCGTGTCTTACTTCGCGTTTGCCGAAGACAACTATCCGCAGGCTGCTCATCGGACTGAAACGGAATTGCGATTCATTGATATTCGTCCATTCCGACAGCTTTACGAGTTGTATGATATGGAAGATCCGATGGGGCCACCTAACGGAGAAGAAATCCTGTTGCTGGGTGACTTGATTCGCCGCGAACGCGCGTTACTCAATCGCACGATCCGAGTCGCACAGCGCGTGAAGGCTGGCGGCAAACCGGAGACCGATACCAGCGATGCGTTGATCGAAGAACAGCAAACGATCGCAGATGCCACATTGCGATTTGCCGACTTTCTGGTTGAAAAACAGTTTGGTGGCGAAGAGCTGATCTATGAGGCTCACGAAGCAATGCTGGGAGCAATCACCTCGCTGAGTGACGGTCGATTTGACGACGCCGTGGCTCAGGAACGCGATGCCATCAAGCTACTGGTCGAAGGTCGCGATGTGCTGCGAATCCTGATTCGCAAGAACCCTCCCAAGAACCGCGCCGCGTTGCGAGCCTTTAGTCGTCAGGAAGCTCAGAAGCTGCGACGTCCCAAGTCGGATGCGGAAGAATTGTCCGAATTGATTGAGCGTTTGACTCAGCTGGAAAAGGAAGAACAGAGCGTATCGACCAGTCTGGCGATGTGCATGAATCCTGGGGGGAATTCTGGTCAGTCGTCGATGAACGGAACCAATGGTTCCGGCGGCTCGGAAACACCAAAGACGGCCAACGAGAATCCGGATTCCGATCAGCCGAAAAACGACGGTGAAAACGGTCCAAAGGATGATGCTCCGCCGAAGAAAGAACCATCTGCAGAAGATTCCGGGGACGCTGGCGAAGAAGGAACATCGCAGTCGCTGGACGAGCTTCGTCAGGAACTCGAAGAACGCCAGCACGCGGCCGCGTTGGAAGCTCGCGATATCGAATCGAAAATGCAACAGGTGCCGCTAATTACTGAACTTGCACGTCAGCGAATGGCAGAGGCTGCCAGGACAACGGAAACAGCAGCCGAAATGCTGACGCGAGGAGACACAGGTGGCGGCAAAGAACAAACTGAGAAGGCCGAGCAATTGCTGGGCGAACTCCGCAGACAGGCTGAAGCATTACTGAAGGAAGAGATCGCACAACAAATCGCCGCGGCACGGGATCTGGCCAATCGGCTGGCTCAGCAGCAGTCTCAGTTGCAGAAGAAATTGAACACTCAGACCAAGGCTCAAACCGCGATGGCTTCGGGCACTCAGCCGGGTTCGCAGCAATCGCAACAGACAGGAACGAATGGATCCGGAAGTCAGTCGGAGCAGCCACAGACACCGGAAGAAATGAAAACGACTCAGGCTGCACTTGCCGAAATGGCAAAGGAACTCGCTGAAACCGGTCGAACGCTCGATGACGTGACAAAAGCGATTGCCAATAGCGATCGTGAACAGGATCAGGAGTCTGCCGCTCAGGTGGGGCGGGTTCGTGACGAACAGCAACTGGCAAAACAAGTCGAACAGATGGAGCAGCTTGCTTCGATGATTGAGAAGGATGATCTCTCGGGTGCTCAGGCGGCGGCGGGAGAATTGTCAGAGCGGTTGGTGTTAACGGCTCAGGAATTGGAAGGCGTTCATCGTCGCCTGGTCGCACCGCGCCTTGCCAAATTGATGGAACTCGAGCAAATGGCGCTGGGGCTGGTGGAGAAACTTAAAGAACTTGAGACCGCCGAAGACATCGCAGCATGGCATCGCGAGGCCCAGGAACTGCTTGCTGAGATCGACAAGAATCAACTGGGTGGTGCTGCCGCAGATAAGTTGCGAGAGTTACTAAAGTCCGGTGGAGGTGCATCGTCAAAGCTTGCTGAATCGTGGCAGGTTCAGAACGGTTACTTTGTGCCACCACAACAGTATGGCGCGAACGCATTGGACCTGGCGAAATCACTGCAACAGCGAATTCAGGAAGTATTCCTTGGCGACATGCAAAGCGATACAGGCGACGCAGTGCCTCCGGAATATGAGCGATTTGTTGAACGGTATTATGAGGTATTGTCGTCGGGGAAAGATGAGTTGTAGGACCTTTCTGCCGGAAAGGATTTTTCAAAACCGCCGCAAGGCGAACCCGAACGCGGGTTGCAGTGCCATCAAGCAGGAAGGCGTGGGCGTGATCTCCGGCAACGTGATTTTGGAATTGGAACAATATCTGGTCGCAGGTCGCGGCGGGCCGCGAAGTCCTGCCCGGCAGGCAGGACCTACTGTAGGTCCTTTCTGCCGGAAAGGACTTTCGCCGCAAGGCGAACCCGAGCGCGGGTTGCAGTGCGATGAAGCAGGAAGACGTGAGCGTAATCTCCGGCAACGTGATTTTGGAATTGGAACAATATTTGGTCGCAGGTCGCGGCGGGCCGCGAAGTCCTGCCCGGCAGGCAGGACCTACTATGGCGAGGTCTCGTTTTGACAACATTTGAGTTTCTACCACCGATTTCATTCAGCACGCTGGGGCTGTGCATTGCTGCTGTGGCAGCTGTGTACTTCATCGGGCGATTGCTGTTTGGATCTGCTGAAACCATTGCTCGCCGACGACTGCTGATTGGGTTGCGATGCGCGGTGCTGGTGGTGCTGGCGATGTTGTTTTTGAATCCGGTGAAGACGATTGAAATCCCCGGAGACATCGATCGGCCGGAATTGTTCTACGTCCTGGATTCTTCGGCCAGTATGCAGATGGGCAGTGGTTCCACCCGTTGGGACGACGCACTGAAAATGATCGAATCCGCTGAAAACTCCACAGCGAAAGATGTCGGTGCCAATATTCGAATATTCCGTTTTGGCCAGCGATTGTCGGCAGTGCTGTCAGAGCAGCAGCAGCTTGAACAACAAAAGAAAAATCAGAAAACAGCCACCCCGAATAGTGATCCGACCGCAGCGCCGCAGAAATCATCTTTGGTGAATCCTTCGATTCCGTTGGATCAGATCCAGCCTGTCGATTCTGACAGTCGATTACTGCAGGCACTCAGGCAGCTTCCCAGTCGGTTTGGCCGCAAGGCCCCCGCGGGAATTGTGTTATTCACAGACGGTCGAGTCCGCGATCCGGATGCTGTTCGAAAAGCCGCCGCTTCGTTCAAAGAACTGGGCGTTCCGGTGCATGTGGCTCCACAGGGAAACATGTCAGGCGGAGGGGATGTTGCTGTCGTCGGTGTTGTGGCGCCTCGGCGAGTTCGCAAGTTCACAGAAGTCGAGATTCATGTCTTCCTGCGAAGTTACGGCTACGATGGTCGCACCGTTGAACTTTCAGTGACCAGCCCCGGTGAGGACGGAACGACTCGTATTCTGAAGAATATGCCGGTGCTGCTGCAAAGCGGTTTTCAGTCGTCAACGCTGAAGTTTCAGACGGATATGAAGACGCGCGATCTTAAGATCGAGGTCGCAGCGTTTCCAGACGAAGTGGCGACCAATAACAATTCGTTCGACACTGAGATCGCGATTGACCGAACCAAAATTCGCGTTCTTTATGTCGAAGGCAGTCGAATGCCGATACGTTCCGTCACCGAAGGCAGCGTCCGGACGATTGTCGGACCCTACACAGATTTTCAGCGAGCACTGACGGAAGATCCCGACATTGAATGTTCGGTCATTAGTGCTGCGTCAGGTGTGCTGCAGCGAGCCTATGATGGGACCAATCAAACCGGCTCGCGAAGTTTTCCTGCGACGAAAGCGGAACTGTCCGCCTTTGATGCAATTATCCTGAGCGATGTGCCTTCGACGTTATTCGAAGAGGAACAGCTCAAGTGGATTCATGAGTGTGTCGCGGAACGCGGTGCGGGCTTGTTGATGACGGGCGGACAGTTCTCTTTTTCCGGCGGTGAGTGGAATAAGACGTCGCTTGCCAATCTTCTGCCGGTGACGTTTTCTTCAGACGGTGATGACTGGAACTCCGATGCCAGCGTTGCACTCAAAGTGACCGACGCGGAAGCGCAGCATTCGGTCTGGCGTTTGAGAGATGATGAGCAGCAGCGACTTGCTGCGATCAAGGCCTTTCCGGAAGTTCTGGGCGCGAACGCAGGTTTGCGGCTGAAACCGGATGTCGGAGTATTGTTGGCGGCGACATCGTCTGTACCGATGCCACCTCGTCGACCGTCAGCACTTGCTACCTTCCTGGGACTCAACAACCGTGCGTCACAGACAGACAACACTGCTGCGGCAAGCGATGAGCTTCTGCCAGTGCTTTCGGTCGCTCAAGTAGGCAAGGGCCGCAGCATGGCGCTGGCAACGTCGATGACGGCGCCGGGAGCGTCGCGAGTGGTTTCCGAATGGGGCGGAGAAAAAAGCGGGCTCTACGGTCGTTTCTGGAGGAACGCGATCTATTGGCTGACGGAAAGTTCTTCCGTGGGTCGACGTCGTTTACTGGTAACTGCAGATAAGCGATATTACAGTCCCGGCGAGAAACTTCGCCTGCGTGCATCGACGTTTGACGAACATTCGGCGGAGACTCAGGACTATCGCATTGTTGCCATGCTCGAACCGCAGCAGCTGAGCAATGATGAATCGTTGTATTCGCCGATTCGCTGGCCGGGCAACATCGTTCGTGAAAGCGGCGAAGATGGACCACTGATTGCGTGGGGCGAAGAATTTGACTTGCCGAAAACTTCCGATCGCACCCGGGGAACCGGCAGCGGCTATGAGATTGAACTCGATCTGGCCGACGCTTTGGAGTCCGGCACAGCAAGTCAGGCCCTGAGGTTTGAGTTGACGGCCTATGAAGATTTTACACAGGTCGACAGCTCATCGCTGGATATCCAGATTCTTCACGATCCATTCGAACAACAGAACCCGTTCCCGGATCATGAATTACTCTCGGACGTTGCCACAGAGTCCGGCGGAAAAGTGTTCGAATCATCGCAGCAACTGGCTACACTGATCAGCGAACTGCCGACGACTCAGGGAGAATCCGAGTACCGCCGCCAGCCCGCGTGGAGTCGCTGGTGGCTGATGACAACACTTCTTGGATTGTTGACGGTAGAATGGTTTTTCAGAAGATCGATTGGTTTGGCATGAGTAGACATACCAGCTCGAAGCGCAAGCGAGTGAGTGTTGCGATTCTTGTTCCGAGGCTCCTGCCTCGGAACACACTGCTGTGGAGGCTCCTGCCTCCAGGAACCTCACGTAGGGTTGGAGCCTCCCGAGCTGTGCGTTCCAGGGCTGGAGCCCTGGAACGAGCAGTGTGTAACTTCAAACGTATATAGATTTCGAATGGTCGTTACAAAGGCATGAGTCCCATCACATGTTAATCACGAACATCCTTCGAGCCGCTCTGGCACTAACGCTCGTGGCCTTCCATGGCAGCGCATTTGCCCAGCAGAAAACCCGTTCCAGCGAACTCACGATCAGCAGTGTTCTGCAGGAAGAAGTGGCAGCCTATGAGATTGAATTGCGAGATCCGGCGAAAACAAAACTGAAGTTGCATCCGGAACCAGTGCTGTCGTGGGTCAATCCCGTGCGCTACCAGCAGCAGGGTTTGGTGTATGTCTGGACCGACCAGGGCAAGGCTCGCGCGATCGGCGGCGTGTTCACGAATTACTTCTCGGAGACCAGAATGTATACGTCGCACGAATTTCACTCGCTCTCCTCTGTAGGCCTGCAGGCGAAGTTTGCGGGGAAGGATGTCTGGCATCCGGACGAGCCGGGACTAAGTTTCCAGGCGGTCGTCGATGCGCCGGCACCTGCGACAAAAAAGCCAGCGAGGCTTCTGCAGATGCGTCGGATGGCACAGAAATTTTCAGCCCACAGCATTACTCACGAAAGCAGTCGCTACGAACTGCGACTGTTGTCAACGCCTCTGTTTCGCTACGAGACTGCCGAGGACGACATTCATGATGGTGCCATCTTCTCGATGGTCTCCAGTGCCGGCACGGATCCAGAGATCCTGCTGGTTTTTGAAGTGACTGATACGGCTCAGGGACCGAAGTGGCATTACGCTGCAGCTCGGTTCTCGGATTCAAAACTCTACCTGAATCTGGAAGAACAACAGGTCTGGGAATTTGTCTACCCGGACGGTATTGCCGGATACAAACATCAAGTTTCAGAAACAGATCGATATCGACTTTTTGACAATCGGGAGTTCACTGCGAAAGAGATGAAGCAGTTGCTGAAGAGTGCAAAAGAGAAGACGACAGTTCCGGCAAAGCAATAGAATAACATGAGGAAGTGTATGACTTTGTGGGGATCAGAAGCAGAGGATTACTCAGCAAACGCTATAGTCGTCAGTTGATCAGCCGCTTGGCGCTAGCCCCCGGTTATTTCCCCCGGCGTTCAGTATTCGGAACTGGGGGCTAGCGCCCGGCGGCTGATGGAACTAAATTCCCAAATCACAATTTGACGCAATAGTCGTACAGAGTTCACAAACAGGTCAGATCAACATGGCTCGGAAACCCAAAGACGTCACGGAAGCAGAACTCGCTATCATGCAGCTGCTGTGGGACAAGTCAGCTCGCACGGTGCGAGAGATGGCGGAGACGCTTTATGGAGACTTTGGCCCATCGCAGAACGCGACGGTGCA